>Ga0180217_1000397_pt1 | contig 73439 bp, 34 predicted proteins | sample eDN3rd37CBELigOP_FD_128521 | JGI IMG/M metagenome (GOLD analysis project Ga0180217, IMG submission 128521) | Enriched Organic Plus compost microbial communities from Emeryville, California, USA - eDNA 3rd pass 37_C BE-Lig OP (version 2) (version 2) ...
GGTTTGAAATTCGTGTTTTCAAACCACTCTCCGCCCAAGGAGAGCGCGGGCAGTTTCCTCGGGTGGATGGGTTCTCCTTCGGTCGGTGGGGGGTGTGGCAGAGGCGGGATATATTACATCTCTTGGTGGCCCCCCCCTCAACAAAAGGTAGACTCGGGAAAATAGGGAAAAATGCCAAAAATAGGGAAAAATACTGGACTGAACTAGATTGCCAATGGGAGTTTTGGGAAGCGATTACGCCCGAGTGACCAGTGCTGGGTGTGATAACACACTTGCTTTGTGTAGACATTCGTGTAAACTATCTGATGAGTTAGATGTAACATCCTGAAGTCCTATGCAAGTACCCCAAATTCGACGCAGATTGAACCCATACCACCCCACCAACACTCCCTCGATACCCGTTTGCACTTCTGCCTGGACAACCACACGCCCGAGACTCGCTTCGAATCACACAGCACGCAACGGACGCCCGATGGGCATCGAACCGTGTGGGTCTCGAGTCGTCCTGTCCGGTGGCGCCGTCGAAACATTACCCCCAATGCCCCACCCCTGGTGGTCCTGATTCGACCCGAGAATGAGTGTTTTCTGTGTCTGGAGAGGGATGGCGAACCCGGGAGGCCCTCCATCCACGTGTGAGATTGTAGGTAATTAACGGCTCTACCCATCCGACCTCGTCATCTGACACCATTGCTTCGTGCTGCCTCCCATCGACCCGCTTTTAGATGGCTCCTGTCGCTCAGAAAACGAGCACAGCGCGCTTGTTGGCGGTGCTTGCGCTGGCCACGGCCGTGCTCGCGGCATGCGTGGCGCAGGCGTCCGCCGCCCCACAGGCGTCCGTGTGGAGCTACGGTACGCAGTCCAAGTGGCCAGGCATGTGCGCCTCGGGCATGAGACAAAGCCCCATCGACATCAGCTTCAGTGACAACACTGTGGTGTACGACAACGCCCTGCGCCCCATTGGCTTCCGTGGGTTCCGGGCGAATGTTCCTAAGAACACCCTGACCGTGTCCAACAATGGCAAGACCCTCGTCGCGGCCGTTAACCCCCAGTCCAGGATCAAGGTTATGGGTGGTTTCTTCCCCGAGGCGTACACCATTGCGCAGATCAACCTGCACTGGGGTTCCAACAACGACGAGGGCTCGGACCACACCATCAACGGTAAGAAGTACCCACTTGAGGCCCACTTCGTGGGTTACCGTGGCTCCTCCCTCAAGGCAGCTGTCACCTCCTCCGAGGCGGATGCTCTTGTGGAGCTTGCCGTCATGTTCAAGATCGGTGCGCCCAACCCCACCATCCAGGCAATGATTGATGCTGTTAAGGCTGCCAAGGTCGGTGAGCGTGTTCCCATTACCAAGGATGTTTCCCTCGGTGCGATGATCCCCTTCGCGGCTTCCACTGAGTACGTTACCTACCTTGGTTCGCTCAGCACCCCTCCTTGCACCCAGAACGTCAACTGGGTTGTCTTCCGCAACTTCATGACCATCTCCGAGGAGCAGCTTGCCGCACTTCGCTCGCTCCGTGGTGCTGATAACAAGCCCATGACCCAGACTTTCCGCGCAGTCCAGGCTTTGAATGGTCGTATCGTCCGCGCTTCCTTCCCATTCGTCGTGCGCCAGAATATCCCTAGCGTTGTTTCGACTCCTATCGGCCATGTTGTTACCAATGTCAACTCTGTTACCAGCCCAGCAGTTGGTGCTCCTGATCCTATTGGTGGTCCTTCTCCTATCCCCGTCGTCGACGTTCCTGCACCCAAGGTTCCTGTCAAGAATGTTGTCGTTGCGGCCAACCAAGAGCACGCCATTGGTTCGACTTCTACCACCATCAACGTTACTCCTATGGACGCGAACAACCCTAACGGCCCTCAGAAGATCGAGTCTGTTGTCAAGTCCACCGCGGCTCACCCTCTCCAGGTCGCTGCAGCTAATGTCATGAAGCAGGCCCACGAGCAGGCTCAGGCCATTGAGCAGACCAAGGCTGCAATTGCCCAGGCTCAGGCTAATGGTCAGATCGTCTTCGCTTCGCCCCCGACGCTCATTCCTCCTCACCTCGTCGCGGCTGCACACGCCGACCCACTTAAGCCCCTTGTCAGCGACGGTGGTCACCTCAACTTGGGTGAGCCTATTTACGTTGAGACCGAGGCTGAGCTCAAGGCAAAGGTTGCCGAGGCAAACGCTGAGTTGACTGAAGTTAGCGACTTTGCTCGCAAGGCCCGCGAGGAGCAGCTCCGTGGTGTTACTGAGGCCAACGGTGTTCAGTACATTGATGCACAGCTTTCATCCTTCGTCGAGTCCGAGGCTCAGGCCACCAACAAGCCCATTGATCTTGCCAAGCTTGACAAGACTCCCACTCAGACCAAGCCTGCCGCTCCCAAGCGCCCCATTATCTTGGACGAGCCCATCAACGTGAACTTCACCAAGCCTCTCACCGATGAGGAGAAGGAGGCTGCCAAGAAGGTCAAGAAGGCTAAGGAGGCTGATCGTATGCGTATCCATGAGTGGGCTTTCGACACCTACCGCGTTGTTCACCAGCCCTTGGTTTCTAACGACACCGTTGAGGCTGCTTATGCACCTTTCGTGGGCTGGCCCAACAACACCAAGCCTGAGGTTCCCACTGGTGACAAGATCGGTCTTTACAACACCCCGGATGTTAAGGTTTACCAGGGTCGCCAGCTCTTCCGCGTCAAGAATTTCGGCCCTTCGTGGGAGAAGTACGCGGAGGTTGAATACCTTCCCGAGGAGCCCAAGTTGCCTGATCTCGGCTTCAAGTTCCCTTCGCTCAAGCACGCCCTCAAGCAGCCTCCTTACGAGGTTGATGGTACTGTGACCTCGCTCCCCAACCCGAACGAGATCTACGAGCCTCCCACCGGTCCCCTCACTCGCCGCGCTGGCACTAGCATGCTTCCTAAGAAATTCTACGGCCGCCGCAACTACCCAGTGATCAACCCCGATGTCGATGCTCGCAAGCATGGCCTTGAGTACGCCAAGTCTGAGTTCGAGCTCACTCGCAAGGATGCTCAGTACAGCGCAATCCCTGATAACCTTGTCGCTTACGTCACTGCCAACCCACCCGCCAACGAGGCTAGCTTCGGCACCAACACTGCATCTTTCGCGGAGATTGATGCTCAAACTGAGCACCCTGTGATCGTTACTGCAGCACCCGTCATCGCTCCCGTTGCACCTGTCGTCTCGTTGAACGCCAAGGACGTCGCTGATGCCGTTGTTCAGGACCGTGCTGGTGCTTTGGCGGCCTACCGTGCTCGTCTTCTCGCCGCTGAGGCCGAGCGCAGCGAGTTCTTGCGTGCACTTGCTCGCCAGAACTGGAAGTCCGCCAATGTTGCTGATCTTATCCGCTACTACAACGCCATCCGTGCTCACATCGAGCGCACCTTGCCTGCTGCTATTACGGATCTCTCCGCATACCAGAACGCTCGCTACGCCGCTGCTGCGACTGCCGTAAACGCAAACGGTGCTCCCGTTTTTGTTCGTGATGCCAGCTACAACGCCATGGTTTCCCAGGCTCAGCTCTTCCAGAAGGCTCGCGAGCAGGCTCTCCGTGATCACCTCACTGCAGTTGCTGACCACCTCCGTGAACTTGCTGCACGTGACCGTATCATCGCTTCTAAGCGTGCAACTCAGGCTGAGGTCCTTGGTGCAATTGCCAACGCTCAGGTCCGTGCCGTCGATGCCGCCACCAAGCCTTTGGCTGATCTCCCTCCTCTCACTGACCGCATCAACTCGCTCCTCTCCGCGGTTGAGACTATCTCTTCCAAGCGTGAGGCTGAAGCCAACGCCGCTGCTCCTGCTCAGGCTCAGGCTCAGTCTGAGCTCGAGCAGGTTCGTGCTCAGCGCGAGCAGGCTGAGGCTCAGTTGAAGGCCCTCTACGCCATGCGTGATTCGCTCCGCAACGCACAGTCTAACCTCCAGAGCGGTCACCCCGAAGTTGATACCGCTCTTGCAGAGGCCATCAACAACATTGAGACTCTCCACGCTCACCAGACTGCTGCTATCAGCGCACAGGCCAACACCGTGAACGCGCTTGCTAACTCTCGTAATGCTCATGCCACCGCGCAGGCTAAGGCCGCCCTCAAGACCATGAAGGATCAGGCCAAGTCTACTCTTTCGGCTGAGGCTGAGGCTCTTGCTCGTCTCGCCGAGCTCAAGCGTCAAACTGCTGCTCAAGAGGCGGAGTTGAAGGCGCACAAGGAGAAGCTCGCAGCTATGCGTGCTCAGGAGGCCACGCTCAAGACTAAGCTCGAAGAGGCTAATGCAGCCTTGGCTAAGCGTGAGCAGGCCAACAAGGCTGAGGAGCAGAAGCTCGCTGAGGAGAAGAAGAAGATCGCTCAGCAGAAGGAGCAGATCAAGAAGCGCATGCGCCGCATCCTCAAGGCTTCGCGCAAGCTTCGTGCAACTGCAGTCAAGCTCCAGCAGGAGCAGGCTCAGCGTGTTCAACAGTCGATCGCTAAGAGCCTCGCTGCCACCTCCGAGACTGCAAAGCCTGCGGCTAAGAAGGTCTCGCCCGATCAGGTCTCCAAGGACTGGCAGGCTCAGGTTGATGCAACTCGTCACAAGATCGCTAAGACCCTCAGCGCTCTCAAGGCTGAGGGTGCCTCGGACGCCGAAATCGAGGAACTCGCTCGGGCTGCGGATATGTAAGGGCTAACCAGGCATCCATGCAGGTTCGAGTTGGTGATCCGTTGGTCGATTGACGGACTGTAAAATATAGAGCAAAAAATTGAATAAACTTTAGCTTTTGGTCAGTATTTAAAGACAAGATAGAACATTCTAGGTTAGTTTTATGTGTAGTGTGCAGCAATTTGTCTGTAGTGATGATTAGCATCCTCCATGCGTTTCCTTCCGTGACAGCTAAACTATCGATTTCAGGGTCAGCGTTTCTCCCCTGTAACAACAATGACAACTAGTCTTGTTGGGACACGTGGGTCAAGCACGGCGTCATAGTCGTCAGTCGAGCTAACAACTACTCAACATGGGAACATCCGAAAGAAAGGTTCTTGGAAGCCAAGAAATGAAGACGACGACATGGGTCGTGCTTAGACATCGCTGCTTCGATCGACATTGAACCACTTCTGGATGTGCATCAGGGAGAACAGCGAGAGGCCAATCAGAAGGAAGGTGGAGAACATAACCATCCATTGGATTCTCGAGTTCACAGCTTGGACGTGCAGGAAGTGGTTCTTCTCGCGCTTACGAGAAGCCTTCTGAGCACGCTCGATGGCGTCCAGCTCATCTGAGATCTTGATTACGGAGTCAACCATAGGACCAAGGTGCTCGAGCTTTGCGGCCTCACCCTTGTTCGATCGCTTCGTTGTGACCTCAAAAGTGACGACCTTACTGGTCCAGCGTGACATGGTGTTGTCGAAGCAGAAGCGGTATGCACCCGAGGCCGCTGCAGTGATGGAGATCTTGCCCTCGGCTTCGTTAGCCTCCTCTTCGGGTCGGTTGAAGAAAGCGAGGTAGTCGCGAACGACGTTGCGGTTGGGATCGAAGAGCTGGTATCGGATGTCAAGCAGACCACCACGCAGCACTTCGAAGCTCATTTGGAAGGGTGCGCCAGCGACGAGATCCTCATAGAAGCACATGGACGACTTGGGTGCGACCTCGAAGGTGAGGTGAGAAGCCTGAGCCGGGCTCGCGCTGAGTACTACCACACCAAGGAAGAGACCGAGAGCAATCAGGAAGATTGAGGAGGAGCTTCGCACTCGCAGTCCATGCTGCTGCTGCTGAATAGGGTGCGCTAGCATGGGCATTTGTTACTGCTGACTGAGCTGACTAAAGCCAAACAGCGTATCGAATCCAGTCGAAACGAATAAAATAAGCTGCGCCGGGACTACGAACGAAACTGCCCGTCTCTCAGCACGTAGGGTAGGTTGCTATCTGTTGCTTGAGAACCCTTGCAGTGCAAGCTGGTGGGGGGATATGACACACAAACAGTTGGAGTCGCACTCGGGCCAGAGTTGCGAACCTGGAAGGAAGGGGAGATTTTCGACGCGAAGGAGGGTCAGCTGGGCAATACATCCAGACTTAACGTATGGAAAGTCGTGTGAAAGCACTAAGCACCGGTTATGTACCCGACATATATGAGGGATTCCGAGGACTAGCGCGAGATCTGAAGCTGAAAAGTCAAACTTGACCCTTGTGGCATGATAATTGGGTGATTCCCATGTTACGCGCGAATATAACTCTATATATTATAGTTATTCCACACTGATGTACCGAACGCACCACAAATTCCAACAAAACGCTCGAAGTATGGGAAGAAACAGGATTCTCACATAAAGTGTGAACGAGATCGAATCTGGAATCACAACGCATTCGAAATGGGTGTATTGCGCATAGTGGGTGGGGTAGATTTTTGCAGATGTGTGTCTCCAGTGGCTAGATCCTGCGTATTAACTCACTTTATCCCCACACTGTGGGTGTCTCTCAGTGACAATCCACGTGATTTACCCTTAAGATCAGCCCAAACCTCCTCTCCAGTGTGTGTTCTGGTCGCCAATCACTGCTTCATCCGCGTCACCTTCCGCGCCCCACACACTAGATAAGTAGCCACGTCCGGGCTCAACGCTTTCGTCGAGTCGGATCGCCTCGACGCCGCCGTGGATCTCCGTCCAAGCGCTGCACGTGTGGAGGGGTGTGAAAACCTCAGAAACGCTCGAGAGAGGTGCTACGTGTTGAGCGACGCATTGGGTTGGTCGTCGAGGTGGCATTGCGGTTTGATCAACCATTATCAAGTGTGTACACGCTAGATCTTGCCGCGTGGACTGGGTCGTAGGGGTGTGCTTGCATCAAACAAGCCCACTAGGATGTGTGGTAGGGTGGGTGCTTTGGATACTTTATTCGAGGTTATATCTCGTTTAGGATCTGACTTGAGAGTGGCGTCCGACAGCGTCCGATGAGTTCAGAAGCGTTGCAAGAACAGGTCTCTGCACAGTTCGGGCATGCTCGCGGGCATCGAGACGCACCCTGAATTGATCCACTTTAAATATCTTGAAACTCGAGGGAAGTGAACGCGGCGTGGGATTCCGCGGAAGCATCACTAGGGATCAATGAGTCACGGGCAGCGTCATGGGGCGCAGTTGCTTGGGGGTTTTATGTAAACTCGTTGCAGCGCAATTGTACCGGGGTAGCATGCCTGGATCCGCTCAGCTTAGTGCTTCAAGTTGTATCACACCATCCATTACAAGTGAGCTCCAATTCCAACACTGGGAACACGAGGGTATTCATGACACGCCACTCTCGACCTGACTCGACTCACCTCATTGCCCACAACTCACTCCGCGTCTAGGTCGCGTATCCACCCCGCACTAATCCTCACGTTAGCGCGCTGGTGGTAGCATTGGTCTGATCGCAGCTATACCGTTACATTTACAAGCGAATCCATCAATCGATCTCGGAAGCCTGATCTTTTGCACAACAGCATCGGCCAGTCTACTAGGCAGTCAGCCATTCAGTCAGACAGTCAGCCAGTCAACCAGTCAGTGAATCAGCCTAACCTCTAATCTGCTATTTCCTCTCCTGGTCGTGCCTATTTCCGATCACACACTGGCTACTGCTTCTGCTGTCCCAACACCCAAATCACACTACACTAGTCTCTGATTAACTAATCTGCATATTCAAGTGTATATAAGGCTAGGTGGAGTTACAAATCAACCTAGCAACGGACTCCTTTCGCTTTATTAAGCCGCTTCAAGCCCACTTTCTTTGATTACTAGTCTATAGTACCGCCATTCATCGCGCAATGGAGCAAGGTGCCGCAGCTGCTACAACCCCCACCTCGGCCAACGCCCACAAGATCGTCTGGGACAACACACACGAGAAGTGGCGCTTCGAAGAAGAGAATGCCGAGGGCCTGACCACAGTGGAAGTCGAGGTTCCCTTCGAGAAGTTTGTGAATGCACTCAGTGGATTCCGCTATTTCAAGCATATCGTGAAGGACTCTTTGAAAGTCTTCTTGCTTGCGACCCAGCCCCCGGGTGGTGACACTGTCGAAGACGACAAGGGCGGCGATGACGAGGAGGAAGACAGCAATCACTACCGTATGGTCGATCCTGAGCAGTCCGCTGTTGAGCGCAAAGAGATGGAGAAGAGTGCCGATGCCTTTGCTCAAGCAATTATGGCACACGAACCTGCAATCTATCGTCAGGAGCTCGCCGCCATTCTTATGGATCGCGCAATGGATCTGCACCCCGCACAGCGACGCCGTGTGCGTCTTCTCTTGCAGTACCTCGTCTTGGAGGCACAGGTCGTCTCACCTGCACAGCTCGCCCACTGCCTGCGACGTCTGCGTAGCCGTCTTCCCGACCTTGAAATCGACTGCCCAGCAGCGGAGTCCATTTACAACGAATTCCTGTACGATGCCATTGTGCACGGTTTGTTGACCGCGAATGATGCGAGCGAACTCAAGGAACCCGCCGTGTCTGCAACTGAGCTTCGCGAGGGCAAGGCCATCATGCTTGACATTCTGAAGGACTTTTATGAATCCTTCGACTATGATACTGCCATTGAGCGTTGTAGGGGTGAACTGCGTCCAGCGCTCCATGGTGACTTTATTAAGCGCATCGTGTCAGTAGCGTTTGACAAGTCCTTGCTCTGCCACGAGGCCGCTTCGCAGCTTATTGCCAACCTCTGCGGTGGTAACCCCATCTCGACCGACAGCGCGGAGTTGGGTTTCCAGGCCCTGCTACAACAGGCTGAAGATTTGCAGCTAGATGTCCCTGACATCCTCCATCGCTTGGCACTGTTCATCGCCCGTGCTATTGCGGATGAGGCCATTCCACCCTCATTCCTTGATCGACTCGACCTCAATCCTTCTGACTTGAGTGCGCAGATCACAGCATTGGCCGCTAAGTTACTTGCCCAGGATCGCGAATATCACTTCCTCACTGAGTGCTGGGAGATTCAGAGCGCCACCCTCGCCGGGGCGCAGAAGTACGCTGAACTCCTTACCCGCTGGGACGGACTACGCTTGACTCCTCGCGTCCCGATCTCGGAGGCGGTCCTCTCCACTCCAGCGGAGCACCCGCCAGCGACTCCGAACTATTCCAATGGCATCACGGAACCCAAGTCGAATCACTCAGTTGGTATCCGTATGGCCGCGGTTGCCGCAGCCTCAGGTAACAACACATCAGCAGGAGGTAGTGATGGCAAAGCGTCTCAGCAGTAAATCTGTTGGTCTACAGCTGCATAACACTTAATGAAGAAGAATGAAGCATGCTTCATGTAGGGAAGTTCATCAGCGTCCCGAGGCATTGCTCCAGTTCGGTCGGTTCTCGATTGTGTCCGGTTCTGTCCAGTTCAGGTCTGAACGACTACTAACGACAAACAACGCCTTCGTTCTCCTCGAACGATCCTAGGTTCCCCAAGGTTTTGCACTCCCCCACATCTCACACGGCTTCAGTTCGCTCCTCCTAACGAACTACTTATCCCACTCCTCAAATACTTGCTGTCAACTTCAAATGGTTTCCAACACTCATCTGTTCCTCGCTTGCTCATCCACTTAACTATCTCACCGATCGGCTAACCCACCGATCGCCTCCCCAATGCACCATAAACAAACAACAAAGTCTGGTTCGTTAATTATCCGCTCGACATCTCGACATCAGTGCTCTATCTCCATTGTGACTGTCGCCAGCTGAAACTTCCGACCGACAGAGGAAGAAATGAACCCATCCACCCGTGGGAGCTGACCACGAGATCGATTTGTTGCTCGGGTAATGACAATTCTCTGGTGAATATTTCCGGCGCGGTGAGGCATTGTGTATAGAATTAAACCAATTAAGCGAGAGTTTCAAATATGCGCGCATAGGCTCATTTAATTCCTATCCTCACGCGCACCCTCTAGACCCCCCCAAATCGGTCGCTTCACAAAATGGGCAAGGGAAAGGGAGCTGTGCTGGGTCCGAGCGGCACGGGTATGTTCGCTACGGTCCAGAACCTTATCAAGCCATTCATCGGTGCGGGTATTCTCGCCATGCCTAGTGCATGGATGGACGGTGGTATTGCGGCTTCGTCCACAATGCTTGTATTACTTGCTTTCGTTGCTGGATGGGCAATCTTTAAGCTTGTCGAGTGCGCCGACGTCATCATGCTAGTTGAGGCCCGACACGCGATGCGTTTGCGAGTTGCTGAGGAGAAACGCATGCAACAAGCCATTGCAACAGGAATGTCCGTTGAGGAGTACAAAAGCAGAAAGGCATCTGAACAGGATTCAGATAAGCAGTTCGAAGACTACTTCTTGCTTGACCCGACAGACGATCAGTCGATTACGGCAGAGGACTGGAAACACGTCGCTTTGCCGACGTTCGCTGATATCGGTGCCTGCGCCTTCGGTCCGTGGGGTCGCCGCATTGTTGATTACTGTATTGTCATTGCTCAGCTCGGTGCCTGCATCGCGTACACCATCTTCATCTCGCAGAACTTTGGTGAGGTCGTCAGTGCAGTCAAGGCCAAGTACTGGGTTTTGGCGTTCTTTGTGCCTTTGCTCTCGCTTGCATTGATCAAGCGCATTGATAGACTTGCGCCCGCGGCTGTGCTGGGTAACATCGTCTACGCGTTCACGATCATTGTCATCTTCTACGTCGGCTTCGACCGGGGTTTCCCCATGAAGTCCAGCGAGGTCCATTGGATCAACGCAGAGAAGCTTCCACTCGTTTTCGGTACCTGCTCGTTTGCTCTGGAGGGTATTCCTTTGATCCTCCCCATTAAGGCCCGCATGAAGGACCCGAACCAGTTCCCTAGGGCCATGCTCGTCGCGATGTTTATCGTCTCGATGTTGTACATGGTGTTCGCGAACATGGGCTACCTCTTCTTCGGTAATAATACCAAGTCACCTGTCATTCAATCCATGCCCAACGGTGCACTTACGGACACGGTGAAGATCTCACTAGCCATCTCGCTGTTCTTCACATTCGGCCTTCAGGTGTTCCCTATCTCAACTTTCTTCGATTTCTTGATCGATGACAAGCTCGGTATCGACTTGGCCGCTGCCAAGAAGCGTCGTTACGACGAGGTGCGAGATATTTTGCGTGCAAGCGCTATTTCATCAACACCCTCGCCCACTGCCATCCCCGAGTCCGCAAAGCTGTTGGACAATTCCCAAAGACAGAGCGCCCTCGACTCTAGCGATGTGGGCTCAAGTCGTCGCGAGCTTCGCTTGTCGATCTCGAACCAAAACGTCGCCATTGTCGAAGAAACGCGCGCTGATGGTGGTTCCACCTTGCGCATCGGTGTCGAAGAGCACCCATCTTCAAGGTTCCCTGCCCACGTGAATCGTACTGTCAACAGTGAGTGGGGATTGGTTGAAGAGATCCACGTTCCCGACAACATTCGAGCCTACTACCCCGAGTTGCACTTCAAGCGCCGTCTGTTCCGCTTCTTGGCACGCCTTGGCATTGTCCTTTTCTGCTGCACCATCGCAATCACCTTTGCAGATTTCAAGTTGATCATTGCTCTCTTCGGCTCATTCTCGAACGCCCTTCTGGCCTACATCTTGCCCTCACTCTTCTGGGTCCGAATCGTCTCAAGCCGAATTCTCTTTGGCTTCGACTACTTCCCATACGATCGACAGGGGCGACCACTTACACATCCCTTCAAGGCTGGCCAACGACCTGACTCGGAGGACTCTGACGGAAGTGTGAACACACCTCCACATCCTCGTACTCGACGAGGCTCACTTGAGTATTCCCTCGTTGACCAGGATGCACCAGAGACGGACGAGGCGAAGGCAACCGAGGCGCTTGTCTCGGGCAGTGGAGTTGATGCTTTGCAACCTACCACCAAGACTAAGGTCTCGACTTTGTGGTTGCCGGTCACTGTCGCCGTCGTTGGTATTCTCGCATCAATTGTCGGTTTTGCAGATGCAATCAAGGACATTGTCAATAAGTTCAAGTAATGCATCTTGAGACTGTTGCTCCTACGACTTCCTTTTCCTTTGCTCTATTTTCTCATCCGCTATAGACCGGGTTCTCGCCCCCGCGAGCCCGTTCTTGTTTTGTTAAGCCCTCATACCACCTCATCCCGGTGTTTTCTCATTAGCCTTCGCACCTAACTAGCTACATGTTTTTGCAGCCTGGATCTTGTACTGATACCAGCTATGTTACTATAACGATACGATAGACTAGCCTGAGTCTCGCTCCCAATTTGCGCTTTAGCCTAGATCCTTATCATGGCGAGTACATTGACAACAGTTAGTTGCATGCCCATAATGCGCGTATTCTGTTCTATTACATGATTGTCATGCCGATGATATCTTGGCTCACAAACCCTTTGGGGCACACGAATGATGCATAAATTTTGGCCGAGTCATGATGATTAAGAAAAGTACGCAATCATCGGCGCTTTTCGTGTATTCACTGCATAGGTTATGTAGAATGGCTGCATCAGGCTATCACAGAATCCCTTCCATTGTTATCAGACTAACTATACATCAGAGTGAGGCCATAGATCTACACCTGAGATGGATTGGCTAGGTGATCGGCTCACTTACCAGTAATAGTACTGGGGGCTGGAGGGCTCAACGGGGCCATCCCATCCATTCATACCTCCAGCCATAGTGGCAACCTTGAAGTAGCCCTTGGACGAAACCAAGTCAGCCATCTTCTCCGAGGTTCGACCGGAATAGCAAACGAATACGGTGTTCTGGGTGTAGTAGATCTCATCGATGCGGCTCTCGACCTCAGCCGAGGGGATGTTGATGGCGCCAGGAATGTGGCCAGCAGCGTAGTCTGCGGGTGCACGGACATCGATGATATGGTAAGAGGCGTCCTGGTAGATCTTCTTCACATCATCCGCAGTGACAACCTTGTAATAAGGCTTGTTCTCCGGGACGACCTCACCCTGCCAGGCGAGCATGCCACCAAGGACGTTGAAGACATTGGTGAAGCCTTGAGCAGAGAGGATCTCAGCAGCCTGCTGGGAGCGGAAACCACCTCGGCAGATGACATAGATGTTCTTGTTCGAAGTGGGGAGCTCGAACGACCGGTTGGCAATGACGGGGAGAGGAAGGTTCACGGCGCCAGGGATGTGGCCAGTAGCGTACTCAGTGAGCGGGTCACGAACGTCAACGACGAGGGTTTGGTCGGGGAAAACCTGGATGTACTTAGCGAGGTCGTCGGTGGTCACGTTCGTGTAGCTCAACAACTTGCCAAATCCAGGTTCAATGACCCGGCCAGGGAAGGGGTTGTGCATGGCATGGCGTGCCTCGGAGACACATGCCAACACCGCAAGGGTCATGACAACGATAGCAACAGATGCGGCACGCATGATTGCTTGAGATCTATGGGTGGGGGAATGGCCAATTCGTCGCGGGAGTGGAGAAAGTATCAGTGCGTGAGCGCAGAGTCTAGGGTCGCACGTGGAAATTGTCAAATGCAACGGGGTACTCACGAGGTTCGGCAGGGCCGTACCCCTTTGGATGCGTTGACAATGTATTGCTGCATCGAACAATATTGCCAGAACACACGACCAGTCACACACAGCCTATTTACAAGACCCGAAACCGATGTCTGCACAAGGTTTCTTCTGCCGACCTTTGGCCGGATCCGGCCAGTTTATTGAGAACATAACCTGTCAGAGTACTACTGGGAGCGGACGCACCCCGTTTGATTGCGCAGGCATGAATAGAAGACTGACAGGGAATGTAAGCCACAGCGAAAGGACAGTCCGAGTTATTTACATGGACTTCATTTTATGAAGAGGCCTTCTTGGCCAGGATGACATGGCAGAAGAATGGATTAGAACTTGTAGCAGAGTTTGTTTCCCTACTTGAGCAAATAGATATGACAGGGGGATCAAGTGTACATTGGGAAGCAAGGCCGAGCCAAATGCGCTGTCACGAAGTGGCGTTACGACGTCGTTGAAAGCGAGTTACGAAATGCAGAAGAGTGGTATCTGCACCACTCCGGTGATGAGACATCGATGCTGGTGACCATTCGCGCGAAGCAGCAATCACTGAGTTGCATCGGATGCACATACATGCACACGTGTGTGCTTATCGCGTCCACATGAGGCGGCTTCATTCCGTAGGAAAGGGGGTATTACAGTACATTTAGACTTTGTGTCTGAGAAGATTGTGAGAGAAGAATCAAGTAGTTTGAGGACTCCTTATCCTGACTGATCCTCCTTAGGCATCTTGTCCGTTCTCCTGGGATTGCGAGGAGATGTTGCTCGTGCCGTCCGCGTTGTCGTACAACACATGCTTGATCATGGAGAGGTTGTTGTACTGTTCTGCAATGGCCTCAACCATTTCATCCACTGTAGGGAACTTCTCGTAGTTGACCTTGATGACGGGGATAGTGCGGCTGATGTGACGGAGGAACTCTTCGTAGCCGCGGTGAAGATTCTGGAGGTACTCCAGGCTGATGCTCGACTCACAGCTGCGTGCGCGCATCTTGATGCGTCTATAGAGGGTGGTTCACAGAAAGTCCGAAGGCGAAGATAAGTCACACCGACACAGAATTTGTGCTGCCGAGGCTGGCACAAGACGCACCGGGAGACTAGAAGCAGACATAAAGCGTTAGAACTTACCGCATAGATTCCTCGGGGGAGACATCGAGGTGGACAATAACGGAGGGCACCTTCATGAAGTTGGACATGTTGCGGAAGAGGCTCTGGTAAGTCTCGTAGTCGCGTTCCTCCATGAGGCCCGACTCGTAGAGCATCTTGGCGAAGATCGAGTCCTCGTAAATGGAGCGGTCCTGTACACCACCTTTGCCGTTCCAAATAATCTCCTGCTGCTGTTTGAAGCGTGCATTGAGCAGATATACCTGCATAGGGAAGCTGTACTTTTTGATATCCATGTAGAAGTCTTCAAGGTAGACGTTGTCCTTAACGGGCTCGTAGTAGATTGGCAGGTTCAGGCGCTTCGCCAGAGCCTCTGCCAGGGTGGTCTTGCCTGCACCAATGATGCCGGAAATAGTAATGAAGACATTTTCGAGACTAGCAACGTGGAAGTCATACAGCGACTTCTTCTTCTTCAGTCCCGGCCGTGTGCTCGGCACGGGAGAGTTGGAGTTGTTGGCCTGGGAGAGCACCTCAGCAGTCTTCTCGTCGGACATGTGTGCGTGTGTGGTGAGTGAGTGGGTCTATCTACCACTGTGCAAGTTGGTAGTGTGATTTGCGACGGGGTGTTATTGTGAAATAGTGTAGAAAGCCGTGGGTGAGCGTTTTGATTGAGATTCGTTAGAAGTTGCTCAGCATCAATATTCATCGCAATGCGGATGTTAGTGTGAATATCAGTGCAATACCAGATAATTACACGACTCGATGCATTCAATCGTAATATTTCCAGACCCCGGCACCCACCCGCACCGCGCGAAACACCACCCGAGATGCCCCTCGCGCAAGCCCGAATTCAGCTCTGGAATCACTGGAAGGGCGGGAAGGCGGGAAAAAGGCGGGTGGGTTTTGGCCGCATCCGGCTAAAGTCAGGCACCCTGGAGAAGTTCAGTCAACGTATTGGGGAGGGGGGGATATATTACCCCTGTGCTGCACTGAGCGCTGTGGTGGTTGAGAACACCGCCTGCGACATCGAGGCTCATCGCAAGACAATCTTGTCAGCTTGACTGATTGGCAGACAGCGCTCGAGTCGCGCTCTCTGCCCACCCGCGCAATCCATCCCCATCCACATACATTGATTGATGTTCAAGGACGAAGTTTACGACATCGCTGTGCGCCAGAGTGCGGATCTGGAAGCAAGGGTCACGAAGCTCGAGGACGAGCTCGCCCAGGCCACGGAGAGGATTTTCCAGCAGGACAAGATCATCTATGAGCTCATCTCAAGACTCAACCTCGTAGAGCAAAAGCAGGTCGACGTGCAAAGCATAGAACGTCTTGGGGGAGCGCGAGTATCGGGGAATGGTGCGGACACGATCAAGAGGAACTTGAAAGCCACGTACGCGGCAGCAATTGAGATTCCAAGTCTGCTCCCTGTGCCTTCCGACGAGACAGTCGCTCAGCTGCAGGGCAGAGTCGAAGCGCTGACCGGGACTAGATTCCTGGACCCCGATCTCCTTCTTCCAGCCCTCTGTGTCAGATCGCTTAACCTCTTCGACACCATGCGTCAACGGGGTGAGCGCCTGTTAGCAAACGCCTTCGAGGAGCTCGTAGAGAGGGGCTCACTGCCCCGGACTTGTCAGATCCACGACGTCGTTTCTGCGCTCGCTCAACAGCTGAAGCTCCGGAGCTTACTCAACTCTCCCCACACTGACTACAACACTCATGTTTATGCCATTTGCTACGCAATCTTCCTTGAAAACGATTATTGGGCTATGAGTCACATCGTTGAGCGCTGCTTCAATGCAGATAACCGCAATTTGGAAGCGAAAGAGCCCACTACGGTACTTTCAACCATCTCGAGGCAGCTAATCGACTCTTTGAGAGGCGTGTGTTCGAAAAGCCAACTGCACGAGCTCGCACAGAAACTGCAACTCCCCAAACCAGAGTATGACACCAAGACCGAAGGCCCTGACTCTAAACCTAACTTCCGAGCGCGCGTGACATGGCAAGGCCTGGAGGCCACTGGCGCGGGGCGGGCGAAGAAGGAGGCTGAACAAGCTGCAGCTGGCGAACTGCTAGAGCATATAAAGAAGAATGTCCTGCAAGGAGGCCTAGAGCAGAATGGACCGGGATAGCCGGCGACCTCCTCGTCGTAGATTGGTTCGTCGTAACCTTCTCTTTGGCTATGTCTCTGTCTCTGCTTATTCCTCTTTGTTCCCTCATATAATGACACAATACATGACTAGAAGCGATCACACAGATTATATCGCAGCGGAGACGCGTGGAGCGTCCGCTCACCTGCTCACGAGTGGGTCGTGAGTTGGCTTTGTTCGAAGACCTGAAGTGTGGTATTGCCGAACTTTGACGTAGGCACCGCGCGAATCAGAGAAATAAAGTGCGCATATCTAGTGCACTCACTGGAAGTGGGGACGCGCTTGCCGCTGTGCCCACCAGGGCCAGCATGCGCCGCATTGGGGACCTGACTCCCAGCTGGGTCGCGCTTTCCTGCTCCAGTCCAAGGCCTCGAGATTCAAATTTCGGGGTGAAAAAAGTGGAATGAAGTGCATTTTCAGGACTACAGAATACCGTGTGGGCGCACACGGAAGGGATAATAAACCCATGGATTTGATGTATTTCGAGTTATTGTTGTGATACAGCCTGATCTAACCCCACGTCATGCCGAGACACTCCATCAAAATATTGGATTATGTTTCTACCCGCGCGGTCATTGGGTCAGACAGTGCTTACTAATCGCGTTTTCTCCGCAAGCACGCGCCCAGCGATCGCAACACTTGTGCCACTCTGACTCACACGTGACTCTAACTCCACTTACCCCTCATACTCGTCAACCTCGCCGCCAACTCCTCGCAGAAACTCCACCATGTCGGAAGAGAAACGTGAAGCCGGCCGCCTTAGCCCGGCGATCGATGAGATGTACATCAACTTTGCCTCACCCGCTACGTCGGCTGACCCAGTGAACCCTGTCACGCCTGGCGCCGCGATAATGACACCCGTTGTGGACATTCTCCCCCGTCCTCGTGATCTTGGTGACCGCGAGGAAGACTCCGAGCGCCCTGGCCTGGACCGTCAGTTCACAGTCGTTCGCGGTGCGGACTCCGTGCCCGACACGGACCTCAGCTGGTTTAAGTACGTACTCCAGTTTTCACGGATCATATACCTACGCAGATTGAGGCGCACGAGCTTCCCTGATTGGAGTGAATTTGATGAAGGCGCATTCGTCATTCGAGATGGATCCCCCTTTTTGGCTTAGGCTCATTATCCCCTTCTCCTACTCTTCATTTCCTTCTTCCCAACGCCCGTTTAGCCCTCGCAACATCTTGTCCAAGGCAAGGTATAACTTCCTCGCGCAACTCGCCTCGATTAACCCCATGCGCGAGCTCGGCCACCGCAATACCGTTCACATTCGGAAGACTTCGATCATTTGCACAATCGGACCCAAGACCTCAACCGTCGAAGCTCTGGTTGGCCTGCGCAAGGCTGGGATGAACATCCTTCGTCTGAACTTCTCGCATGGTGAGCCAGGTGATTACAGCTGGTTCGAGATGGTGCTGGATAACCTCAAGAAGTCGTATGAGGTTTTCCCTGGTCAGCCAATTGCCGTAGCACTCGATACCAAGGGTCCCGAGATTCGCACAGGTTTCATGCGCAACGGTCAGGATGTGAAGTTGGTGAAGGGTAGCATCGTCACCGTCACAACTCGTGATGAGTTCCGCACCTTGTGTGATGAGAAGTGCATCTATGTCGATTACAAAAACATTGTGAAGGTACTTAACCCTGGAAGCCTTATCTTCATTGATGATGGACTCATCAAGCTCGAGGTTCTCGAGATCAATGCAGAGGAGGGCAATCTCGTTACCAAGGTTTGCAACGATGGTATGCTTTCTTCTAAGAAGGGTGTCAACCTCCCCGGAGCAAATGTGGATCTCCCCAATGTCTCTGAAAAAGATAAGCTTGATATCGCTTGGGGTGTCAAGCATGGCGTTGACTTCATCTTTGCCTCATTCATTCGCACTGCAGAGGCTGTCCACGAGATTCGCCGACTCCTTGGTGAGGGTTCGCGCACTCAGATTATCTCTAAGATTGAGAACCAGCAGGGTATTGATAACTTCAACGAAATCCTGCTTGCTACCGATGGTGTCATGGTTGCCCGTGGTGATCTTGGTATTGAGATTCCCGTCGAGAAGGTCTTCTTGGCTCAGAAGATGATCATTGCACGCTGCAACATTCTCGGCAAGCCTGTTATCTGCGCAACCCAGATGCTTGAGTCCATGACTACAAATCCTCGCCCTACCCGAGCCGAGGTCAGCGACGTAGCGAATGCTGTCATGGATGGCGCCGACTGCGTCATGCTTTCAGGTGAAACCGCGAAAGGTGCATATCCCTTCGCCAGTGTTGACACGATGCACGTTATCTGCAAGGAAGCTGAGAGCGCCGTCTCAAACAGCCAACACTACCGTGCGATCATGGATATTCACCCTGAGTCCTACCAGACCTCTGAGACCCTCGCTGGCTCAGCTGTCCACGCCGCATTCGCGCGTAATCTCAGCGCCATTATTGTCTTCTCCATGTCTGGCCGAACCGCACGTCTCGTTGCTAAGTATCGTCCTGCGTGCCCAATCGTGTGCGTGACGACCGACCCCATCACCGCTCGTCAGGCCTGCATCTCTCGTGGTGTTTACCCAGTGCTTGTCAAGGAGAAGTTCACGGGCACTGAGTCTTGGTTGGAGTACATTGAGCGCCAACTCCAAGCCGCAGTCTACGAGTGCAAGTATGGCAACATCAAGATTTTGCAAAAGGGTGACGTCTGTGTCGTTGTGCAAGGTTGGGCTGGCGGAAGTGGTCACTCCAACACCATGCGTCTGGTCGTTGTATAATTCGATTAGGTTGGTGACTCCAGTTGCTTTATCCTCTGTTCTTTATCTTTCTCGCATTTTAAGCTACAATGCATGGTTATCAATGAATTGTCCCGTGTCCACCGTCATATTCTGGTGAAACAAGGGATTGGCTTTCTGATGTATATTGACCTCACTACGGCGCCTTGGCTCCATTAGCTCAGACTCCAACTACGAATCCACGCAGGGTTCGTCTCTCTTGATGTTATCGTGCTCCAGCTTTCCTGTAAGCTTCTCTCAAGTTTAGTTTTGGCTAATTGTACCCCATCAGCGCTCTTTGGATTTCTCTGTTGATTCAAGCGAGTAACAACTGCGGAATGAGACATGCCAGGTTCCACATTTATTGGCTTTGGTGACGTTTGATTTACCGGCACCGGAAGGAATGAATGAAATAAAAGCGAAGCCCTTGAACCTTATACTATATCCGAGTTCTTATGTATCAGGGAACAAAGTTTACAAGTTGAGACTGGCAACGCTAGCGAAGCCCTTGTAGCGAACAAAGTAGGGTAGTGACTTGATCACGATATCCAGAGTAGGATCTAATTGACGAATAAGACCTTCGCAGACAGACATAGCCATGATGGACGCTGCGACATCACCTCGCAAGATAACACCGTGGCGCTGCATTGCAAACAGAACTTGGCCAACAACGTCACCCAAGCTAACATTTTCAGGGCGCGCCTTACCAATTTCCACACCTAAGTACTTGGATGTCTGGAAGAAGCGCTCGCAAATATCCTCCATCTCTCGAGAGAACTTTGCCTTGACCGCTGGATTCGTAGCAAGGAAGCCTTTTCCAGAACCAGGACCATACGGAGGTCGATTGACCTCGAAGCGCTGAATGCGTTCGACAAGCGATTCATGATTGCCACTGCAAAGTGCATGCAGGAAGCGTCCGAAATCAGCCATGACATCGTCTTCCAGCGACACAGTCATACCTGCATCCAGAACAGTGCAAGCATTGTCCTCACCCGAGTAAAGCACGTTACCTGCGTGCAAGTCACCGTGGATAAGATTGTCGCGTAAGAACATCTTCAAGAACATATCAAACATTGTGAAAGCGAGCTCCTTCTTCTTTTTCATCAGGGCGATGTCGAGTTCACCCTTGTCGTCAAGTAAGCTCTTGTACAATTCGGGGTTAGCAGTGTACCGTGCGATGAGGGCATCCTCATCCTCTTCGTCTTCGTCATCATAGACACGGCGGCGAGCGGGACCAAACATTAGGCGTTGTACCTTGATCACCTGCTTGTGCATCTCACGAAGCTGACGCTTGATAAATTTGTGCGCCAGACTACTGTAGTAGCTGTATATACCACTTGGTGTTAGCTCAATCTCCTTATGCTGTTTCATCTCACGCTCCCTCGCAGCTTGTTGGCGCAGCCGTGCGTCAACACTGAAATCGACGACACCAGCTGCCTCCTGGTGTGATGCACCTGCCTGGAAGCCCTGTCCGACCTTGGTGAAGATCTCGGCGACGGACTTGCCTTGAGCCCAGCTCTCAACGAGGACACCTGGCTCTAAAAGTACCTTGGAAACAGCTGGGAACTTGACACGTCCATCGAAGGTCTCCTCCTTGAAGTTCTGTGCGAATCTCGACAGGTAGTGACCCTCCCATCGGAAGTCCACTTGCTTCTGCATCAGCTTCAGGAACTCATCGCGGCTGAAGGGCACAGTCATGAGTTGAGAGTTATTGACGAATGCAAAGATAATATCAACGTCCATCCAGGTTTCCTCGAGTACCTTGGGATGGCGAATCTTAACGGCAACTTCATCGACAATCTCACCATACTGGTTGCGGAGGTTGGCCAGGTCACGGTACTTGGGTGTGAGCTTTGCGTGGTACACCTGCGCGATCGAGCCAGAGGCGACCGGGACAGGATCGAACTCCTCGAAGATCTCCTCCATAGGCACACCGAACTGTTCAAGAATGACTTGCTTGGTCTCCTCGAAGGTGTGTGAGGGTGCGTTGTCACGAAGCTTCGAGAGTGCTGAGATGATGTCCGGAGGGAACATATCCGGTCGCATGGAGAGCCACTGACCGAACTTCAAGAATGAGCAGCCTGCCTTTTCAAGGCGCTTAACGAGATCCTGTAGGAACGCTTCTCGAGCCTCCGGCGTGCCGACGAACTTCGACCAGTAGTAGACGAAGACGACTGGGATGAACAATTTGGCCAAGAAGATGTACCGGCAGAACTTGAACCAGTAGTAGTAGAAGACAGAGCACTCGTTCAATGGGTGGTTAAATGTTTCCTCAGGTGGGTCGATGACGGGCATTACGACAAGCTCGACCTGCGGTCGGTGGTATTCTTGGAAGTACGTCCATGCAAAGTAGCCCAATCCGGATGCAAGCGTGGTGATTCCCAGCAAGCGCATGAGCTTACCAAACAGCGAGACACGCTTCTTGGGAGCACCTGTGCCTGTGCTGGAAGAGGATGACGATGATGAGGAGGACTGCTGCTGATTACCGTTAGTACTTCCACTGGTTGTGGATTCCTGCTGCTTCGCCTCGTTAGCAGTCGAAAACATTCGCTTCAGCGTTGTATCCACGGCATGTCCGAAGCGCACGGCCTGGTAGAGCGTGGCAATGACCTCGTTATGTCGGTTGCCGGCTGGTAGTCCTCGCATACCTTGAAAACCGCGAGTGGCCCGTGCTGCTGCTGCTGTTACGTTTGCGGCCGCGGTGCTTGAAGACCTCTGTGCTGAGGTGCTAAACTTAACATACGGCTGGAACGGCACGCTTTTAACTTCATGTGAGGCTGTGCTAATGTGTCGCTGTAGCGCGAACTTTGCAAGGATATCCTCAATCTCTCGGGCGGTTCTCAACAGGCCGGAACGTGATCGTGCAGCCGAGGCGGACGCGGGGACCGAAGCTGCAGCGGCGGCAGCAGTAGCAAACTGTGCGGCAATGCGCTCGAGATTGAGGCGTCCGCAGCCGGCGCCGAGACCAAGACCGTGGTGGCTCGTCCGAAGGGTGCTGAACATGGGGATAGAAAGACTCGTGAGAGATGCACTTGGGGTGTGCACTGACTAGGATTCACTGCTTTTGCGCTTGCGGGCGTACGTGTGTAGGTGTCCGCTGCTGGATCGCGCTGCGTTCCGAGTCTCAAGCCGGGTCTAGAGGCCGGAAATGTCGTGAAAAGCCGAAAGAAATGGGGCGGAACAAGTTCGGGGTTTTCGTGAGAGATTTAGAGTATAAAATGCGGGATATCAAGGGATATTTGCGGAGGTGCGTTAGATTTACTGGGGATGATTACATGCCTACAAGCGAAATCCGATATTATTACGTATCAGACCACCCCTCAACCCCGTCTTTTCCACTCGTTGTCACACTAATTCTGTCCCTCTCCGAACCCTCGGTGTCCGCGCACGGGTGGACCGTTTCATTCAAATCGGACAAGCGGTGCACTTCGTCATTCGGGGCATCACATCACCAGCGTGACATCCTGCGCGCGGCTGGGGGGCAGGAGCAGCCCTGGAAATGGCTGCACGAAGCCCTGCAGAGCTGTCCATGGTGAGGCGAGCCACGTGTGGACGAAAAGGTACCCAAGAACGCAGGACTTCAAGTGAGGGAGAGGAGAGCAATAATCGCATCGTGTTGGTAAGATCTCGGCAAACTGAAGAGTTGCGCGAGGATGTGCATGGCACAAATGCATGGCTAGGCGGCGACTGATCGGCTTCTAAACTCTAGCTTGAAACTGAATGAACTGCACGAGACACAGCCATGCTCTTGAGCGAGGGGGCAGAAACCGGACTTTCGTGCCTGCGTTCGTGGGGGGTGTACTTCGAGTTGATCACGACTCAGCTGACATAAAACGATGAAAGATGCGTGGTTGTTGTCCATAGCTAGGCAGTTCTGTGCAATCCTACACTTGGATCTCGCTCTGTAGACTGCCAAGGATTTCGAAGGATGCTCGTGCCAGCCCGTTGTCGTTCTTTTTTTCCAGACATCGTCAAGGAGTCGATATCAAAGTGCGAAAACTGCTGTCTAGGACGACTAGGCACAGGTGTCTCTAGCTGGGCCGAGTATAGATTGATGCGTAGTCACATGGTACGACGCCTCCTGACCTCCGCAATGAAATATGTGTGCATTTTGTATTCAGTCACCCCCACTCTTGGCACGGTCGTCACAACCACGATCCAAGAGCTGCAAGAATGCCTGGTTGAGCGCACAAGCCAGGGAACTTCAGCGTCATGCCATGAAATCGCCATTGGACACTGGCTGGTCTCGTCCTTATTGTCATATCCATCAGGATCTTTGCTTACGATCCACTTAGGCCGGGCGTCGTGCCATGGACCACTCACCACACTGTAGGTGTGCATCACCCGCTGTCCACTCAAGGATCGTTGCAGGCACAGACTTAGCAAGTCTCTTCCAGTCGAAAACATGACCAACCACAGATGGTCTGTAAGCTAACTCGAGATGCAGGGTGTACGCATGACATTAAAGAAATCGGAGGAAAATTGTGTCAACTGTTGTCAGTTGTTTTCGGTTTGTGCGGGGAGCATCCGAGAGTAGGCGAAGCACACTTGACATGGTCGAGCCCACCGCAATGAAGTCCTATCATCTCACACAGATGTATTTCCTCCATGTTCAACGGAAATGTTGAGCCAGACTCTGGATGCGATTCAGGACGCAAGGGGAAGAACGCGGGCCAGACACCGGCTTTCATCTCTTGTCCTAGTTGCACACTTGAAGAGTGGTCTTGCCCCACAGAATAGAGATACATCCTGGTGTGATCTATCTGCTCGCGCTGGGAGTCCACAACAGCGCGCAGCCGCTACACCGTGCGTCCGTCCCAAACCGGTACTGGAACAAAGTCTGGATTTTCGAATTTGAATTCAAATCAAAGCACCGATCTCTGGGCAAGGATATGGGGCTGGGGTCAGCCGAGTGTCGTGTGTGGGTTGGAAATTTGGTAATGAATAGCTAGATCGCACCTGTGGGGACGGTCTTTCATACCAATACTCTTGCATCGTGCCTTCAAGTCCGCTGGCAGGCACAAAAACCCCGGGTCGATTCCGAACTGTGCCAGACTAGACTCCAGAACACTCCGATGGCTCAAAAGCCGAACGCGCCCGCGCCGTGGCTTGGAGCGGGCTGCGAGGGCTGCGGTCCTCCGCGGGTGGATAGAGATGAAAAAAGCCAGGCGGAGAGAAAAAACTGCGTGGCTTGGTCAGGTGGGGAATGAACCGAACGCGCCAGGAGCTGGCAACCGTCAGATAGGTCTCGGACAAGGTTTTGAGGATGATAAAGGAGGTGAAAAAGAGGGTTAAATGCGTGGTATGATGGGGATATGACGAAATGAATTCCATTTTAAATGATAGTTTATGTCGAACCCTAGGGAAATTATATAGTATAACTTGATATTATCTATTGCAACCCCATCATTTTATCACTTTTTTCACATTCAAATTCGATTTCGTCCCAAATTTCTTCACTCTCACAAGTGATAAATTTCTGATTTTTGCATTTTTTGCACGCCTTGTGACCGTTGTGGATCCTCGTGCAGTATTTTGCATGATGCTCATGATCGTTCCTAACCCACTTCCGCATCTAGTTTTAGCTCTCGACCCTCCCGCACGCCACCAGAGTTACGCGAACGCAGAAGACTGCGGCCGCACCTGGATCTTTCGGCAGTTCCGCACGCGTTTTGACACACTATACGCGTCGTGCTGCGCCCAAGTGCGATCCCTTTCGTCTTCCTGCGAGTTCCGCTATTGACTTTGGTCGTTAATATCGGAAGTTTCTTGCAGTAACTACGCTAGGTGGAATATTTCAAGCGCGCAGTTGCCCACCTCTCGACTCGCTACTAGCTCGCGCCCTTTTCGTTTCCGCAGGTTTTCATAGGGTCACCGCCGGCCCAGAGCCCTCGCAGCAGTTCCTTCACGGTCTCGCTTGTGGTGTGTCTCCAACGCATCCCTAGCTACGTCCACAACGGAAAGCAGCCTGCGGCTTATCTCGGTCCACGCAACTCGTTAACGGTCGATTGATCAGTCCGTCCTACGACTTGCTCACACACTGACACGCGCCGAGTTAATCCCACGGTCGTGGTTTTGATTGTAACGCGTGCTCCTCTCATCAGTGGCACAGTACAGCGCACTCACCATTCCCTGTGCCTGGTAGCCTTGACCACTGGGACAGCAACGACAACAACGTCTGCTAACCCTACCACGACTTCTCTAGTCTTAGTTCGGCTGTTTACGCAGTTTGATTTCATTTCTAGTGAGCCCGCTTTTCGTTTTGCTTGCTCACTGCTTTGTTAGTTCGTTCATAATTGACTTAATTCCCACGCAGGTACATCTACAAGCTCTTATTTCTGCGAGAATCGAATCAGCAACGCGCTCGATCTCATTCTCCTAAACCATAGCTCCAACTGCTCGAATAACGCTCATCATATCCAACCCACCTGTGGCCAACCTGTTAACCACGGCGCAGTTAGTTTAGTTCCTTCTTAGGTAGATACACGACCCGCCAGTTAACAAGCCTACTATTACTCACACTAATAAGAAAAACACAACAGGTAGACTAGACGACGTTACACCAGACAAACGTGACTGTTTGTGAACTATCATTACTCTTGAGGACCAACTTAAGTCGTATCTCTCGATCTCTTGCTTCCCCCTGTGTCCTTTCAATTGGAACGAGAATTCACCAAGCCTCCTCTTACTAAAAAAAAGTACCTAAACAAACTGGAGCTCGCTCTACTCACGTTTTGTTGGTGCGAGACACAACCGCTTTGATTCTACCCTTATCCAAGACTATTCAAAGCCAACGTATACAACATTCCCAATTCTATATGAGATCCACTCGATTGAGCAAGAGACGCTTAGGCGAGGCCGACAACGGAGGCATCAACGAGGCTGAGGGTTCGGAGTCACCCCACCAAAGCACTGCAACGGAAGACGATCCCGCAACCAACACTGCCACTACTAACAGCGATGACAATGAAATTGCGGCTATGAAGTCCGAGAATCGTACATCCCTGACGACCGGATCCAGCAGCAACGCTCAGACCGACATTACCAAGACAGAGTCTACCCCTGCAAGGATTGCTGCATTGGCCGCACTCGTACCAGGCGGGGTACCAGTTGCGCAGGATTCGAAGCAACAGATTCGCCCTAGCAAACCAGAAAATCGCGCCGCTGCACTCGCGCAACAAATGTCTCGTATGAAGCAAGAGGCAGAAAATACTCAAGTTCAACAACAGCAGGCGCAGCAGGCCCCGGAGCAGGGCACAGGCACTATCCAACTTCAGTCGCGCCTAAATACTGTATTTCCCGCAAGTGCTCTGAACATGAAGGCCATCCCTAGTCCTACTCCTGGCGGTATCGCCACTGCAGGTCGCAACGGCTCGAAGGGCAATTGGGCCACGCTTTTCCATGGTCTGGCCAATCAACTCCATCAACAGCAACCACCCCAAGCGCAACTGGCACAGCAACCTCACATGCCTATCGCAGCGCACTATATACCTCAGCCATACCCATTGCAAGGTCTGCATGCAATCGCTCAAGCCCAGGCTCACGCACAGCAAGTCCAGGCCCAGGCGCTCCAGGCACACCTTCAGGCCCAAGCACAACCCCATTTCTTGCATCAGCCAACCCTTGGCCTTCCTTTCCCGCATCAACAGCGCCTTGCGCATATGCCCATGCCATCGGCGACCGAGGAGCCCATGCTCCCAGGGGAGGTCCAGCATACCCCATCCCGCCGTTCCCGTGGATCATCAGAATCCACTCGACGAAGCACTGGCGGTGGTCAAGGTGGAACTCGAGGTAAACAACATCAGCCGAGCAACTCCCCAGCTCGTCCAGAGAATGGTCTCAGTGAGGCATACTACAATGCACCTGATCACGTGCTAATCGATAGGATTCTATGGATCCTCAGACGAGATAAAATCCATCAAAAGAACTTGGCGTGGACCGTTGGTCTGAGCAGCTCGACGCTTTGCACCATTTTGCGTGGTCGTTATCCGCACACCAAGGAAACTCATCTGACACCTCTGCGTGAGTGGGCATTTGAACGCGATAAACAATTCACCATCCTGCTACTGAAGTTGGCTGTGACCCATGGACTCACGGACGAGATGCTTGCCCAGAGACTTGAAGTCCCTCAGGCAGACCTGGCGCGATGGATTGACTTTACTCTTCCTCTGCTCGAGCGAACCATTATCGATCAGAAGGCACTTCCATGGATCAGCTTCTGTGCAGATCAACTTGCGTTGTTCCCACCTGAAGCTCTTGGGCAGGACCCTGCTTCGCGTGCAGAGCTTGCTGCCCTGTTGCAGCAGCGCTCTACGCACTCCGGGTCGTCTCGAAGCCCAAGCACAGCTCGCGCTCACACGGCCTCTGCTGCTGGTACGGGGTCAGGCTCCGAAACAGGAGGCACCTCCTCCGCTTCGGCACCTGCTAATGGCGCTGCTCCTGCTGCCTCGCCTCGCGTATCAGGAAATACGAGCTCCACGGGGAGCCCCACTTCGCCGTCGATGCCTGCACCAGCTTTGACAGCAACAAGCCCGCCTTTGGACGTCCCTGCCAGCGGTCCATCGACAGGTGGATCGAATGCACCAAGCCCCGCTTCTCTCGTTGGGGATGCAGCTGCAAGTTCAAGTGGTGACCAGAATGCCGCGATGGGATCACTAGATCTGGCTTCGAACTCTGCCCAACCGCGTGCTTCCCCTCAGACGCAGTTAACGCCAGATCTGGAGCACATGACTCCGGCTGAAATCGCTGCCGAGCTTCAAGCGCGGTATGAAGCGCAAGTAGCTCAGATCCAGGCGCACTACCAAGCTCAATTCCAGCAACTTCAACTTCAAATGCAAGCTCAGCTGCAGAGCATTTTGCAGTCACTTGCAGTCAATTCAATTGCACTGACCAATGTTGCAACAGATCCTAACGGCGGTGCTCTCATTAATGGCACCTCGGTTCTGGCTAACTCCACAGATGGAGTGAATCCAGAGATGCATCTCCAATCCCGCGATGCATTGATGAACGTTGCTGCTGCGGCAACGGCGGGTTCTGCATTAGGCTTGGGTCGCATGCGCGAAAGACCCTCTTCATTAACTACTCCTGACGGTCGCGGCAACTCCGTGTCCAATCTCCTCGAACTCGTCAAGCGAACTCAACGCTTTCCTAATCAGAACCAATGAGTTCATTCATAGCGTTGACTCATGAATGTATCCTATCTCTTCAACAAACAAAGTACCGTCCCATGAGCTCTTCTGAGACGTGTCCCTTTACGGCCGCCAAACAGTAACACAGAAAGTGTAGACTGTGAACTGCGTACCATCCACACCACCTCGCTTATCTCATGCAACAAGCAGTTGCATCTAAATCCCACTCCTTCGCCCCTCGCCAAGTGGCTTAGTAGTGCAGTGTCTTCTTCTTGTCATGCGACGAAATGACAGGGAGACAGACGTGCACTGCAGAGTCAGTTTCACCCCCCTCAACCCGCACCTTTTCCTGCAACTTTCTTCTCCATTCTGCTGCATGCCGTATTCTGTCGTGCTATTCAACGCACCACAATATGATCGCATACATGCATGGAGAAACATGCAGAAGCTTTCAATACGATCTGTAACAGTGTTTGTCTGATTTTCTGACACAAACTTTGTAACAACCGCCATGGAAGCTATTTGATCCCTTTTGTATTTACGTTGCCGATCATACCTTTCACATGGGTCGGATCTTCGCGTTTACCGTCTCTCTTTCTGCGGTCCGCTGCCATCACATTACATGATACCAGCGATCGCCCTATGCACCCTCAGATGATATTGCCTTCCTCGAATTAGGACTTCGGTGTGAGGAGTTCACAGTTTACGCCCGTCGTCGTTTCGTCCTTGTTCTCTCCATGCTTTGATCAGACAGTTCCAAAGTTCTCTCTGATGAACGTGATGATGGATCTTCGGTCGCCGTTACTCGTACACTGCCCACTTCTTCTCGTATACCCACGCTTATTCCTTTTCCACGAACCCCTCCCTTCGCATTGCCCGAGTTGCTCACAGAATCTAAGGTTATCTGCAGTGCAAGCTCCAGGGCACGCTACTCCCCTTCATCGCGTTAATCATCATATCATCTCTCGCTTGACCATACGCGCCAAATTTCTTCGTTATCTTCCAGGAGTCCTGACCCCTTATTACATCCTGCTGGACGCACCATGCTGTGTATGCTTGCAGTTCCTGCGTTGTGTTTCTTGGCAAATGCAGACTGTGCGAGCCGTGATCGATATGCTTCCGCACAATCTTCTCCATCCTCAACATGGCTCTACTTTCAGCGCTACTCAACAGAGAGATCTAACTCATGTCTCTTTGAGTGTTGTCGCCGCATCACACAGTCGCTTTCGATCCTGTCACAACAGCAGTAACAGCCGCAACAAGATCCTGATGCGTTCCTTGTTTCATCCCCCTTCCCCCTTTTGCTATCTTTTTTCTTCTCAATTGGTTACTCAGTCACGCAACATTCATTTCAACAATCGCTATTTCTTCACCTATCGGGCCTATCCATTCTTCGCTCCCTCGGCCCTGTGCATCATGCTTGCCCGTTCGTTCTCCCGATGGAATAAGTGTCTACCGGCCAACATCTCCTGCCTTCATACTTAAGTAGATACTCATCTCGGACACAACAATACATGTGCGTTGCTGTAATTCCTAATTAACACTAAGTTGCACTATTTGTTGTCTGATCGCCAGTCCCGTGTCCTCGGACTCTGATTCGACCAATAACAACTTTCCTCCAAATGCTGCGATTCGCAGCAACTGCCGTGATTGAGGCACGAAATTTCACGCTTCCAGAATGTCGAAATCTACGCTTGGTGCGGTCACCCGCGCCATCCACATCGCTCAGCGGACGTACCACGCAGCCAGCATATTCTCGCTTGAGACTGCTGCCGCGGGTGTACTCAGATCCCGCGCAAAACCAAGCCACTCAAGATTTTCCCAAACACCGAGTTTCAAGTCAGCACATACTACTGGAGCGACAGCATCTGCATCGTCGACATGGAAATCTAGTATGGGTAATGCGCTTGCATCCCCACATCAACCTCGCTGGATGACTACCTCGTCCAGCGCCGGTGGCAAGCAACACTCCAGCAACGCACCCACTACTGAAAACCAGTCCCAGTACAACTTCGAGGACGTGGTGGAGATCTACCAGCCGCAGATCATTGAGGACTGGAAGGACCTGCCCCGCATCGTCGTTGATGTCCGCACTTCTGAGGAGGTTCGCGAAGGCATGATCCCCCAGGCACGCCACATTCCCATCGCGGATTTGCTCAAGATGTCAGAGGAAGATGTTCGAGAGCAGTTTGACGTAAGTTTAGGCATATTCTGAGCATACCTGTCGCCTGTTCGAACTGGGAGGAATCTATTTCAGAGCCGATTTGTGTGAATGTATTATGTGCATCCATATCTCACCTGCTTGTTTCAATCCTGTTTCACTCACTCACGCGCACCCGCACTACTTTAGGGTCACCTGACTATGCTCTACTGCAAGAGTGGTGTGCGATCTCAACTAGGAACGACGTTCCTGCACATGAAGCAGCTGCCCGCTATCAATCTTGGTGGCTACCACACCTACGCGGAGGCCAAGGGTCTCGTCAAGCCCGAGGAAACCGAGGTTGAGAGCATGTCCTAACTCAGCTCACTCACCTCACGTGATCTATGTACCAGCAGCCTTCGACGGTTATTGCTATCATCTGATCCGGAATTTGCGGAATACACGTTGTTTTCATTCTCTTGCTTAATAATCAACACTGCAAAAGTAGGTACGTGTTGAGCCCATCCATCCTGCTCGCACACAGACCCTGCTTCTCAAGCCAACCGACCGCCCGACAGGCGGAACCTCCGACCAGTGACCTGAATCAGAGCGTTCAGGCGATAATTTTCATCACAAACTACATTATCGTTGGACCTGGAAACCGGGGTGGGAGTCACCGCCGTATGATGCTGCTAGTATAGTTCGAGTTCATATGTGTGTGCATACTGCAGCAACACCCGCTAGCTCCGTCAAGTCACGTATTACCTTGCAAACAGAGGCGAGTATTCCGAAGCGCGTTTAAACTTCAGTTCGAATCCTGCCTCTACAGGTCGCAGAGTGCGTGATCTAAGGTGGATCCTCACATAGGAACCGCTGCAGACGACGTAGAGCCCCATTTATGCTCGGTTCGCTCACAAACGCCCAACAAACCCATACCTGCCGCCGATCGGGGTCCGTTTCGGCGACCTTCTAGACCCACCCTCGATCTCTCGTTAGACCACTTGCTCTGCGTGTGTGCGTGCGTCCGAGCCGCTGGCTTGAGCTTGTGTTTGCGAGATATGCATCCAGTTCACAATAACACGGTGCCGCTGTCATCTTCGGCGAGGGCCGCATCCCACGTCTCCCCTGGACCACCCCAGCCGCAGCCCCAGCCTCAAGCACAATCGGGCCAGCACACGCAGCAGCGTGGTGGTGGTAACTCAGGAGGAAGCGCTACCTCGTCTGTTCTCACCTCCGTGCCTTCCCCTGCCCGTCCTATTGGTGGCAGCCACAGTGAGAACCCACAACACTCAAGCAGACCCTCTGTCACGGACGTACTCTTCTTCGTCGGATCGAAGAGCAACCAGTCGATTGCTGACGCGCGTAGCAAGCATGATGCGGCAGTTCAGCGTCAGTTGCGTCCCTCTATCCGTGCAAATGCTAAATCTCCGCTCCCATCTATTCGAAGCCAACGCGAAGAACAGAAGGAATGGAACAACCACGCGGCCGCCGACAAACAAAACAGCACAATCAACAGAGATGTACCAGCTACAAACACAGAGGCCAGCCGAGCGCTCACAGTTGACCTCGATATGGATCCGTACTCCAATCCCGCGAGTCAGAGCGAGCTCAATTCACCTGAGGGTTCAGCGGCCTCCGTCGAGTCAACACTATTGCTTGGTAGGGTTGGTCAGTTTCATGGAGGACGGCAGCAACTATCACAACTAGCAGTCGATTCCCACTGTGACGGCACTGAATCGATCAGCGCAATTGACATTGACGAAACAGGTAGCTTTGCAAAGCTCTCCGAGTTGGATCATGAGGAGAAGCGCTTCCATGATGATGGCCACCGCTTCGCCAAACCCCTATACGTGCGCGACTCAGAGAACCTCCCCATCATCTCGCGACGCACCCCACTGTCTCCATCGTCACGCCATCTGGGATCACCATCTCATTCAACAGGCATCTTTGCCAGCAACTTGAAAGCAGAGGATCTAAGGCAGCACACAGTCGTCGATAAATCACTCTCTCCCTCATCATCATCATCATCATCATCATCATCATCATCATCATCATCATCACCTCAGCATTTGTTGCACTCCCCAGAAACAGGAAAGCCGCTTCAGCCCTCCACCCTATATTCGACTTACGATCGTCCCTATGGTTCTACTATCATCCCACAGCAACCAGCGACACGGAAGCCACACTCTCAAACTCGTCATAGTATCATGAACTGGGAGAAACGCCAGATCATGTACCACGAACAACTACTTTTCTCATCACTAGCTGCAGGTGATGCTGGTTCGACACGATCATCAGTCTCATCAACTTCATCCGTTGCGACCACTTCTTCGAGGCCACCGAAAGGGTCCCTAGTCTCGAGTATCCGCGTTCCCGTGGCATTGCCTGCGATCAACTGCCAGGCAGCCACAGATTCTCAGTCAGCAAAGCAACCTGTCGTCGGACCTTCGGTCTTCACTTTCAGCTCGGTTTCATCAACCCCACCGCCTGCACCGCCACCTCCGCAAGCATTATCAACAGCGCACCAGGCCGCTGCGTTTCCTACCCCGCGAGTCCCCCCGCCACGTGTATTGACAGGACGACTAGACCTGTCTCCGAACTCCTTCAAAGAGCTCTTTGGTCCTAGCGCTCGTTCTAGAACTTCCAGTGTTACTGGTTCGCTTCAGCCATTACAATCATCGCAGACAACCCCAGCCTCCAACAAGGACATGGCTCTCCCTCCCATTTCGCCTTCTACTTCGACATCCCGCAACCCCACCCCGCAGCCGCCGGAACAGACGAGTCAACCAAGGCTCTCAAACTCCTCTACGGCTTCATCGACTTCGTCACGAAATACTTTATCCATTCAAACGATTCCCGCTCCGAACCGAAAAAGTGCTAGCTCCAGCAGCGTCAGCATTCCTTCCCGAGGCTCTCGTGCCGCGAGATTATCACATCAAAAGCAGTTACAACTCCAGAGACAGCGCAAACTAGAAGCAGCCGCCGCTGCAGCACTTTCACCAGTACCTGCACCTCGATTCGCCCCGATTTTTTCCATCGTGCTCCCCCCTACGTTTGTCCCTGGCGTAAATTCATACTCCCGTGTCTCTGGCTCAACTCCTCGTTCAATTCTGCTTAGCGCGCTCAAACACATCCAACGAGTCTCAAAGTTGTATGAATCTTTCGGTCACATTCGAAAGGACACTGTCTTGGTTTTGCAAGTGTACGCAGCCGCAGGAGGTGTTCAAAGAGGATTGCCTGCACCCACCCCGCTTGCGGCTGCTGCTGCCGCTTCACTGCGCACTTCATGCGCGGGTCAGCTACATTTCGACCGATCTATCGATCAGATTCTGTCACTATTCTCTGCTGTGGCGGGAAACGTCATGGGCCTAGGCGTTGAATCACTTTCATCTACGCTCCTGGACAATAAGGGAGACTCTCATCAAAGCGAGCATTTGGAGGTCCCCGAAGGCAACGCATCCAGGAGATCTAGCCGCGGCAGTGATGTACCAAAGGGACGACACGCAGCTTATGAAAGAGTCCTCTCGTATGCTGATGCTTCGGGGCGAAGGTTCCCAGAACCAGCTGAAGGCCTCTCCCTTCCTGCAGCACTGGCAATTGTGAGCGAAGCTCGTGGTATGATGCTTAATACGATTCCTTCTCACATGATCTCAAAGGCTAATCGCAGCAGTGATGCGACACCAACGCAAGCTGCATCTGCTGCCATGTCATCAGTGGCCAACTCGATCAGTCAAAGTGCGCAAATCGGCAACCTGGATAGCACAGAGGAAGGGTGGACCATTCCAATCGATAATCAGAGCTCACTGCTTCTTGATCTTCCCTCAACGCCGCCTATAGCACACATCCTAACGACACTCGACCAGCCTTTCGACTCGATCCTTGACGCATGTGTGGCGCGTGCTAAGCTGGCTGCTCCCCTGATTACGATCGCAAGCGTCTCGGCAAGTGGAGAAACCTGCCGCACTGAAGCCTCTAGTAACACTACGACTCCTCATCCTGGTCGCCAGCGGGGTGGACACAAGCGTTCGGTCAGCTGGAACTTAGATTCAAACACCAAGGCGCCCCACAGCTCCAAGCCCTCACCGACGTCCGCCAGTCGAGGTTTGGCGGGTATGCTCGAAGTTACACGGCAGGCCGGCCTAGCCAAAAAAGCTCGAGCTGTAGCAACAAACGTTACATCGTCACTAATATCCTCTTACTACAAAGTAACCTGTGATTCCCTCGCGGAGCCCTGGCGCGCCCAGGACGAGAATGATGGGGAAGAAAATGACGATGATTGCGCCGAGAACCCCAAGGCACCAACTCCAGTACCACGAAAAAAGCGCACAGGTAAGGAGCTTTGGAGGATCGTTCGACGCAGCCTCAGTCTGATTTTGGCGTCCAGGCTCTTGGCTCCAGAGGAGATCACTCAAGCGATCCAGCAAAACTCGGGGGTCCATGCCACTGACGCCTCTAATGCGGAGCATATCGATAAAAGTAAATTGGCACCACAACGGCAGCTTGCAAACCTTTTTGACCCGACCGCACAGGCGAACGGGATCAAATACGTGCTTAGAGACCCTGCAACCGGAAACGTTATCGATTCCCTCGAAGCGCTTCTCGCGCTTGCAACACCACCCCCGGCCCTGAGTATGCACTGCGAGGCTGTCTGCAGTCGACTTCAAGATCAGCCTGCTCTTTTAGGTCAGAGTTTCCAGAATACGGTTCAAAATGTATCCACCCTGTACCTAGATCAACGCGACATGACGGCCGAGAACATTATGCAGCTAATTCTGCAGGTGCAAGCTACTCGTTCTCCCGATCAGGTTGCTGCATTTGAGTCGCATGTTTGTGTGCAGAACCTGGAATATGCTGGCAACCCGCACGCTCAACTAGAGTTCCGCGGAACTACGCCTCCAGTTTACGATGTTGTTCCCCCTGTTGTCGGTCCCGGAGCTTGCCTGCTGCCTGAATCGCTCGCGCATCATGCTCCGTATCTTACTGATGGAAGGCTCGTCGCAGAGGCTCTGCACCTTCCTGAATCTGGAGATCAATCAAGCAGTACGCTTACTCGACGTGCACTCAGCCCGATGGATGTGCTACCTCCGCGACTCAGGTGGACGCGAGACGGAGCTAACACTCGACGCGAGTCAACGTCTACTCGCGACGACCCGGATGCCGATGATGATGAAGGAGCTGGGACCTGGGGCGCAGGTGGAAGCTTGTACTTTCCAAAGGTGGCTGACGAGTTACTGGAGTTGTTGACTGAGTTCCAAGCAACGGATGGCCATCCACAAGCCAAACCCGATGACTTGGACAAGGCTTTGCTCGGATTAAGTGAAAAGGAGCGCCGTGCCCTGGCTGCAACAATCCGGACCCTCCGGCTTACCACAGCACCCTACCCATCTCGACCACTGAATATCTTTGATGTTTCCATCGCCGCAGAGCATCTCATCTCACGCCCAAAGCTCGTTGTGGACGTCATCCTCACAGTTGAGCGTGCTGATGAGCCTAGTAGCATCTTGGAACCAGAAGATACAATGCTGAATCCTCCCATCTCGCTCACGCCATCCAATGTGGACGATACGAGCAAACTGAAGACAGGCATGACATCCACAGCTGCTAACGCGATGACCCCTCTGGAATATGGGCGGCAACTCCGGCTTTGTAGACATTGTGCATCGCTATTTACACTTGATCAAGCAGTGGCAGCTGGAAAGAATGTATACTCAAAGTATCTGGCAGTCTGGAGGGATATACCCACCTCCGCGCAGTCGCTTTATGCATCGCAGCACCAGCTTTGCTGGCGTCACATCGAAGAACCTATAGAAGTCCCGATTGAGGCTCAAGAACGACGATTTTATCCTGATGAGATGACCACACGGATGATTTACCCTTGCTGTGGTGGGGTTCCCTTGAGACTTGTGGAGCTCGAGGTCAATGCGGAGCGAGCGAGACGCCTGGAGTATCGTAAGCTTCGCCGACGGCTGAGGCAGCAAATCACAGCGCAAGGTTTCAAGCGAGTCCACGAAGTGCTTCGGCAGCAATTGGAGGATACGTCGACGCAACTTTCCTCAAGTACAAGGCGTGCGCTCAAAGATCTGCTCACTTCAGGCTTGCCATCTAAAGCTCCCTTTGCTAAGGTTGACTTGACACCAGAAGAGAGCCTGACTCTGGGTATATCAGTCCTTTTAATACCAATTGTTTCCGAGCTGTTGAACACCAATTCGTCCATCCCTTCAAATGGTGGAGCAAGCCAAGATGACATAGATGATTCAATGTGGATACCAGCGGATGGTGAAGATTTACAGACTGATGACAAGGCCATGGAAGCTTATGCAGCGCGAATCGCGACTCCATGCGTTGTCTTCCCTTCCCATGAAGGTCCAGTTGTTAGTCCACCACGTATGCGCCCTATGACATACTCAGAAAGGGCAGTAAAGGCCTGGTCTCTTCACCAGCGCCGACTCGCTGCAGTAGACTGGCTTTTGTCTCGCCGAAGACGAAGGCATGGTACCTCGATTCGAACCATCCGGGTTTTCGACTCGATAGCAAGTAACTCAGGTGGCGGAGCAAACCGCATCCCTCCAGGCTCCAATGCGAGCGGACTACTCCCGACTTCACCTACGATTCGGGCTGCTGTGGACTTCGCTCGAACACTGGGGTCCTTGACCGCAAATCAACCCTGGTTCTCATTTGATTACTCCGTCTCAGCGCGTGGCATCACATTTGCGGCACTGTGGGCCAAAATTGTTAGCCGTTTTAGACGCAATAATTCGCTAGCGAAGCGTAAGCTTTCAAACATGGAACTCCGGCATGCATTGACCGGTTTGCCCATAACTTCGCTGGCTGACATCGAGAACGTGCTACATCTTCAGAATCATACGACGTCGTTTTACTCAGATGTACTCTCACACCAGCTCCCTGATTCATGGATGCTTGGCAATTTGGATCCTGAATCGCAGTCACCCAGTGCTGCAATTTCATACGCTATTCTGGACTTGATTTGCCGTCCAATGATGGTTGATCTGATTCTAGCAGACTCAAGCTTTCCACGGCCATCTTATTATTCACCTATGGTTATGCCGGTATTCGCTGCCTTTTCATTACGAGGAGCCCTCTTACCTTTCGCACATCCTATGATTGCAAAGTATGCAGGGACAATTCCTTTCCTTCTTCAGGCATCACAAGCCGTTTCTTCTCTAGAGTTTATGCAGAAGCTCGGTGCTGACAACGGCTCGAGCAGCAACTCAGTGGCCTTGGCGTCTAAATCAGCCGCGCCCTTAGTTCCTATCAAAAATCCCGTCCAATTCAGTGATGCGCGAGCGTATCTTGAAAGACCAGAGCTCTTGAATGCCACGCTGCTTGTGCTTGCGCTCATATCATCCCCTGCTAGCTTCTCGGTTTTCACAAGTGCTCATTTCCCTCAGCTCATGCAAACGGTTGGGATTACGAGTGGAGCCTTTTCACCATCAGCAGCGTCGCTTCCCCTTTTGCTCTTTGGCCCAAGTAGAGCGACGGCCGTTGACGCTGTAGACTCAGTTGATGCTATTTCACAGGCCCGTGCTTCAGTGAAGTTATGTGGCGGAGCGTTTGCCCTCGGTACAGGCTTGTTTGCCATCATGAATGGACTTAGCCAGGCTTCAAGCTCGCAGTTTGGCTCGGTTCTTGCAGCCGCTTCTGCAGCTACTGTCGCTGCATCGTTCAAGGAAAGCAACTTGTCAACGGGATCCCCCAATACCGACTCCCAGGACAAGTTCATGATCAACGTTGCGGTTCCCCTGCACTCCCTCGTTGTTCCACGTACAATTGCAAGCCTCTGCGATCCGATTGTACCGCTTACAGGACTTCATATCACAATTGATCCGTTATTATCTTCAGCTAAACGTGCGACGGTCGAGCTCCAGAGTTTTGGCTCGGACCAGCTACTGCATCTTGAGAACGTTGATGCACACGGAGACGAGCAGCCACTTGAAGATGACACGACGACCAATGCGAATGCTACTGTTTCTAGCACAGTAGTGTCCCCTCCTTCAGGCGTACTCAGCGGTGGCGAAGACCCAATTGGCGTATTTGCAGTGCCCCCATGGCACGCGCACGGTGTTCTCTCATTCGCCTCGCTTTTCCTTCTGCTTTCGACGCTAAAAGCTCATGACCCTTTGTTGGGTGACGAAAACAAGGTATCCAAAGAAAGGCGCAGTGTTGGTGGACCAGACGTTCTGCAGTCTCTCTCGACGAGCCTCGTGAGTAATCCTCTCAGTACAAACAGCTTGAAAGCGAGGCTGGCTCAAGTTGCTTCGCTATCATTGCCGACCCAACGCGCCAGTGACGTTGATGCCTGGATGCTACTGAATCACATGTGCCGTGAATGTATGAAGGTTCAAGGCTCCGATTCGATTTTACTTGGAACACAGTCCTCTACAACCCCTCTCCCAAACTGGGTGGACCGGTTGGTGTCAAGGCCACCTCCTCCTCTTCCTCCTCCAATGGATGCCGAGTCATTTGCGCGTGGTTGGAGGCCAGCCGATCAGACTTTCTACGGAAAACTCACAGACTTTTTTGAGCGAGTTGCAGGGAGCTACAGTGGTTTGACTCAGTCGCTACTGATCATAACCTCAACCGCACTACAAAGCACTTCAGGCTCAGATGTAAGTTCAATCTTGAAGAGGCTTAGTGCGCTCGAGGCAACAGCATGCCATCCATTGCTATCGACCGTTCGCGACACGTGTAGACAGCTCAGAGCACAGGATCTAACGCAAGAGCCCACATCAAGAGCGTCAGGCGAGTGGGTGCCTCGAGGCACTACATCCGGGCCTATGTTTTCGGGACCCCAGGTTGGAAGTAATGCGGCTCTCGTAGAGAGCGAAAATGCCTTGGTCCACATCCAACAACATGCTGCTCCTAGCGCACCCTCAGCAATCGCTGCTGCAATTGCCGCCTCAGGTGGCCAGATACCTGCGGCAAGTGCTGGCGCTATCTACTTAGCCGCTCCACATCAAATCGCGTTGTCACTAGCTTTCGTCCAAAGCTCGTGGTCTCAGCATGAGTTCGCAAGTGTTGTGAGGGTGTGCGCCTCTTGCCATAAGCTTTTCAGGCTGATCGACTGCAGCGAGTTTAAGTCTGTTTGGGAACAAAAGTCAGGCACCGAGACTCAGGACGAGCTGAAACCCAGACATCGCACGAAAGTGAGAGGCAGTTCTCATATGCAGCTGGCTAGATGCCATTGCAGCAGAGGTCCAACGATGAGCTCGTTACTGACTGTCTTGTATCCGCTCTTCTTTGATCTTGAACAAGCCAGTGTGCACGTTTTAGCCCACATGGCGATGGCCGATTCGGTCATTCGCGAGACGGCAACTCAAGAGCAGCTGATGAGATTCCGCACTGTCTCGAGAGCCTCAAGTCCTCAAGGTTCACCTAGTCAAAGCCCCACTCCGAGTCAAGTCACGCAAACGTCGGAAGCTCCGTTCACTTTGGATGGTTTCCAGGCGTGGAAGGCGTATCCAGATGCTCTCGTCACAGAATTCGAGATTGATAATGGCTCAACCACGCAATCTTTCAAGATTCTAGTGGGGAGCATCAACCCTGGTTACAACCGTCGCGTCAATTCAGATCAAGCACTGAACCACTGGTTGATGGAGACGAGGCTCACAACCAGCACGAGAACTCACCAAGTCGACCATCTTCCCGTTTATCCCGTTCATCCCAGCACCGTTCTGCTGAGTCAACTGAAATACGTTGTCGCACTGGACGAGAATGATTCCACGGCCGAAGTGAAGGAAACTTCCCTGACGAATCTAGCCAGTGGTGCTGGAGTTCGAGCGCTTCAATTGGACTCTGCCATGATGCTGCAGACTCTACCGCATTTTATTGAGAAATGGAAGGTCCTCCAGGTCAGGATTAGAGCTGACTCGTCCAATGCACGCCATACTCGACACCCCGAATGGAATCCGATTTATGTTCCCATATCTGAGTCGACGAAACTCACTATATTCACCTTGAAGCACAAGATTCTGCATGCTCTTTACGAAGATTATCGTACTCACAAACTCTGCACAGTGTTGCAGAGAGCTGCGACTCTAAGTGAGTACGAAAGGTCAAGGGCAATAAGTACAGTTTTTGCCGCAACTGATGCCTTACGGCTAGCGGACTTACCTGAGATGAACCTTCCGCATACTTTATCGCATGGCCTGAGCCTGATTTGTGAGGAGCTGGTCCAGGTAACCCGGCGTTTCTTAGAAACACTCCCATCCATTGTACCTCCTGCCGAACTTGAACGAGAGAAACGAGCGATTTTGACCTCCCTCAGTACAACTAGGATGGCATTGCGTAGCGCTCCACATTTTAAGCCAACCCCTCGAAGTGAGCCTGATACCACACTGCCACTATCAACGGTTTCCTTCGCACTTCGCACCCTTCTTACAACCTTGCTTAGGTGTGTAGATGCGACAGAAGTCCATTCCGGTAGAGGTGCAAAAGCCGAATTTGAGACGCTCTACAATAACATCATGAGCGGTATGATGCTGCTCGATCTTCGGGGAAGAAACGTTTCTGCCGTTACTAACACAGAAGCATCTTATGTAAGTTTGTGTCAGCCGGGTACGCCGGTCCCAAAAGACAATTTGGTGCTGTGCGATCTCCACGACGCAAATTCATCTTTCACCCCAATTGTTGCAACTATTCCGAGCTCACTCTATTCCACAATCGTAACAGTCCTCCCTCATTAGCGACGACGGTGAAACACCTTTTGCTAACTCATCCCGATCTGATAGCAACGTCAAGAACAGTTGATTATTGATATGTTGCCTACTTAACCCCTCCATGACTCATTTGTCAAGATTCAACTGCTCGTTTTATGACCTCCCCTTTCCGTTCTACCTTAGACTTGCTTCCGAATCAAATCTCATGAGGCCGCAGTGATCCTCCCCACTTGACTTTGAATGCATGGATTTTTCTTCGCGACGTTGGTTGAACCCACAGCAATAATTTTGAAGTCCAATCGACAACCTGATGTGTGTTTCCAACACCGCTTGAACCCTAACACCGAGTCTAGTCTACAGCATCTCCCTCTATCCTCAACCTTCAGCATATTGCCAAGTGGTAATGCTAGATAGTTTGAGATTATCCGAAGCATTCCGCTACCACTCGATTGTTTTCAATGTTATTTATGATCATGTGATCGCATCGTATTATCTATAGCCTGCCTGAAGCGGCCTGAACCTAGATTTTCCACTCCATCTCCACCATGTAGTCTCAATCAGATATAGGTTATCAATTACAATTCAAGGCTCCACCCATCCTTGATTCATCCCTTCCAATATGGCCTAGTGCTTCCAGCACCTCTTTCACCTCACATCCTCCTCGTTCTCATTTGGGCTCCTCTCCAGGCCACATGTCTAGAATGCGGTCTGTTTTGACAAAGGTTACATAGTCTCTCCGCCCCAGCTTGAACGAGCGACAATACAGTTGCTTTAATTTGTCCAACCGGTTGGTGGTAGTTGAAACTAATTCGAATACGAATGCATTTATTGATTGGAACACAAATGCGGCTCGTAGGTTTCATCGCGTGCGTGGTAATTAAAGGATCAATGGCGCAGACTGTTGGCGGGAAAACGTACTTTAAGGCCAGCCGAAGACATTAGGCCGTGGTTGTTGAGCACGACGCAAAATAACGGCGTCCTTATTACCGTGTGCACTGGCCATAGTTTCTGGGGTCGGTAGATGGGGATCCAGAGCAGCAGCATGAGGAGATCCTGAGTGCAGATCCCAATGCCAAATCTTTACACGTCCCATTTGGTGAGTGTCGTTAAAAGCGCAGATCAGAGTTGCCGTCCTTTGATATTTCAGCTCAATTTCATAACTTGCCTTGAGAACTCGGGACCAATCTCGTGTGATCGACGATGGGTAGTGGTCTAAGATCTTCGGCGGCTCCAGCATCGGCCGGGGTGGTAGGCGTAATGCCAACGATCGAACACACCACTTACCAGAATAAAGCGTGTAGTATCGCTCACCCGTTTGCCAGTTGAACATCTCAAGGCGGTAGCGTGCCGGAGGTCGAGTTGCATCGCTAGAGGAGCCCGCTTCACTGGAAGACGATGAACGCCCAGTTTGTCCGGAACCTATGGGGTCCACTCCTTCGTTCTGAGTGGCCGTTGAGGATGCCGATGGAGGCACGTAGTCGAAGGGGACGAATGGATAATCATCGGGGAAAAATTTACTTGCTGGTTCAGTTGGTCGTGGAGCCAAACCAAGTGCAATCAGCCCGCCAATTGGGCAAAGTGCTGTAACTCTTCCATATTCACGATGCTCTGGTCCCGCCATCAGATGTCGAACAAGTTCTCCGGTGCGTAGATCAAACACACAGAGGCCACCATCGCCACCGACAAACAAGATCGTACCCTCTCGGGCCATGCAACGAACAGGACCAAAACCGGCAGGCATTGGTATTTCGTTGACGAGATGTACGGCCGGGAAGATAAAGTGGTGGCCCTGAACCTTAAGTTTGTCTGCAACCTTCTCAAGCTCAGCCGGGATGGGGATTATGTTCAAGTGAGATTTTTCTTCACCTGCCCCTGCTTGCGGACCGTGAGTGTTAGCGTTGGTAGTTGTTCGTGGCGATATTCGTACCTCGGATGGTGTCTCCGGAGCAGCCGTTGTCGAACTATCAGATGCCGAAGTACTGGCCTTCTTTTCCTCTTCGACTTTGGCTTCACGTTTTGCCGCCGGATCGAATGCTGCAATGAGAGACAACCACGAGTTCTGAATAAGAGTCATCATCTTCTCATCATAAGCGGACTCACGAGTTGCCTGTGCCACCATTTCGTTTTCTACTGCTACATCAACCTCCTCAAAATCGATGTCCATTGTCTCGAGCTCGTCCACTCTCAGTGGTGTTGCTGGTGGATTTGGTGTTGGACGCTCGAACTGTTCATCTGGGTCCATTTCTTCTTCAGCGTCGTCAATGTTATCATACTCCTCAGTTACCTTCTCTGCGCTATCGTGGCAATCCGACGATGCTGTTTGATTGGCCATATCGTCTCGGCGCTGTTTGAACTGCTTACGCTGTCGGGTCATCAGTTGAGTTAGGCGCTCGATCGCACTGTCTAGACTCATGGCCAGAAGCTGAGGCGGGAGTTGGGTTCGTTCCCACTCAGCCTCGAGGCGATCCTCGTCATCCATGCTTAGACTGTCGCTATCGCTATCTTCAGAGCCAGACTGCGCAGTTGTATCACGCAGCTTCCTTTCAGCACGACGAAGTTTGCGTCGAGCTTTCCTACGTTCCTCGCTCTGCTGCTTTGCGCGAATACGAGACTCAGCTATGAACTCAATTGCACGGCGTACCTCCATTTCAACATGATAGGGCGTTGGTTCGCACGGAATGAAGTCAGAAACAGTGACTTGTGACCGATCAAGCCGCTCAATTTTGGCAAGCCACTTGGGACCTTCTCGGGAGAGATCTGCAGCGGACTTACCCTGTGAGGAGGACGAAGTGGCATTCGTTCGCGAGGCAGGCTCCATTGGTAAGGCGGAGGTAATCGAATCTAAGAGGAAAAGGGCATAAGGATTTACCTTAGCCTCTGCACCCTCACCCTCCTCATCACTGGAAGAGATCACGTCATTGAGTGCCTCTTCGTCGAGATCATATAATGTGCGCTCACGCTCTTTGGTCTCATCTTTACCAGCGTCAGTCTTTTCCTCACCGGTAGATTCACTTCCATCACCAAGTACCGCTGTCTTCGTAACCGAAAACGAGTCAAGTTTGTCACTGCTGGACATCTGTGTCTTTCGTTTGCTGATTTCCTCCTTAATTCTTGCGATGTGCTCCTGTCGCTCAAGCCGTCGCCGTCTCCGAGCCTCACGCCGCTCATTGGCTATTCGCATCTCTTCGTTTAGTGCACGTGTGTGCTCATCTTCGACCAGGGTCCAACATCGCACGGTACCATCCAGAGAAGCTGAAATGACGTCTCCATTTGGAAGTGACAAAAGAGCGCTGACTGCACCTTGGTGAGCCTGCCAAGCACATAAACGCTCGCCACAGCAGAGCGACCAGCTCGAGACAATTCCGTTGTTGGAGCCAGTGGTGAGACGGCCATAAGGATGCGGGGCCTTGACGTCGCCGACATCAATGAACTGCATTGTCTCACGAATTTCCTCTCCAAGTGGATCGCGCCAACCACACAATGCAGTTAGAGCAGCCTCATGCGCAGACTCATTTGCGAGAATGTACATTCCACGCTGGAAATCTGATCTATGATCTTCATTTGCGCGCTCTTGGACACGCTGCCACTTCAGAAGCATCTTGCGTTGCTCTCTTGTCAGTCCGATCTTGAAGTCGGGGGGAAGTGGCGTATCTGGACTTGGGAGTGGTGGAAGTTTCGGTAGGGAATCGATCTCCTTCAATCCAAGCACACGAATACGAGGCAGTAGCTCTTCACGAGTTGCCGGCCCGTTCTTGTTGTCTTCACCTTCTTTAGCGTGATCGGTTAGTGGCGGTAAATTACCCAATTGAACTTCTGCGGAATAAAGCGCCTTCAAGATTCCGAAGCGAAGCGCTTTCGGAATTGTAAAAGGGATAGGAGGGCGGCGACCAGCATCAAACACATAGAAGCGGCCGAGTGGCTTGTTCGATCGACTTGCCGCTGGACGAGGAAGATTGGGGTCAATCTGTCCATTGGCATTCGTATAATCCCAACGTCCTCCAACAATTAACATGTCGTCGCAGACGGTGAACGCCAAGGGGACGCAATCAGGTACTCTACCACCAGCTGAATAGGTATACTCCACTGCGCCATCTTGAGTAATGGGACGCTGCTGTTCGACAAGATTGTTCACAAACTGCTCGATCAAACCTTCTGGGAGAGTTTGAGTCTGTCGCAGGGTAGCAATGAGGCGTGAAATTCGCGGGTCCGCGAGCAAAAGCTGTCGTGCTTCTGCGAGACTAATCGCCTCGGAGTCAAATTGAAGCGTCAACGCATGCCCAGAAGTTAATAGCGCATTAAAGCCATCTGGTGCAACACCGACGGCAATGCACGGAGCACCAGTGGCAACTAAAGCAGTGCGGGCGCTGGGGGGAGGTCGTGCAAAGACGGAAGCTCGTGGAGGCACGGCATATGTTAGAACGAACGCTGGAGCCGATGGAGTTTGGTCGCTCAGGTGCATCAGAGGCAAAACTGATGTCGAGGTTATGGAGTCCACAAGCTTCTTGAGGGACTCCTCGGTTATCATGGATGAAATCATGTTCTGCTTCTCCGCTTGGAACTTGGCGTTAGCTTCATCCTTAGCGTCACCGCCACTGCGAGAGCGTCGGGACTCTGGGGAGGGCAGTGGCATCAGTCGCGAACGGAGCAATGACTCATTATACTCCGCAATCGTAGGTGAGGGGCGCGAGACAATGAAAAGCGGACTCAGTGGGAGATTAAAACGCTCTTGATACATGGACTCGATAGACAACCAATAGTCACGAACTGCGTCGCGGAACGCTCGGCTGACGGGGGCAATGCTACGGGCAAGTTCAAAGGGAGTGAAGAACTTGAGGATGTGGAAGGCAACGCCTTCGGGCAATAGGTCCAGCCGGAAAGCAAAATTAGCCGTACCAGTGGCGTCAACATCCCCATTCGAGTTGGTAGTGTCTCCTGAATCGTTAGTGACACCAGCAGCGGAGATACCTACGGGCGGTCGATGACTCCACCTTGTGTTACGCGTCATCGATCCTGCGGCCTGCGGTTGGGTGATCGCCAGCATCTCAGGAGTTAGCGTAAGTGGGTGTGGGGCAACGCTGCTCCATCGCGTGAGCCAGTCGGGGAGGAACTCTGGGTTGGATGGACGCTGAGTCGTGTCCTTCCAGGGCTTCTTCTCATGATTGCCTCCGCTACTGTCATTGCCGTTGTCCTTGGCGTCTCCATTAGGGACCTCGCCAGCTCGAGTGGCTCTTCCAGTACCACTGCGCTTACCATTGCCACTGCCATCACCACCCGTGCCGCCGCTTCCGCCGTAAGATTTCGAGCTTCTGCCGGACATTGAAGGGTTCACACAGGCTCAGGGAGACTCGTCTTGCCTCAGCTTGTTACCTCGCGTCGTGTTTGCTCGCGTTTCGTCAGTCCGTGGGTCACAGATAGGTGTGGCTCCTCTCCAGGTCGCCAGGTCTCCAGGCCGCTGGGTTCTCTCTCAGAGCCTCAGATGTCACGGAGCTGGACCGTGAGGGACTAGAAAGCGAAGGACAATCACGTGTTGCGCGGATAATAATGCATGATGAGAGATAATACCATGCGGGGGCATCAAGATCCAAAGTCAGGTGCAACGGCACTTCTCCACAAGCATGCTCAACAGGCCAAGAGGGCGCTGGCTAGGTAAGTTTTGCCGAATTGCGCGGAAAAGTATAGAATTGGCATGAATGCGTACGCAATAGGCCATAAAGAATTGTCTGAGATGGTTTTTTCGCCCAGTGTCTACCACTCTACGCAAACAACCTGGCTACACGCTTGACACATCTCTCCATTTCAACACCTGAGAACGCATGGCACAGCTCGGGATTTCAACTCACTTCACAGCGACCTTGGTTTGGCTTGCTCCGTTTGGCCTGAGCGGTGGGCACTTCGAGGCGATCCGGACTCGGCCCGGTAGTAATCATCCAGACGCAGGGACACACACTCTACACACATTCACACACACTCCACATTGCAAAGCGGAGATCGATATCGCATTTGGTTTGTGTAAACAGACTTTGGTACGTCACCCGAAATTGTATTGTTGTCTAAGATTACAAGCGGAACGAACTAACGACGTCGCGCTTCCTGCTACTCCTGGAAGTTCTTGGCGTCCGTCCGCCACACACGCCTACGCATAGAGATGCGATCTCCATGCACACTTGTGAACGGCGGGAGGAGGAAGCCCCTCGTGTTAGCATGCACTACTGTGTCATGTCACTTTGCTCTGCCTATTTACTTGGCCTGAGCAGTGGACAGGGTAGCGCGCTTGCCTGCACCCTTGCCTGACTTCACAATCTTGTGAGGAACAGACTTGAGAGTCTTCATGACGAGCTTGGCCTTCTGGCGGTCAGGGACGACGAGGGTCGAAAGAGAGCTCTTGGTGTGGAGCTTGAACTTGTGAGTGCCATCACGGTTGATCTTGATGGTCACAGACATGTACTTGGACTTGGCCTTGGGGTCTAGACACGAGGAAGAAGGTGAAAATGCGTAGTGACGTCGTAAGTCAAGAGTCATAAGGTGTATATATCTACTTGTCGCAGTGTGAAACGAGATTCCGAGTCATTCGTCGTCGGTCCGCGGGCTCTGCTGCGGGGAACTTTCAACTATATCACGCGCTACTAGGTGCAATCTGTTCACTGATCAAGGTGCGAAGGCCTTGGGCACAGGCTAGCTGACGTATAATCCCTGCTTGTGCGCGGAACAGAGTACAGTAGACCTTCGGATGGTATTACCCTTTGTTGAAACGACATCTGATCCTTGAGGCCTGCGCGGACCTCCCAGCGACTGCTGCCCGATAAGACTGACTGGAACGATAGACACGAAAGCTCTGCTGCTATTGATACTGCATTGTTAACTACGGCGCGGCGAGGGCCTGCTGGAGCACGTACTCTTGTCGTCCATGTGGACCAAGCTGAGGAACTTGCGAACGGTCTTGATCTGCTTAGGCTGTGTGCGCGGAGAGGGAAGAGATGCCAAAGAACGTGTCAGGAACAGTCGCAATACGTGTCACTTGCAAATGCATGCCTCAATGATTGCACTGCCACACCCCGCCCCCTCTAAACCGTGCAATATTCAAGCCAATAGCCAACTTGACAAAGTGGGCGAGATGAATATCGCGGCTGTTCGGGCGAACCGAGAGGATAGTGCGGCTCAGACCAGGTTATATCGATAGCCACGCATGTAACGAAGCTAACTCTAACATTTATATCGTGCTAAAGCATATACGTACCATCTTATTTCGGTGACAAAATCAGTCCGTATAAGACGAGTTCTTCCGTGGAATTTGGAACAGGTTCCAAAAAAGTTCCAAAAAGTTCCAAAAAGTTCCAAACCGGCCCCCCTGGTTCCAAACCGACCCGGGCGGAGTCAGAGATTCGAAATTTCCAGGCCAGGACGGATGCCAATCCTCATCGTCCCAGGTCACCCTGAGTGGATCCTGGGTCCTGGAAATCCTGACTGCATTAGAGAAACACAGCCATAGTGTATCTTCGTAACACTGGGTCAGCAACGAAACTTCTGCATGCCAAAGTCGCCCCGAGATGCAGAGCGTGGAACTCAATCCGCATACCGATGGAGAGCTAACACTTGACTCAGTACAAGATGGTCAAAAGAGTATAACAAAGGTAGTTTACTATGCACTGGGATGAACTAAAGGTAGGTGCTCGAAGAAGAACTACAATATACAACTATGCGAAGAGTGACAAAGCGCTGTAGAGTTCCGATATATCGTAAGCGCAACGCACGATCAACGAGCCTGAGATAGAAGAGTGTGGCTGCTTCCTCTAACATGGCTGAGGTGGTTGTTGTAGCTGCTACGTGTTGGCTGGAGTTGGTGCTTGTGAAGCTGCGATGGCGATGCGTGTTAGTTGAGTGGGCTCAATGATATTTCACATCAGCATCAGTTGAATCATCGAAGGAAAGATAGACGGTATGATGTGCGGAACCACTGCGACTGTAGCTAGTCGCAGTGGGAGGCTCATGTGCACACTTATTGGACATTAAAGGTGTTCTTCAAAACAATACCAATGATATACGAAATGAGGGCTGCCAACGAACCAAGGAATGCCATGATGAAACCGCTGTAGTACCAGCTCTGGTTGAGCTCAACCAGGAAGCTCTTCAGCACACCCAGCATGAAAAGTGTCGCGACAGTCATAAGCACTGCGACATTCAGCTGAGCATTCGCCGAGAGGTGGATAATCGAGAGCTGGTCCAAGAGGTATGGGATGAGTGGGACTAGACCAAAGGCCATGAAAGCGAGGCATGTGACCACGCCGCTCTTCCACGGCACCTCATCTTTGTCAGGAGGAAGAATGTGCAACTCTTCAACCATCATGACGTCCAAGAAAGCCTGCGGATACTTCTGGAGTGTGGTCCAGATGATACGTGCGTCCTCTTCCTGGATCCCGCGCTGCTTGTACAGCTCAACCATTTCTTCGACTTCCTGGTTAATATCAACCTGCATTTCCCACTTTTCGCGGGCACGTTCAGACTCATTGTAGTCAAACTCAGCCTGCGCGGAGAGCGCATCGCCAAGACCCATGCTAATACCATCGGCGAAAAGGTGAGCAATACCAACAATCACAATGACAATCGCGGCAAGGTCGGCACCCGCAACACTGGTGACTGTCGCAAAGGTTGTGATGATGCCATCGAGACCACCGTAGACCAGTGCCTTGAGGTACGGGCCACCAAGGGTACTGTGCTGCTCTGCGAGGCCAGCCACGCCCTTCTCTTGCAACTGTGCCTGACGCTGTTGGTGAAGGAGCTTGGTGGCTTCACTGTCGCCAGCGAGGTAGGCCTCGCGTGGAGTGGCGTACATCGTCACCGATGTGTGTGGTGCAGCAGAGGATGCAGCACGCTGCTGGTTCAGCGGCGTGCATTCATTCACTGAGTCGTAAGACGGAGGATGGTGTGCAGACATGACTGTGAATTGTCTAGCTCTGTTAGGCTCTGACTGAAATTATACTGCGTCCGCGTTCCAACGTTTGAGGCAGAGACTTCAGAAATCTGTTCTTCAGCGCGTACTTAATCGCGGGATGTAAACTCGGATGGAATCGCGGACTCTCAGTCAGTCAAGTAGACCTAGTAACACTACCTAAACCACTAACTTGGTGTTGCAAGTTTCACAATCTACACCTGTTCGCGCCTAGTCCAGGGCTGAGATCCACTCAGAGCGAGCTATGGAGCGGTACAGGGCGTGTGCGGGGGTTGTGTGAAGCACTCAGGTCCAGTCGTTGCGCACTCTAACCGGGCAAAGACGTGCTAGGTGCTAGATATGATAGGTGCGAATGATGGCGTAGTGGTGGGAAGGAAAAGTGTCAGAAACTGGGGATGGGGAAGGGGTTGTGGGGTAGAGATTAAATCATGACTATGTATTCCATGCCGTTACATCCCTCCATAAAACTTTTAATCCAAGGTGAACACTCCAACTACGCCATTTTACCTCCTTTCCACTCTGTTGTTTTGCAGCAACCCAGTCGGCGTGGGATTTCCGGGCCAGGACGGACGGGCCGGTTCGGTTCGATCAGACCCGCATCCGTCCTGGCCCGGAAATTCAACTGCTCGTTCTAGTTGTCCGTTACTAACGCCAACCTCGGGGGTGCTGGAATACGACCTCGGCTCGAGCCCCGTTGCTGCATTGTTTGGAGTGAGATTTCACGCGCAAGACCCCACTGCCGGGCCCTACTGACCCCTTGATCCGATTCTGTGCGCTGTTTTACATTGCATATCTTTGATCTCCCCCAGCGGCAGAGCGGATAGCTCTCGCAACACTGCCCCCAAAATATCCTTGCCTGAGTTTCAGACGTCCGTTTTGCTGTGCAGACGTGGATTTAGCGTGTCCAGAGGAGGAAGAGCAACGTCTCACCATGGCTTTCCGATCTTTATTCACCCGCTGTGCATTATCTATAGCCCCCGTGACCCCGGCCCCCCGCGTCGCCACGATTCGATTCGATTGGAAAGAGGAACTGGTCGAGCGAACGAGGGATATATCCCCCCACCGAACCACAGGACCACTGAATCACAGGATCGTTGAAAGGCTAAGTGATTGGATTGCTCCATCCGTGGCTGGGTGATTCGCTAAATCGATCCAAGGCAGCAACCAGTACCTGAAGCAGGAGCGACACGAATCAAAAGAAACCGATTCAGAGTCACAGAGAGTGATGAGCACAGAATACGACGAGGAGCCGAATCTGGCCCAGGACTCGTATCGCAGCGGCTTGGCCGATTCAGATAATGAAATCGAGCAGCCGGAGCATCAGCCCGAAGATCTTGACCAGTACACCTCCTCCCAGAAGTTGTACGACAAGGGACAAGGTCTGGGCTCCTACCGTGCGTCAATATCAAGAGACCAGTCTGGACTGCAATCCTATAGTCAAGCTCGTGTTGGCTCCTCTGGAAATGGACGCGGAAGTGTAAGCCAAGTGAAAGCTGAAAGTGTCCGGAGAACTTCATATCAAAGCGATGATGCTCTTTATGACCCGGAGCAAGCTCAAGAAGAGCGTCTCCGAGAACTGCTGCTGAACACTCGAGGTGATGAAACCGAGCAGCAATCATTGCAGCCCTGCATCCGCAATGCAGGAGCGTTCCGTGTGGATGTCTCATCAACAAAGTTCTGCATCGAAGTTAAGCCACCGGCGATCGAAGGGCCCATGTATCAGGAGAACGTGCTTGGCGAGTTATTCTCTCGGCTCAACTTCGAGAACCAGGCCAAGTTCCTTTCAACGGCGATTTTGTACTGGAAGTGTAGCTCAGTCGAGGATGGTATTCGTGCCGCGATCGAAATCCTGATGCAGAAAGGATGTCAATCGTTCCCCGCCCGATCTTCGATTGTCTTCCGTCTGATTCAGAACCTGCGCAAGTTGTACAATTCCCTAGATGACACCGATAAGGCACTTTGTATGGGACTGCGTGAGTTGCTCACGGCATCCCTGATTGCAGAAACCACTCGAGTTGCGCCTATCTCAGCGTTGCTGCGACATGTAGACGGAGCTCTGCCAGAGCTTCCTACTCCAGGTCGTCGCGCGATGATCACAGCTCTGGGACGCTACCACGAGGAAGCTGCACGCACCTTCCGAATCGAGTTGAACGCTCTCAAGCAACGTTCAGCGGATATTTACCGCGCATACCGCGAGAAGGTAACGCAGGCTCGAAGGACGATCGCCGAAGCATGCCCTGTCCTGAAGAAGCACCCCGCTACGCTTCAACATATTACTGACCTTTACTTGACCATTGTTAGCCAGTGCCGAACCAGCCGTGCCGCATTGCGCATGAAGCAACTGCGACGCTCGGCATCGCGCATCTCAAATTGTTTGCGCGACTTCCTTCAGCATCGCCAGCTCGCACCACATTCGACTCCACTCACGGACGCCGAACGAGGCGTCTTGGTTGAGTATCTCACCGAAGCATTGCAGGCTATGGAAGCCTCGCCTGTCATAGCGCGCGCTCGTGAAGAGGCTGCACGCCAGACTCTCCTGAACCAGGCCCAGGACAAAGCGGCCCTCGCCGCTAACACCGCAGCGAATAGCCAAGTGCCTGAGGGAGAAGAAGATGAACTCAGTGAGCAAAAGGAGCAGGTTTCTGGACGACCTACATCTGCACAAGCATCTATGAACAGCCGCATATCAGAGCTTGGTGCTGCAAGCGAAGTGGAGATACCAACTGCAACGATCGAAGCCGCTGTCATCCGTATGGAAGACTCCATCAAAGACAGATATGTTCAGATGTGGCGCGGTGAAGTTACGAAGGTCGCCGTTTCCCTTCCGTCGGAGTCGCAGCGCCAGCTCATCGCCGAACTGATGGCCGATCAGCTCAGGGCATTATTGTCACGTCAACGTGAAGATCTGGCATTGGATCGCAAGGACTCCGTGGATCGTATTAAGTACATGAAGGCGAAGCTTCGTGATGCTCGCGACTTGCTTCTTCCTCCAAAGACACCCCGCAAAAGCGTTTCCTCTGAGCGACGCAACTCCGACCCAGCAATCCTTCCCAGCAGTCAGGAAACCGAGGCGCTCAAGTCTGAGCTACATCTCATCGATGAAGAGACTCGTCAACGAGTTTCTGAGTTGATTCAGGACGCGGTTCGCGAGCTCCTCGAACTGGAAGACGCAGAAGACGAGGCAGACGTTCAGTTCACTATCCGTCGATTGAATGCCTGTGAAGCTGATCTTGAGGAGGCGCTGATGGTCCTCGACAACACGGCCGACGAGCATTTCTATTCTGCACCCCAGCAGCAGGGAGCAAACTCCAATGAGGAACCAATGTCTCAAGAAGAGCTCGAAGACTTGCGGCTGCAGGCTAGACAGACCTGTGAGGAGCTGTTGTCTTTTGCTATCTCGAATGATGAGGCCACCATGTTGCGCGACACCTTCGTTGAGCGTCTAACTCTTGAGTATCGTCTAGACGGCGCCGTTGATGACGCGTGCTTCAACGCTATGGCGGACAATGACGCCTTGACTCACCGTGAAATTATTGCCCTGGCGGAGGCTTCCCAATCTGCCGCTGCCACAGCCGCAGCTGCGAGTGCTGCAGCTGCAGCGGCTGCTCGAATCACACAAATGTATAACGACCGTGCCATTCACAACCGTAATCGTGTCGGCTACAACAATGCAAAGTTCCAGGAGTTTGAATGGGGACAAGATGAATGGTACGTCGATGCGGACATTGATTCGCCAGAGATCGTATCACGTGCGACGGAACGACTCTGGACAGAGTACAACAAGCCCGATCAGACCCTCATCACGGGTATCTACACATGGTCGCCTACATTGGAATCTATTGCTCGTCAAGACATTTTCTTGCGTCGAGGAGTGTCGAAAGCTACCGCTGAGTTGGCACGTCGCGCTCTACGTCAAAGTCGTGAGCTCTATCTCAGCTATGTAGCATATACAGATATCCTCAAGCAGCTCTACAATCCGTTTAAGACGGGCCAACAGCACTGGGCTGAGGCGTTCAAGGATGAAGCCGGTGAGCACTGCTTCCGACCTCAGAACATGGAGCATGAAGACAAGTTTACGGAAGGTATCCAACTGTATCCCAAGGAAACTGCAGTGTCTGACGTAGCACATCTCGTCAACCTCGTCGAGAGTGATCGAATTAAGCTTCACCCTGGACCCTACAGCGGTCATAATGACCGTGTGCAGTATGCTATCGAGAGCTTAATTAACTTGGATGCCATGTCAGCCGCTGAGAAGGAGAAGATTGATCGTGGTCAGCTCTACATGGAGCATAACCGCGAATATGTCTCAGAGTTCTACTCGCATGAACGGCCTCAACATCGTGTTACAATGCAGCCAGGTGCTGATCAAATGCATGTAGATGTACCAGTTACTGAACTCACTTTGCGACCGGCTTTGACTATTGAGCCGCAGCCTCGAAGCTATCTTCGTCGTGCGCTTGCAATCCGAAGGCTACGTCTGTTCCTGCTCCAAACGTTCGGACGCGACGTGCTTATGCGTACCAACCGACCACTACGTGCCGCAGGCCTGCTTCAACGAATCGAAATGGCTACAAGCGGTGGTGACATCCCCATTTCTTTCGTCCTTGGTGGTGCTCCTTCGGTTCAAGCTGAGGCAGTTCTCTCTGAAGTGGCCTCGACCGACCACGTGTCACACACAGCAGGTCGACCGGCGTTGGCAGACCTTGAGCAGATTGAGGAGATCACCGCTGGTGCGTACTACCTCACTTGCGAAGAGCTGGGTTTGACTCCGGTGAATCTCGTCGATGTCATGGCAGAAGAAGATGAAGCAGGTCTAGGTCTTGATGATGGTGACGATGGTGACAAGAAGCGCTCGGTATCAAGTGCTGGCAGTGATGTAGAAGGTGATATCGCCGATGATGGGCATGGAGACTGCTTCCGTGATCCCGAGGGAGCTAAGATCCACTTGCGACAGTGGGTACTGGCCATGCCGCGTGATCCCGATATTGGCCTGGACATGAGATGTGTCAATCCAATTTCTCGGCATAGTGAGGGTGATGTGAAGGCACTTGGCTTCATCGGCTTCGCTCGCAAACGGGTCATGGTGCTGTTCCGTTCAATTCCGCGGGTGCTTAACAGTTTTGCGTCTAGCTACCCACCCGTCTATCCCACGACTAAGGAAGATGATCAGCCAGACGTGTTATACTTCACGTGCCCGAAATGCCAGTGGGAGTTGGCGGTTCCACAACTCGACGCGTCAGGCGCCTTCAAGTGCAGCGGCGATCCATGTGCACAGCAGCCTGATGATTTGCTGATCTGCCTTCCGGATGGTGGCATCATCCCTGCTACGTTGCAGTTGGACGAGTACTGGCTCGAGTACCCTGTCTTCGTTCCGCTTGTACTGGGCCGAGTCTGGCGCCCCGATGAGTTCCGCGTCGTTTGCAATATGAGCCGCGACGAGTCTGAGATTGTTCGCTCGACGACACGTGTTTCCACAGTACGTGAGAAGTTGGGTGGTATTCAAGCTCAAGTCCCTTACGAGATTATTGAGGAACTCAACGCTTGGTTCAAGGATATTGATCGCAAGGGTAAAGGTCAACTTTCGCGTGCCGTGCTAGCCGCATACTTCACGGGTGGTGGAGGTGAAACTGGCTTCTACACAGGGGACACAATGTTCTACTACATGGACCGCAATCAAGACGGTTGGGTGGGTCTTCCCGAGTTCCGCTATGCTATCTTGAACATTTACAAGAAAGACCTCGCAGTCCTGCGCGTCGAAAAGATCCGCAACCTTCGACAAAAGTTCAATGACCAGTTCAAGCAGTACTGGGAGCGCGTAAACGAGGAAAGAAAGGCTCGAGAGCGTCGCGAGCAGTTCAAGCAGCGCAAGGAACAAGAGAAGTATCAGCAAGAGTTCAAGAAGAGATACCAGGAGCTCATGCTCCGAGCCGCCGCAGTGGGAGGCTTGTCCGACTCGGAAGAGGAGGAAGGCGAAGAAGCAGAAGCCTCAGAGCGCCACGAGTTGAGAGCTCGCGCACGTGCGCCTGACGACAGTGAAGATGAGGAGCGATCCATTTCGGCTTCTAGCTCGCGAGGCAGTGTGAGCCGATCCAGCACCCAGGCCCGTGGTCAGCACCGCACTCAGTTGGCCGATAGCGATTCCGACTCAGACTCTCACTCCGACAGCGAGGTCAGTCGTAGCCGTAGCGGGCGTGCTGGAGCCGGCAACGGCTTTAACATCCGTGAGGTGGACTCAGCATCTGATTCAGAAGATTCCGACTCAGGCTCAAGCGATTCCGATTAAGAGCTTGCATCGTGATCTTCCCGACTGCGTTCATAAGCCCTCTGCATGCCTTCCTTCCTTCGTTGCTGTTATTGCTATTTTGCGTTTGTTGTTGTATGTGTATGTATATGTATCTAGGCACTTCGTACCCAATACATTTCCGTGTACTCTGAGCCCTTCGCTTCTCCCCGTATCTGCCGCAGTCGCACACAAACCCAGTGAAAACGTCAGTGCACCGCAGATGAAATAAATTGGGTTGCGCACAAACTGTCGTGATTTCCGAAAAGCATGAATCTGGGTGAAGATGAACTCGAACAATACCTCAAAGAGATTGAGGAGGCGGCCAACAACGCTACGGGTGAGGAACAAGAGTTTGTTCGCCGCTGGCGCGATACATCTCAGGACGTGAATACCCTCCACGACGAGGGCAAGGCTCGAAAGCTCGTCCCTTTGACTATTTTGACCGGGTGGCTCGGCGCAGGCAAGACCACATTTTTGCACTGGATACTCTCCGAAGTCAGCAAAGCTGGTACGTACCCTTGAATCTTAAGATCCCCGCTCTCCTGGCTCGCTATGCAGCTAGAACTGGCCTGAGAAGAAAAGGATTGATTGCCCAGATGAAATTTAGACTGAATATCTCGCCCCGGCCCCGGCCGGATCGGCTTCCCAATTTTAGGCAAGACTGTAGCGATCCTGCAGAATGAAACCTCCGAAGTGATGGGTGTTGAAGCAGCGCTGCGCGTGCAGGATGATACGGGAACCTTCGCCTCGATTCTGGAACTGAAGAACGGATGTGTGTGCTGCAGTGTGCGGTCGGATTTTGCGACTGCGATCGAAAAACTGCTCTCCCAACGGAGCTTTGACTATGTAATTGTGGAATGTAGCGGCATTGCGGATCCAGGACAACTCGCCAGCTCACTCTGGCTTGACAACGAACTCGAATCTCGGATTTTCCTCGACGCCGTTGTGGCGGTGGTTGATGCGACAACGGTACGAGGACATCTCAGGCAGGAACAATCGCACTCTCCCCTTATTCTGCGCCAACTAGCGCATGCCGATTGCATCCTTCTGAATAAGGTGGATCTGATAAATGCTGCCTCGAACGCAGAGGACACACTCGAGTCTTTGGAGGCAGAAATACGCATGATCAACGCAGGTGCACCGATTATCCGCACAGTGCGCTCGAGGATCCCACTGGACCGCGTCCTCGACTTGAAGGCCTACGTAGGATCTCGTGCTGTGGAGGAACTCGCTGAGGGGGCCAGTTTAGCGTTCAAGCAGAAGTCGGAGCATACTTGTTCGCCCAGCCATGAAGGGCCCTGCGATCACGACCATGATCATGAGCATGTGCCTGCCCACGGCTCCACTGCAGAACACAAAGATGAAAATCCACATGGTATCTCAACGCTAGTCTTGGAAATCGAATCGGTTGGTCTGGGAGACTCTGAGAATGCTCGCAAACTAAGTCTCGGAGTTGATGTCAAGGCGCTTAAAGTATGGCTCACGGAAGAGCTGTGGTCTGAACTTCAAAATAGCAACGCATTCGTGCGCGAAAACCTGCGCGCGGAAGCAGTGGAAAGCGCAAAAGAAGCTCAAGCACGAGTCGAACAGGAATTGAAGAAGCAAGGAGAATCTCAAGTGGTCTTCAGGATCAAAGGTGTGCTTGCCGCGCCCGACGAGCCCCACAAGCTTTATTTGCAGGGAGTGCAGCAACTATTCGATGTTGACTTCGCGACAGATCAGTTTGGCACTGTGTCAACGCATCCCGCAGACATGTGGCCTGACAACGGTGAACCACGGGTTTCGCGGGTGATTGTAATAGGAAGGAATCTGAGGAAGAACACGCTAAAGGAACGTTTCAGACAATGCTTCTTATTCCCTCAATAGCACTACGACTGGAAACTAGCTGTACTAGCTCCACATACATAACACAACCTTTGAACGATGGATAAAACGCTCTCCCGGTCTACGGTTTCCTAGACTTGCATTTTTATTGTACCTAGTTTTAACTGCCGCTGGACGAACTAAACAACACGAGCCACCGAGAATATGTTTTTCGTTGACTCGATATGTACGCGAGCTGCAGCTGCTGCTCCCGCCCTTGCGGTGAGCAACAGCGCGGCGGTAAGAAATCCGAAGTGTGGAGTGGGTTGCAACGCTGAACCAAGTAAAGACAATCAACACGTTACAAGACGTAAGGGCGATGGAAACCACAGTTGGTAATCACAAAGCTCATTCGTTGGTTGCTGGTTAGTTGCTTGGATGTGGTGGTGGTGGTGGTGTGGCAGTTCTAGCAGAATTCATATTGGTGGGGAAAAAAACAATACACATCAAGAACAAACGAATGGAAAGAAATCGCGCAAGTGCTGCCTACCTACTGTCTCGTAGCTTGGGCTTCTACACCGTACACTACCTCCACACTTATTTCTTCTTGCCACCAGCAGCTGCAGCAGCAGCAGCGCCAGCTGCCTTCTTGCCAAGGCACTCTGCAACAACACCAGCACCGACGGTACGACCACCTTCACGAATAGCAAAGCGCATACCCTTCTCCATGACAACGTTCTCAATCAACTCAACGTTGATGGTAGCGTTATCACCAGGCATAATCATCTCCTTACCGTCAGGGAGGCTGATGGTACCAGTAATATCTGCAGTACGGAAGAAGAACTGAGGGCGGTAGTTGTTGACGAAAGGAGTGTGGCGACCACCTTCCTCCTTGGTAAGGATATAGACCTCAGCCTTGAACTTGGACCAAACATCGACGGATCCGGGCTTAGCAATGACCTGACCACGGAAGACATCGTCACGCTTGAGGGAACGAAGGAGAAGACCGACGTTATCACCAGCCTGACCAGACTCGAGCATCTGCTTGAACATTTCGACACCAGTGCAGGTAGTCTTCTGAGTGGGACCAAGACCAACGACTTCAAGTTCATCACCGATCTTGACGCGGCCACGCTCAATACGACCGGTAGCGACGGTACCACGACCAGAAATGGAGAAGACGTTCTCGACGGGCATGCAGAAGTCACCATCGATCTGACGGACGGGCTCGGGGATGTAGGTGTCGACAGCCTCCATCAACTTGATGATAGCCTCCTTACCGAGCTGGGGCTCACGGTCTTCAAGTGCGCACAAAGCGGAACCGCGGATGAAAGGAATCTCATCAGCGGGGAACTTGTAGAGCGAGAGGAGTTCCTTGACTTCCATCTCGACGAGGTCGATCAACTCGGGATCATCAACGAGGTCGCACTTGTTCAAGAAGACGACGATGGCAGGGATACCAATCTGGTGAGCAAGCAGAATGTGCTCACGGGTCTGAGGCATGGGACCATCAGCAGCAGAGACGACAAGGATGGCACCCTCCATCTGTGCAGCACCGGTAATCATGTTCTTAACGTAATCGGCGTGACCAGGGCAGTCGACGTGACCGTAGTGGCGCTTCGCGGTAGTGTACTCGACGTGAGAAGAGTTAATGGTAATACCACGAGCACGCTCTTCGGGAGCGTTATCGATGGAAGCGTAGTCACGGAACTTGGAGGTACCCTGCTCAGCGAGGACCTTGGTGATCGCAGCAGTAAGTGAGGTCTTACCGTGGTCGACGTGACCGATGGTACCGATGTTCATGTGGGGCTTGGATCGGTCGAACTTGCCGCCCTCCGACATGCACTATACAAATCGTAATAAGCCAAACGAATCATCAAGGGTGAGCCAATTGTTCAAAGTTGGGGATAGACTTTGAAGAAGACATACAGGCATGGATTAGGTGCGACGGAGTTCAGGCGCAGAATGAAACAGCATCCCATGCCGCATCTATGTGCGCAACATGAGTCGAAACGAAAGAGTCCAAGTAGGTCATTGCCACTACTTTCCCTCTCATCAGCCCCACTGCCGAAAAGTCCGAAGAGCACGACCGGGTGGAGAGAGGCAAATAGGGGAGGATTCTCTACGGAGGAGTGGGTCCGTGGGCCCGCGGGTGCAGCATGGGATTGCTGAATCAACTTCAAACGACCTGCAGAAACAATCGTGGTGTGATACATACTCGAACGAAGACGGATTGCGCCTTGAATGCCTGGTTAAGCACTGCGTTGGTAGCGCAGCGAGCGAAGAGAGCCTTTCTACCGAGATGAGCGAAAGCCATTGTCCTCAGCGAGCTAGAGTAATGGATGTGACGCAGCAATGCCAATCAAGTGTGAGGGTTTGTTCATGTCAAGCGTGGGTGTCGCGTGCGCTAGCACTGAAAAACCGTCAAAAAACGTGGGTGTTACTCAACAATTCGGCATTTGGAGAGTGTGTTTTGTGTAGTAAAAGCAGGGTAGCGCGGATAGTATCTGGTAATATGTCTTATATCTAAATATGCATCAATGTGGTATCTACCCAATACAACCATTCTCTACACCATAAACCCGCTCTAGCGCGCGCTATTCGCTTCCAAAAACCTCCTCCTCGGGTTTCTTTTCCGGTCTCTCCGCGAGCACTCTGTGGAAATGATCCACCTGATTCCGTACCTGGGGGTGACGGAATACTCGAATCGTCTCAAATCGCCCTGAGTGAATTGGGTGCTGTAGCGCGCAACCCATGAGTGATCTTCGCGAGGGGTAAATATATATCGCTTGAGTATAACCACACCTAACGGCTGAACTCGGTCATATCCCCACACAAGCGCTCATATCTCACGCTTTTGACTCACAAACCGAGAAACTTGTTTCCAAGTCGCGCTGTTCCGGACGGAAATCCCGCTGGATACGCCGTGTGTGAGGGTGTGGAGTCTGATTCGACCTGCCTCGAATCTTCCTGGCGTACTTGAGATCGACCTACATAGCCTATGTGCTGCCCTCAGAACTCGTATTTCTACAAACCCCACCCTCACCGATACCCTCCTAACGATACACCGTGCCCCTGTAGTCACCGCCGTCCCCGTAGCTGCCCACGCCGATCAGCTAGCTGTCCTTATCAGCGCTTGTCTGACTGTCTGCGTGTTCGCGTGCCCGCCTGGCTGTGTGCGCCCAGAGAACGCGCGAGCCAACCTCGCACCGAAGGCTTAAGGACGAGGTCTGAAGAGAGACGACACGCCGCCCACGCGACGCAACGAGACGAGACGAGACGAGACGAGGTGAGAAGACCCAAGGAGACAAGGTTCGTTGGGATCTAACCGACGACTGACTGCCTGATTGATTTGTTGAGTGAGCGAGTGATTGACTGATTGTCAGCTTGCCGGACTGGGTGTTAGATTAGTGCGCCGGGTAGAAGTAGTAGATTGTCCCCTGGAGTAGCCAATCACACCACAATGACGAGCACATCTTATCAGCCACTCAATGAAAGCGACTACGCCTATGGCGGCAGTCGTCGTCAACTTCAGCAAATCAATGATCAGGAACTAAGTGGAGACATGTTCCGACCCAAGGGCTGCTTCCAGGGTGTGAAGGACTGGTTCAGTGACTGCTGGGTCCGATATAAAACACCCATGACTCCGCGTGAATATCTTCGTCTAAATGCATGGCAGAAGTGGCACCGCTTCCGTCGTCCGCCTTGGAAGTTTATCATCAACCTACTAATTGTGATTTGTGCGACTGCACAGGTCGTACTCTTCGACACGTACTTCGCACCCTTCACACGTGCGACCACAGCGACTTGGGAGTACCTTCTCAAGCCACCGGATGGAGGTTCCGAGGAGTTTGGTGCCACTACGACTTACCACATGTACCGAGTGGACGATTTGGTCAACAGTCTGAAGAATACGCTGACTGTGTACTACGAGGCGCAAACTTCCTCCGTCGACTATTTCGACTACTTTTACATCGACAATGATCCAACCAAGCCAAAGCCTGTTCGCTTGTCAGTGACCCGATTCCGTCAAGGTCCATCTATCTTCGATCTCTCTGTCCCCTTTAGTGACCGTCTCGTCACAGACACCTTCGACCTGACGAGTCCAACAGATCTGGGTCCGTTCGATGAAAACAACGCGGCTGATCGAGACAACCAGGAGCTGAATGCCTACGTTCACTGTATCCACAACATGAAAGTTGAGTTTGATGTTCGTAATTACGAGCTGGCGGGTTCTGCACGACTCTGCTTTCGCTGGCGAGTTGCGACGAATTACGACTTCAGTGTGCGTGGACGCATCGATATGAATATTGGTGCAGAACCTTCACTCTGTCCCCAAGAGCGACGTGTACCTTGGTACAAGCGCGCGATCCCGGGTTCGGTAGCACTCGCATTCCTCCTCGCTATCCTAGCCGGTATCTCACAAGTTCTTCATGTCAAGGCGATCTATCGCTCCATTATTATTTTCCAAGTTGCACGGCTTGCTTCCAATGCACCAAAGAGTAAGAAGCAGGGCGGTGATAATTTGCTCAGCACGGAGAAGGATATTAACCCCGAAGATCTGCCTGGTACTCGCAGACTCCCCAGCGAGTCGCTCGCCGCGCTATCAACGGCCGGTGTGATCGACCCAGCTCGCTACCGCGCGGGTACATTCTCCGCTTATATCGCCAATCCCCAATCAGCCCAGCAGCCCCAGCAAACTGTGACTGCTGCAGCCGACGCGCAGCCCACCCGCCTTCAACAATCTATTGCACCTGACGAGTTCGATGCCGCCTACACTACGATGCCCGGCGTGAATCGATTGTATGACCCTGCTGGCACTGAGGAGCAGCAGTCACTCCAGCACCATCCCGTCGTGCCGACTGGCCCTAGTAGTCTAAACGCGCCAGTAGCCGCAGAAACGGGTGAGTTCGATGAGAACTTGATCCAGGCACAGCTCGAAAAGGAGGTGTCTCTTAGAAGTTGGGCCAAGTTATCGTTTGCAGATAAGCTCCGTTTCTTTAATCTCTGGTTCCTCGTAGCCACAATTGGAAACGTCTGCAATATTGTTGGACCGCTCCTGATGATTCGCCAGCAAGTGATGCTCGAAGGTAGTTCGTCTGCGCAGCTCACACTTCTTGGTCTGGGATGCATGATGGCTTGGATTAACGTCGTTCAGTACTTCGAGGGCGCTGCGAGCTACTACGTCTTGATCACAACTCTGCGCAAAGGTACTCCGCGTGTGGCGAGGTTCTTGGTGGGTGTCCTTCCTGTCTTCCTTGGATATGCTATGTTTGGTGTTGCGTATTTCTCGACTGCTTCGATTAATTTCGCAACCATCGATATGGCGTGTGTTACCCTTTTCTCGCTTCTCAACGGTGATGTGATCCACGATATCTTCGATGAACTATATGCAACTGATCCGTGGATTTCACGAATTTACTTGTACACCTTCATTTGTTTGTTCATCTACGCCGTGTTGAACATTTTCATTGCCATTATCGAGGATGCATTTTTCGCCTCGAAGGCCTTCCAGCTGCATGGTCAGCCCGCCCTTGAAGACAAGGAGAAGAGCGATCAAGTCGATCCCTTGCTTCTTCTCGAATTCGAGGGTATGTTCGGTGATGATGAGGACTCATCCAGTGACGAGGATGCTGTACAGCAAGAGGAACGGGGTTCCAAGTCATCAACCTCGTCATCCTCGTCGTCATCCTCATCTTCATCATCATCATCATCATCTTCTTCTTCTTCTTCTTCGTCGTCGTCGTCCGATTCGGAAACCAAAGGTGGAAGCCGTAAGCGAAAGCGACGCCGTCACCGACCGCCCACCATTCCCGGTTACTCGTCGCCTCGCAGCTCACAATCCGAAGACGAGGCTGCTGACGGCGATGCTGAACGAGTCGAGGCGCGCCGACAACGCCGAAAACAAATGCAACACATGCAACACATGCAACAGCAGCAAACCGCTGACGGCACTCCGGCGTTTGATGATGCTTCGGTTGTTACAGCCCCAAGCTTCGGCCAGATTGCTGCTGACTCCGCTTCTTCCACGATGCCCAGTCTGACGTCCACTGCTCAGACTGCGACGAGCACGAACAACGTTCTGGCCAGCCTGCCTGAAGCGTTTACAACACAGGAGATGAGTGCGCAGGCGGCGAACTGGCCTTCATTCACGGGTACGGATGCACCGGCGCTCGGTCCCGCGGGTGAGAGTGGTGCATCTACGGGTACTGAGAACGCCGGTGCTCCAATGGACCTCGTATCCGCTTTGGCTCAAGCACAGGCCTCGCTTAATGCCGACTTCACTGCTCGGTTCGCCTCGTTCTTGAGCTCCGCGCAAGCGCAGCAGAAGGTTCTGCGACCCCCACACCATCCCTCATTCTTCCCGTGTGGGTTCCCAGACTGTGTTGCATGTATCGTCCGTATTGCAGCGGCAAAGACCATGAATGAGGCTCAAGCCCAGCTGCAGCAGGCATTCGGTGTGGCAACCGAAACCTCTACAGCGTCCCCGAGCACCAATCAAGCCCAAGCTACTTCGACACCCAGCACGGCTGGCCCGAGTTCGAGCGCCTCCACAAGCACAACTGCTAAGGGAGGTGACTCGAACCAATCTAACAAACAGTAACTGAGTCACTTGCTTAGCTGGCTGAGACTATCGTTAGTTTGAGTACCGCTCTTATGCTTTAGTTTAGCCCCTAGTTCATATCTAAATAGAGCTTTGCGTAACTTTATGCATTCGTCTACTTCATGTGTTGTCATGTCGGATAGTTGGCTTGAAACGCTTTTATTGTAGCGTAGCTAAGACGTGCTGGTCACGAGCATCATCCGGAACTCGGACAAAATGCGAACGCCTTTGCCATTTCCTTGGCAGATGCACGCTTGCTTGGATCTAGGTCCAAAGCTCGCTGCAGCAGCTTAAGCAAAGACACCGAGAGTCCTGCATCAGCTCGATCCTGGTACGCGTTGGCACGCAATGTTGCGAAGATCGGGGCTTGGGGAAACAGTCGAACAAGCCTACTCTGAAGTTCATATGGATCAGCATATGCAAGTATCCACATCCCTTCAAGAAGTTCGAACTCAGCATCTGAAGTGGTAGTTGGTCTGGTGCGATGCTCGCAGGCGCGCCCGAATTTATAACGGAGCCACTCATCGATTGTCTCTGACTTCGCGCTAAGACAGGTATTTCTCGTCCATTCGACAAACGGTATGTCATCATCCGAGTCCACTCCGTCTGGGCCTGACTGACGGTTGGCTCGACGCGAGCTGTACCGCCGCTTTTGCTGAGACGCTGAGTGTTCACGTGCCCGACGGAGCTCAGAACGGTCTAACCGGAAGACATCGACGGTTCCAAGGGCAGTTTCAAGCAGTACAATCGCGGCGGCATAAACATCGAGTGCTGGGCTAATGATGTTTCCTGCTAGATCTCCGCTGTCCATGCTAAAGTATCCCTTCGCACTGCCCAGAGATGGAGAGATTCTGAGTTCAGGGGGTGCATAAGCTCGTGTGATGTGACGGCTCCTTAGGGTTTCATAGGGGATAGGACAAAACGCGTCCTCACCCTTTTCCGCCTTCCTACAGAGAACTGCACTGTCAAAGTCAAGGAGCTTGGCTACTATGCTTGGGACCCATTCACATCCAGGCCGACCCTGTTCAAGGCAAGCTCTTGAATTAGGATTAGGTGGAGTCCATCGCTTCAGACAGTCGAGCACTTCGTTTTGTGCTGTGAGCGAGTCTTGCTGGAGATCAAACTCAGCGGATTGAAGAAGCTCCATTAGCTCTCGCTTCGGATTGATGTTTTCTGAATTATACTTCAGCGTATCATTCGTCGCCCTTTGACTAGCTTGGGTGTGCTTGTGATGCCAGACCTCAGCTTGAGTAGGATGATCGCGCCGACATGAGAGGACTATGTTCATAGGTTTCACGTCTGCGTGGACCATGCCCTGACTATGAATCGACGCTAAGAGGGAGAATATTGCGTGACCCAGAGCGCACATAGTTCGTTCGCCCGCACGCAACATTCGTTTATCCACACTTAACTGTGAAGTAGGGAAAGGATGAACTGCTACTGACATTCTTCTGTGAGCATAAAATGGTGAAACGTACGAGCTGATTGCAGGAGCTCTTGGAACATTCGTGACTCCTGTTTGAGGAACCAGTCCTCTGGAGTTCTCTAGTATAGCACGAGGAAAATCAAGAAGAAGTTCCGTAGCTGGGGTTTGCTGAGGACCAAGCGATGTCTCTTCACTAATGTCTGTACCGTCATCACGAGTCGGAGAGAGGTCGAGCATGGGGAGCTCTGCATACCCCAGCACTTGTGCTCGTGGGTACTTAAGGGTGAAGGAGGAGAGCTTGATGACATCTTGAGTGGGATGCTCGAGTTGACGCTGGATGGCAGGGCTCAGAAGCTCCTTTGACTCATCACTGAGCCTTGCAAGAGCGTTGGTGGGAGGTGACGGAAGTAGCAACGAGTCTCGTGGGGCCTCGTTGTGGACCTTGTCTGCATGATGATTGTGCGTCGAAGTGTATACAGCGGGGGTTGAACTCTCGGTTTGGGGCAGACTCAGCTGATGAGGTTCTCCACTTCTAGAAATTGCAAATGCAACATCGGTCGATGGAGGGATGAAGACGGTCGGAGTGATATCGATCACCTCATCGTGATGTGCGCTAGTTTCAGTCGTGTGATCATTGGATTGATCCTCATGTCTATCGAATTCCTCCCAGGTCTCGCCCAACACTCTCGGAAGGTCAACGGTAGTGAGAAGATAGAGAATATCGTGAAGAACGACTTGTTCGAAGTGAAAGACAGCCTGCGGCAAGTCCGTCAAAGCTTTGGTAATCGAAATGTCATCGCCTTGCCGTAGAGAGTTGTGACATAGTTTTACGATACGCTCAGAGAGTGCACCTACGTGGAAGCCTGATAGGCTTGTTAGGCGAGAAGCCGTGTTCAACGTGAAACCACTTCCATTCGGGAGCGGACGCGCAAGTGCCAAGGGAAGGATGAGACCTTGTCGGAGATGGCTACGAGGGACATACTCTATCCAGGGGAGCGCGCCATTATCTTCAACGTGTTCGGAAGCCCTAGAATGCAGGCTCAGAGAGTCTTGTCCGAAAATCCATGTCAGTTGTCCCAGCTTGGCCATAGCTGAACATGCGTCCATAAGCGCTTGTCGTCGGCGGAAGTTGTCAAAGGAGCCATCTGCAGTACCGGATTTTGCAATCTCTTTGACGGAAAGCAGGACTATTCCGTCATCCTCTAGTATCTCGTGGGCATTTCGTGCGCTGAAGTCTCTCTGGGACGCATTTGTGCCGCAAACGACACGATAAACCGTTGCCGTTCCCCCTTGGCCCAGTGTTTCCAGTCGATAGCAGTAAACATCAGGATGAATGTGGTACCATCTGGAGTTGTGCTCGAATTGCGACAGCAAGCGTTGCTCATGGGCGAGTCTCCGGCTCGAGTCATCAGAGCGGACCGTCACGTGAAGGACGGGATGCAGGAACGGGATGTAAAGCCATGCGAGGTATGAAAGCAGCACTACAGTTATAGCAAGGGAGAGGCCTTTGCCGTGTTGAATGCGAGGACATTTGCGCTGAGGTCCCTCTGGACACTTCATACCCGTTTGGCTCAACGCGGCTGGCGACAATGCAAGCGCCTTGAAGGAGAGGCTACTTGGTCAAGAGGGGCGAGAGGGGCGAACGTGAGAAGGACTGGCCACCTACAAGAGAATGTGTCCACTAGATGCAGGCCTCGTCGTGGGCAGGCATGATGGGACCCCACGCTGCTAGCCCGGTATGTAGAGGCCGGTATCTTTCTAATGACTGGAGGTCGGAGTTTGGTTGCAAAGCGAAATCGTTTGTCGCGGAAATCCAGGCTGACTTCGAGTTTTGTGACTTGATCTAATGGATGAAACAGAAATATACAAAGCTGAAGAGCAGATTGATGCGGATATACTATTCGTTCCAGGTGTGAAACCCCGAGTTTCGCCTTGTGTGAAAGTGTGGTCAGCTTGATTCGAATCTGAATTCCATCCACCGGGTCCTGAAGTCTCCAGTGTCCAGTGTCCAGTGTCCCGAATCCGAAAAGTCGACGTCAGTATTCTCTGCTATTTCCTCGCGATATGTGTTATGTGTGCACCCTAGGCGGTCCCTCCGTGCTTATGACGACCGCCCAGATGCTCGTGCTTCGATCAGGCACAGGATCGGCAGCATCGGGATGGATTCGAGGCTATGACGTAGCAGTGACGCAGTTGGCATACTCCAATTGCGTCATCATCACCATCATCATGAGTACGTCATGAAAACGAACAAACACAACGGAAGATTTTCGAGCGCGAATTTGGGGCCGTTTCGACGCAAATATCCCGCTGGCAGGCCAGTGCACGGTGGATCAGAAGCTGCAGCTGGAGTGATTGTCGTGTGTTATTCGTGTGGAGTATGCTAACACGACGACGCATTGTGTGTAACAGGCCCGGGGAACGTATTCCACAAATTCCTGATGTTTGCGATCGACCCCCTGCTTAGCCTGATTTCCTCTAGCAAGCTGATAGCATATCTCGAATAGGACAATATCCGGCAATACTATAGCGATAGGTGGATACGCAGTAGGAGTAAGATGGCCGTGCCAGACGCGCTAAACCAAGGCCAGCACCCAGGAGAGGGCTCAAAATCCTCAGAGCAAATTGGATCTTCGGTCTTGATCCGAGACTTTACACCCTCAGATCCGCGAAGTCTGGTCCCTACCGCAAACATCACACGACTTGCTTGGGCCCAACTTATATTCGCTTCCTTGAGCCTCGTGTTCTTCATAGTTGCGGTCTGCGTCCCATGGACCTACTATTTTGATTATTACGACGGATCGTTCCACACGCTCGATTGTTACTTCTTTGAGAGCACGTTAGACGGTGTAAGTATGCTACCACATGGAAGCAACTTCGAAGGCGTTGGCTTCGCCGTTGCCTTCGTCGCTATTCTCCTCTCTCTCTTCCAACACATCACTTGGGCTATCGTTAGGATTCGGAAACGGTCGGTGAAGTTCCTTATGAGCGCGTCATGGGCTTACTTGGCATTTATCTTGTTCGGCATTGTCGTTACTTCGGTGTGTGTGTTTGTATGCCGTCGACTAGTCTCAGAGCGCTGCGAAGAGGAGTCTCAGCTCCTCGGGTTTTTCTCCAGAGGAGCAAGCGAGTACGTAAACCTTGTTTGGTCCGGAAGCCTCTGCATGACTACGTGAGGAATCCATCGTCTGATCACTCATCGCTTGTTTCCGTCCTTCATGACCGTCCTATAGAGGAATTGGCGGTGCCTTTCTCATTGCCATGTATGTACTATTCTTGATTGCCGCTGGTTTGGACCTTGTAACTTTCACAGTCTTTCGAATCGGGGCTGCTGTTCAGAGGTTATCGGATTCGGCGGTTGTTTCACCCATCGACTCACTGTAACCAAAGACAATTAGATCCGCGTTTGTTCGTTTGTTTGTTTGTTTGTTTGTTTGTTTGTTTGTTTGTTTGTTTTCTGCTTCTTAATACGAACTCCCTCTTCGTCATGATCGTACTATACCGCCAGTGTGTCAAGAGTCAAACGAATTGTCAGTCCGATGTAGTCCACATTCAATCGCAACGAGCTCTTGATCACGAAAGTCAGTATTCGCTTTGTTCAGAGCATGATCATACAGTGGGTGACAGCTCTAACGACGCCTCGTGTGCATCATCAGTCTCTTTACAATCGCGAGTCGTGCGACGCTTGGGTTCATCGCCTGAAGTCGTCTGACAAGTTTTTAATATGCCGCTCCAGTTATTGATTCTACCCTGTATTTCGAGGTGTAATTGCTGCGGTGTCGGATTCCCATAATCCTGGTGACCATTATATCAACTCCCAGATGCCAATCTATGTCGCCATGGAGCCCATTTCCAGTGCCAAAGCCAGTGGCCGGGCTCTGGCTTCAAAACGTCACTGACATTAAAAAACGGCTCTGACGCTAAAAAACGGCTCTGGAGAAACGTTCGAATATCGCTTTCATACGTGCGGAAAGCGTGAGTTGCATGTGCTGCGTGTGGAATTTGACTGCGTGATGAGATATATCAGACATAATGACGCTGATACACATCTAATTCACCCGCTTGCAGTGGCGGAAACACTGGAGAAGGACACTCCTCCACTCAACCCAGCTTGGACTTCTGAACCACCTCTGCAGACCCCTCTAGATCTCCGCGCAGACTATCTGCACTCACGATATTCCGCCGCGACACGATAGCAACCCCAAGTTCTGATTGAATCACCTCGGCAGCAGGTGTCGGTGCACCCGTTTCGCACGAAGATGAGCGCTCAAAGCACCAGTCGGCGTCCCAAGCCTGGAGCGGACGCGACTAAGAAGGTACGTAAGAGAGGTAATAAGTGCTCCACCACCAGTCCCGGGTGTGGATCACCACCTGTATGATTGCTTTCTATCCACAGCATGGGGTGGCTGTAGAACCAGATCCCCAGCTCACCGTGGCAACGTGACGACTTCATCTCACATGGCCAGTAAATGGACCATCTGTTCCTCACTCGTCCTCTATAGGGTCGAGGCGGCCCCAGCAGTAAACTGCCGCGTGAAGAAGAACGCACATTCAACCTGGATTCTATACAGCCACCGCAGCCACCACAAGTGCCCGTACACGGCTCTGGTAAGTTCATCTTCCCGAATGGTTCGGTGTATTGTGGCGAGTGGCAAATCATCGATGATGTCAAAAGGCGTCATGGATATGGCCGGCTACAGAACGGCAACGAGATCTACATTGGGTACTGGAAAGACGACATGATGCACGGCCATGGTCGCTTCGAATTTGCGAGTGGTAACGTGTATGAGGGACAATGGGCAGCTGGACAGTTTCATGGACTTGGCACGTACACTTGGGCCAACGGGGCTGTCTACACCGGCAAGTGGTGCAAAAATAAGATGCATGGCGATGGTGTGCTGATTACTCCATCGAAAGACCGGTACGAGGGAACGTTCCATAACAACTACTTCGTCAATGAGCTGGGGAAGTGGACTCAAGCCTCCGAGCTCATTGCTTCGAAGAAAGAGTAATGCTGCCATTGCGACGGCAGCCCTTGAAAGCGCATTGGACCGCAAAACTCGCAGTATGTGAGAAGTTTCGATACACTCAATCATTCGCTGACTGAAGCTGCGTGTATTTAACCTTCAAGTGTTTCACGAGGTGACCAACATAAACTTGCTAGGTCGACACCTGGTTCACGTTCGATTGTCTACTCATGATTTAATGAAGGATGATGAGAGTAGCTCAGTCGTTTGCATCCACAGCACGGCAATTGAGTTGCATTATATGCTCTTCCATAGCCCTTCTATCGGGAATTTCTGGTCTGGGAGCTTAGCGGAGCTCGTGGGAGGAAAAGACATCGATATGGAGAGATGTGTCGCAGATTCAGCATCTACAAGCTGCTCTGTGTTTGATTTATTGAATGTATTCGCTCTGTGCGTGGTACCGAGTATGACCACTCCGAGGTCCGAACTAGCAAATTCAGAAATATTAGTGACTTCATCCACCTAAGCGACTCAATCGCTTTTCTTACATGTGCAGTCCTGGACCTGTGCAGGTGCTATGGGGAGAGTCTACTGCAACACTTTGTGCACCTTGCCTTCTCTCCAACTTGACAATAGCGAAACGAATGGCTTGTGCACATGCCGCAGCGAGCACCTTCTTCTCAAGATTGTGGACCAGCGACTTCAGGGGTCTAAAGGCAGCAACAGATTGCAGAGCGCGTTCGCGGGGATGGATAGGGACGGTAGTGGGATTAACAGTCCTTGCCATGGTCCCTAACATTCCGAGTCGTTTGTATCGGTGTTGCTGCAACAAGCGGATACGCGTTGACCATCCCTTCCCTCCACAAGTCCAACGACACGACCATCAACTAATTTTACTAATTCGGTCTTTCCCGATGAGATAGAAGCGATCGGCAGAGCTACCAGACCGAAAAGGTTCACCTCACAAGCCAACTCACTGTGCACGTCGGTAACAATCCGTGCATACGTGCGAACTGCAGTGGCCGGGATATTCCCACCACATCTGAATCCGATCGAGATGATTGCGGTCTCATCCCAAGCAATGTTGTCGCAATGGTGATTCAATAGCTCGTTGGTGCTCTGAGTGAGGCTAAACGAGGCATTCAATCCATCCAGTGACGTAGGACACGAAGCACCTGGCCGGAATGTCTCTACAAAGGCGACCACTTCGAGGAAGAAGGGTGCTAGAGGTGCATCGCAAACAGTAGCTACATCACCCCGTTCGCAGCATGCGATCGATCCTGTGTTCTCTCTTGATACTATTAAGATGTACGCACGGAGGGATAAGCCGGTATGGTTATCTCCAACAAAGGATAACCTGAAAGATCACAATGCGATTCTGTATATCCCGCCATCATGTGATGAGATCGCGGGAAGTTTTCGTGGAGAAGCTACGAAGGCATCTGCGGAGTCCAAAGCGGAAGTTGGAATCACGAATATGCATAATGAAGCTTCTCATACGCACGGCAAACCCAACTGTGATCGCCGCACAGCACTACTACAAAAGGTTAAGAAGGTTCAGGGAGATCATGAGGGGATGCCCCAACCCGAAGGAGGTCTTTGTGGTTGGGACCTTGTGACATCATCAGATCTGGAATAGGGGCGTTTACCACCGTTACGAGCAGGAATCGCTCTTTGTACAATACAGATTTGAATTGTGTGCTTTCGTGCTAACCAGCTCGTTTCGGGTTTCAGCAGACAAGCCGGTCCGGAACAACACTTTTTCAGTCCACGTGGCATTTATTGTATTGGTCTGAGGTTGGTGTTGTTGGTCACTATGTTGAGTTGCTTTGGTGGGGCTGATCTTGATACTAGCCCGTCAGTATCAGAGGAGTGCGCGAGAAATGTTGTTCTGAGAGTAGTAGCTATCGTCGTGCTTGGGGCACTGGCTGATCTCCACTTGCTGTCCACTTAACCAACATCCACAGTTCCGTCGTTTGGATGTAAAGGGTGCATTGATCAGAGAGCGCACGATTAGTCCAGGCGCTCAGTTCGTGGTTATCGGGCTTCATGTTCGCTAGCATTTA
>Ga0180217_1000398_pt1 | contig 73354 bp, 64 predicted proteins | sample eDN3rd37CBELigOP_FD_128521 | JGI IMG/M metagenome (GOLD analysis project Ga0180217, IMG submission 128521) | Enriched Organic Plus compost microbial communities from Emeryville, California, USA - eDNA 3rd pass 37_C BE-Lig OP (version 2) (version 2) ...
ACACCGGCGATGTTGCCGAACTTCGAGGAGCGGAACACCTCGCGGATCTCGGCGACACCCGACTGGACCTCTTCGTACTCCGGCTTGAGCAGGCCCTTGAGCGACTGCTCGACGTCATCGATCGCGTTGTAGATGACGGAGTAGAACCGGACGTCCACGCCTTCGCGGGCGGCGCGCTCGCGCGCCTTCGTGTCGGGGCGGACGTTGAAGCCGATGACGATCGCGTTGTCGATCGTCGCGAGGTTGATGTCGGACTCCGTGATGGCGCCGACGCCGCGGTGGATGATGCGCAACTGGACAGACTCGTCGACCTCGATCTTGAGGAGCGACTCTTCGAGTGCCTCCACGGCACCCGACACGTCGCCCTTGATGATGAGGTTGAGCGATTCCACCTTGCCCTCTTCGAGAGCGCGGGTGAAGTCCTCGAGCGAGATGCGCTTGCGGGCCTTGGCCAGCTGCGCGTTGCGCTCGGCCGCTTCACGCTTCTCGGCGATCTGGCGGGCGGTGCGGTCTTCGTCGGTGACGATGAACGTGTCGCCGGCGCGGGGCACGGAGTTGAGACCCTGCACCTGCACGGGACGCGACGGGTAGGCCTCTTCGACCGCGTCGCCGTTCTCGTCGATCATCGCGCGGACACGTCCGTAGGCGGTGCCGGCGACGATGGCGTCGCCGACGCGCAGCGTTCCCGACTGGATCAGCACGGTCGCGACCGAGCCGCGACCCTTGTCGAGCTTGGCTTCGATGGCGACGCCTCGAGCGGCCTTGTTGGGGTTGGCCGTGAGGTCGAGACCCGCGTCGGCGGTCAGCAGGACGGCGTCGAGCAGCTCCTGGATGCCGGTGCCCTGACGCGCCGAGACGTCGACGAACATGACGTCGCCGCCGTACTCCTCGGCGACCAGGCCGTACTCCGTGAGCTGCTGGCGGACCTTGGCCGGGTTGGCCTCTGGCTTGTCGACCTTGTTGACCGCGACGACGATCGGGACACCCGCCGCCTGCGCGTGGTTCAGCGCCTCCACCGTCTGCGGCATGATGCCGTCGTCGGCGGCGACCACAAGGATCGCGATGTCGGTCACCTGCGCACCACGGGCACGCATGGCGGTGAACGCCTCGTGTCCCGGGGTGTCGATGAAGGTGATCGCGCGCTCGATGCCGTCGTGCTCGGTCCAGACCTGGTACGCACCGATGTGCTGCGTGATGCCGCCGGCCTCACCGGCCACCACATTGGTCTTGCGGATCGCGTCGAGAAGGCGCGTCTTACCGTGGTCGACGTGGCCCATGACGGTCACGACAGGAGGACGGATCTCGAGGTCCTCCTCGTTCTCAGCCTCCAGCTCCGCTTCGAGGTCGAGACCGAAGCCCTCAAGGAGCTCCTTGTCCTCGTCCTCGGGCGAGACCATCTGGATCTTGTAGCCGAGCTCGGCCCCGAGGACCTCGAAGGTCGCCTCGTCGAGCGACTCGGTCGCCGTCGCCATCTCTCCGAGGTTGAAGAGGATGGTCACGAGCGTGCCGGGCTGGACGGTGTAGCCGTTCAGGGCCTCGAGCTTGTCGGCGAAGTCGGCGATCGATGCGCCGCGGCGAAGGCGGATGACCTCGCCGTTTCCCTTCTGGACGTTGACGCCGCCGACGACGGGCGCCGACCGCATCTCGAATTCCTGCCGCTTCGCCCTGCGCGACTTGCGCTGCTTGGACTTGCCGCCGCCCTTGCCGAAGGCACCCGCGGTGCCACCGCCGGGGCCACGACCGCGGCCACCGCCGCCGGGACGACCGGCGAAGCCGCCGCCACCGGGCGCACCGGGACGCTGGAAGCCACCGCCGCCGCCCGGACGACCGGGGCCGCCGGGACGCTGCTGGAAGGGCGCGCCGGGACGACCGCCGCCACCGGGACGACCGGCGCCACCGGGACGCGGGGCGCCCGGACGCGGCGAACCGGGGCGGGGAGCCTGCGGACGCGGGATGTTGCCGGGCGTCGGACGCTGACCCATGCCCTGCGACGACGCGAACGGGTTGTTGCCCGGACGCGGACCGGCCGGACGCTGACCCATGCCCTGCGACGACGCGAACGGGTTGTTGCCCGGACGCGGCGCGCCGCCCGGGCGCGGGGTGGGAGCCGGGCCGGGCGCGGGCTTGCCGCCGGGAGCGGGAGCGGCCGGAGCCGCCTTCGGCGTCGCACCAGCCGGGGCGGCCGGCGCCTCGGGCGCAGCCGGAGCGGCGGGCGCGGGGCGCGCCGGACCCGGCTTGGCCGCGGGAGCGGCCGGCTTGGCGGGCGACGGCTTGGCGGCCGGCTTCGCAGCGCTCGGCTTGGCCTCGGCCGGCTTGGCGCCGACCTCTGCTTCGAGGGCAGCCCGAAGCTTTCGAGCCACAGGGGGCTCGATCGTCGATGAGGGGCTCTTGACGAATTCGCCGAGCTCCTTCAGCTTCGCGAGGGCGACTTTACTGTCGACGCCGAGCTCGGAAGCGATCTCGTGCACGCGTGGTTTTGCCACAATTCTCCTGTCTGGGGCCTACCCCGGACAGGGCAGACCATTACTTGCGGACGGGTCTCATTTCGAGCCGTTCACTTTGAGTCCATAGCCGTTCAGCCATTTCGCTGGTGGGTGATCTGAAAGGTCTGCGTGTCAAGCGGGCCTGACACACGCAATGCTCGTCCGAATGCGCGACGCCGGAGCGCGATGTCGACGCACTCGCTCGTGTCATGCACCCACGCACCCCGGCCGGTCAGCACGGCTTTCTCGTCTGCGACGAGCACGCCGTCCCTCTCGACGACCCTCAGAAGCGAGGAGCGCGGGGCACGTGCGCGGCATCCCACGCACGTTCGGACAGGTTCCATCCTACCCCCTCAACCTGGACGGACGTCCGTCACGACTCGAGGATGCTGTCGGGCTGGATGTCGATCTTGGCTCCCGTGAGCTTCGCGGCGAGGCGGGCGTTCTGCCCTTCCTTGCCGATCGCGAGCGAGAGCTGGTAGTCGGGGACGAGTGCGCGCACGGCCTTGCTGGCGGCATCGAGCACGAAGCTCGAGGTGACCTTCGCGGGCGACAGCGCGTTCGCGACGAACTTCGCCAGCTCCGCGTCGTAGTCGACGATGTCGATCTTCTCGCCGCCGAGCTCTTCGGTGACGGCGCGCACGCGACGGCCGAGCTCGCCGATGCAGGCGCCCTTGGCATTGATGGCCGGGTCGTTCGCCTTGACCGCGATCTTCGTGCGGTGCCCGGCTTCGCGGGCGAGCGAGACGATCTCGACGAGCCCGGACGCGATCTCCGGGACCTCGAGGGCGAACAGCTTGCGGACGAGACCGGGGTGAGTGCGCGAGACCGTGATCGAGGGGCCCTTGGCGCCCTTCGCGACCGACGTGACGTAGACGCGCAGCCGCGACCCGTGCGTGTACTCCTCGCCGGGCACCTGCTCCTCGGGAGGAAGGATCGCCTCGATCGTGCCGAGGTCGACGTGCACCATGCGCGGGTTGGGACCCTGCTGGATGACACCGGCGACGATGTCGCCCTCCTTGCCGCGGAACTCGCCGAGGATCGCGTCGTCGGCGATGTCACGGAGGCGCTGGCTGATGACCTGCTTCGCGGCGAACGCGGCGATGCGGCCGAAGTCCTCCGGCGTCGACTCCTCCTCGCCAATGACGGCGCCCTCTTCGTCGAGCAGCGGCACATAGACGGCGACATGCCCTGTCTTGCGGTCGAGTTCGGCGCGCGTGCCCTGGGGCAGCTCGCCCGTCGGGGAGGTGTGCTTGGCGTAGGCGGTGAGGATCGCCTGTTCGATGATCCGCACGAGTTCGTCGAAGGGGATCTCCTTCTCACGCTCGACTGTGCGCAGCAGTCCCAGATCGATGTCCACAGGTGCCTCCCTATTCAACTCTTTCGCCGGAGCGTCACCGCTGCGGCATCCACACAACGTTACCTGATGCCGCCTGGGCATGCGCAGGCCCTGCGCCGGCGGAGAGGGCCCCGCTAGCGTGGGCGCATGACCAACGGCGCGAAGCGCGCGGCGGCCAAGCGCGCCGCGCGCGAGGCACGCTCCTCCCCCGCCCTCCGGGCGCTCGCTCGGGGCGGGTACGCGGCCAACGCCGTCGTGCACCTGCTCATCGGCGTCATCGTGATCGCGATCGCCTCGGGAGCCCGCGGCGAGGGCGATCAGGCGGGGGCGTTCAAGACGATCGCGTCGGCACCGCTCGGGTTCGTGGCCCTGTGGACGCTCGCGACGCTCCTCGCGGCCCTCGGCGTGTGGCACGCCGCGAACGGCCTGCTGGCGAGCCGGTCATCGGGCGTGAAGAAGTGGGGCGTGCGCATCTCCGAGTGGGGCCAGGCGGTCGTCTTCCTCGCTCTTGCCTCGATCGCCGGTGCTGTGGCGCTGGGCGCCCGCCCGAACGCGGAGGAGACGGCCGAGGAAGCCAGTCGCGGGGTGCTCGACCTTCCCGGCGGACCGATCGTGCTCACGCTCGTCGGCGTCGGGATCGGAGTGGGCGGGATCTCGTTCATCGTGATGGGGATCCTGCGCTCCTTCCACAGCAAGGTGGACGTCCCGGACGGGCGTGCAGGCACCGCCATCAGCGCGCTCGGGGTTGTCGGATTCATCGCGAAGGGCATCTCGCTGTCCGTCATCGGCATCCTGCTGATCGTGGCGGCAGTGAAGGTCGACCCCGGCACGGCGGGCGGCCTCGACGGCGCGATCGACGCCCTCCTCGACGTCTGGGGCGGTCCGTTCCTCGTGGGCATCGTCGGCGCCGGGTTCGTGGCCTACGCGCTCTTCACGTTCTGCCGCGCGCGCTACGCAAAGCTCTGAGGGCTGGCCGCGTGAATCATTCGCGCGGCTCGTCGGGCGGCGAGGCGGCCGGCGCGCTCGAGAACTCGTTGACAGCGCGGATGACCTGGAACAGGCGGCCCACCTGGAACTGATCGAACCGCATGACGATGCGCGGCAGGTTGAGGCGGTCGTCGTCTTCGATCTCCGGGCGCCGGGGACCGCTGCGCTCGATGCGGCCGTCGGCGAGCAGGTGAGAGAAGCGCTCGTTGAGCGAGGCGATCTCGTCGTCCGTCGGCTCCGCGAGCAGGCGGATGACGAGCCGGTCGCCCACCCAGCGCAGCGAGTCATAGTTGCGCCAGAATCCGGTGATCTCCTGCGCGGCGGCGTGCACCGAGTCGGTGAACAGCACGCGATCCAGATCGTCGGGCGAGATGACCCCCGAGGGGATCAGATTGCGGTCGGCGAACTCACGGAGTCCCTGCCAGAACGAGCCGCCCGGAGCGTCGAGCAGCACGATCGGCGTGGGCTCGGCCTTGCCTGTCTGCTGGAGCGTGAGCAGCTCGAACATCTCGTCGAGCGTGCCGAAGCCGCCGGGAAGGCACACGAACCCGCGCGACTCCTTGACGAGCATGAGCTTGCGGGTGAAGAAGTACTTCATGGCGACGTTGCGGGTGCCCGCCGCGATGATCTCGTTCGGCTTCTCCTCGAACGGCAGGCGGATCGACACGCCCAGCGAGTTCGAGGGACCGGCGCCCTCGGCAGCTGCCTGCATGATCCCCGGTCCGGCTCCCGTGACGACCATCCAGCCGCGACCGGCGAGTTCGCGGGCCAGGTCGACCGTCGCCGTGTACAGCGGATCGTCCTGCCGGGTGCGGGCGGAGCCGAACACGGTCACCTTCGGCGCGTCGCGGTAGGGCGCGAACAGGCGGAAGGCGCTGCGCATCTCTGACAGCGCGGCCGAGGTGATCTTCAGGTCGAGGCGGGTCGTGTCGTCCAGCCCGAGACCCACGCCCGTGATCAGGATGCGCGAGACGAGGTCGACGTCCTCCGTGATCCCCGCGTCGGCGACGAGCTGCCGGATGTCGGCGGTGACCTCCGCGGGCACTGTGTGATCGGTCATGGTCCCAGCCTGCCACGCTCGTGCCGCCGAGGGGCGGGGAGCGTCAGCGAGCGGTGAGCTGCGCGACCGCGTCGGCGACGGGGACGACCTGGCGTTCACCCGAGCGGCGATCCCACAGCTCCACCTGACCGTCGGCCGCGCCGCGTCCGACGATGAGGATGCGCGGCACGCCCACCAGCTCAGCGTCGGCGAACTTGACGCCCGGAGAGACCTTCTGACGGTCGTCGTAGAGAACGTCGAGTCCGGCCGTCTCGAGCTGCGCCGAGACCTGCTCGGCGAGCTCGAAGGCCACCGAGTCCTTGCCCGTCGCAACCACCTGAACGTCGAACGGCGCCACCGACTCGGGCCACACGAGGCCCTTCTCGTCGTTGTTGAGCTCGGCGATGATGGCGAGGATGCGGGTCACGCCGATGCCGTAGGAGCCCATCGTGACGGTGACGAGCTTGCCGTTCTCGTCGAGCACCTTGAGGCCGAGCGCGTCTGCGTACTTGCGGCCCAGCTGGAACACGTGGCCGATCTCCATGCCGCGCGCGAGGGTGACGGGTCCGGAGCCGTCGGGCGCCGGGTCGCCCTCGCGGACGTCAGCGACCTCGACGAAGCCGTCGGCGAAGAAGTCGCGACCCGCGACAAGCGAGTGCACGTGCTTCTGGTCGATGTTGGCGCCGGTGATCCACCGCGTGCCGTCGACGACGCGCGGATCGAGCAGGTAGCGGATGCCGGTGGCCGACTCCTCGCCAAGCACCGGGCCGGTCTCGGACCAGGGGCCGATGTAGCCCTTGACCAGCAGCGGGTGGCGCTCGAAGTCCTCGGGTGTCGCAGCGGACACCTCGGCGGGCGCGAACGCGACCTCCGCGCGCTTGTCGTCGACTTCGCGGTCTCCCGGGATGCCGACGACCACGAGCTCGCGCGTGCCGTCGATGTGCGTGAGGGCCAGCACGACGTTCTTCAGGGTGTCTGCGGCGGTGACCGGACGGTCGAGCACCTTGTTCGAGTGTGCGACGAGCGTCTCGATCGTCGGGGTGTCGGGCGAGTCGAAGATGACGGGGGCAGGCGCGTCGTCGAACGGGATCGGCTCGGGCACGACTGTCGTGAACGCCTCGACGTTGGCGGCGTAGCCGCCCGCCGAGCGCACGAAGGTGTCTTCGCCCACCGACGTCGGGTGCAGGAACTCCTCCGACTTCGAGCCGCCCATGGCGCCCGCGTCGGCCTGCACGATGACGTACTCGAGACCGAGGCGCTGGAAGATCCGCTCGTACGCGTCGCGCTGCGCCTGGTAACTCGCCTCGAGCCCCTCGTCAGACGCGTCGAAGGAGTAGGCGTCCTTCATGGTGAACTCTCGTCCACGCAGGAGCCCCGCGCGAGGGCGCGCTTCGTCGCGGTACTTGTCCTGGATCTGGTAGATGGTCAGCGGCAGATCCTTGTACGAGGAGTACATGTCCTTCACGAGCAGCGTGAAGGCCTCCTCGTGGGTCGGCGCGAGCAGGTAGTCGGCGTCCTTGCGGTCCTTCAGGCGGAACAGGGCGTCGCCGTACTCCTCCCAGCGGCCCGTCGCCTCGTAGGGCTCGCGCGGCATGAGCGCCGGGAAGTGCACCTCCTGCGCGCCCGCGGCGGACATCTCCTCGCGGATGATGCCCTCGATGCGCGCCTTCACCCGCAGCCCCAGCGGCAGCCATGCGAAGATGCCGGGCGCCTGCCTCCGGATGTAGCCGGCGCGTACGAGCAGGCGGTGGCTCGTGACTTCGGCATCCGACGGGTCTTCGCGGAGCGTGCGGAGGAAGAACTTCGAGAGACGTGTGACCACGAACGTCAAGCTTAGTCGCGGCCTGTCGGGGCGCTGTCTGGCCGATGCCGTGCTCACGGCGCCGCGGCCTACACTGGGCCCGTGCCCGCCCGTCGCTCCCGCATCGTCCCCTCCGAGGTCCGGCAGGAGCTCGCCGACTCGCTCGAGGCACTGCGGCGCGCGCTCGACCTGCCCGGGGCGTTCCCGCCCGATGTGCAGGCCGAAGCGGAGCGGGTGGCGCGCGACGTTCCTGTCGACCCCATGGCGTCGGGGCTGGCCGACCTCCGCGACATCGACTTCCTGACGATCGACCCGGCAGGCTCCACCGACCTCGATCAGGCGCTGCATCTGGAGCGCACGGCCTCCGGCGCCGTGCTGCACTACGCGATCGCCGACGTGCCGGCCTTCGTCGCGCCCGACAGCGCCCTGGACGCCGAGGCGCGGCGCCGCGGTCAGACGATGTACGCGCCCGACGGGAGGATCCCGCTGCATCCGCCCGTCGTCAGCGAGGACGCCGCGTCGCTCCTGCCCGGCCGCGACCGCAGGGCGTTCGTGTGGCGGTTCGTGCTCGACGAGCGTGCCGAGCCCATCGAGACGACCGTCACCCGCGCCGTGATCCGCTCGCGTCGGCAGTGGAGCTACGTCGAGGCGCAGCGGGCGATCGACGATGGCACGGCACCGCCGGCGCTGATGGCGCTGCCGTGGTTCGGCCGCGAGCGCGGCGCCCGTGAACGCGAGCGCGGGGGCGCGAGCCTCAACGTTCCCGAGTCGCGGATCGTCGCGGAGGCCGACGGCTACCGGCTCGAGCGTGACGAGGGCGTGCCGCTCGAAGACGCCAACGCTCACGTCTCGCTTCTCACGGGCATGGTCGCCGCCGACATCATGCTGCGGGGCGGAGTCGGGATCCTGCGGACGATGCCGCCCGCGCAGGAGGAGGACGTCGCCGAGTTCCGGAGCCAGACGATCGCACTCGGTCTGCCCTGGCGCCTCGACGTGCCCTACGGCGAGTACCTGCAGTCGCTCGACCGTTCGGCGGCGGCGCGCGCCGTCAAGGAGTATGCCGCGGGACTCTTCCGCGGTGCGGGCTACGTCACGTTCAACGGCGAGCTTCCCGAGGAGACGGTGCAGGCGGCGATCGGAGCGCCCTACGCGCACACGACCGCCCCGCTGCGTCGCCTCGTCGACCGGTGGTCGCTCGTGATCTGCGAGGCGCTCGCGAACGGCCGCGACGTGCCGGCCGGAGTGCGGGCGAGCCTGCCGGAGGTGCCCCAGCTCATGAGCCGCAGCTCCCAGAAGGCGAATCAGCTCGCCGCCGGCGCGCTCGACCGCGTCGAGGCGGCCGTGCTGCACGGCGGTGAGGGTCGCGAGTTCGCCGCGACCGTGCTGGCCATGCGCGGCGACGGCGCACGCGTGCAGCTGCAGCGCCCGCCCGTCGATGCGAAGGTGCGGGGGCTCGATGCCGAGCCCGGCTCGATCGTGCGGCTGCGCCTCGTGCGCGCCGATGTCGCCGAGGGCGCCATCGAGTTCGCACCCGAGGCCGTCGAACGCGAGGGAGAGCCGACATGAGCGCGCGCACCGGCGAGACCAGGGTGCTGCTCACGGGCTTCGAGCCGTTCGCCGGCGACGCCGTCAATCCGAGCGGTGACGCCGTGCGCCTCATCGCGGAGACATGGGATGGCGCGCACGAGCTCGTGACGGACGTGCTGCCGGTGACGTTCACGGGCGCGGCGGCGCGCCTTCGCGAGCTGATCGAGCGGCATCGCCCCGATGTCGTGATCGCGACGGGGCTCGCAGGCGGCCGCGCGGCCATCGGGGTCGAGCGCATCGCGATCAACCTCGCCGACGCGCGCATCCCCGACAACGACGGCATGCAGCCGATCGACGAGCCCAGCCTTCCCGGCGCGCCCGCCGCGGCGTTCTCGACCCTTCCGGTCAAGGCGATCGCCGCTGCCGTCGCGGCGGCGGGGATCCCGGCGGAGGTGTCGCACACCGCGGGCACGTTCGTCTGCAACCACGTCTTCTTCACGGCTCTGGATGCCGCGCCTCACGCGCGCGCGGGCTTCGTGCACGTTCCGTGGGCATCGGGAGCCGCACCCGGCGATCAGCCGTCCCTCCCCCTCGAGGCGATCGTCACAGCCCTTCGCATCGCGATCGAGACGGCCGTCGAGGGCGAGGAGGCACGACTCCCGGGCGGCGCGCTTCACTGAATGGCTCGTCCTGACGCCGCCACGTCACGCGCCGGCTCCAGCGGCAGAACCCACCTCAGCCAAGGGCCGCCAGCGCGCGTGCAGCGATATCTGCGACGAACTCCTGAGAGTCGCCGCCGTCGACGCGGACCACGTTGACACCATCGCCGGCGAACACGTAGAGGCGGTCACGGGGGGTGAAGATCACCGCGTGCTCCGCTCCGGCCACCGCGACGTCTTCGACGTCGTCGTGGGCGAGGATCGCATCCCACTGCCAGTGGCCGCCGTGCGAGGACTGAAGAGTGATGATGTGGTGCCTCCCGTCAGGAGAGAGCTCGCCGTCGCCGGTGATCCACTGGCACCGGATGCCCAGGCCGGCCTCTCTGAGCATGATGCTCTCGGGCTGTTCACTGCCTTCCCAGAAGCCCGTCCCGTAGTTCTCGCCGAGGACCTCGCCCATTCGCATGTCCTGGCCGAGCGACTCGCAGTCCGAGACCTGCCACCAGGAGGCGTTCCGGTCGACGGGCACCGCATCGATGCCGGCTGACACCGTCGCCTCGGCCTGGTCGAGGGCTCGCGCCAGGAAGCCCCCGAAGGTGTCGCCCATGGAATATCCCGCCCGGGCCATCAGCCAGACGTCGCCCACCGTGCGCGCCTGGCGGCAGAACGTCGCGTCATAGGACGACTCGCAGAGCGGTTCGGCATAACGCGCCGTGAACTCAGCCGGCACCTGCTCGGCGGGCGCCACCGTGATCTCGAGCTCCTCGATCTCTCCCCAGGGAACGTCGTGTCCCACGAACCACTTGCACGCCAGTCCTCCGGCGGTGGCGAGGGGCGTGAGCTCGATGTACTCCGCGCCGGTGCCCCACTGCGCGTGCTTCTCGTCTTCGGTCTCCCAGCCCTCCCCCAGTAGGTCGTCGAGCTGCGCGGCGGTGAGCATCCGCGAGCAGTCGCCGCCGAACGGCAGCGTCGGCGCGAGCACCGGCTCGGGCGTCGGCGCAGGCGTAGGCGCAGGGCTGGAGGTGGGGGTGGGCGTCGACGTGGGGCTGGCGGTCGGTGATGCAGCGGGCTGCGCCGTGGCGCAGCCCGCTGCGAGCAGGACGGCCGCAGCCACGGCGATGACGGGGCTGAGGCGAGAGCGGTTCATGCCGTTCATCCTCACACCCGTGTCGGCTCCGCACGGCAGGATGTCAGGTCACAGTTGCGTCACACCGATCACGATTGCGTCACGCCCATGCGGGTGCAGGAATATGCGCTCGCGGGGCGAGCAGTGTCGGTGACGCGGAGTAGCCTCTTGCGATCACGAGACGGAGGACCTCATGAGCCGACCGAACCCGACCAATGCCCCCGGAACGGGCGTCAAGCTCGGCAACATCACGTTCTACGCCGATGATCCCCAGCGGCTCGCCCGCTTCTGGTCGGACGTCTTCGGCTATCCGTATCGGGAGTTCGACCCAGACCTCGCGTCAGACCTGAAGGCGTCGGGACTGACGGATGCCGACCTGGCATCGCGCGGGCTCGCGGAAGACCCGGCAGGCGTCGGTCCGCGCTTCTTCTTCCACCACGCCGACGGCCCGAAGCGGGGCCGCAACCGCCTGCACCTCGACATCACCGTGACAGACGGGGCGGACGACCCTGAGACGCGTCTCGATGAGGAGAAGGACCGACTGGTCGCCCTCGGGGCCACCGTCGTCCGCCTGATCGATCAGCAGTGGGGGCCGTGGCCGGAGCACTATTACCAGATGCGCGACCCCGAGGGGAACGAGTTCTGCCTCCAGTGAAAGGCTCCGGGCGTCTCGTGCGTCGCGTCAGTCCTTCCCGATGACGCGCGCGAGCGGGCCGACGCCCTCCCGGCGCTCGAACACCAGGTGCGTCTCGGTCGTGCGCACGGTCTCATGCACCGTGATGTGCTGCAGCACGATGTCGCGGAGGGCCGCGGCATCCTCTACCGCCACGTGCACGAGGAAGTCGTCTTCACCGGCGACATGGAACACCTCGATGACGCCGGGAACCCGCACGAGCGCATCGAAGAGCTGGCTGACTCCCCCGCGCGTGTGCCTCCCGAGCCGTACGCGGATCACACCCTGCAGGGGCAGGCCGAGAACAGCGGTGTCGAGCACGACGCGCACGCCCTCGATCACACCTCGCGAACGCAAGGACCGCAGGCGGTATGCGCACGTCGATTCCGGAATGCCCAGGGCGTCGGCGAGCGCCTTGTTCGAGCGAGCAGGCTGCTCGACATGCGCGGCCAGCAGCCTCAGGTCGAGATCGTCGAGCCCGCCGGGAACGGATTGCTGATCGGTCAAGTCACCGGCTCCCTCATCGGCCTGCGTTGCAGGTTCTGCAATGAGCATGCCCGTATCACGGCTCCTTCGGCAAGGTCGGTCGACATGATCGGCGGCGTCCGCAATGCTGACGACATGACCGCATCCGCCCGCACCCGAATCACCGGCCGCTTCGAGACGGTCGCCGTCCACGGCGGCCGAGAGGACTTCGAGTCGCTGGGAGTCCACGCGCCGCCCCTGGATCTGTCGTCGACGTACCCGCTGCCCGGTGTCGAGATCGGGGGCGACTCATACGAGGCGCTCGCGACCGGCGGTCAGCCGATCGAGGGTGGAAGCCACGTCTACGCGCGGCTGTGGAACCCGACGGTCGCCCGCTTCGAAGATGCTCTCGCACAGCTCGAGGGCGCCGAGGCCGCGGTCGCGTTCTCGTCGGGCATGGCGGCCGTCACGGCGGCGCTGATGGCGCACACGACGTCGAAGGGAAAGCCCCACGTGGTCGCGGTGCGCCCCCTCTACGGCGGCACCGACCACCTGCTGGCCACCGGCATGCTGGGCACCGAAGTCACGTACTGCGAGGTCGAGGAGATCGGCGGGAGCGTGCGCCCAGACACGGGCCTCGTCATCGTCGAGACGCCCGCCAACCCCACGCTGGAGCTCGTCGACATCTCGCGAGTCGTCGCGCAGGCCGGAGACGTGCCCGTGCTCGTCGACAACACCTTCGCCACACCCGTGCTGCAGAACCCCCTCGCCCATGGCGCGGCGATGTCGCTGCACAGCGCAACCAAGTACCTGGGCGGACACGGTGACGTGATCGGCGGAGTGATCGCGTGCAGCGAGCAGACTGCCGAGGCGCTGCGTCCGGTCCGCGCGCTCACGGGTGCGATCCTGCATCCTCTCGCCGCCTACCTGCTCCACCGCGGTCTCCCGACGCTCCCCTTGCGGGTGCGCGCGCAGCAGGACGCCGCGGCACGCATCGCACAGTGGCTCGCCGACCACCCCGCCGTCGGCGAGGTGTTCTACCCGGGGCTCACGGGCGACCCGCTGGTCGGCACGCAGATGCGGGGCGGCGGCGCCATGATCGCCATCCGGCTGCGCGGCGGCTACGACGCAGCCGCCCGGGCCGCCAGCGCGACCACGCTGTTCTGCCACGCGGTCTCGCTCGGGGGCGTCGACTCGCTCATCCAGCACCCCGCGGCGCTGACGCACCGGCCCGTGGCGCCCGAGGCGCGACCCGGTGCCGACATCCTGCGCCTGTCGGTGGGGCTCGAGCACGTGGACGACCTCATCGCCGACCTTGCCGAGGCCCTGGCATCCATCCCGGAGCGCACCACCGCGGCATCCGTCACGACGGAACGGCAGCCAGCAGCCGCGCGGTGACGCTCAGGCCGTGACGACCTGGGCGGTCCCCAGGGGCGCGTCGGGGCCCATCTCAGCGGCGATGCGATTGGCTTCCTGGATGAGCGTCTGGACGATCTCGGCCTCAGGCACCGTCTTGATGACCTCGCCCTTGACGAAGATCTGTCCCTTTCCGTTGCCGCTCGCCACGCCCAGGTCGGCTTCGCGCGCTTCGCCGGGGCCGTTGACGACGCAGCCCATGACCGCGACGCGCAGCGGCACCGTCATGTCCTTGAGGCCCTCGGTCACGTCGTTCGCGAGCGTGTAGACATCGACCTGCGCGCGACCGCACGACGGGCACGACACGATCTCGAGCTTGCGTTCGCGCAGGTTGAGCGACTGCAGGATCTGGTGACCGACCTTGACCTCCTCGGCGGGCGGGGCCGAGAGCGAGACGCGGATGGTGTCGCCGATGCCCTCCGCGAGCAGGATGCCGAAGGCCGTCGCCGACTTGATCGTGCCCTGGAAAGCGGGGCCGGCCTCCGTGACGCCGAGGTGGAGCGGCCAGTCGCCGCGCTCCGCGAGCAGGCGGTACGCCTTGACCATGACGATCGGGTCGTTGTGCTTGACCGAGATCTTGAAGTCGTGAAAGTCGTGCTCTTCGAACAAGGACGCCTCCCACACCGCGCTCTCGACGAGCGCCTCGGGAGTCGCCTTGCCGTACTTCTCGAGCAGACGACGGTCGAGCGATCCGGCGTTGACGCCGATGCGCAGCGAGACGCCCGCCGCCTGCGCCGCCTTCGCGATCGCGCCAACCTGGTCGTCGAACTTGCGGATGTTGCCGGGGTTCACGCGGACGGCGGCACAGCCGGCATCGATGGCCTGGAAGACGTACTTCGGCTGGAAGTGGATGTCGGCGATGACCGGGATCTGGCTCTTCTTCGCGATGATCGGCAGCACATCGGCGTCGTCCTGCGAAGGGACGGCGACCCGCACGATCTCACAGCCGGATGCCGTGAGTTCGGCGATCTGCTGAAGCGTCGCGTTGATGTCGGTCGTCGGCGTCGTCGTCATCGACTGCACGCTGACCGGGGCGTCCCCGCCGACGAGGACCTTGCCGACCTTGATCTGGCGACTCTTGCGGCGCGGGGAGAGGACCTCCGGCACACGCGGCATACCGAGATTGACTGCTGGCACGATCCCCAGCCTACGCCGCGCCCGCCGTGTGAAGGCTGGGACACCGGCACCGCGCGGTGAAGCGACGGCGTTCTGATAATCTGACCGCATGTTCGCGAACACCTCCTGGTGGCTCAACCGCTGAGGCGGTGTGCTCGCGACCCTGATCACAGACCGCCCATCGAGGCGGTCTTTTCTTTCCCGCGACCGCCCGACTGCATGAAAGGCCCGGCGATGAACGCGAGCCAGACGAACCCGACGGATGAGCTGCGCACGGCCGTGGAGGCCGGACGTCCCTTCGCCCTGATCGCGCGCGACCCGGACACCGTCGAGGTGCTCACGGGCGAGATCGTCGACGTGCCGCTGCTCGCCGACATCCCCCTGCACGACGCCGACGGCGCGCCGCGGGAGGTCCTCGCTCTCGTGCCGTTCCGTCAGGTGGTCGAGCGTGGCTTCGAGTGCCACGACGACCGCGCTCCGCTGCGCTGCCTCCTCATCGACGCCCACACCTCCGCGTCCCGCGAGGACATCGTCCAGGTGCTGCCGCAGGCCCCCGTGCCGCTGGGCGAGCCGGGCTTCGACATCACGGATGCCGAGTACGCCGACATCGTGCGTCGCGTCATCGCCGACGAGATCGGGCACGGCGAGGGCGCCAACTTCGTCATCCGCCGCGACTTCACCGCGACCGTCGACGCCGACCCTGTGGTGGCCGGCGCCACCTGGTTCCGCGCGCTGCTCGAGCACGAGCGCGGCGCCTACTGGACCTTCCTCATCGTCACGCCCGGCCACGTCGCGGTGGGTGCGAGCCCCGAGGCTCACGTCAGCGCGCACGGCGGCGTCGTGACCATGAACCCGATCTCGGGCACCTTCCGCCACCCGCTGGGCGGCGCGACCGTTGAGACCCTCAGCGAGTTCCTCTCGTCGACGAAGGAGACCGAGGAGCTGTTCATGGTCGTCGACGAGGAGCTCAAGATGATGTCGGCCGTCTGCAGCGACGGCGGCCGCATCACGGGTCCGCATCTGAAGGAGATGTCACGGCTGACCCATACGGAGTACATGCTCCGCGGCCGCAGCTCGATGGACCCTCGTGACATCCTCCGCGAGACGATGTTCGCTCCCACGGTCACCGGTTCCCCCATGCAGAACGCGTGCACCGTCATCACGCGGCACGAGCGTTCGCCACGCGGCTACTATTCCGGCGTCGCCGCGCTCTTCACGCCGACCGCGAGCGGCGGCCACGACCTCGATGCGCCGATCCTCATCCGCACCGCGTACCTGGTCGACGGCGCCCTGCGCGTTCCCGTCGGCGCCACGCTGGTGCGGCATTCCGACCCTGACGGCGAGGTCAGCGAGACCCACGGCAAGGCCGCCGGCGTGCTGGGCGCGCTCGGAGCGGTCGAGCGTGACCGCGTGGCCGAGCTGCGCACCGCCGACGACGAGGACGCCCCCGCGGCCGAGCCCCGCCGCCTCGCCGATGACCCGTCGATCGCGGCGCTGCTGGCCGCTCGCAATGAGCGGCTCGCGGCGTTCTGGCTCAACCCGCAGGACGGCGCTGACCACCACGGGCCCTTCGCCGGCCGCAGCGCGATCGTCGTGGATGCCGAAGACCGCTTCACGACGATGCTGGCGCACCAGCTGCGCCATCTCGGCTTCGAGGTGACGATCACTCCGTGGACCGAGGCCGATCCCGCCGCGATCGACGTGGCCGACATCGTCGTGTCCGGCCCGGGCCCGGGCGACCCGCGCGATCCGGCCAGCCCGCGGCTGGCGCGCATGCGCGACGTCGTCGCGGCCCGGCTGGCATCCCGCCGACCGCTGCTCGCCGTGTGCCTGAGCCACCAGGTGCTCGCACACCGCCTCGGCATCGACCTCGTGCCGCTCGACGCGCCGCACCAAGGCCTGCAGAAGTCGGTCGACGTGTTCGGGCGGCAGGCGTCGATCGGGTTCTACAACACGTTCACGGCGCGCGTCCCTGCGGGCACGACTCGCATCGGCGACACCCAGGTCGCCGCCGACCCGGCGACAGGCGATGTCTACGCACTGCGCGGACCGGGCTACGCCTCGGTGCAGGGCCACCTCGAGTCGATCCTGTCGCGCGACGGTCTCGAGACGCTCGAGCGCCTGGTCTCGCACGCGCTGACGACCGCCGAGGGCTGAGCCTGCCGCACGGCCCGATCAGCCGAACAGCTGCACGGGGTTGACGATGTCGGCGAGGATCAGCACGCCGCCCATCACGATGAGCGCGATCACGACGACGAAGGTGACGGGCACGAGCTTCGTCGCGTCCACGGGCTTCGGCGGCGGGCGACGGAACAGCTTCGCCCACGCGCGCTTAAGGCCGTCCCACAGGGCTACGACGACGTGACCGCCGTCGAGAGGCAGCAGCGGGATGAGGTTGAAGACGAACAGCGCGAGATTGAGGCCTGCGAGCAGCTCGAGGATCGCGGCCGCGCGATTGAGCACGGGCGCATCGACGGCGGCGACCTCACCCGCGAGGCGGCCCGCGCCGACGATCGACAGCGGACCGTTGGGGTCTCGCTCGACGCCCGTGACCATGTCGACAGCCGTCTCATACACCCGCGCGGGCAGCTGCCACATGATCGCGGCGATCTGCCCCGTGCGGTCGAACGCCGACTGGGCCCCTGACCAGAGCGGCTCGCGGACGTAGTCGACGGCGGCCGTCATGCCGACGAAGCCGACCTCGGCGACCGTCACGTCGCCGTCCGCATCGAGGACCTCTCGCTCGGCGAGCATCGGGGTCACCTCCAGGGCGACCTCCCGGCCATCGCGCTCCACGACGATCGGCAGGGCCTGGTCGGGCGACGCCTGGATGATCATCGACGCCTCGGCGAAGGTCGACACCGGCATCCCGTTCACCGACACGAGCACATCACCGGGACGGATCCCGCCCGCGGCCGCGGGGGATGCGGGATCGGCATCCGAGCACTCGGTCTGCGTCGCATCAGACGGCAGCACGCACTCGCTCACCGCGGCGACCGTCGTCGTGGCGGTCTGGACGCCGATGCCCGACATGACGATCGTGAGGATGACGATCGCCAGCAGGAGGTTCATGGCAGGACCGCCGAGCATGACGACGATCCGCTTCCATACCGGCAGCTGGTAGAAGGCGCGACCCTCGTCGTCGGCGGCGATCGTCTCGTCGTTGGCGGCGCGGGCGTCCTGCACCATGGTGGCGAAGAAGCCGCCGGCGGCGCGGCCCTCGGCCCGCGACGGCGGATACATGCCGGCCATCGAGATGAACCCGCCGAGGGGCAGCGCCTTGAAGCCGTACTCGGTCTCGCCGATCCGCCGGGACCACAGCGTCGGCCCGAACCCGATCATGTACTGGCCCACGCGCACCCCGAAGCGCTTGGCGGGGGCGAGGTGGCCGAGCTCGTGCAGTGCGATCGAGACGGCGAGCCCGACGACCAGCAGAACGACGCCGATGACGAAAGCGAGGACGGTCACGAGAGCCCAGGCTACGCGTGCCGCCTTTGAATCAGCCCACACATCGCCGGGATAGGCTCGATGTGTGGAGCGGATGCGAATGCGCGCGCGCCAGGAGCGCGCCCTGCGCGGCACGGCGGCCGCCGCCGTCGCCTCGATGACGGCCGCTGCCGCCCACACTCTGGCCGGAGGCGGCGCTCCCGCGTGGTGGCTCGTTCTGGTCACGACCCTGCTCGCATCGCCCCTCGCGGTGGCGATCATCGGACGCGCTCCCACTCGGATCGGCACTGCCGCGGTCGTCGTCCTCGCGCAGGGGCTCCTGCACGTCGCCTTCGCCGCGGTCGGCACGGACGCCCCTCATGCGGCTCTCGGCCACCACGCGAGCACGGGATCCGTCGCGCTCGCGCTCGGCTCCGGCGGCCACGTGCACCTGACCGCGGGCATGGCGGCGGCGCACCTCGTCGCCGCAGCCGCCACCGTCGTGCTGCTCTCGCACGGCGAGCGCCTCGTCCGCGCAATCGCGCGGGGCCTGCGGCGCCTCCTGTCGACGGCGCGACCGTCGCTGCCGCGCGTCCACGCCGTGCCGCAGGCCGCTCACGCGGTTCGCTTGCCGTCGGTCGCCCTCTTCCTGTCTGCTCTGTCTCGCCGAGGTCCCCCCCCCGCGCTCGCGCTGTGAACAGCCTGCGCACGACTTCGACAGAACACAGAGAGAGACCATTCATGACCCCGACCGCTTCACCGCGCCGTCACGCGCGCCTCACCGCCGGCGGCATCGCCCTCGGCGCCACCCTGGTGCTCGCCGCGCCGCTCGCGGCATCCGCCCACGTCCACGTCACACCCGAAGAGTCCGTCGCCGGCGCGTCGAGCCGCCTGACCTTCTCCTTCAGCCACGGCTGCGAAGGCGCGGCGACGACCGCGCTCGTCTTCACGGTTCCTGACGGCGTCGACGGGATCACGCCCGTCTACGAGGGAGGCTGGAGCGTCGAGCGCGAGCTCGGCGACGACGGCATCGCGACGCAGGTCGCGTTCACGCCCGCCACGCCCATCGACGACGGCCTGAGCGCGTCGGTCTCGATGGACGTGATCTTCAGCTCAGCGGCATCCGGCACCGAGGTGGCGTTCCCCGTGCTGCAGAAGTGCGGCGATTCGCAGCACGACTGGGCACAGGTGGCCGAGGAGGGCCAGGACGCCCACGACCTCGACTCCCCCGCACCCGTCGTCGCGGTCGGCGAGGCGGCGGAGACCGCGGAACATGGCCACGGCGACGACGCACCCGCTCCCGCGGCGGTCGGCGACGGGTCGGATCCTGTCGCGCGCTGGCTGTCTGGCGGCGCGCTCGTCGCGGCCGTCGCAGCCCTCCTCGTCGCGTTCGTGCGTCGTCGCCGCGCCTGACGCTGCACGGCGCAAACGGCCGGGCCGTCGCGGCATCCGCTGCGGCCCGGCCGTTCCCGATCCGGGGCTCGGGCGTCACCCACCGAGCGCAATCGCGCACGACGAACCCCGCCGAAGCGGCTGCCCGGTGAGAGGATGGTGGGGCCATGGCTGACTATGCGACTCCGCCCGTGCTGCGCCCCGAGAACCCGGTGGAGCGGCCCCTCGCCGAACTCGCGGAGCGATTCGCTGACCGTGTGATCGGAGACACTGCGGGCGTGTCGGTGCGCGGCGTCACGCTCGCCACTTCGGACCTGCGGCCCGGTGAGGTCTTCGTCGCGTTGCAGGGAGCCAAGCGTCACGGCGCCGACTTCGCACAGCAGGCAGCCGGCCAGGGCGCCGTCGCGATCCTCACTGACGAGGCGGGAGCGGCCACAGCCCAGGCGACGGGCCTGCCCGTGCTCGTGCTTGCAGACCCGCGGGCGAGCCTCGGCGCCGTCTCAGCGTGGGTGTACGGGACCGACATGGACGCTCCGCTGACGTTCGGCATCACGGGCACCAACGGCAAGACGAGCGTCTCGCACCTCATCGAAGGGATGCTGCGCGCGCTCGGGCGCACGACGGGACTGTCTTCGACGGCGGAGCGTCACATCGCCGGTCAGGTGATCCCCTCGCGACTCACCACGCCCGAAGCGTCCGAGATGCACGCACTGCTCGCTCTCATGCGAGAGCGCGGCGTCGACGCGATCATGATCGAGGTGAGCGCTCAGGCGCTCACACGCCACCGCGTCGACGGAATCGTGTTCGACGTCGCAGGGTTCACGAACCTGACGCACGACCACCTTGACGACTACGGCGATATGGCCACCTATCTCGGAGCCAAGCTCGCGCTGTTCCAGCCCGATCGCTCGCGTCACGCCGTCGTATGCGTCGACTCGCCCGAGGGGCGCGAGATCGCGGCGCGCAGCGGCGTGCCCGTCACGACCGTCGTCACCCCGGCCCTCGCCGACGGCGCCGTCGACGCCGACTGGACCGCCGAGCTCATCGACGAGCGCCAGGACGGCACGGCCTTCCGCCTCATGCACCGCGACGGCCGGTCGCTCCAGACGACCGTCCCGGTCATCGGTCCGCACATGGCTTCGAACGCGGCCCTCGCGATCGTCATGCTCCTCGAGGCGGGGTTCCCCTGGCCCGATGTCACCGCCCTCGTCGACGGGCGCCGCATCCCGGCTGAGCTCCCCGGCCGCATCCAGCGAGTCTCCGGCGCGCGCGGCCCTGCCGTCTACATCGATTTCGCGCACTCGCCCGACGCGTTCGTCAAGACGCTCGAAGCCGTGCGCCACGTCACGCCGGGCCGCATCATCATGGTGACGGCCGCGAACGGCGACCGTGACGTGACCAAGCGCGCCGACATGGGAAGCACCGCCGTGCTCGGCAGCGACGTGCTGGTGATCACGGATCAGCATCCGCGGTCGGAGGACCCCGCGCTCATCCGGGCCGCCCTCATCGAAGGTGCGCGCGCCGCCCGGCCCGACGCGGAGATCCACGAGTGCACCCCACCTGAGAAGGCGATCGAGTTCGCGGTGTCGCTCGCGGGCGACGGGGATGCTGTGCTGTGGGCAGGTCCGGGCCACCAGCGATACCGCGAGATCCAGGGTGTGCGCACCCCGTTCGACGCGCCCGGTCTCGCGCGCGACGCGCTCCGCAGAGCCGGCTGGCCCGCCGACGACGCGAGCTGACCGCGTGCCGTCGCGTCAGGCGGCGGCGATCAGCCGGTCGGCCTCGGCGCGCGCCCAGCGCTCTGCCTCGGCGAGGCTCTCGCGGGTCAGCTCGCGCGGAGCATCGTGGCGGTCGACGACACGTGCGACCGTGTCGACGATGCCGAGGAAGCTCAGTGCACCATCGTGGAAGGCGTCGACGGCCTGCTCATTGGCCGCGTTGAACACCGCCGGATACGTGCCGCCTGCGCGTCCCACCCGTTTGGCGAGGTCGACAGCCGGGAACGCGGCCGCGTCGAGGGGCTCGAATGTCCACGCTGTCGCGCGGCTCCAGTCGATGGGCGCGCCCACGCCCGCCACGCGGTGCGGCCAGTCGAGCCCGAGCGAGATCGGAAGCCGCATGTCGGGCGGCGACGCCTGGGCGATCGTCGACCCGTCGACGAACTCGACCATCGAATGCACGACCGACTGCGGATGCACGACGACATCGATCGCGTCGTAGTCGACGTCGAACAGCAGGTGCGCCTCGATCACCTCGAGGCCCTTGTTGACGAGCGTCGCCGAGTTCGTCGTGACGACCCGCCCCATGTCCCACGTCGGGTGCGCGAGGGCCTGCGCCGGCGTCACTTCGCCGAGCTCGTCGCGCGTGCGACCTCTGAACGGCCCTCCCGATGCCGTCAGCACGAGCCGGCGGACCTCGGCGTGCACACCGCTGCGAAGCGACTGCGCGATCGCCGAGTGCTCCGAGTCGACCGGCACGATCTGGCCCGGAGCGGCGAGCGCCGTGACGAGATCTCCCCCGACGATGAGCGACTCCTTGTTGGCGAGAGCCAGCGTGCGCCCCGTCTCCAGCGCGGCGAGGGTGGGTCCGAGTCCGACCGAGCCGGTGATGCCGTTGAGCACGACGTCGGCATCGACCGACCGCACGAGCCGTTCGGCGTCGTCGGCTCCGAGAGCCGTCTCGGTCACACCGAACTCGGCTGCCTGCGCGGCGAGTCCCTCACGGTCGGTGCCGGCCGCGAGGCCCACCACCTCGAAGCGGTCGCGCCGCGTGCGGATGACGTCGAGCGCCTGAGTCCCGATCGAACCAGTGGAGCCGAGGATCAGAACACGCCGCATACCGCCAGCCTAGAAGGTCACTCCGCTTCGACGTGCTGGGCGCCGAGGATGTCGACGACGAACACGAGGGTCTCGCCCTTGAGGTCTTCCTCGTTGATCTCGCCCTCGCCGTAGCCGTCGGCCGGCGGGATCACGACGAGCGCCTGCGATCCGACCTTGAAGCCGTCGAGTGCCTTCTGGAAGCCGGTCACGAAGCCGGTGGTCTGGCCGGTGTAGGGAGACTTGCCGTTCCAGGTCTCGTCGAAGACCTCGCCGTTCGACCAGCGCACGCCGGAGTACTGGATGAGCACGTAGTCACCCGACTGCACCTCGTAACCGTCGCCCTCCTTGAGCGTCGCGACCTGGGTCTCGGTCGGCGCCTCGGCATCCGGGATCTCGATCGTCGGAGCGCCGTCGTCGGCGAGCGTCACGGCAGGCATTCCCTCGACCGGCTCCTGCGGCTCGCCCCACGCGGCGGTCGGCACGACGCCCAGCAGGTCGAGCACGTACACCTCGGCGCCGATCGCCTCGGTCGTGTCCGTGGCGGGGGTCTCCGGGAACGCGGCCGCCACACGGGTGCCGGGGGCGTTGCAGCCGAGGATCTGACCCAGCGGGTTGTCGGCCGAGATCTGCGACGGCAGGAGCTGACCCGGCTCGTAGCCGATCGTGACGAGCTCCTCACCCGACTCGGCGCTGTACGCCGCCAGCGCGTACTGCACATAGTCGCCGGCCTGCGTGGGCTCGCCGTCGCCCGCGTCGAGGACGGTGGCCTGCAGTTCGCTGACCTCCAGGGGCGCATCGAAACTGACCTGGGGCGCGTCGCCCGCGTCGCCTTCGACCTCGACCGCCTCCGAGGCGGAGCCCGACGGCGCGATCGCGCCGCAGAGGTCTGCCGACGCCGTCGAGGTCGCCGTGGGGTCGGGGGTGCTCGACCCGGTGCAGCCAGCGAGCAGGAGCGCCGAAGCGGCGACGATGGACACGGTGGCAAACGGGCGCAGACGCACGGGGGGACCTCACGGGAAAGGGACGATGTCGGTCCATCCTTTCGCACTTTCTTCTGTCTGGGCTGTGAAGGCGGGACCCAGGCGGGCATGCCCGCGACGGAATGGATTCGGGAGTAACCTCGTCTGGTGACCGAAGCGCAGACGCCTGACCCCACGTCGGCGTCCCCCTCCTCGGAGGAGGTCTCCGGCGTCGGCCTCACCTACTTCATCGGACGATGGGTCGTCGCGCCCTTGGCACGCCTCATCTGGCGACCTCGCATCGAGGGAGCGTCGCACATGCCCCGCAAGGGCCCCGTCATCCTCGCCAGCAACCACCTGTCGTTCATCGACTCGTTCGTCATCCCGATGTTCGCGCCCCGCCCCGTGTACTTCCTCGCGAAGTCCTCGTACTTCGAAGGCAAGGGCATCGCAGGCTGGTTCAGTCGGCAGTTCTTCACCGCGATCGGAGCGACGCCCGTGCAGCGCGGCGCTGGCCAGGCGGCCCTCGACGCCCTCGACCAGCAGCGGCGCATCCTGCAGTCCGGCCGGGCGATCGCACTCTACCCCGAGGGCACCCGCTCACTCGACGGCCGTCTCTACAAGGGCCGCACCGGCGTCGCGTTCCTCGCGCTCGAGACCGGCGCCCAGGTGGTGCCCGTCGGTCTCATCGGCACGAACGACGCGATGCCGGTCGGAGCGAAGTGGCCGCGCCTGAAGCCGCGCGTGACGATCCGCTACGGCGAGCCCCTCGACCTGTCCCACCACGGTCCGGCGTCGTCGGGTCGTGCCCGTCGGCACGCGACCGACGAGATCATGGCCGCGATCCACGCGCTGTCGGGCCAGGAGCTTGCCGGCGCTTACAACGAGGCGCCGGCGCAGAACCCCGTCGAGCGCATCAGGCAGGCGCTGCCGCACGAGCGCCGCTGACCGCTCTCACGCGACGGCGATCGTCGCCTCGTGCCGCACGGGGAAGTTCACGCTGTTGGCGATGAAGCACCACTCGTGCGCCTGCGCGTGGGCGGCGGCGGCGGCATCCCTCATCGACTCCTCGGCGACGACGACCGTCGGGCGCAGCACCACTTCGGTGAATGCTCCCCCGCCGCGGCCGTCTTCGACCATGGTTCCCGTCGCGTGGTCGGTGTACGAGACGACCACGACGCCGGTCGTGACGCACGCGTGGAGATAGGACAGCAGGTGGCACTCCGAGAGTGCGGCCAGCAGCAGGTCCTCCGGGTTCCAGCGAGCCGGATCGCCGCGGAACGGCTTGTCGCTGGATGCCAGGAGGTCGGGTTTGCCGTCGATCGACAGCGTGACGGCGCGGTCGTAGTCGCGGTAGCCGCTCGTCCCGGTCCCCCGGTTTCCCGTCCAGGTGGTCTCGACTGTGTAGTGGTGTTCCCCGATCACACGGTCAGTCTGCCATCGGTCGGGACCGCGCGCGGCGATAGGCTGGACGTCGTGACGCAGACCTTCTCCGTGTCCTCCGCCGTCGAGCTGGCGGTCGTCGAGCGCAATGGCTTCATCGAGTCGCGGCACAGCGGATCCGCCGTCGTCGTCGACCCCGACGGGGTCGTGATCGACTCGCGCGGTGACGTCGACTCGCCGATCCTTCCTCGCTCGAGCCTCAAGCCCCTGCAGGCGCTCGCGTGCGCGACCGCGGGCGCGCCCCTGGACGGCGAGCGCCTCGCATTGGCGACGGCGAGCCACTCGGGAACCGACAGGCACGTCGGGGTCGTACGCGAAGTGCTGGACGCAGCCGGACTCGACGAGTCGGCGCTGCAGTGCCCGCCGGCGTGGCCGGGCGACACCGCGACGCGTGATCAGCTCGTGCGTGACGGCGACGAGCCGGCGCGCGTGCGCATGAACTGCTCCGGCAAGCACGCCGCGATGCTGCTCACCTGCACCGTCAACGGGTGGGACCCGTCGACCTACCTGGATCCGTCGCATCCCCTCCAGGCGCACATCCGCGAGGTGGTGGAGCGGCTGACGGGCTCGAAGGTCGCCGCGACGGCCGTCGACGGCTGCGGCGCTCCCGTGCACGCGATGAGCCTGACAGGGCTGGTGCGCGCGATCCATCGGATCGGCACGTCGTCGGAGCGGTCGCCATTCGCGCTGCATCGGCTCGCGGGCACCCTCGTGCGCACCGTGCGCGAGAATCCGTGGGCGATCGACGGGCCCGGCCGGCCCGACACGATCGCGATCGAGCGACTCGGCGTGTTCGCCAAGGGCGGCGCCGAGGGCGTGATGGTGATGGTGGCCCCGAACGGCACGACGACGGCGCTCAAGGTGCTCGACGGCAACGGGCGTGCGGCGACGGCGATCGCGCTCCGACTGCTCGAGAGGCACGGGGCTCTGGCATCCGCTGATGTGGCGGCCACACTCGCGCAGCTTCCGCTGACGGTGACCGGCGGCGGACAGGACGTCGGAGCGATCCGCCCGACCGTGTAGCCCCGTCTCGGGGCGGGAGGACATCAATGAGGATCAGCGTTCCCACCGAGGTCAAGAACAGCGAGTACCGCGTCGCGCTGACGCCGTCGGGCGTGCATGACCTGGTCGCGGCCGGGCATGAGGTGTTCGTGCAGCGCGGGGCCGGGCTGGGCTCATCGATGACCGACGAGGAGTATGCGGACGCGGGCGCGACCCTGCTCGACGACGCCGCGGAGGTGTGGGCCCGGGCGGAGCTGCTCCTCAAGGTGAAGGAGCCGATCGAGAGCGAGTACGACTACTTCCGCGACGATCTCGTGCTCTTCACTTACCTTCATCTGGCGGCGGATCGTCCGCTCACTGAGCGCCTCGTGGCCGACCGCGTGACCGCGATCGCCTACGAGACGGTGCAGCTGCCGGGTGGCGGCCTGCCGCTGCTGGCACCCATGAGCGAGGTGGCGGGACGTCTGGCGCCGACGGTGGGCGCCGCGACGCTCATGCGCTCGGCCGGTGGCCTCGGGCTGCTCATGTCGGGGGTGCCGGGCACACGGCCGGCTGCCGTGACGATCATCGGCGGTGGCGTAGCGGGCGCGAATGCGGCCGTGATCGCCGCTGGGCTCGGCGCCGATGTCACGATCTTCGACACCAACATCCAGCGCCTGCGGTATCTCGACGACCACTTCCAGGGGCGCGTGAAGACGGCGGCGTCCAACCCGCTCGATCTCGACCGTGCCGTGGTGGGGAGCGATCTCGTGATCGGATCGGTGCTCATTCCGGGGGCGAAGGCGCCGAAGCTGGTGACGAACGACATGGTCTCGCGCATGCGGCCGGGGTCGGTGCTGGTCGACATCGCGGTCGATCAGGGAGGCTGCTTCGAGGACACTCGACCGACGACGCACGCCGAGCCGACGTTCACGGTGCACGACAGCGTCTTCTACTGCGTGGCGAACATGCCGGGCGCCGTGCCCAACACATCCACCTCCGCGCTGACGAACGCGACGGCGCCGTATGTGAGGAGGATCGCCTCGCTGGGCTGGCAGGCGGCGCTCGCGGCAGACCCCGCCCTGGCGAGCGGGCTCAACACCGCCGCAGGCGCCGTGGTCAACGAGGGCGTCGCTTCAGCCCACGGTCTCCCGCTCGTCGCACGTCAGGACGTGCTCTAGGCTTCGCGTGTCATGGGGCCGCCGACGGCTCATGTCGGGAGCACGATTCTCGTGACGATGCCGTCGGGAGTGCGCAGCCAGGCCCGCGCCGCATGGGGCTTCGCGTAGGGAGGCGGCTGCGGGTCTCCGGTGACGGCGCGATATTGGGCTGCGCAGGCGACGTCGATGAGGGTCAGGGCGCACGCGCGTGCATCGGCGAGGGCCCGCCACTGCGCGAGCCATACGTCGGGCGCTCCCCAGACGACGTTACCGGGACGCCACGCGAGGCCGGGTTCGTCGACACGGGCGATGACTGCGCCGCGGGAGCGCCACGACTCGAGCACGGCCTGGGTGCGCGGCCCGTCGAAGGCGACGAACGCGACGGGATGTCGCTCGGGATGCCATGGGGACTCGCGTGGCGCCACCGAATCGGCCTCGGGCGCCTCGACGCCGGTGCCCGGTGTCCACAGCACCTGTGTCAGCACCCCATCGAGGTGGCCTCGCCCAGGCGGAAGGCGAGTGAAGTCGGCGCTCTCGCCTCCGGATGCGAGGTAGTCGGTGCGCGTGGCGTGCGCCAGCAGCAGCCGCCTCGGGAGGGACTCGATGATACGGGCGACCGGGCCGGTGGACCGCTGCGCGGACACGACGACACGGACGCCGCGGGAGCGGGCCTCGCGCGCCAGGCGTTCGAGCCGGTCGCGCGCGATCGTCGCGTGATCGCCCCCGAGCCGGCCCAGCAGCACATCGACATCGTCGACGAGGACGACGCCGCCCGGCGCAAGCTGGTCGGCGGCCGCGATCGCATCCCACCCGGTCTCCGGATCGGACGGGACCACCACCACGCCGGGGGCCTGCGCCGCGATAGAGCGGAGCGCGCTCGTCTTCCCCGTGCCCGCGCTCCCCACGACGGCGAGCCCGGGTTCGTCGTCGCGCAGCTCCGCCGGACGCTGCCGTTGGTGCTCGGGCTCGTCGGCGATGCCGAGGACGACTCGGCCCGGCACGCGGTGGTCGTCGAGGGCGATCTCGGCGGAAAGCGGCGGGAGCCACGGCCGCCGGGCGGGCTGCACGTCTGCAGGAACGAGCCGCACGATGTCACCCGGAAGGCACCGCGACACTCGGATCGCGCGCGGGGCGGCATCCGCGGGTCCGCGCACAAGGCAGTTTCCTCGATCTTCGGAGCGCCCTGAGAGCGCTGCGGCGTCGTCGCACCCGAGCACTGCTCGGGAATCGGCGGGGTCCGTCACGCGCAAGGCGAGCCGCAGGGGCGCATTGGACAGGACGGAGTCTCGGAACACGCCGGCAGCGCGCTGCGAGGCGAGGATCAGGTGCATGCCCAGTGCGCGGCCGCGGGCGGCGATGTCGGCGAAGAGATCGTGCAGCGCGGGGTGTGCCGACACGAGGGCGGCGTATTCGTCGACGACCACGATGAGCCGGCCGAGCGCTCCCCCCGACTCGGCGACGTCGCGCGCGCCGACCGAGGCCAGCACCCGCTCGCGATGGCGCACCTCGGCACGGAGGCTGTCGATCGCCCGCAGTGCCGCAGTCTCGTCGAGGTCGGTGAGCACGCCCGTGACGTGCGGGAGGACCTCGAGGGCCTCGAACGACCTCCCGCCTTTGAAGTCGACGAGCAGGAACGACACCTCCTGCGGCGTCCGGCGGGCCGCCAGGGCAGCGACCCACGTGATCAGCAGCTCGCTCTTGCCCGAGCCCGTCACGCCGATCACGACCGCGTGCGGGCCGTCGCCGGCGATGTCGACCACCGCCGCCCCTTCACCTGCGATGCCGACCGCCGCCCGAAGATGCGTCGGCGACGCCTCGACGGCACACTCCGGGAAGTCGAGGAGCTCGAGGAGGCGTGGCACCTCCCGCACGGGTCCGCCCTGAGTGGCCGCCGCCCGTTCCGCGAGAGCGGTGGCGACCGCACGGGCCTGCTCGATCGAGACGGGCAGCACCTCGATGACGCGGCGGTCCGCCCCGTGGTCGAGTCGCGCGTGCCCGGGCGAGAGAAGGCTCACGACCGCGCCGCAGCGCGGCGGCGGCGGCTCTCCCTCGGCGACCACGACGACCGGCGCCTCCGCATCGTCCGCGACGCGCTGCCCAGGCTCGTAGACGCGCATGACGATGCCTGTCCGCGCGGCGGCGTGAGGGAGCTCCTCTCCCCATCCCTGCACGGCGCCGTCGACGCGAAGCCGGCCGGGCGGGAGATTGAGACACGCCTGCACCGTCAGTCCGCGGGCGACCGCGCGAGCGAACGGCAGCGGGCCGCACACCGCCACGCCGACCGTCAACGGCAGCACGACGGGTGCGCGTTCGAGGATCCGCGCCGATCGCACCAGCTCGCGCCCCGGCCCGCTGTCGTCGCCGCCCTCGATCCGCAGCGCGCTGACGTCGTCGCCGCGGCCCACCGTGATCCCGTCGCGGCGCCCGTCGACCGAGCGCCACGTCTCGTCGGGACGCTCCAGGTGCCACGCGACATCGGGATGCCGCGCCCACCGCAGGCGGCGTTCGCTTGCGTGACGCAGTCCCACCTCCTCGCGCAGCACGGCCAGCTTGGCCAGAAGATCGTCTGCCTGACGCCGCTGTGACCTCCGGCGCCCCCGGCGTCCGTCGAGAACGCTCGCCACGGCGAGCACGGGTCCCAGCGCCGCGAACCACAGCGTCGTCGTCGAGCCGGTGACCATCCACAGCACACCGGCGCCGATCATCGGCACGACCGCTGACATGAAAGGAAATGGCGGCGGAGGAGGCGGCTCCGGGAGCGCCGGAATCCGGATCGGCTCATCCGCCCGGATCTGCTGATCGACCCGGAGCTGCTCGTCGGCGAAGGGCACGGCTTGGGTCACACCCGCAGTCAACCGCGGCTCGGCCGGTCGCGGCCGCCTGCGCGGCGCAACCCGGCAGTATCGGCGCCTACTCCGCGGGTGTGGAGGAGCCGGCGCGGCGGACGTTCAGCACGATGATCGAGATGTTGTCGCGTCCGCCGTTCTCCAGGGCCGCCTCGAGCATCGCGTCGACGGCATCCGCCGGGTCTTCGTTCTGCATGAGGAAATGCAGGATGCCGTAATCGGTGAGCTCTTTCGTCAGGCCGTCGCTGCACACGACGAACCGGTCGCCGTCGTTCACCTCGAGCCGCACGTAGTCGGGCGCGACGCCGTCCGACGGCCCCACCGCGCGCGTGATCACGTTGCCGTAGGGGTGGTTCTCGGCCTCCTCGGGGCTGAGGCGGCCGGCGGCGATGAGCTCCTGGACGACCGAGTGGTCGGTCGTGATCTGCGCGAGGCTCTCGCCACGGAACAGGTAGACGCGGGAGTCGCCGATGTTGAGCGTCACCCATGTGGGCTCGTCGCCGGCCAGGTCGAGGTAGACGCCCGTCACGGTCGTCCCCGTGCCCTCATCGGTCGCCTCCGGATGCGAGTCGATGTCGGCGACGGCGCGGCCCAGGGCCTTCTCGATCGCGCGCGCCGTGACCTCGCCCTTCTGGGCGACCGTACGCAGCCGCTCGATCGTGCTCGTCGAGGCGATCTCACCGCCGATGTGCCCGCCCATGCCGTCGGCGACGATGAACATCGGATACAGCGCGAGCACGGCATCCTGGTTCACATCACGCCGTCGGCCGCGGTGCGTGACCTCCGCCCACTGGAGTTCGAGGGTGCCATCCGGCAGCGAGACAGTGTGTCTCCGGGTCGCGGATTCAGGCACGCTCCCACCCTTCCTGATCGACGGCGGACGTGCTCACACTCTAGTAGACGCCGCACCCGCCTCGGGCATCGAGCGGCCCGTACGGAGATGCCGCGACGACACGGATCAGGTTCGCGGCGGCTCCGGCGATCCGGGCGGTTCCGGCGATCCAGGGCCCTCCGGCGGGGCGGGCGGTTCCGGCATGCCCGGTGCGTCGGGCGCCGAAGGAGCGGCCCCGGTAGCTGCAGGCGAAGGAGCGGCCCCGGTAGCTGCAGGCGAAGGAGCAGTCGGGGGCTCCGGAGAGTCTGCGGGCGGCGGCGGGGTCGTCGACGGCGCCGCAGGCGGCGGTGTGGTCGTCGACGGCGCAGCGGGCGGCGGCGTGTAGGGCGCCGGTCCGCTGCCTGCCGGCGGCGCCCCATACGGAGCGGGAGGCGCTCCATACGGGGTGGCGGGATCGGAGGGCGGTGGAGCGTAGCCTCCCGTGGAGGTCTGCCGCGGGATGCCGGCCCAGTCGGTCGTATCGGCGAGGAACCCGTTGTTCGCCCACGGGGCCGGCGCGACGTTCGGGTTCCATCGCGAGCTGTCGAACGCGTTGATGCCGAGCCAGACGATGGAGAGGAAGAAGTACAGGATGACCCAGGGAACGTCCTTCTGCAGCTTGAGTCCCACGCGCCACGCGGCCGCGAGGGTCACGATGAGCGGCAGCAGCGTGATGATCGAGCCCAGCACGGGGATCCAGCCGAGAACGGCGACGGCCGCGGCGGCGATCAGCACGAGCCACGGGTTCAGGTCGCCGAGCTTGGTGAACACCATGAAGTTGTAGATCGGCACCCACGCGCGCCACCGGCCCTGTACGCCGGCCTTGTCGAAGATCTTCATCAGGAAGAAGGCGCTCAGCACGTAGAAGCCGACAGCCAGCACGAAGGCGAAGAATCCGAAGGCGAGAAAGAGCGCGATCGCTCCACCGTCGGGGTTGTAGTAACTCGTGACGTACATCTCGGTCCTTTCCGAGGAGTGCCGACGACGCACCGTGGCCGATGCTTCGGTGGGGCCCATGCTAGCGAGCACCCAGTGCGGTGGCGAGAGCAGGGACGCCGGTGCCGCGCAAGGGCCGTCGCGGCAGCGGAGGGGACTCGCTAGCCTGGCGCACAAGGCTTCACGGAAGGGACCGCCATGACCGACGCCACCCCCACACCGCCGCCGCTGCCTGAGCGCCCCGCCTCGCAGGCAGCCGCAGACGCCGCAGCGCCCACGAAGACTACCGCCGCCGGTCCTTCCACCGAGGTCATCGACGACACCGGCGTGCCGACGCTGTCAGGCGACCTCGACGACATCGGCCGCGGATTCCTCTCCGCGCTGTTCGACATCTCCTTCACGACGTTCATCACTCGACGGCTCGCCAGCGCGTTCTACCTCGTCGGACTCGTCGCGATCGGCATCGCGTTCATCGCCACCTTCTTCGGCGGCATCATCGCCGGGATCCGCGCCCTCTGGTGGAACCTCGGCGGCGGCATCGCGCTCATCGCGTCGACGGTGATCATCGTGCCCATCCTCGCGTTCATCGCGGTCGTCGTGCTGCGCTTCGTCATCGAGTCGGTCGTCGCGCTGATCGCCATCGCGGAGAACACCGAGCAGACGGCCCAGAACACCGCTCACCGCTGACACGGCAGCGTCACACGATCAGATCCACCTCGCCCGGGGCGCCGGAGCGCACCGTCCACCCCGACTCCCCCGCCCAGCGCAGGAAGCCTTCCAGGGATGCCACGCGCGGCCGTGACTGCGCCAGCGCCCGCACGAGTTCGCCCTTCGCATGCTTGTTGAAGTGGTTGAGCGCGCGCGTCGAGCCGTCGGGCCCCTCGGTCAGCACACGGCCGTAGGCGCTCCGGGTCTGAGCCGGAACAGGGCCGAGCGCTGCGTACGCCTCTGAACGCAGATCGAGGACGAACGCCGGGGCCTCGTCAGCGAGCGCAGCTGTCACGGCATCCGCCCACACGCGCTTCAAAGGAGGAAGTCCGGGGACGCTCGTTCCGGCCGCGAGGCGATACGCCGGAATCGGGTCAAGGGCGCCGACCGGGCCGAACGGGGCGGAGTGGATGAGCACGTGCGCCCCCAGCCATCGGCGGGCCGGCCCCGGGAGCGTCGCGGCATCGAGGGCGTCGAACAGCACGCCGGTATAGCGGTCGACGGCGGGCATCGTCGGAGACGTGCGGAGTGCGGCATTGGCCATCACGTTGCCGCGCTGACGCTCGCTCAGCTTGAGCACGCGCATCGCGGCCGCCTCATCGCCGCTCAGCGCCACGAGCGCATCGATGACGGCCTCCCGCTGTGGGGCGAGCGCCGGGAGCGAGAGCCGCGCTGCGTCCAGCGGCGCGCCCGTGCCGCCGGGACGCTTGGTCTCCGACGGAGGAAGGAGAATGACCATGGGCGCTCCAGGAGTCGTGATCGGGCGGACACGACGACGCCGCCCGGCGTGGAACCGGGCGGCGTCGTGAAGAGGCTGTCAGGACTGCAGGGCTGCGTGGCCTGCGACGATTGTCAGAACGTTGTTCTCCATCGACAGGAAGCCGTCCTGCGCGCTGGCGACGACCTTCGAGCCATCCGCCTGCGTGATGCGGACCTGGCCCTCGGCGAGGATCGCGAGAACCGGCTCGTGACCGGTCATGAAGCCGATCTCGCCCTCGACGGTCTTCGCGACGACGAGGCTCGCCTCGCCGTGCCAGACCTCCTCCTCCGCGGAGACGAGGGTGACAGTCAGCGCCATGTCAGCTGTTCTCCTTCTGGATCTGCGCCCAGCGCTCTTCGACGTCGGAGATGCCGCCGACGTTGAAGAAGGCCTGCTCGGCGACGTGGTCGAAGTCGCCCTTGACGATCGCGTCGAACGACTCGATGGTCTCCTTGATCGGGACCGTGGAGCCCTCGACGCCCGTGAACTTCTTCGCCATGTAGGTGTTCTGCGACAGGAACTGCTGGATGCGGCGGGCGCGAGCCACGACGACCTTGTCCTCTTCGGAGAGCTCGTCGACACCGAGGATCGCGATGATCTCCTGGAGCTCCTTGTTCTTCTGGAGGATCTGCTTCACGGCGGTGGCCACGCGGTAGTGGTCCTCACCGATGTAGCGCGGGTCGAGGATGCGGCTCGTCGAAGCCAGCGGGTCGACGGCAGGGTACAGACCCTTCGACGCGATCTCACGCGAGAGCTCGGTCGTGGCGTCCAGGTGGGCGAACGTCGTCGCCGGCGCCGGGTCGGTGTAGTCGTCGGCAGGGACGTAGATCGCCTGGAGCGACGTGATCGAGTGACCACGCGTCGAGGTGATGCGCTCCTGCAGTACACCCATCTCGTCGGCCAGGTTCGGCTGGTAGCCCACCGCCGAGGGCATGCGGCCCAGCAGCGTGGAGACCTCGGAGCCGGCCTGCGTGAAGCGGAAGATGTTGTCGATGAAGAGCAGCACGTCCTGCTTCTGAACGTCGCGGAAGTACTCCGCCATCGTCAGCGCCGAGAGGGCGACGCGAAGACGCGTCCCCGGCGGCTCGTCCATCTGGCCGAACACAAGGGCGGTCTTGTCGAAGACGCCGGCCTCTTCCATCTCGTGGATGAGGTCGTTGCCCTCGCGGGTGCGCTCACCGACACCGGCGAACACCGACACACCACCGTGGTCCTGCGCGACGCGCTGGATCATCTCCTGGATGAGGACCGTCTTTCCGACGCCCGCACCACCGAACAGACCGATCTTTCCACCCTGGACGTAGGGGGTCAGCAGGTCGATGACCTTGATGCCGGTCTCGAACATCTGGGTCTTCGACTCGAGCTGGTCGAAGTTCGGGGCGGGACGGTGGATGCCCCAGCGCTCGGTGACCTCGATGGTCTCCCCCGGCTCGGCGTTCAGCACGTCACCGGTGACGTTGAACACGCGGCCCTTGGTGACGTCACCGACGGGCACCGTGATGGGTCCGCCGGTGTCGCGCACCTCCTGACCGCGGACCATGCCGTCGGTCGGCTTGAGGGAGATGGCGCGCACGAGGTCGTCGCCCAGGTGCTGCGCGACCTCGAGCGTGATCTCGGTCGACTCGTCGCCGATCGTGATCGTCGTCTTGAGCGCGTTGTAGATGTCGGGGATCGAGTCGTGCGGGAACTCGATGTCGACGACGGGGCCGGTGACGCGCGCGACGCGACCGACGACCGTGGTCGCTTCAGCGGTGGCGGTGGTGGTCATTCTCTGTCTCTTTCGGTGTGGTCTTGCTTGCGCAGTGCGGTTCAGCTGTTACTTGGCCAGGGCGTCGGCGCCGCCGACGATCTCGGCGATCTGCTGAGTGATCTCGGCCTGGCGTGCGTTGTTGCGCAGTCGGGTGTAGTCGGTGATGAGCTTGTCGGCGTTGTCGCTCGCCGACTTCATCGCCTTCTGCGTCGCGGCGTGCTTGGCTGCCGACGACTGCAGGAGGGCGTTGAAGACACGGCTCTGCACGTACACCGGCAGCAGCGCGTCGAGCACGACCTCGGGGCTCGGCTCGAACTCGTACAGCGGGTACACCTGCGCGGTCGACGCTTCGGCCTCGTCGGCTTCGACGACCTCGAGGGGAAGCAGGCGCACGGTCTCGGGCGACTGCGTCATCATGCTGACGAACCGGTTGTAGACGAGGTGGATCTCGTCGACGCCGCCGTCTTCGCCGCCGAGGTCGTAGGCCTCGAGGAGCGCCGCGGAGATCTGCTCCGCGGTGTTGAAGTGCGGTGTGTCGGTGTCGCCCGTCCACTCCCCCGCCCACGGCATCTGCCGGAACTGGAAGTAGCCGACGGCCTTGCGCCCGACGAGGTAGAACACCGGCTCGCGACCCTCGCTGCGGAGCAGCTCGCCCAACTGCAGAGCCTCACGGAGGATCTGCGAGTTGAACGCGCCCGCAAGTCCGCGGTCGGAGGCGAAGACCACGACCGCCGACCGGCGGATGGTCTCGCGCTCTGTCGTGAGCGGGTGCTGGACATTCGAGTGCGTGGCCACGGCGGAGACAGCCCTCGTCACGGCACGCGCGAAGGGAGACGACGCGCGAACGCGCGCCATCGCCTTCTGGATGCGCGAAGCCGCGATGAGCTCCATCGCCTTCGTGATCTTCTTGGTCGTCTGAGCAGAGGAGATCTTCTGCTTGTAGACCCGGAGTTGTGCGCCCATGAGTTCTGCGTTTCAGACGTTGCGCGGCGTCAGCCGCGGCGGCCCTTGACGATCTTCTCCTGGTTCACGTCTTCGGCGTCGGCTGCGGCGACCTCCTCGTGACCGGGCGCGTTGATCGCCTGACCCTTGCCGCCCTGGAATTCCAGGACGAAAGCGTCGGTGACCTTGTCGAGCTCGGCGAGAGTGTCGTCGTCCAGCACGTTCGTCTCACGCAGGGTGTCGAGGATCGTCGTGTTGCGCTTGAGGTAGTCGAGCAGCTCGCGCTCGAAGCGAAGGACATCCTCCACCGCGATGCTGTCGAGCTTGCCGTTGGTGCCGGCCCAGATCGAGACGACCTGCTCCTCCACCGGGTACGGCGAGTACTGCGGCTGCTTGAGGAGCTCGGTGAGGCGCGCACCGCGGTCGAGCTGACGACGCGAGGCGGCGTCGAGGTCCGACGCGAACATCGCGAACGCCTCAAGCGCGCGGTACTGGGCAAGCTCGAGCTTGAGCGTTCCCGAGACCTTCTTGATCGACTTGACCTGAGCGTCACCACCGACGCGCGACACCGAGATGCCCACGTCGACGGCCGGACGCTGGTTCGCGTTGAACAGGTCGGACTGCAGGAAGATCTGGCCGTCGGTGATCGAGATCACGTTGGTCGGGATGTACGCCGACACGTCGTTCGCCTTGGTCTCGATGATGGGCAGACCCGTCATCGATCCGGCGCCGAGGTCGTCGGACAGCTTCGCGCAGCGCTCGAGGAGACGCGAGTGCAGGTAGAAGACGTCACCGGGGTACGCCTCGCGCCCCGGCGGGCGACGGAGGAGCAGCGACACAGCGCGGTAGGCCTCGGCCTGCTTCGACAGGTCGTCGAAGATGATCAGGACGTGCTTGCTGTCGTACATCCAGTGCTGGCCGATGGCCGAGCCGGTGTACGGAGCGAGGTACTTGAAGCCCGCGGGGTCGGATGCCGGAGCCGCGACGATGGTCGTGTACTCCATGGCGCCGGCGTCTTCGAGCGCTCCCTTGACGGACGCGATCGTCGAGCCCTTCTGGCCGATGGCGACGTAGATGCAGCGAACCTGCTTGCTCGGGTCGCCCGACTCCCAGTTCGCCTTCTGGTTGATGATCGTGTCGATCGCGATGGCCGTCTTGCCGGTCTGGCGGTCGCCGATGATCAGCTGGCGCTGGCCGCGGCCGATCGGGATCATGGCGTCGATCGCCTTGATGCCGGTCTGCATCGGCTCGTGGACCGACTTTCGCGACATGACGCCGGGCGCCTGCAGCTCGAGGGCGCGGCGGCCGGTGGTGGCGATCTCGCCGAGACCGTCGATCGGGTTGCCGAGCGGGTCGACCACGCGGCCGAGGTAGCCGTCGCCGACGGCGACCGAGAGCACCTCGCCCGTGCGGGTGACCTTCTGGCCGGCCTCGATGCCCGAGAACTCACCGAGGATGACGACGCCGATCTCGTGCTCGTCGAGGTTCAGGGCCAGACCTTCGACACCGTTCTCGAAGCGCACGAGCTCGTTCGCCATGACGCCGGGGAGACCCTCGACGTGTGCGATGCCGTCGGCGGCGTCGATGACCGTGCCGACCTCGGTCGCGGATGCCGCGGTCGGTTCGTACGCGGCGACGAAGTCTTTCAGCGCGTCACGGATGACGTCGGGGCTGATGGACAGTTCTGCCATGGTCTTCCTTTGTTGTGAAAATCGGTGCAGGTTGACCCTGCGCCCGCTCCCCGGTGGGAGCGGGGAAGTTCTAGCCAGCCAGTCGCTGACGCAGGTCGTTGAGACGGGAGGAGACGGTCGCGTCGATGACATCGTCGCCGATCTCAACGCGCACACCTCCGACCACGGCCGGGTCGATCACGAGGTTGATCGTGACCTTGGCGTCATAGCGCTGGGACAGCGCTGCGCCGAGGCGCTCGAGCTGGGCGGAGTCGAGGTCGGCCGCGGCGTACACCGTCGCCACCGTGCGTCCGCGCTGGTCGGCGACCAGGCGCAGTGCGCGGTTGAGGAGCGTGCGCACGCGACGCTCGCGGGGCTGCTGTACGAGCGAGGACACGATGAGCGTCGTCGCATCGCTGGCGCGTCCCGTGAGCAGCTTCTCGATGAGCGCCCCCTTCGCGGCGGTCTCGCCGAGCCTGCTGCCGAGCGCGAGCTCGAGCTCGGGGTTGGCCGCGACGGTGCGCGCCACCTGGAAGAGCTCTCCCTCGACGTCGTCGTTCGGGCTGGCGATCGCGGCTGCCCGGATCGCGAGCGACTCGATGCCCGCGATGAGGTCCTCCAGCGAGGACCAGCGCTCAGCGACGGCCGTCTTCAGGAGCGAGACGGTCGCAGGCTGGAAGGAGGCGAACACCTGGCCGGCGATACCGGCCCGGGCCTCCCCTTCCACGCCCCACGCCGACAGCGCGCCGCCCAGCTGAGACGACTCGCCGATCGTGCGCACCGCGGCGAACAGCTCCTGGGCCACGCTCAGGTCGCTGATCTTCGCCGCTGCGAGCGCCTTCTCGGTCGCCGCCAGAGCCTGAGTGGTCGCGCTGCCCATTACTTGGCCGCTCCGGTTTCGAGCTCGGCGAGGAAGCGGTCGACGACGCCCTTGGCCCTCGAGTCGTCGGCGAGGGTCTCGCCGATGACGCTGCCCGCGAGGTCGAGGGCGAGGGTGCCCACCTCGCTTCGGAGCGAGACGAGCGCCGACTGACGCTCGGCTTCGATCTGGGTGTGCGCCGCCGCGGTCAGACGCGCGGCCTCGGCCGACGCGCTCTCCTTGGCCTCGGCGACGATCTTCTTGCCGTCCTCACGGGCGGCATCGCGGATCTCACCGGCTTCCTTGCGGGCCTCGGCCAGCTGCGAGGTGTACTCCTCGAGCGCGGCCTCGGCGCGACGCTGGGCCTCGTCGGCCTTGGCGATGTTGCCTTCGATCGCGGCGGACCGCGCATCGAGCAGCGCTGCCATCTTGGGCAGTGCCACACGCCAGACGACGAGCAGGATGACGACGAAGCAGACCGCCGACCAGATGATGTCGTACCACGCGGGCAGCAGAGGGTTGTGTGTCGCACCCTCTTCCGCGGCGTACGTGACAAGAGCGTTCAGCATCCTGTCTCCTTCAGGGTCAATGCGGGCGAAATCAGAAGCCGAAGATGAAGGCGGTCGCGATGCCGATGAAGGCGAGCGCCTCGGTGAAGGCGATGCCGATCCACATCAGGACCTGCAGACGGCCGGCCAGCTCGGGCTGACGCGCGACGCCCTCGATCGTCTTGCCGACGACGATGCCCACACCGATGGCGGGGCCGATGGCGGCGAGGCCGTAGCCGACCGTCGCGATGGAACCGGAGACCTCGGCGAGAACCGTAGTTGCGTCCACGGGGTGTTTTCCTTTCGGTTGGGTGGGAGGGCGTCTGCCCGCCCGCTCAGTGCTCTTCTGCCACCGCGAGCTGGATGTAGACCGCGGTGAGGATGGTGAAGACGTAGGCCTGGAGGGCGGCGACCAGGAGCTCGAACAGCGTGAAGACGAAGCCGAACGCCAGCGAGCCGGCCGCGAGCGCGGACCACCAGCCGCCCATGTCGATGAGGAAGAACTGCGTCGCCGCGAAGAACAGGACGAGCAGCAGGTGGCCGACCATCATGTTCATCAGGAGTCGCAGGGTCAGCGTGACCGGGCGGATGATGAACGTCGAGACGAGCTCGATCGGCGTGACGATGAAGTAGATCGGCCAGGGCACGCCCGACGGGAAGAGCGCGTTCTTGAAGAAGTTCTTCGGGCTCTTCTTGATGCCCGCGTAGATGAACGTGACGTAGCTGACGACGGCGAGCAGCAGCGGAACCGCGATGATCGACGTTCCCGCGATGTTGAGGAACGGGATGACGCCCGTCAGGTTCATGAACAGCGTCATGAAGAAGATCGTCGTGAGGATCGGGAGGAACCGCTTGCCGTCCTTCTTGCCGAGGAGGTCTTCGGCGACGTTGACCCGAACGAAGTCGAGGCCCATCTCGACGATGCTCTGGAAGCGGCCGGGAACGACCGTCATGCGACGCGTGCCGAGCCAGAGGACGAGGACGACCGCGATGGTCGCGAGGAACTGGATCAGGTGGATCCTGTTGATGACCAGGTCGCCGATCTGGAAGACGGCCTCAGGGAAGAACTCGTCGATCGACGGGCCGTGGAACTCCGGGCCTTCAGAAGTCGCGGCGGATCCGACGGTGGTGGCGAACAGGTTCGCAGTCTGGGTAAACAGCGCTGGCTCCAGCTTCGGGGCACCGGCCAGGGCCGGGGCGACGATGGTCGATGTTGAGCACGACTCCGCACACGCTCCCCGAGGGAGTCGGCGGGCTCGATGAACAGCCTATCAGTCTCGGGGGCCCGTCTCGTCACCCCTGCCCTCATCCGCAGGCCCCTCTCCCAGTTCCTCGGCCGTGGGCAGGGTGACGTCGCTCGCGTGCGGCACGCGCATGCGGGTCATGACCACGACGTCGATGACGAGCGAGACGACGACACTCGCGACGAGCGCGACGAAGAAGACCGTTCCGTTGAGCCACGGCTGGCCGCGCAGCGTGAGGAGCACGACGATGAACACGACGAACTTGACGACCCATGCGCCCATCACGAGGCCGAAGAAGATCGGCACGTAGAGCGGGTCGCCGTACCAGCGGTTGGCGATCAGGATGCTGCCGGCGGTCAGCGCGAGGAAGACGGCCGCGAGCACGACCGCGACAAGGGCGCTCCACAGGCCGTCGGCTCCGGCGACGGCGAACCCGATGACAGCGCCCGCGACGGCGAGCACCGCGGTCGCGGCCGCCGACCACACGAGCGTGGTGCGGAAGATGCGGGAGCTGGAGAGGACGGGACGGTTCATACGACGGACTTCCGTTCGGGCTCTGTCGAGGCGGCGCCGCGTGGCGTGCGGCGCGAGGGCAGGAGGGTCACAAGGAGGCAGGGGACGGCCCCCGCCACGAAGAAGACGATGCCAGGCCAGTAGAGCCCGGGCCACCCGGCGGTCGTGCCGATGTACATGAGGAGCACCGACAGGCTCACCACGGCCGTCCACGCGTAGAAGATCAGGACGGCGTCCCGATCGCTGTGCCCCATGTCGAGCATCCGATGGTGCAGGTGCTTGCGGTCGGGCGAGAACGGCGACTTGCCCTTGGACATGCGGCGCACGACCGCGAGGCCGAAATCGAGCAGCGGCAGGAGCACGACCACGATCGGCAGGAGCACGGGGATGAAGGCGCCGAGCAGCTGCGAGCGGCCGAAGCGGTCGTTGTCCGAGACGAGCTCCGCGGGCAGCTGGCCCGTGACGAGAATGGCCGAGACCGCCATCAGGAGCCCCAGCATGAGCGCGCCGCCGTCGCCCATGAACATGCGCGCAGGGTTCCAGTTGAACGGAAGGAACCCCAGGCACGCGCCCATGAGGGCGATCGCGATGAACGCCGCGAGGTTGGAGTAGCTGGAGAACTCGAAGTCGCGCGCGAGCAGATAGGTGTAGGCGAAGAACACGCCGTTGGCGATGAGCACGACGCCCGCGACCAGACCGTCGAGGCCGTCGATGAAGTTGACGGCGTTCATGGCCACCACGATGACGAGCACCGAGACGATGACGCTGACCCAGCCGGAGACGACCGTCTTGCTCGCCCCGAAGGGCAGCGAATAGATCTGCACCCCGCCCGGCGCGACGATGATCCACGCGACGAGGATCTGCGCTCCGAGCTTGAGGAACCAGTCGAGATCCCAGAGGTCGTCAGCCACGCCGACGACGACGATGAGGAACGTCGCGCCGAGGATCGCCCAGTTGCGTTCGGGACGGTCCCAGAAGATGTGGAAGTAGGGAACGGCGGTGGAGAGCGCGAATGCCCCGACGACCCCGAGGAACATCGCGATGCCGCCGAGGCGGGGTGTCGGGTTCTTGTGGACGTCGCGCTCACGGATGCCGGGATACAGCTTGTAGCGCATGCTCACGCGCCACACGACCCAGGTCAGCGCGAACGTCAGCGTCGCGGTGAGGATGAGGGTGAAGACGTAGTGCTTCACGCCGGCCCGCCGGCCGCGTCGGGATCTGCGGGATCGGGCTCGAGGAGATCTCCGAGCACCTCGCGGAGCGCCGCGCGGCTGACGGCGCCCTCCCGGAGCACACGCACCGGACGGGACTGTCCGCCCACGAGACCCGTAGCGTCGACGATCGTGGAGGCGACTCCCGTCGACGAGGGGCCGCCGTCGAGATACACCGAGATGCTGTCACCGAGCATGTCGACGGCGTCGTCGACGGCTGTCGCCGCCGGCTTGCCCGTGAGGTTCGCGCTCGACACGGCGAGGGGCCCGGTCTCGGCGAGCAGCTCCAAGGCGATGCGCTCGTCGGGCATGCGAACGGCGACGGTGCCCCCCGTGTCGCCGAGGTCCCACGTGAGCGAGGGCTGCGCCGGGAGCACGATGGTGAGCCCGCCGGGCCAGAAGCGCTCGACGAGGCGCTCGACGGCTTCGGGCACCTCCGCCGCGAGCGCGCGCAGCGTCGGGATGCCGGGCACGAGCACCGGCGGCGGCGACTGGCGTCCGCGGCCCTTCGCGGCGAGCAGCCGGGCCACGGCGGCCGGGCTGAAGGCGTCCGCACCGACCCCGTACACGGTGTCGGTGGGCAGCACGACGAGCTCACCCCGGGCGATGGCCTGGCGCGCCTGTCGCAGGGCGCTCAGGAGCTGGTCGGCGTCACGGCAGTCGAAGACGGAGGACATAACCGCACCAGTCTACGTTCGATGACCCGACGCTCCCTGAGCGAGTCGGTTCGGTCGCGCTCGCCCGCGGCGCTGGCGGCCCGTCAGGGGCGCAGGGCCGTGGTCGCGCGGTCGCGCATCGTCAGGTCGGGGTGGGTCGCGGCGGCGCGCCAGCCGTCGGCCATGAGCAGCTCGCGAATGGGAGGCCCCTGCCACTCGCCGTGCTCGATGACGAGCGCGCCGCCGGGGTGCAGCAGCCGCATCCCGACACGAGACAGCACGCGCACGACGTCGAGGCCGTCCTCTCCCCCGTACAGCGCCGCGTGCGGATCCCAGAACCGCACCTCGGGATCGCGCGGGATCGCCTCGTCGGGAACGTAGGGCGGGTTGGACACGACCACGGACACCGTGCCGTCGAGGTCGGGGAACGCGTCGGCCAGGTCGACGAACGCGAGCTTTGCGACCGGGGCGATCCGCGTGAAGTTCTCCTTCGCCCAGATGAACGCGTCGACGGAGTTCTCGGCGGCGAACACCCGCGCGTGCGGCACCTCCGTCGCGAGCGACAGGGCGATGGCGCCCGAGCCGGTGCCGAGGTCGACGGCCACTGGCTGAGGAGACGCGGTCGCACGCAGGGCATCGATCGCGAGCTGAGCGACCATCTCGGTCTCCGGCCTCGGGACGAACACACCCGAGCCGACGCGCAGTTCGAGATGACGGAACGGCGCGACGCCCGTCAGGTGCTGAAGCGGCTCACGCGCCGCCCTGCGCTCCACGAGCGTCGCGAACGCATCCAGTCCCTCGGCCGGCAGTCCATCGCCACGCAGTGCGGCCGCTGCAAGCGCACCGCGCGAGAGCCCCCACACGTGGGCCGCGAGCAGCTCGGCATCGACGTCAGGAGTGGGGACGCCGGCCGCAGCGAGTTCCGCCGCGGCGGCGCGCAGCAGCTCGCTCAGCGAAGACGGCTCGTTCGGGCTTTCGGAGGCAGTCATGGGTCCGTCCAGCCTAATCCCGCGCCACCGGCGGCGGAGTACGGCGGATTCCCGGGAATGTTCGTCACATACGGCGCACGGATGCGGGGTCGCCCGTAGTCTTGGAGAGGGTCTCGATCAGAGAGCCAGACCCTCGAAACCCTTTCGAAAGGCAGACCATGTCCGGCATCCACTCCGACATCACGAGCGCATTCGGCAACACGCCCCTCGTCCGACTGAACCGCGTCTCGGAGGGGCTTCCCGGCACCGTTCTCGCCAAGCTCGAGTTCTACAACCCCGCATCGTCGGTCAAGGACCGCCTCGGCATCGCGATCGTCGACGCCGCGGAGGCCTCCGGCGAGCTGAAGCCGGGTGGCACGATCGTCGAGGGCACGAGCGGCAACACCGGCATCGCGCTCGCGATGGTGGGGGCGGCGCGTGGGTACAAGGTCATCCTGACGATGCCGTCATCGATGTCCACCGAGCGCCGCATGCTCCTCAAGGCATACGGGGCAGAGCTCGTGCTGACCGACCCCGCCCTCGGCATGAAGGGCGCCGTCGCGGAAGCCGAGCGCATCGCCGGCGAGACGCCGGGCGCCGTGCTGGCGCAGCAGTTCGCCAACGAGGCCAACGTCGAGATCCACCGCAAGACGACGGCCGAAGAGGTCATCCGCGACACGGACGGCGAAGTCGGCTACTTCGTCGCGGGCATCGGCACCGGCGGCACCATCACCGGCGTCGGCCAGGTGCTCAAGGAGCGGGTGCCCGGGGCCAAGGTCGTCGCCGTCGAGCCGGCCGACTCCCCGTTGCTGACGAAGGGCACCCCCGGACCCCACAAGATTCAGGGCATCGGTCCCAACTTCGTCCCGCCGATCCTCGACCAGGGCGTGATCGACGAGGTCGTCGACGTCGAGTTCGACGACGCGATCGCCACGGCGCGCGAGGTCGCCACCAAGGAGGGCATCCTCGTCGGAATCTCGTCCGGCGCCGCGATCTGGGCGGCCCTGCAGGTCGCTGCACGTCCTGAGGCTGAAGGCAAGAACGTCGTCGTGATCGTGCCGTCGTTCGGCGAGCGGTACCTCTCGACCGCTCTGTACGAGCACCTGCGCGAGAACTGACCCGCACGTGCCCGGCATCCACTCCGACATCACCAGCGCGTTCGGCGACACGCCGCTCGTCCGCCTCAACCGCCTGACCGAGGGCCTCGCCGCCGAAGTGGTCGTCAAGCTCGAGTTCTACAACCCGGGCGCGAGCGTCAAGGACCGCCTGGGCTACGCGCTCGTGGAGGCCGCCGAGCAGAGCGGCGAGCTGCCGCCCGGCGGCACGATCGTCGAATCGACGAGCGGCAACACGGGCATCGCGCTCGCGCTCATCGGCGCCGCGCGTGGCTACCGCGTGATCCTCACGATGCCGGCGTCGATGTCGAAGGAGCGCCGCACGCTGCTCAAGGCATACGGCGCAGAGCTCGTGCTCACCGACCCCTACAAGGGCATGACCGAGGCCGTCGAGACAGCGAAGCGGATCGTGGCGGAGACGCCGGGCGCGATCCTCGCCCGCCAGTTCGAGAGCGCTGCGAACGCCGCCATCCACCGCCGCACGACGGCAGAGGAGATCTGGCGCGACACCGACGGCGACGTCGACTGGTTCGTCGCGGGTTCGGGCACGGGCGGCACCGTCACCGGCGTCGGGCAGGTGCTCAAAGAGCGCAATCCCGACGTCCGGGTCGTGCTGGTCGAGCCGAAGGACTCCCCCGTCCTCACCGAGGGCCGCGCGGGTGGCCACCGCATCCAGGGCATCGGCCCGAACTTCGTGCCCGAGGTGCTCGACCTCAGCGTGGTCGACGAGATCTTCGACGTCGAGTTCGACGACGCGATCGAGACCGCGCGCGACCTGGCGACGAAGGAAGGCATCCTCGCGGGAATGTCGGCGGGCGCCGCGGTGTGGACCGCACTGCAGATCGCAGCACGTCCCGAAGCCGCCGGCAAGCGCATCGTCGTGATCGTTCCGGATGCCGGGGAGCGGTACCTGTCGACGGCGCTCTACGCCCATCTCAAGGAGGACTCGGAGTGAGCCGTCTCGGGATCGCCGCACGCATCCGCGAGGACATCGCGGCCGCGAAGCTGCGCGACCCCGCTGCGCGCGGAGGATTCGAGCTGGCGCTCCTCTACCCCGGGCTCCACGCGATCTGGGCGCATCGCGTGTGGCACGTCCTGTGGCGGCGGAAGCTCCGTCTCATCGCCCGCGCCGGTTCACAGATCACGCGCTGGCTGACGGGCATCGAGATCCATCCCGCTGCGGTGATCGGCCGCCGGTTCTTCATCGACCACGGCATGGGCGTCGTCATCGGCGAGACCGCCGAGATCGGCGACGACGTCATGCTCTACCACGGGGTCACGCTGGGCGGCCGCACACGCGACGCCGGCAAGCGGCACCCGACCCTCCGTGACGGCGTGGCGGTCGGTGCGGGCGCGAAGATCCTCGGCCCCATCGTGATCGGCGCGCGGTCGGTCGTCGGCGCGAACGCCGTCGTGACGCGCGACTCGCCTGCTGACTCCGTGCTCGTGGGCGTCCCGGCGAAGCCGCGCCCTCGCGTCTCGGGCGAGGACACGCGTGCCGTGCTGACGGCGCCCGAGTACTACATCTGACGCTCTGGCGCGTTCCGCGCCGGCACCGCTGTGTCAGTCGCCGCCGAGGGCGGCGAGACGCGCCTCCTCATCGGCCGCGATCGCCGCTTCGACGAGAGGATCGAGCGCGCCGTCCATCACCTGGTCGAGGTTGTAGGCCTTGTAGCCGGTGCGGTGGTCGGCGATGCGGTTCTCGGGAAAGTTGTAGGTGCGGATGCGCTCTGACCGATCCATGCCGCGGATCTGCGAGCGTCGAGCGTCGGAGGCCGCGGCGTCCCGCTCCTCCTGCTGCTTGGCGAGCAGGCGCGCCCGCAGCACGCGCATGGCGGCCTCGCGGTTCTGCAGCTGACTCTTCTCGTTCTGCATCGAGACGACGATTCCGGTGGGAACGTGGGTGATGCGCACCGCCGAGTCGGTGGTGTTCACCGACTGACCGCCCGGGCCCGACGACCGGAAGACATCGATCTTCAGGTCGTTGGGGTCGATCTGGATCTCCTCGGGCTCGTCGACCTCGGGGAACACCAGCACACCCGTGGTCGACGTGTGGATGCGGCCCTGCGACTCCGTCGCGGGCACCCGCTGAACGCGGTGCACGCCGCCCTCGTACTTGAGGTGCGCCCACACGCCCTGCGCAGGATCGGTGCTGCTGCCCTTGATCGCCACCTGCACGTCTTTGTAGCCGCCCAGGTCGCTCTCGTTGCGCTCCAGCAGCTCCGTCTTCCACCCCTTCGAAGCGGCGTACTGCAGATACATCCGCAGGAGGTCGGCGGCGAACAGCGCCGACTCAGCGCCGCCCTCCCCCGACTTGATCTCCATGATCACGTCGCGGGCGTCGTCGGGATCGCGCGGGATCAGCAGCCGGCGCAGACGCTCCTGCGCCGCGGCGAGCCGCTCTTCGAGCGCGGGAACCTCGGCGGCGAACGCTTCGTCTTCCTTCGCGAGCTCACGCGCGGCTTCGAGGTCATCGGATGCCGCGATCCACGCGTCGTGAGCGGCGACGATCCGGCTGAGCTCGGCGTACCGGCGGTTGACCCGCTTGGCGCGCGCCGGGTCCGCGTGCACGGCCGGGTCGGAGAGCTCCTCCTGGACCGCCCTGTGCTCCTCGATCAGCCCCTTGACGGACTCGAACACGAATGTCCCCGTTCGGGTCAGCGGATGCTGTTCTCGTGCCCGTGGCTGTGTCCGCCGGCAGCGGGAGTCGGGATCGACTTCTGCATCTGCACGAGGAACTCGACGTTGGACTGCGTCTCCTTGAGCTTGCCGAGCACGACCTCGAGGGCCTGCTGCGGGTCAAGGCCCGCAAGTGCACGGCGGAGCTTCCAGGTGATCTTGACCTCGTCGGGCGACAGGAGCATCTCCTCGCGCCGCGTCGACGATGCGTTGACGTCGACGGCGGGGAAGATGCGCTTGTCCGCGAGCTGGCGGTTGAGGCGCAGCTCGCTGTTTCCCGTGCCCTTGAACTCTTCGAAGATGACCTCGTCCATCTTGGAGCCGGTCTCGACGAGCGCGGTCGCGAGGATGGTGAGCGAGCCGCCGTTCTCGATGTTGCGCGCGGCGCCGAAGAAGCGCTTGGGCGGGTACAGCGCGGAGGCGTCGACACCACCGGTCAGCACGCGACCGGAGGTCGGCGCCGAGATGTTGTAGGCGCGGCCGAGGCGCGTGATCGAGTCGAGCAGCACCACGACGTCACGACCGAGCTCCACGAGACGCTTGGCGCGCTCGATGGCGAGCTCGGCGACCGTCGTGTGGTCTTCGGCGGGACGGTCGAAGGTCGACGCGATGACCTCGCCCTTGACGGTGCGCTGCATGTCGGTGACCTCTTCGGGCCGCTCGTCGACCAGCACCACCATGAGGTGGACCTCCGGGTTGTTGGTCGCGATCGCGTTGGCGATCTGCTGCAGCACGATCGTCTTGCCGGCCTTCGGCGGCGCGACGATGAGGCCGCGCTGGCCCTTGCCGATCGGGGCGACCAGGTCGATGATGCGCTGGGTCAGCTTCTCGGGCGCGGTCTCGAGACGCAGACGCTCCTGCGGGTAGAGCGGCGTGAGCTTGCCGAACTCGACCCGGTGGGCGGCGTCTTCGACCGACAGGCCGTTGATCGCGTCGACCTTGACGAGCGCGTTGTACTTCTGGCGGCTCGACTGCTCGCCCTCGCGGGGCTGCTTGATCGCGCCGACGACCGCGTCGCCCTTGCGCAGGTTGTACTTCTTGACCTGGCCAAGAGACACGTAGACGTCGCTCTGACCGGGCAGGTAGCCGGTGGTGCGCACGAAGGCGTAGTTGTCGAGCACATCGAGGATGCCGGCGATCGGGATGAGGACGTCGTCCTCGCCGATCTCGGTCTCGAACTCGTCGCCCGCCTGGCCGTTGCGGCGCTTGTTGCGCTGGCGGCCGCGACCCTGGCCCTGCTGGCCCTGGCTGTCGTCGGCCTCCGCGGGCGGTGCGGGAGTGGGCTCGGCCTGCTCGGCCGCCTGCTCCTTGTCGCCGCCCTTGTTGCGGTTGCGGTTGCGGCTGCGGCTGCGGCTGCGTGAGCGGCTGGGGGTCTCCGACGAGGACTCGCCCTCGGCGTCGTCGGCCTTCTCGGCATCCGTCTGCCCAGCGTCACCCTTGTCGGCATCCGTCTGCGCGGCGTCGGACTTCTTGTCCGTCTGCGCAGCGTCGGACTTCTTGCCCGCCTTCTTGGCGTCGGTCGTGGCCTCGGCAGGCGAGTCCTCGGCCGCGGCCGGCTCATCGGCGGGCGCGTCGGCCTTCTCGGCGTCGGCCGTCTTGTCGGCCTCGGTCTTGTCGGCCTCGGTCTTGTCGGCCTCAGGGGCCTTCTCGACGTCGGCGCTCTTCGCACGTCGCGGCGCGCGCTTGCGCGGCGCCTTGGCAGGCTTCTCCTCCGCGGCAGGCTTCTCCTCTGCGGCGGGGGCCTCCTCTGCGGGCGCCTCCGCGGCCGGAGCGTCCTCGGCGGGCGCCTCAACGGCCTCGGCAGCGGGCTCCTCCGAGGGAGCCTCGGCAGCGGCCTCGGTCTCGTCCTCGGTCGCGGCCTCCGCGACGGGAGCCTCCGCAGCCGGGGCTTCGGTGCTGGTCTGGTCGGCCGCGGCCGACTCGGCGGGAACGTCTGCGATGGCTTCGTCGCGCGCAGCGTCTTCGGTCTGGATCTCGGAGATGGACTCCACGAGTTCTCCCTCTGGATATGGATAGGACTGACCGCATCTCGGGCCCGTCCACAGCGGGCTCCTTCCGGATCCGAAGCGCGTCGCGTCTCACAGACAGCGTTCGCCAGAGCCGGGGTTTATACGGTGGTTCGCAGAATTGCGACGGAGGCCAGATTCACGAGGTGCTCGTGGAACCCTCCGTATATTCCCTCACTGTACCACCACGAACATCGACGGCGAGCAGGAGCGGCTCCCACGGTGTGTCCGACTGCGCGGCGACCTCGACGGCCTCGAGGCGCCGCCCGGGACCGTCGGCGAGCACCAGCACGCTCGGCCCGGCACCCGACACGACGGCCGCGAACCCCGCCGCCCGGAGCCGGCGCACGAGGTCGTCGGTCGCGGGCATCGCCTGGGCCCGGTACGACTGATGCAGCTTGTCCTCGGTCGCCGCCATGAGCAGCTCGGGGCTCTGCGTGAGCGCAGCGATCAGCAGCGCCGAGCGCGACACGTTGAAGACGGCGTCTTCACGCGGAACCTGCAGCGGCGCCAGCCCTCGGGCGACGCTCGTCGACATCGTGAAGTCGGGAACGAAGACCAGCGGCGAGACGCCGCGGTGAACGAGCAGCTTCTTGTGCTGAGGGCCGTCCTCGTCCATCCATGCGATCGTCAGCCCGCCGAACAGGGCGGGGGCGACGTTGTCGGGGTGCCCTTCCATCTCGGTCGCGAGCCGCAGGAGCATGTCGGGGCCGATCTCGACCTCGCCCTCCAGCAGTCCCTTCGCTGCGAGGAGTCCGGCGACGACGGCCGCGCCCGACGAGCCCATGCCACGCCCGTGAGGGATGGCGTTGCGAGCTGACAGGTGGATGCCGGGCATCGTGCGGCCGACAGCCTGGTACGCGTGGGCGATCGCGCGCACCACGAGGTGCGACGCGTCGGTGGGCACGTCATCGGCCCCCTCTCCGACCACGGTGATCTCGAGGCGATCGTCGGGAAGCGTGGTGACGGTGAGCTCGTCGTAGACGCTCAGCGCGAGGCCGAGCGTGTCGAAGCCGGGGCCCAGGTTGGCGCTGGTGGCCGGCACCCGCACCGCGACCGCACGGCCGCTCATGCTGTGGGCGCCAGTCCGAGAACGGACGCCACCTCGCTGGTCTCGGCGTCGACGACCGTCGGCGTGACCTCGCTGCCGTCGGCCTGGCGAAGGGCCCACTGGGGGTCCTTGAGGCCGTGGCCGGTGACGGTCAGCACGACCTTCGCTCCAGCCGGGACGACGCCGGCCTCGGCGCGGTCGAGAAGACCCGCGACGCTGATCGCCGACGCCGGCTCGACGAAGACCCCGACGGTTCCGGCAAGCAGCTTCTGTGCCGCCAGGATGCGGTCGTCGTCGATCGCCCCGAACCAGCCCTCGGTCGCGTCGCGTGCCTCAAGGGCGAGCTCCCAGGAGGCGGGATTGCCGATGCGGATCGCCGATGCGATCGTCTCCGGGCTGCGCACGACTTCGCCACGCACGAGCGGGGCCGAGCCGGCGGCCTGGAACCCGAACATGCGCGGCACTCGCGTCGCGGCGCCGCGGGCGGCCTCCTCGCGGTAGCCGCGCGAATAGGCGGTGTAGTTGCCCGCGTTGCCGACGGGGATGAAGTGGAAGTCCGGCGCGTCGCCGAGCTGGCTGACGACCTCGTAAGCGGCCGTCTTCTGGCCGTCGATGCGGTCGGGGTTCACCGAGTTGACGAGGTGCACGGGGTAGCTCTCGGCGAGCTCACGGGCGATCTCGAGGCAGTCGTCGAAGTTCCCGCGGATCTGGATCAGCTGGCCGTTGTGGATGACGGCCTGGCTGAGCTTGCCCATCGCGATCTTGCCCTCGGGCACCAAGACGGCGGCCGTGATGCCGGCGTGCGCCGCGTATGCGGCGGCCGAGGCCGAGGTGTTGCCGGTCGAGGCGCAGATGACGGCCTTCGCCCCGTGCTCGACGGCGCGCGAGAGCGCCACCGTCATGCCGCGGTCCTTGAAGGAGCCCGTGGGGTTCATGCCCTCGAACTTGACGTAGACGTCGGCCCCGGTGATCTTCGACAGCGAGGGAGCCGGGATGAGCGGCGTTCCGCCCTCGCCCAGAGTCACGACGGTCGAGGCGTCGGTGACGCCCAGACGATCGGCGAATTCGCGCAGGACTCCGCGCCAGACGTGTGCCATGTCAGTCTCCTTCCACGCGCAGGACCGAGGCGACGCGTTCGACGACGTCGCTCGATGCGAGACGTTCCACCGTCTCGGCGAGATCCTGCTCCCGTGCCTTGTGGGTGCCGATGACCAGGCGTGCCTGCCCGGACTCCTCGGCGCCGATGATGGTCTGTTCGACGGTCGCGATCGACACGTTCCCGTCGGTGAGGATGCCCGCGATGGTCGCGAGCACACCGGGACGGTCGTCGACCTCGAGGGTGATCTGGTAGCGGGTGACGGCGCGGCCGACCGGGGCGATCGGCAGGTTCGCTCCGGTGGACTCGCCCACGCCGAGGCCGCCGGCGATGTGGCGGCGGGCGGCCGAGACGACGTCACCCAGCACGGCAGAGGCGGTCTGGATGCCGCCTGCACCGGCGCCGTAGAACATGAGGTCTCCGGCGGCCTCCGCCTGCACGAAGACCGCGTTGTTGGCGCCGTGCACGCTCGCGAGCGGATGCTCGCGGCGCACGAGGGCGGGGTGCACACGCACCGAGATCGACTCACGGCCGTCGTCGTCGATCCGCTCGCACACCGCGAGCAGCTTCACGACGTAGCCGGCCTGGCGCGCGGCATCCATCATCTGCTTGTCGACGGCCGTGATGCCCTCACGGTGCACCGCGTCGAGCGGCACGGTCGTGTGGAATGCCAGCGAGGCGAGGATGGCCGCCTTCTGCGCCGCGTCGTAGCCCTCGACGTCCGCCGTGGGGTCGGCTTCGGCGTAGCCCAGGCGCTGCGCGTCGGCGAGCACGTCGGAGTACTCGGCGCCCTCGCTGTCCATGCGGTCGAGGATGTAGTTGGTCGTGCCGTTGACGATCGCGAGGATGCGGTGGACGCGGTCGCCGGCGAGCGAGTCCCGCAGCGGACGGATGATCGGGATGGCGCCGGCGACCGCGGCCTCGTAATGCACGGAGGCGCCCACCTGGTCGGCCGCCTCGAACAGCTCGGGGCCGTGGGTCGCCAGCAGGGCCTTGTTGCCCGTGACGACGTCGGCACCGGCGGCGAGCGCTTTGAGGATGGAGCTGCGAGCGGGCTCGATGCCGCCCATGAGCTCGATGACGATGTCGCTTCCGACGATGAGCGGCTCGGCGTCGGTCGTGAGCAGCTCGCGCGGAAGGTCGGCGTCGCGCGGCGCGTCGACGTCGCGCACCGCGATGCCCACCAGCTCCAGCTCGGCTCCCGCACGCTCGGCGAGTTCGGCGGAGTGCTTCAGCAGGAGCGCAGCGACCTGTGAACCGACGGAGCCGGCCCCCAGCAGCGCCACCCGCAGGCGACGGTCATCAGTCATTCAGTCCCCCAGGGATCGTCGGAGTGGTGTTCGAGGCGTCGGCGCCGACGTCGCGTGCCAGCAGGTCGGCGATCGTCTCCCCCCGCACGATGACGCGGGCACGGCCGTCGCCGACGGCCACGACCGGCGGGCGCGGCACCGCGTTGTAGTTGCTGGAGAGCGAATAGCAGTAGGCGCCGGTTGCGGGCACCGCGAGCAGGTCGCCCGGCGTCACGTCTGCCGGAAGGTACTCGGCGTCGACGACGATGTCGCCCGACTCGCAGTGACGGCCGACGACGCGGGCGAGCGCGGGGGCGGCATCCGAGACCCGCGACGCGACGCGAGCGGAGTACTGCGCGCCGTAGAGAGCGGGGCGTGCGTTGTCGCTCATGCCGCCGTCGACGCTCACATACAGGCGCGTGAGGTCGTCGGTCGCCTGCACGGGCTTGACCGTGCCGACCTCGTAGAGGGTGACGCCCGCGCGCCCGACGATCGTGCGACCGGGCTCGAAGGCGAGGTCGGGCATGGGGATGCCGCGGGCGGCGCACTCGCGCGCGACGGCGTCGACGATGCCGTCGGCGAGCTGCTCGATGGGCGTCGGGTCGTCGGCCGACGTGTAGGCGATGCCGAAGCCGCCGCCGAGGTTCAGCAGCGGGACTTCGCCGCCGGCGAGAAGCTGGGCGTGCACCTCGACCAGGCGCGCGGCGGACTCGGCGAAGCCCGCGGTGCCGAAGATCTGCGAGCCGATGTGGCAGTGCAGGCCGATGAAGCGCAGCGATGGCAGCTCGCGGATGCGGGCCACGACGGCGGTCGCGTCGCTCAGCGCGAACCCGAACTTCTGGTCTTCATGGGCCGTGGCGAGGAAGTCGTGCGTCTCGGCGTGCACGCCGCTGTTGACGCGCACGAGCACGTTCTGCACGGATCCGCGCCGCTCGGCGATCGCGGCGAGCCGCTCGATCTCGATCGGGCTGTCGACGATGACGGAGCCGAGGCCGTGCGCGACGGCCGCGTCGAGCTCGGCGGTCGACTTGTTGTTGCCGTGGAGGCCGATGCGGGACGGGTCAGCGCCTCCGGCGAGCGCGATCGCGAGCTCTCCCCCGGTCGCCACGTCGACGGCGAGGCCCTCGGAGGTCACCCACCGAACGACCTCGGTACTCAGGAACGCCTTGCCCGCGTAGTACACCCGGGCGCGCACGCCGTGGCGGGCGGTCGCCGCGTCGAATGCCTCTCGCACGCGGCGGGCGCGGGCGCGGACGCCCGGCTCGTCGAGCACGTACAGCGGGGTGCCGAACTGCTCCTTCAGTTCCTCCACCGAGACGCCGCCGATCGACAGGGCGCCCGACTCGTCGCGACAGGCCGACTCGGGCCACACGGAGGGGACGAGTCCGTTGGCATCCTCCGGCGCGACCAGCCAGTCGGGCACGAGGGGACGGTTGTCAGGGGCGGACACGATGAGCAACCAATCGGGTGGAGACGGTCGCTGTCGGCGGGATCATCACGCCGGAACAGCGGTGACAGGCGGTGTGTGAAAGTCTAGGGCACCGGTTCGGCTCCGCCCGTCAGGGGTGACGCTCTCAGTCACAGGAGCCCTTCTCGCGCGCGGCGCCTTCGCGCAGGATCGCACTGTCGATCTCGAAGCGGGCGACCACGGTGCCACGCTCGACCCTCGCATCGGTGAGCGTCACGGCGGCCGGGAGGCGATCGGCGATGCACACCTCCCAGTCGCGCACGACCGTCGACGCGATCGCCCCGAACTGCCGCAGCACCGCGTCAGCGGAGACCTCGGCGCCCGCCACGCGGAACGTCGTCGGCGTGAGCACGAGGTCGCCGCCCTGGGCCCGCGGCGTGAGCGCGACGCCCACGGGCACTCTCGCGAGCAGAGCGTCGATCTCGAAGGTGGCCGCGAGATCCGGCGCGTCGATCTCGACGGTCGCCGCGGGGAAGCCGTCGATCGACGAGAGGAGACGCTGGAGCTGCGGCTCGTCCAGCGTGACGGTCGCGTATGCGCCGCTCCAGTCACCGTCGCCGAAGACGGGAACGTCCTTCGCCTCGACGACGATGTCGCCGCTCGCGTCGCCGAGGGGGATGTCGTCGGATGCCACGCGCACCGATGAGATGCTGCCCGCCAGCAGCGGCAGCAGCACGGACCCCGGAAGGTCGACATCGATCTCATGGTCGGCCGCGAGATCGAGACGCGTGATCGCCTGCTCGCGGATCGTGCGCTCGATGAGGCCGCGGGCGACCTGCTCGCCGGCGATCCACGCGACGGCCATCAGCACGACCACGACGAGCAGCGCGACGATCCACGGCCAGCGGCGCCGGCGGGGCTCAGCCGCGGAGGTCGGGGCCCAGTGCGCCGCCGCCCACTGCGCCGATCCTGCGGGCGGCGCGGGCGGCCGCCTCGTCGGCTGCTGGTCGGCGCTCATGAGAGGGTCACATGCGTTCGGGAGCGCTGACGCCAAGGAGGTCGAGGCCGTTGCGGAGCACCTGGCCGGTGGCGTCGTTGAGCCAGAGGCGGGTGCGGTGGAGGTCGGTGACCTCCTCATCGCCGAGCGGGGTGACGCGGCAGCTGTCATACCAGCGGTGGTACAGCGAGGCGAGCTCCTCGAGGTAGCGGGCGACGCGGTGAGGCTCGCGGACCTCGGCGGCGAACGCGACGATGCGCGGGAACTCCTGAAGCGCGCCCAGCAGCGCCGACTCCGTCTCGTGCTCGAGCAGCTCGGGGGCGAATGCGTCGCGTGTGACGCCGGCCGCCTCCGCGTTGCGAGCGACGTTGTGGGTGCGCGCGTGGGCGTACTGCACATAGAACACAGGGTTGTCGTTGGTGCGCTTCGTGAGGATCTCGGGGTCGAGGGTCAGCGGCGAGTCGGCGGGATACCGGGCGAGCGAGTAGCGCAGCGCGTCGGTGCCGAGCCAGTCGCGCAGGTCATCGAGCTCGATGATGTTGCCCGCGCGCTTCGAGAGGCGCGCGCCGTTGACCGACACGAGCTGACCGATGAGCACCTCGATGTCCTTCTCGGGGTCGTCGCCCGCCGCGCCCGCGAGCGCCTTCAGTCGGTGCACGTAGCCGTGGTGGTCGGCCCCCAGCAGGTAGATCTTGTGCGCGAAGCCGCGGTCGCTCTTGTTGAGGTAGTAGGCGGCGTCGGCGGCGAAGTAGGTGTACTCGCCGTTGGAACGGCGGATGACGCGGTCTTTGTCGTCGCCGAAGTCCGTCGTGCGCACCCACACGGCGTCGTCCTGGTCGAAGACGTGACCCTGACGGCGCAGGCGCTCGACGGCCTCGTCGACGAGGCTGGGCTCGCCGTTGGGCCCCTTCGCGTGCAGGGTGCGCTCGCTGAAGAACACGTCGAAGTGCACGTTGAACTTCTCGAGCGAGCTCTGCAGCTCGGCGAGCTGGAACTCGTATGCACGGTCGCGTGCCGTGACCAGCTGCTGCTCCTCGTCGAGGTCGAGGATGTCGGGCACCGCTTCGACCACACGCTTGGCGAGGTCGTTGATGTACTCGCCGGCGTAGCCGTCTTCGGGCGTCGGCTCGCCCTTGACGGCGGCGAGCACCGACCGGCCGAAACGGTCCATCTGCGCGCCGGCGTCGTTGATGTAGAACTCGCGGACGAGTGTCGCGCCGCTGGCCAGCAGCAGGCGGGCCATGGAGTCGCCGAGCGCCGCCCAGCGCGTGTGGCCGATGTGCATGGGGCCGGTGGGATTGGCGCTGACGAACTCGAGGTTGATCGTCTGCCCACGCTGGCTGTCGTTGGTTCCGAACGCTGCGCCGGCCTCGACGATGGTCTTGGCGAGCGCTCCGGCGGCGGCCGCGTCGAGGCGGATGTTGATGAAGCCGGGGCCGGCGACCTCGACGCTCGCGATGCCGTCGGTGTCGGCGAGCGCGGCGGCGATCTCGGCGGCGAACTCACGGGGGTTCGTTCCGACCGCCTTGCTGAGCTTCAGCGCGGCGTTCGACGCCCAGTCGCCGTGTTCGCGGTTCTTCGGACGCTCCAGCGCGAAGTCGGCGGCCGTGAGGCCCTCGCTCGAACCGGGTCGTCGGGCCTCCGCGAGCGGGGCGACGACGGAGAGCAGGACTTCGGAGAGGGCGTCAGGGTTCATAACCCGTCAAGTCTACGGGCCGTGACCTGCCCATTTTCCGCGCGCAGGCGCGGGACGCGGTCACGCGATCTGGACGAGCGCGCCGAGGTCGTCGTGAGAGGGGTCGGATGCCACGGCCGCCGCATCGACGGCTGCGGCGTCGCCGGCATTCGTCGGCACGACATGCGCGTCGACCTTCATGCGCTGCAGCCCGACGTGACCGCCGTGGTAGCTGAGGAATGCGCAGTCCGCGGCATCCCGGCCGGTCGCGATGCGCACGAGGGAGCGCCGGTTCGACAGGCGTGTCGCGTCGATGACATACCAGTTGCCGTCGTGGTAGGCCTCGGCCACGGCATGGAAGTCCATGGGGCGCAGGCCCGGCGCGTAACAGGCGGTGTAGCGGGCGGGCATGTCCATGGCACGCAGCAGCGCGATGACGACGTGAGCGTAGTCGCGACAGACGCCCTGGCCCGTCATGAGGGTCGTGACAGCGGAGTCGGTGCCCTGACTGAGCCCTGGCGTGTAGGCGACGCTGCCGGCGACGAACTCGCTGACCGCCGTGATGAGGTCACGCCCTTGCAGTCCGCGGAACTGTCGGCGCGCTTGCGCGAACACCTCGTCGGACTGGCAGTAGCGGCTCGGGCGAAGGTAGGTGATCGCCTCGAGGTCGGTCGTGTCGCGGGGGGCGGTCTGACCGTCGAGCAGCGCCTCGTAGCGCACCGCGACGGATCCTGCTTCCCCCTGAAGACGGTGCAGTCGACTGCCGAACTGGTCGACGATCTCGGTGGGCGTGCACACCCGCTCCCCACGCACCGGATCGCGCCCCGTGACCGTCAGCAGCTCGCGCACAATGGGCGCGGGCTGGGCGACGGCGATCTGAAAGATGAGGTCGACGGACGACCCCAGTTCCAGGTCGAGTTCAGCCGTCACGATGCGTTGCACCGGGCAATCCTCGCATGCTCCACGAGGACGCGGCTCGCCCTCGCCGAATCCCCTCGCCTGTGCGAGAGACCGCACAAGATGCCACTCGTCGGACCCGACGTTTCGTGCTTTGAGAAACGTGGCTTACTCTCGTCGCATGGGGGCGACGGAGCATCTTCGGACGAGGCCGCCGGCATGGGCGATCGCACTCGTGTCGGGGCTCGTGATCGCCATCGCGGTGATCGCGATGTGGCGTCCGTGGATGCCGCCCGCGGCCACCGTCGCGGCCGGCCCGGGCGAGGCCGCCGTGGCGGCGCCGCCCGCGCCGCTCCAGCTGCCCGACGGCGCACGCGTGCTGATCTTCGGCGACTCGTGGACGTGGGGTGAGGCGGCGCCACCCAGGCAGGGCTACGCCTATGTCATCGCCGACCTCACCGGCTGGACCACGATCGTCGACGGTGTGCGCGGCAGCGGATACCTGCGACCCGGCAAGGGCGGCGGCGAATTCGGCGAGCGCATCGCCGCACTCGATCCGTCGCTCGATCCCGACCTCGTGATCGTGCAGGGGTCGATCAACGACCGAGCGCTGCATTCCCAGGGGTACCGCGAGGCGGTCACCGCAGCCTGGGACCTGCTGACCGCCATCTACCCGAAGGCGCGCATCGTGATCCTCGGCCCCGCTCCCCATGTGCTCCCGCTCGAGGCCTCGCTGTCCGCGGTCGACGCCGACCTGGCCGACCTCGCCGCTCTCCGCGGGTGGTGGTACATCTCCCCCGTCGCCGAGCAGTGGATCACGGATGCCAACTACCTCGACGTGATCGACACGAGTGAAGCCGGACGAGACCATCCCTCCATCGACGGACACCGGTACCTCGCCGAGCGCCTGGCCGCGTCCGTCGCCGCCATATCCCGGTGATACGCTCGATCAGTACGCCTCCGTAGCTCAGGGGATAGAGCGTTGGTTTCCGGTACCAAAGGTCGCAGGTTCGATTCCTGTCGGGGGCGCCACGGGATGTACGCGGAACGGGTGTGACCTCGAACGCGGAACTCCGAAAAACGAAGAAGGCCGCCTGATCTCAGGCGGCCTTCGCTTCCTTCTCAGGTGATTGCGTGAGTTTGCCTCGCGTAGCACCACCGTTCGACCAGCGGAAACGACAAAGGTCGGCGTCAGTTCCCGTTTCCGGGCAGGCTGACGCCGACCTTCTTGCTGGCCTGTTGGTGAGGTGAGCTGGCGATGCTCAGGTCCGAGCGGGCGTCTTGACCTTCTTCGCCCGGCCTCGTTGGCGGTGACGGTGTGCGTTGCGCAGATGAGCGCTCGACCGGCGCGGGCGGCGGCTGTTCGCTTCGGGCGCTGCCATCCCCATGTCTTCGAGCATGCCGTCTTCGATTCGGCGTGCGAAGAAGTCGTTGATCTTGTCGAGGTTTGCGGCGACGACCGTCAACGTGGCGAGGAAGTACTGGGCGACCGAACCGCGCAGTCGACGCCGGGAGCCGTCTTCGAGCGCGTGGGTGTTGCCATCCTTGAGGAACGCGTTGAACGACTCGACGCTGTTGCGCCCATGCCCGTAGACGGCCCGCCATTCCTTGGAGCCGTGCTGCGCCTTCTCCTCCGCTAGCAGCGCATGCGCCGCGTTCAACCAAGAATGACGGCTCCTGTTGCCACACTTGTCAGCTCAAGTGCTGGCAACGGTGTCGGATGCCCTTGCTCGCTTCTGTGAATGGAGAATGGGTTTACCAACACTTATTGCGTCAAGTGTTGGTAAGGTGATTCCATGCCCACACCTACCGAGAGTCTCGTTCCCATCGATGCGGTGACGTACGAAACGTTCGACTGGAAGCCGCGCGCGCCCGAGATGCACTCGCGGGCCGAGGTGGAGCGTCAGACCGGTCCGTACGAGGCGGCGATCACGCCGCCCATCGCGGCGTGGTCGCCGGTCGTCTCGGGCGAAGACTCCGCCGACGTCGAGGACGCCACCCGCCGGCTGGTCGAGTTCGATCAGCACGCGCAGAAGAAGCTGGGCACCGACAACCCTGCGCTCGGGCCGATGACCGCGATCCTGCTTCGCACGGAGTCGGCGTCGTCGTCACAGATCGAGCAGCTGACGACCTCGGCCAAGCAGCTCGCCCTTGCAGAGATCGACGAGGGCGACAAGCAGAACGCGCTCACCGTCGTCGGCAACGTGCGCGCCATGGAAGCAGCCCTGGCTCTCGCCGACGACATCAGCGAGGACTCCATCCTCGCGATGCACAAGGCCCTGATGCTCCACCAGACTGGCTTCCCACTCCAGGACGCCGGCCGGTACCGCCAAGAGCAGGTGTGGATCGGTCGCGGTGAAGCCGGTCCTCGACTGGCCGACTTCGTGGCCCCGCATCACGACCGGATCTCCGGTGCGGTCGAGGACCTTGTGAGCTTCGTGAAGCGCCAAGATGTTCCCGTGCTGGTCCAGGTGGCCGTTGCCCACGCTCAGTTCGAGACGATCCACCCGTTCGCAGACGGCAACGGTCGGACCGGCCGAGCACTCGCGCAGTCGATCCTCCGCAACAAGGGCCTCGTCGGCTCCACCGCTGTGCCCATCTCGGCCGGCCTTCTCGTGGACGTCGACCGCTACTTCGACGCGCTCAGCTCCTTCAGGGAGGGCGACGCCGGCCCGATCATTCGGGACTTCGCCAACGCGAGCCGGATCGCCGCGACCACGGGAACGCAGCTTGTCGATGACCTCGTCGAGCAGCTCGAAGAGTCGCGCCAGAAGATGACCGGCATCCGTGCGGATGCCGCGGCCTGGAAGATCTTGCCCACTCTCGTCGGTCAGCCTGCGGTGAACGTGAAGTACCTGAAGAACGCGCTCGGTCTCGGCGAGATGGCCGCGTTGCGCGCGCTGGACGCAATGACGGATCGGGAGGTGCTCACCGAGACCACGGGAAAGAGCCGCGGCCGCGTCTGGCAGCACCGCGGCATCTTCGAGGCCCTCGACTCGTACGCCTCAATGATCCGGCGGATGTCAGCGCGCTGACCCGAATCGCGAGCTCAGAGCAGGCGCGGGATGATCGCACCGATCGGACAGCTCCAGTCCCACCGGCCGGCGCCCCCTCGGATGCCGGTATGACGGTCGGCAAGTGAACGATCGACGATCGTGAATGACCCCTCTCGACGCGGGCCTCGTTCGACGCGGGTTCTCGTCGCGGCGGGCCGGGACAACCGGGAGAAGACGCAGACATTCATGCAGATCCTGAACCGGACGCAATTGAAGCACCGTAACCGCATCCGAGGGCCGGCGTCGACAATCACTCGACGCGGCCCGGTAGTGCCGCTGGTTGCGGTGACGTCGGTTGAGGGAGTTTCGGCGTTGCGGGTGGTGGTTGTGCGGGATATGTCTGGGGTGGACTCGAACCACTACCGGTGACCACTGGATCGCCCGCCATGCCCGATAGGGGTGTGCGCCCGCGCCTTCAGCAAAACACCCAGCAGCTGAGGATCCACGGTGGTCCGCCCATAGAGGATGCCGTCGACCCTTGCTCCGTCGACTCGGTCGTAGATCGAGATCCGTGCCAGCCGGACGACGCCGACCGAGGCCGCGAGATCCTTCATCGCGTCATACAGCGCACGCTGCTTCCCTCGCGCGCTCCCCCGCTCACCAAACACGCCGACCTTGTCCGACGCGCCGAACATCTTCTCGGTTGACGGGCTCGTCCACCGCCCACCTCCCCGAGCCGCTGCAGTCTCGAACTGGGCGCAGTACTCGAGGTACGGCGTGGCCCAAGGCAGTGTTGCGAGCCGCGGAGTGCGCAACGTCATCGCTCGATACCGGGTGAAGTGGAACTGTTCATCCAGTTCCACGGTGACCGCAGCTTCGGGATCCGCAACTCGAGATCCCCGCCTCGGTCGTGACCCCGGGCTTCACCCCGGCGTCGACCTCATAGCGGCGCTGCCACAACCGCAGCGTCTCGGGGCTCATCCCCAGCAGTCCGGCAACATGGCGGACCGCGCTCATCATCGTCGGGTGCGACGGCCGCGTCTCCGCCAGCATCCGCAATGCCCGCTCACGCATCTCCGGCGAATACTTCCTGTTCATCGTGTTCCATCCTTGCTTGAAGAACGGAACGAAAGTCAGGCCGATTCACGACACCCCCGGCCGGGTGTTCAGTTTCAAATTCGGGTACTCACTCCGCGGCCAATCCGGCGAGGAGGACGGCTTCAAGTCGATCGCGGAGGGAAGCCCGCGGGTGACTCAGCGGATTAAGACAGCGGACATCGGGTCGCATGTTGGCAATGTCAGCGCATGCCGCATCCCGATTCGACCTGGCGCTGAGCCTCCTCTCGTCAAGCGACTGGAGAGCGTTTGAGAAGCTTGCCTCTGAATTCCTTGCGGTCGAGTTCCCTTCGCTCCGAACGACGCCGTCTCCGGCGGGTGACGGCGGTCGGGACGCGGAGCTCTACTCTCCGTTCGAGGACTCAACAGTCGTCGTTCAGATGTCGGTTCAGCAGGATTGGGAGGCGAAGATTCGCCATCCCGGGTCGACTCCTCACTCCTTCTGCAGGAAGGCGAGGTCAGCGCCGTCTGATGCCTGCGTCACCGTCGTGGCATAGAGGCGTCGCCAGCCCCGTGCGGGAGCATCGGGGCGGCGGTATTCAGCACGGCGGCGCTCGAGTTCGTCCTCGTCCACGAGCAGATCTATCCGGCGCTCCGAAACGCTAAGACGGATCTCGTCGCCGTCGCGGACAAGACCGAGCGGTCCACCGACAGCCGCCTCCGGGCTGCAGTGCAGCACGATGGTTCCATAGGCGGTTCCGCTCATGCGTCCGTCCGAGACGCGCACCATGTCGCGGATGCCTTGTGAGGCAAGGTACCGAGGGATCGGGATGGAACCGGCTTCGGGCATGCCAGCCCCGACCGGACCGATGTTGCGCATGATCAGCACGTTGTCCGGTGTGATTCCGACAGCCGGGTCGTCCAGGCGCGCTTCAAGGTCTTCGAGGGAGTCGAACACGACTGCCCGCCCGGTGTGCTCCATGAGGTGCGCGCTCGCAGCTGCAGCTTTGATCACGGCGCCCTCGGGGGCGAGGCTTCCGCGGATCGTGACGAGCGCCCCCTCGTCCGCGAGCGGTTCATCGAGGGTGCGGATCGTGGTCTGCCAGTCCTGCGGCCCCGCGGCATCGTCGAGCATCTCGCCGAGAGTCTTGCCCGTCACGGTCATGGCGTCTGTGCGCAGCAATGGGGTCAGCGTCTTCAGGAGCGCGGGCATGCCGCCGTCACGGTGCATGTCGGGCAGGTAGTTGCGGCCGGCCGGCTTGCAGTCCACCAGGAGCGGGGTCTGGGCCGACACCTCGTGGAAGTCGTCCAGAGTGAGGTCGATGCCCAGGCGCTTGGCGATCGCGGTGAGGTGGATGACGGCATTGGTCGATCCGGCGATGGCCGAGAGCGCGACTAGCGCGTTGCGGAAAGCATCCTTCGTCAGGATCTCGGAGGGTCGCAGCCCGTTACGGGCGAGTTCCACTGCGCGGCGACCGGTCGCCGCTCCCAGTCGCAGTCGCTGGGATGACACGGCAGGCGCGGTCCCTGCGAAAGGCAGCGCCATGCCGAGCGCTTCGATGATGCAGCCCATGGTGGATGCCGTCCCCATCACCATGCACGTACCCGCGGTCGGCGCGAGCTCGGCGTTGGCTTCGTGGATGCGGGACTCTTCGATCGCCCCGCCACGGAAGTCGCCCCACATGCGGCGGCAGTCGGTGCACGCACCGAGCCGCTCACCGCGGTAGCTGCCGACAGACATCGGGCCGACGACGAGCTGGATGGCCGGGATGTCCGCGGATGCCGCAGCCATCAGCTGCGCCGGCACCGTCTTGTCACAGCCGCCGATGAGCACAACCGCGTCCATGGGCTGCATGCCTAGCTGCTCCTCGAGCTCCATGGCCATGAGGTTGCGGAACAGCATCGTGGTGGGGTTCGTGAGTATCTCCCCCAGAGACATCACCGGGAACACGAACGGCATGCCCCCGGCCTCGAGGACGCCGCGCTTGACGTGCTCGATGAGCTGCGGCATGTCACGGTGACAGGTCGTGTAGTCGGACGTGGTGTTGACGATGCCGACGACGGGGCGGGAGATGTCTGTCTCGTCCAGCCCCGCCGAGGCCAGGAAAGCGCGACGGATGAACTTGCTGAATCCGGCATCGCCGTAGTTGGTGAGGTTGCGGAAGACTCCGCTCTCTTCCGGGGTCTGCTCGTTCATGGGCGCCTCGTTCACAGCTGGATGTTGATGTACTTCGACACGGTGTAGTCGAGGATGCCCTCAGCACCACCCTCGCGTCCGTAACCGGATTCCTTGATGCCACCGAAGGGCGCCTCGGCCGTGGCGATGCCGAGGTTGTTGATCCCGACCATTCCGGCTTCGATCGCCTCGGCAGCGCGATACGCGGTGGCCAGATCGCGGGTGAAAACGTAGCTCGCCAGACCGAGATTTGTGCTGTTGGCCATCGCGATGGCCTCGTCGAAGTTCGAGAAGCGCGCGACGGGTGCGATCGGAGCGAACGGCTCCTCGCGCATGATCTCGGCATCCTGGGGCACGTCTGCGAGCACGGTCGGCTCGAAGAAGAACCCGCGCTCGAACGTGGCATCCCGACGTCCGCCGTGGAGCACGGTGGCTCCCTTGGCGACGGCGTCGGCGACCAGCGCCTCTGCCGCCTCGATGCGACGGCTGTTGTTCAGCGGCCCGACATCGGTGCCCTCTGCGGCGCCGTCGCCGACACGCAGTTTCGCCGTGGCCTCGACGAGCTTGGCGGTGAACTCCTCGGCGATGTCGTCATGCACGATGAAGCGGCTCGGCGAAGCGCAGACCTGTCCGGCGTTGCGGAATTTGAAGGTCGCGCACGCGGTCGCCGCAGCCTCGACGTCGCTGTCGGCGAAGATCAGCACGGGTGCGTGACCGCCGAGCTCCATGGATGCCTTGACGATGCGATCTGCGGCAGCGTGCAGCAGCTCACGTCCGACGGGGACCGATCCGGTGAGGGAGATCTTACGCACGACCTCGGACTGGATGAGCGCGCTGCTGATGCGTCGCGACTCACCGGTGAGCATCGTCACCACGCCGGCGGGAACGCCGGCCTGACGGCAGGCTTCGGCGATCAGCAATGTCGAGAACGGCGCCTCCTGCGCGGGCTTGACGATGATTGCGCATCCTGCGGCGAGCGCTGGCGCCATCTTGCGTGAGGGCAGCAGCGCAGGGAAGTTCCACGATGAGAACGCGGCGACCACACCGACGGGCTCGCGGTTGACCATGAGACGCACCGCGGTGTTGTGGCCGTCGATGGTGCGCCCGTAGATGCGGCGGGCCTCGTCGGCGTACCAGTCGAACTGGTCGGCAGCTGCAGCCCACTCGGATCGGGACTCCGCCAGGGTCTTGCCCTGTTCACGGGTCATCAGCGCCGCGGCCTCGGGAGCCCACTCCCTCAGTAGGTCTGCGATTCGGCGGATGGTGGCGCTGCGGGTCCATGCGTCGGTGGCGCGCCAGCGGGCAAGGCCTGCCTGCGCCGACTCCAGCGCACGCGCGATGTCGTCGTCGCTGGCGACGGCGATCCTGTCGAAAGCCTGCTCGTCGACGGGGTTGACGACATCGCGGGTCTTGCCGTCCGCACTGTCACGCCACTGGCCGTCGATGAACAGCTGGTTGGGGATCGTGGTCGGGAAGCTCATCTCAGATGTCCAATCTGTGTCGAATGCTCTGTGTGTCGTGAACGCGGCTGCCGACGTTCCAGCGGCCGAAGGCCCCCATCCCGCCCAGCGAGTTGTCCCCGAAGTAGATGGGCACGTGGATGAGGCTCAGCCCGCCGTACTCGAGCGCACGCTCGAGAGCTGCTTCGAGTTCGGCGACGCTGTGTCCGCCGTGCAGCGCTTGAACGCCGCTGACCGCGCCGGCCCAGGCGACGTAGTCGACCGCCACCTGGTCATTGGTGGCGTAATCGATGCCGTACTGGTCGCGCTGCAGCGACGAGATCGCACCCTGACGGCGGTTGTCGAGCAGCACGACGACGCCGTGCGTGTCGTGCTGGATGCCGTCGATGAGCACCTGCGGGTTCATGGTGAACGAGCCGTCCCCGGTCATCGCGACGCCGAAGAACGGCGTGTCCGCGATCCCGGTGGCCAGAAGCGCAGAGGAAGCGAAGCCCATGTAGCTCGCGCCGGTTTCGGTGATGGTCTGCCCGGGACGATCGTCCTCGACGATCTGGAAGCCGTTGGCCTGCACGTCGCCGGCGTCGAAGAAGGTGACCGCGTCGTTCCGCCGCGCCCAGGTGGTCACGGTGTGGATAGCGGCGGGCTGCGTGAGGACCTCGCGCCCCCAGACCTCGTCGTGCAGCGTCTCGTTCTTATAGCGCTCTGTGGCGTGCGCGCGCCAGCGTGCCATAGCGTCGGCGTTCTCTTTTGCCCAGTCGCTGTCCAGCGGGGCGGGCGCCGCCCCGAGCTCCTCCAGCCGCGTGTTGAGCAGCCGGAGCGTCTCGGCTGCGTCTCCGCGCAGCGCGGTGGTGTGGTTGTAGTGCGTGACCGAAGACAGGTCGGTGTTGATGTTGATCACGTGCGTGACGTTGGGGTAACCGGTGCGCGACATGTCCGACTGGCACACAGGGCGGCAGCCGATGAGCACGAGCACATCGCCGTTCTCCATCGCGTAATTACCGCTGATCGACCCCTTAGAGCCGCCGACGCCCGCGTTGCGCGGGTGGTGTGCGGGCAGCACACCTGTGGCTCGAGGCGTGGTGACGAGGAATCCGTCTGCAAGTTCGAGGAGCTGTTCGATCTCGGCGCTGGCACCGAGGCTTCCGGCGCCGGCTTTGACGATCACGCGGCGTCCGCCCAACAGGGCCTTGGCGGCTTCGTCGTAGCGACCACCGTCAGCCGCGGCCCCCAGCGGCGGCGGTGGCGCAGTCGGAAGCGTGCGCAGGTTGAACGAGAACGTCTGTGGCTGAACGTTGATGGGGAGCAGGAGGAAGAAGGGGCCGGCGCGGTGCGGGTCATCGACGGTGTTAAGGCCGCGACGCATCGCCTCGGGTAGAGCCCATGGCGTGTGCAGCGAGTAGGCATCGCCCATGAGGGCCGACACCTTGAGGAACTGCTCCTGCTCGCCGCCGGGCAGAGCCTGCATGTTCAGGCCTTCTGCTTCTGTCGTCTCGTCTGCATAGATGTGCCAGACGCCGATGCCGTCGCTGCTGGCGGCGAGACTTCCGGACAGCGCCTGGAGCGCGCCGGGGCCGATGGAGGTGAACACAGCGGCCTTCTGCCCTGTCGACCAGCGCAGTGCGGTCGCCGCGTGCGCGGCTTCGACCTCGTTTCGCACGGCGTGGGTACGTAGGGCACCGGCTGCTTCGTAGATTCGCATGACCTCGCCGAGATCCGTCGACCCATGTCCGAAGATCCCGATGAACGTACGCACGTCCTGTGCGAGCAACCCGATGACCACCGCCTCCGCGACGGAGATAACCAGTTGCTGGGGAAGGTCGCCGCTGTCAAGGGCCGGTGTCACACCGCCGTTACGAACGATGGCGGCAGCGCGTTCGAAGCGTCGGTCGTCGGAAACGTGGTCATCCATGCGTTCAACACTTACAGAAGGTTGTGCATTTCGCAACTGCGTTGTAACGTGATCGCTGTCACAACAACCACGTTGCGAAGGAGGCGGGTGAGGATGACCCCTATGACCGTGACCGGCGCCACCGCGCAGCTGGAAAGATTGCCGGCATGACTGACAAGACACCCCCCACAAAGCCGGCTGGAGCATTGCACGCGGGCCTCGACGTGCTCGAGATCCTCGCCGCTCACCCCGAAGGACTGGGCGTTACAGCGATCGCCCTCGAACTCGGTGCAGACAAGGGCAACATCCACCGCGTACTGCGCTCGCTCAGCGAACGCGGATACGCAGAGCAGGACGAGCAGACCCGTATGTTCACCGCGTCTGCAGAACTGTTCAGGCTCGCCGGAAGCCTGCTCCGCAACCAGGCCCTCACCACCGTCGCACGGCCCTTCATGCGCACGCTCAGCGTCGAGCTGGGCGCCCCGGTACACCTCGCACGGCGACTCCGCCGCGGTGGAGTGTACGTCGGCCGTGAGGGCACCTCCACCACTGGTGTCTCGGTGGAGACCGAGATCGGTGTCCAGCCTCCACTGCACGCCTCTGCGACCGGCAAGGCGCTGTTCATTCTCACGACGCCCGAGGAGCTCGCCGAGCTCCTCCCGGAAGAGCTCCCCGCATTCACGGAGACGACGATCCGCACCCGCACGGCGCTGTGGGATGAGATCGCTCACGCTCGTCGCGTCGGCTTCACCATCGACCGAGAAGAACTCAACCGCAGGGTTGTTTGCGTCGCAGCGCCGGTCCTCGATTACAGCGGCGCCGTTGTCGGATCGATCGGAATATCAAGCTTGATCTCAGACCCCGACGAAATCGACCTCGATGCTCGCGGCCGCCGCGTCGCCGACGTAGCAGCCCTGATCACCGAGCGCCTCGGCGGAAAACCCCTCCTCAGCCCCTGACCCGAACACACAAAGGAGCAATGATGCGACTGAACTCACCCCACCCGAACGCACGACGCAGGGCCACGACCGTGGTCGCCGCCGTCGCTGCTTCAGCGACCATCCTCACCGGCTGCGCCTCCGGCAGCAGCACCTCGGGCGGAGCCGAATCCGGAGAGGTCAGTCTCACTCACTACTTCAGCGATGCGTTCGGTGAAGCGGCGTTCGAGACCATCATCCCGATGTGCGAGGCCGAAGCCGATTCCACGATCAAGAACGGACCGGTCGGACAGGAGGAGTTCAAGGACTCCATCCTCGTCCAGCTCGCCGGCGGCAACCCGCCGAGCCTGGTCTCCTACTGGGCGGGAGCGAAGACGCAGTCGCTCGTGGAGCGCGACCTGCTGCGCCCCATCGACGCCACCTGGGATGCCGCGGGCCTTGACGAGCAGTTCCCGGCAGGTCTGGTCGACTCCGCTTCCGTGTACGAGGACCAGAAGTACCTGTTGCCGTTCGTCTACCACTACGTCGGAGTCTTCTACAACCCCGAGGTCATGGCCGGCGCCGGCATCACCGAAATGCCCACGACCTGGGACGAGTTGATGCAGACCGCTGCGACTCTCAAGGACACCGGCGTGACGCCGTTCGCACTCGGTTCGAAGGACCGCTGGCCTGCGCAGTTCTGGTTCGACTACCTGCTGCTTCGCACCGCGGGCCCCGAGTACCGCGACCGGCTCATGAACGGCGAGGCCTCCTACGCCGACGACGAGGTTCTCCGCGCATTCGAACTGTGGAAGGACGCTTTCGACAGGGGCTACTTCAACGAAAGCCCGAACGGCATCGATGCCAATGACGCAGCCAACCTTGTCTCACAGGGCAAGGCCGCCATGACCCTGATGGGCACGTGGGTGACCGGCGCATGGGACGCCAACGGCATCGTCCCCGTCGAGGGCTACGACATGTTCCCCTTCCCCGAGGTCGACCCCGGCGTCGCACCCGCCGCTCTCGGCCCGGTCGACGGATGGGTCGTTCCCGCCAAGGGCGCGAACGAAGCGGACACCGCCAATGTGCTGGAGTGCCTGGCCTCCGGCCCGGCGCAGCAGACGATGGCACTCACGGCTGGCGGCCTCGCTCCCAGCTTGAAGGCCGACATGTCCGAGCAAAACGCCGTGATGCAGGAGGCGGCCCAGATCGTCTCGGAGGCCCCTGTCTTCCAGTTCAACTACGACCTCTCCACGCCTCCGGAGGTCTCATCCGAGGGCCTCAACGCCCTCGCGATGTTCGTGGATGACCCCGCGAGCTACGAGAGGATCCTCGACCAGCTGCAGTCGCAGGTCGAGCCACTCTTCCGCTGATCCCGACGGCGCCGCCGATCGCCCAGCGCGATCGGCGGCGCTGCACGCGCGCGACGATTCGAGAAACCGACGATGAAACAGAAGACCCTCTGGGCGTGGATATTCCTCGCCCTTCCCATAGCCGCCTACACGTTGACGGTGTTCCTACCGGCGATCGCCTCCTTCGGCGACAGCTTCACCGATGCATCGACCCTCGCTGGCGACTCGAACTTCATCGGGCTGCAGAATTATGAGCGCCTCGTCCAGGACCCGGCGTTCTGGAGCTCGCTGGGCATCACAGCGGTATGGACCGTCGCTGCGGTGACCGTCCCCCTTGCGCTTGCCTTGCTCATCGCCGTGCTCCTCAACAAGATCGTCCTACTCAAGCGTGCGATCAAGACCATGTTCTTCCTGCCGCTCGCGCTCTCCCTCGTGGTGGTCGGGCAGGTGTGGATGTGGTTGTTGCGCCCGGACAACGGCCTGGTCAACATCGTGCTGCGCGGCATCGGCCTCGATGCTCTCGCCAAGCCGTGGCTTGCTGATGCCAATACCGCCCTCGGCTCGGTGCTGGTCGCATGGAGCTGGCAGCAGGTGGCGCTGGCCGTCATCATCCTGCTTGCCGGTCTCACCAACGTCTCCGCTGACCTGTCGGAGGCGGCGAAGCTCGACGGCGTCAACCACTGGCAGCACTTCCTCCATGTGACCTGGCCAGCACTGAACCCCGCGCTGATCGTCGTCGTCTCCCTATCCCTCATCAACGCGCTCAAGAGCTTCGACATCGTCTACGTGATGACCTCGGGCGGCCCGTTCCGTACGACGGAGACACTCGCGCTGTTCAGCTACCGGATCGCCTTCAGCAACTACGACGCCGGATATTCCAGCGCTGCCGTCGTGGTGCTGTTCCTGCTCACGACCGCGATCATCGGCACCTTCTTCTGGTGGACCGGACGCCAAGGAGAGAAACGATGACCTCCACTCGCCTGCTCACCGTACCCGCGTCTCACCGCGAGAAGCCCTCACGCGAGCCATCGAGCGCATGGCTGACCGCTTTGATGATCGTCGCTGGCATCACATTCTGCATCCCGATCCTCGGCATCCTGATGACCTCGTTCCGCTCCGAGGCGAGCATCGCAAACGAGGGCCTGTGGGCGTTCAGCACGGCGTTCAGCTTCGAGAACTACACCACCCTGTGGACCGAGACCGGCATGTGGCGCTACATGCTCAACTCGTTCCTCATCGCCGTTCCCGCCACGATCATCTCGACGTTTCTCGGAGTTCTCGCCGGGTACTCGCTGACCAAGTTCGCCCCCAGAGGGTCGAAGTGGATCACGCTGTTCCTCGTGTCAGGTCTGTTCATCCCCCCGCAGATCCTGCTGCTCCCGCTGTTCCGCGCGTTCAGCAGCGTCGGGCTGTACGACACCCTCTGGCCGATGATCATCGTGCACAGCGGTTACGGCGTCGCACTCTGCACGCTCATGATGAAGAACTTCTTCGCCAGCGTGCCGGACGAGATCCGCGAAGCCGGCCTCATCGACGGAGCCTCCGAGCCGCGCGTTCTTCTGCACCTCGTGCTGCCGATCACCAAGCCCGCACTCGCCGCGCTGGCCACGCTCCAGTTCACCTTCATCTGGAACGACTTCCTCTACCCGCTGGTGTTCACACGCAGCGACGACGTCAAGACGGTCATGGTCGGCCTGCTGGCCCTGCAGGGCCCGTACACCACCGCGTACGGCATCCAGGCGGCTGTGGCGATCTGCGCCAGCATCCCCACGATCCTCATCTTCTTCTTCTTCCAGAAGCAGTTCACCGCCGGCCTCACCAGCGGCGCTGTCAAGGGCTGATTCCCTCATCGGACCCGGAAAGGACCCGAAAATGCTCAACGTCGGATTCATCGGATGCGGCCGCATCTCCGACCTGCACGCCGCGGCGTACGACGGCTTGGAGACCGCACGCATCCGCGGACTGTGCGACTCGAACGCCGACCTCGCCCGAGACCGCGCCGACGCGTGGGGGGTGCCTGACGCGCACATCTTCACCGATTATCGGGAGATGATCGCATCGGACGACATCGACATGGTCGAGATCCTCGTCCCGCACCACCTGCACCACCAGATCGCCAAGGACTCGATGCTGGCAGGCAAGCACGTATCGCTGCAGAAGCCGATGACCTTGAACCTCGCAGAAGCCGACGATCTCATCCGCATTGCGGCTGAGACGGGCGTGCAGTTCAAGGTCTTCGAGAACTTCGTGTTCTACCCGCCGCTGCAGAAGGCCAAGGAACTGGTCGACAGCGGCGCGATCGGCGACATCGTCGGCATCCGCCTGAAGTCCAACCCCGGAAAGAGCCCGACGGCATGGGCCGTGCCCGCCGCGGCCGCCGCATGGCGGGCGGACCCCAGCAAGGCCGGTGGTGGGCCGCTGGTCTTCGATGACGGACACCACAAGTTCGCAGTCGCGTGGAACTTCCTTGGCCTGCCGGAGCAGGTTCACGCGTTCATCGGCACGAGTGCGGACGGAACGCTGGATGCTCCGTCCATCGTCAGCTGGCGTCACTCGAGCGGTGCCGTCGGCTCGCTCGAGGTAGTGCACTCCCCCGACCTGCTCATGCAGACCGTGCACTACGCGCAGGACGACCGCGTAGAGATCACCGGCACCCGCGGGGTCATCTGGGTCACGCAGGGGCACGGTCGCCTGTACGATCAGCCCGCCGTGCAGATGTACGCCGACGGCGCTCTCACCGAGTACACCGACACCCCTGCCGGCTGGGAGCAGAGCTTCATCCGCTCCGGGCGTGACTTCGTCGATTCGATCGTGAACGGCCGCCCTCCGGTACTAACCGGGGAGCAGGGGCGCGAAGTGCTGGCCTTTGCCCTCGCCGCACAGGAGTCGGCTCGGGTGCAGGGACCGGTCGACCCGGCCGCAGGGATCGCCCCGGCGTGACAGCCACGACACACCGAGCAGCCATGTTTGCGGATTCACTGGGCTGTCGCAGCACCATCTGATCTAGACAGGTTGTAACAAAGATGCTCGGCTGGATATCCAGCCGAGCATCTTGCATGACGGCTGTGATTCTGGACGCCCGGCTCGAGGCGCAGTATTCGTCGGGGCTGGTCTTGCTAGGCACCCGCTCCATAGCGTGCAATTTTCGGTTCCGGGTCCGCGCGCGCGAGTTGTGATCATTGCCGCCGGCGGATAGCCCGGGTGACGTCTCTCTGAGTGGTGGAGTTTCTCAACACCGTGCGAGTTCAGTTGTTTGTGATTATGCCGCAGCGAGTTCGGGGATCGCGACCTCCTCTTCGGTGACGTTCAGGAGCTTCATGGAGTGCTCGCTGAAGTACCGGCGGTCGGCGCCGTCCCATTCGTCGTGTTGCTCGATCAGGACGTGCCCGGCGAGGCGCAGCAACGCGGCCGGGTTCGGGAACGTGCCGACGACGTCGGTGCGGCGTTTGATCTCCTTGTTGACCCGCTCGAGCGGGTTCGTGGACCAGATCTGCCGCCAGTGCTGCTGGGGGAAACCGCAGAACGCGAGGATGTCGTCCTTGGCGTCCTCGAGCATGCCGGCGACCTTGGGGTGCGACCTCGTGAGCATCCGGACGACTTCGTGGAACTGGGTGAAGACGTGCTCCGTGTCGGGCTGCGCGAAGATCGTGCGGATGATCGACGCGACCATCGGGCCAGTCGCCTTCGGGACGTTGGAGAGCACGTTGCGCATGAAATGCACCCGGCATCTCTGCCAGGACGAACCTTGGAACACGGTATCGATCGCAGCGATCAGACCGGTGTGAGCGTCGCTGATCACCAACTTCACCCCGCCCAGCCCGCGCGCTTTCAGGGACCGTAGGAACGTGGTCCCGAACGGTTGCGATTCGGTGTCTCCGACCTCGAACCCGAGGACTTCCCTGCGCCCGTCAGCCGCGACGCCGATCGCGACCACGACAGCTTGGGACACGACCCGCCGGCCGATCCTCGCTTTGCAGTACGTTGCGTCGAGGAACACGTACGG
>Ga0180217_1000399_pt1 | contig 73332 bp, 50 predicted proteins | sample eDN3rd37CBELigOP_FD_128521 | JGI IMG/M metagenome (GOLD analysis project Ga0180217, IMG submission 128521) | Enriched Organic Plus compost microbial communities from Emeryville, California, USA - eDNA 3rd pass 37_C BE-Lig OP (version 2) (version 2) ...
ACACACACACACACACACACACACACACACACACACACACACACACACACACACACACACACACACACACACACACACACACACACACACACACACTCACTACCATTCGCAATGCTTATGCACAAGTGAAGAGGCTGATGTCTCTCGCACCGACTTAGAATCATCAAGCGGAATACAGCCGGTGGGGTGAAATTCAAACGTACTTAGTGTACTCGCTTACAGCCTCCAACGTTTGGCCCCAGACGTCGGCCTCCAGGGCCGCACGCAGCAAGGGTTGCCATCGCAGCTTTGCTTCCTGTCTTAAGCGTTCGGCGGCGGTGTTGGGTTGACTGCCGCGGGACATGTATGACGCGAATCTAATCTAAGATCGCCAACCAGCGCGCAAAGACAGGTCAGTCTGCATAAAAGGAAGGGGGTAACCAAACAGGCCATGGTGAGTATCTGTGAGATAGCGTGGTAAACGGATAATTCAGTTCATTCGAGCATGCATTTGCGAGTAGATCTGAAGGCTGTGTAGGAAAGCACCATGAGGGCCGACGCTTATCAGACACTTGCAACTGGAAACCGTGGTTTGTTGCTCAAGGCACTCACGAATATCCAGTGAAACAGCGAGTTTAGTCAAGTTCTCTTTCCAGATTGATGGCATTTGTATATTTCGATATAGGTCCGGGTCGCGAACTCTGATTTTTCGACAATTGTATAGATATCACGCTGACAACACATAATAGCTGTGTAATCTGCTCCTCGTGAGCGATACACCTTCCTATCTGAGGTTCCACCTCATGGCCACTTCAGAGTCTTCGGTCGGTTTATCGGTTGCTCGGCAGAGCTCCCGAGGGCGTTTCGGTGCGGGACTCGGCGCTTCGGCTCTCGCGCAACGCTGCGAACAGATGCGTGCATCATTGATGACTAGTTCCTTCATTGCAGGCGGAAAAGACCTCCGCGAAGGTCTCATTCGAGGAAACTGGACGGGTGTCCCGGGCTCCTCTGATGGCAATCCGAGCAAGGGCATGCCTGATGATCTGCTCTTGGTAAGTAGATTGACCTATCTACGCGTGGCCAACTGTCTCATTGTATTCTTGGTGCTCATGGACCTTGGATCTATCCGCTATTATTGGTAATCTTTCCTCGCCGCTTGCGGTCGTACTCGATCATCCTTCGTGGTTGAAGGGATGGTCCGTGTACGACAACATCATAATGCATCACAAAGCCAGAGCGTGGTCGCAGGGTCCTGACGATATCATACTGATAGAATCTCACACCCACGTCTCACCCTGATGTAACATAATTTGTCTCACCCTCTCACTCTCGCTCTCATATCCGTCGCTAATAGTATTGGGAAATGCAGTGGGCACCACATAGTGTGGAAAGTTATATTCCTATCCGGCAAATTGGTGAAGGTACCTACGGTGTTGTCACACAAGCCATCCGCGGAGTGAGCACTGGGGCATCGGGTGGACTCTCACCCAACGTGAATCCTCTCAGCCCTCCTATTCGGCCAGCGTCGCCGGTCTCATCTGCGAGCAATACTCCTACGCGTCCAGCGCAAATGCCCCCTCTTGTTAGTCGAGATGGCGTTGACGTCAACGGCGCAAATAGGTCAAAGGAGCCGACGCAAGAGCAGGCGACTAGCAAACACCGTTCAATGGCCGTTCCTGACTGGATTCGAGCGGAGTCCGTTGCACCTCCACCATGCTATCCACCGTGCCGAAATGGCTGTCCGTATGGCACGAAGGTTGCGTTGAAGCGTGTGAAAACAGATCGTAATGGTGTGCCCGTAACAACGATTCGCGAGATCCGAATGCTCAAGTTGCTCCATCACCCCAACATCGTTCGGTTAATAGATGTCGTTTCCTCGCACACGATCTCGCATATGGGATGGAAATGCGCTGTCAATCAAGCTCCCTATCGGCCAATGGCGCTGGCCGCTGCAAGCCAAATCTCTGCCTCCAATCGTCTTGTTGGGCTTCCAGGTAATGTACCACAGGCACTAGGCGACGATTCACAGCAGGCACGGTTGCTGTCATCGACGGGAGGTGCGACTCCTGGGGGTGTAGTATCGCAGATGGGTGGTATAACGCCTTTGAGTGGCTTGGACCCGATCAAGCAACCCGCAGACATCTCTCCGCTTATTGTTCCGCAACCTCTGGTTCCACCGAAGCTGGATATTGTTGGTAAATACCAAAAATCAGATCTTGCAATGAAGCCGACGATGCCGTTGATTCAACGAGGCAGGGACCCTCCTGCCGGCGGAAACGCTGGTGCGCCGTGGCCCACTCTGAATGAGGCAAATGCCGCTGGTAGCAACAGTAATACGGACATGAACGCAAGCCCTGATGGAGAGGGTGACATCTTCTTAGTTTTTGAACTTTGTGAAGGTGATCTCACGGACTGGATGGAGTTACATCACCAGCAGCGAGCTGGAGGCTTCAGAATCACACCCGATGTAACGCAATACGTTTTTTACAACATCCTACAAGCCTTGCATTATTGCCATTCTCAAGGAGTCCTCCATCGTGACATCAAGCCTGCAAACATTCTGGTCACATCCGATGGCGGGATTAAGTTGGCTGATTTTGGCTTGACGAGGATACTTCCACCGCGAGGTGCGTCGACGGTGAATATGCAAACCCTATGGTATCGTGCGCCTGAAGTGCTTCTGATGTCAGGAACACCAGGCGAGCCTGGCCCACCCGGTCAGGTATATGACACCAAAATCGATATATGGTCCGCTGGATGCATCTTGGGTGAATTACTAATTCCGAAACGCACCATGTTCCCTGGTGGTGGACCCGTTGGATCACCAAAGGATCCGGAATTGGATCAATTTACTAAGATCGTCGAGATGTGTGGCTCGATTAACGAGAGCGAATGGCCGGATGTGGTCAAGTACGATAAGTATCATGCATTCACACGCGTGCTTGCAGAGTCCGTGATACGGCCTCTTCCAGGCGCACCTCCACAGCACAATGTCGCTGTTGATCCCAGCGGCAAGCCAATCTTCCCGCGTAGGCTGGTTCCCGAATACCGCAGCACTGGAGCGTCTCCTTCAGTCGTTGATCTGCTGGATAAGCTATTGGTTTGGTCACCGAAGCGTCGTCTCTCCGCAGCTCAGGCATTGGCCCATGAGTACTTCTTGCACCCTGAACCTATGACAAGGGCAGAGTTTGCACAAAGGTATGCCGAGAAACTCGAGGCATCGAACTTTGGTACCGGACTTCGTTCGACTGTGCCTGGTGGTACCTCAAATTTGCCCGGCTTCTCTAGTGGTTTGAACATAGGTCGTCCACGCAGGCATGTAGAGACCGATCATTTGCCGTCTGCGCCGTGCACAGAATTCGTCGCTGGTGCTCATGGCCACAGGCCCTCAATGCCTGAGCAGAAGGACGAGCGTAAGTCAAGGTTCGGTGCCCGGCCTGGCCCACGCCCGATCGAAGAGGTCATGCAATCGATCAATCAGGTGGTATCACAGCAACTGCCTCAGGCTCTTTCACGAACGGGACTGGGGTTGGCAAATCCTCCGCCCGTAGCAATGGATGGAATGGCTGGATTGCGTTTTCCGGATTTGTCGCAATTCGCCGCTATGCCAGGGATACCACCAGTTGCCTCTGCGAATCCGGCTCTCATAGGACCTCCAGGTATGTCGATGTTCCCCCAGTTGAACCCACATCAACAGAGCTTGGATTTGAGCAAGCGTGCAGGTCGTGAAGACGAAGGCGGAAACACGAAACGCGTGAAGCTTACTGGTGAGGATGGAGCCGAAACGAAAGATGAAGACAAAGATCGTCACCGTCATCGTGATAGAGATAGGGACCGAGACCGCGATCGTGACCGTGGTCGTGATCGTGATCGTGAACGTGACCGTGACCGTGACCGTGACCGTGACCGTGACCGTGATCGGGATCGTGATCGTGACCGTGATAGGGATCGTGACCGTGATCGGGATCGTGATCGCGACCGTGACCGTGACCGTGACCGTGACCGTGACCGAGATCGAGATCGAGATCGCGACCGGGACCGGGACAGGGACAGGGACAGGGATCGGGAACGTGACAGAGATCGGGAACGCGACAGAGACCGGGAACGTGACAGAGATCGGGAACGTGATAGAGATCGTGATCGCCGAGAGCGCGGCCGAGATCGTGACCGTGATCGTGAACGAGGTGAGACACAAGCCGAAGCAGCGAAAGTAACTGGACAGTCCGTTCCCGTACTACCCGGTCAAGCTGGCTTCGCACCTGCGGCTATTCCTGGCATCCCAGGTATGGTCGCGCAAGGCATTTCAACTATTGTACCGGGCATCCCCGGGGTGTCTGTTATCCCCAGCCTCGCACCAGCCGGAGTGCCCGGAATGCCTGGTGTGCCGAGCATTCCAGCCATGCTTGGCTTCCCCAGTGGACTCGCCGCACCCGTTCGACCACCTGTCACTTCGGCACCGCGTCAGATTGATTACGGCTTTGGCACAGACAAGAAGTAGATTGAGCATATGTTGCATATTGGGCATTCCGTGGCCTTGTTTACTCAACCAGGCGAACAAACGAACAAAATTGAACTGACTATATTAGCATGCACCTCGCATGAATAAACGAGTATTGCATACGATCCCTTTCTGCTTGTTTGCATTCCTGTCTGGACTTAGTGTCCCCTCTCAATTAATGCACGTTCTACCGTACGAACAAAGGCGTTGAAGCTCGACCTTGCAAATGTCGTTGTGTTCCCTGAGGCGTCAGTCGTGATTTCTGTGGAAACTCGCACAACCGGTACGTTCACCGTGACGTCCCCAGAAACAAACGAATGAGGTGCCCAGCGTTGACTAGCATCTGTTGTAATTGCGAACATGACGGCCTGGCCATTGCCGAGTCCAGCATTCGTGGCGAACCATTCTGCCCAGATCTTGGCTGAGTGGTACTGATCTTGACTGTTGCCATTGAAGACGGCTACGATGCCATGCAAATCTTTGAGGATGGCAGGCCAGCAGTCTTCGTATTCTTGATCTCCCGAGCAGTCCCAGAGCTCAATCTCTGCTGTGGTTTCCGCTTCCAGCACGAACTTGAGGATGCGAACTCCAACAGTTGGGTCGTATTTGTGGTCCTTATCCTGCTCAGGGAAGTCGATTCGGGAGATGTGATTGGCAAGGATGGACTTGCCACCCTGTGAGGGGCCGATAACAGCAATTTTCAGTGCAGTTGACATGTGTACAATGGTGTGCTATGTATACTGGGTGAGTTAAGATGCCACGTCTGGGCAATCGATGTTGTTCCAAGCTACTATGCCGTTGTCTGGAAGTATCTTGTGGTTCACACTTGCTGAGAGGGCTTTACTAGGCGTTCTGTACCGTGTGATGTGCTTTGATAATTCTCACAACGCTCAGATCGCGCGAAAACACGTGCTGGAAATTGTGCTGCTAGCCGTTTTCGAGCGCATTTAAATCGAATTCGTGAGTATTTCCGGGCCAGGACGGATACTTGACCAAGATGAAGATGAGGAATTTGAATTTCCCAGGTCCAGGTCCGGCTCTGGTGGAAGTTTAGCCGGATGCGGCCATAAAAAATCCAGGAAAATGAGGGAAAATGCTCGAAAAGGGGTGAAAGAACACTCGAAAGTGAGACACACTTCGCCCGATTATCTCGGTCCAGAATGGTACGTCTAACGATGTAATTCTGTCAGCAGTTTATAGACTTCATGAACTATGGTCTTGATCTAGTTTTAGTCTGTCATAACCTTCGTAATGTTGTATAATCTGGCGTAATCCAAGGCTTGTTGGAAAAATGACGAAGATATCTAGCCGATCGATGCACTTCTACCGCCTTGTGATGGACCGAGCGGCCGAATGACCCCAGCGCTAAGTAGCAGGTACCACAATAAGCTGTTCGGCGCGGGTCACATCGGTATCCCATCCGTCACATCTGGGCAATCGAGCCTGAGAGAGGTGTTCCGACTCGCGCTCGCCCACCGCGCGTGAAGATAGCACAGAGGGTGGGGTGGGACTGCTTGAGACGTCGGCCAGATGAGCTGCAAGACTGTCACGATTGGAGTCCGTGAATATTGCTTACTTGAATCCTCTCGTCGTCTTCCTCTCTACGCTTTTCCTCCAAACAGAGCTTCTTTGGTCTGCTCGGCCCAAGCGCTGACATTGAAATCGAGATCGCCGATGCCAAGACAAGGGATACCGTCACTGTAAAGGATGAGAATGGCAAGCTCGCCAAGCGCTTGCTCTTTGCAGGCTCGGATCCCATCCGCGGCACAGTACACATCAGTGTTCCACGTGGCAAGAAGATGGAGCACCAAGGTATCCGCCTGGAGCTTGTTGGACAAATTGAGTACGCCTACGACAAGGGTAACCCGCACGAGTTCCAGACGCTGATCCGTGAGTTGGAAGGCCCTGGTGAACTGGCTGGAGACCGCACATACCAATTCGACTTTTCTGGAGTCGAGAAGCACAACGAGACGTACACGGGTAACAACGTCTCGCTGCGCTACTTCTTGCGTGCCAAGATCATTCGACAATACGCCTCGAACATCGTCAAGACCCTGGACTTCGAGGTACAGAATATACAGCAGCCCCCCGAACAGAACAACAACATCAAGATGGAGGTCGGTATCGAGGACTGCCTGCACATCGAATTTGAATACCAAAAGAGCAAATACCACCTGCATGATGTGGTCGTCGGTAAGATCTATTTCTTGCTGGTACGAATCAAGATCAAGCACATGGAGATCGTGATCATGAAGAGGGAAAGCACAGGCTCGGGTGCTAACGCATTCAACGAGAGCGAGAACATTGGTAAATACGAGATCATGGATGGTGCACCCGTGCGTGGTGAAACCATTCCAGTTCGATTGTATTTGGAGCCCTACAAGCTTACGCCCACATACCGAAACATCCACAACAAGTTTAGCGTGCGATACTATCTCAACCTCGTGCTCGTTGACGAGGAGGACCGCCGCTACTTCAAGCAGCAGGAGATCATTTTGTGGCGACATGAGTTGACAAAGGACAAGAAGGAGTAAAGGTGGCTAGATTGCAGCGTGGCGGGCTGAATGAATCGACGCGAACTCTTGGACATTGCAAAGAAGAATGGATCGATTGCATAGTGAGGTATTATTGGCATGGCAAAAGTTGTCGTTCACAAGCAAACACTGTGTAAATCAAATTTTCATGATCTCTTGAGCTGGCGCTTGTACTGAGTGTCAGCACATAGACTGCAAACCTAGGATAAAGGAAACTGGTAGCATTTGTTATTATCCCCGCTCTACCAGCAGCTTGTTTTGCGTTCGCCAAGACTCAATATCACACTGCGCCACGCGAAAGATAGCTCCCGCTTTGACGAGCTTCTCTGTAATCAACAAGCCAAGCCGCTTCCAGGTAGCTCAGGCATTATGTTACTACGGGGCGTCTTCACATCCCAATCTAGTAGTTTGTACCATTGTTTAACTGCACCTGAATGTATTGAACCTGCCAAGCAGTCCTAGGCTCACTTTCCAAGCAGCCGCATCACTTTGATGGGCTCGGTGATTCGGAAGTTGTGGCGTGCATCTCGGGACTATGTACGCTCCATCGGGCTTCCGCCCTGTCGTTGTTTCTATATTACTGGCACCGTAGATAGATAGATAGATAGATAGATAGATAGATAGATAGATAGATAGATAGATAGACAAACGCTTCGTCGACTCAAAATAGAGTAAATTACTTGAAACATCATCTGCAACACCAACTCAAACAATGAGGGTATCCATTGCGTGGTGGAGTGAAACGGCTCTGTATGTCTATTCTAGTCGCAATCTACTGCAGCTGTCTTTTGTATCATGGCGACAGCTGAGGATCGAGGGTTACACATGGGGGTTGAGACGCGGAAACGTGTGCGGTGTGCCTATGGAATGTGTATACTATGTCCCACAAGCTTACTTGAATCGAGCCATGTACTCTGCGTGGAACTTGGAAACGAGGTCGATCACGCGGTCCATGTCCTCTTCTGGAGGAAGGATCGTCGTGCGGTAGTGGTAAGTACCAGGGACCTGTCGGAAGCCAGTGCCAGGAACAACGCAGATACCAGTGGCGTCGAGCAACGCGATCGCGTAGAGGACATCAGCCGCCTTACCCTGCGCCTTTGCCTCTTCCAGTGCCTTTGGAGGGAAAGTGATCTGGGGGAAGGCATACATGGCGCCTGCAACGGGCTGGCAGGAGACACCTTCAAGCTTATTCAAAGCGTTTGCGAGCTTGACAGCTCGGCGACGAAGCGACTCGAGAATGGAATCACGCTCCTCAGCATACTGCTTGTAGGAGGGTTCACCTTCCTTGGGAGGATTGCACATCAAGCCGACCATAAGTTGACCCGATACATTGGAGCAGAGTGAGACAGAGGCCATCTTGTACAGCTGAGCGAGAACGCTCTCAGACAAGTTGGTGGTGTGGAAGTAGCCACCACGCTGACCACACTCACCAAGGAAACCCTTGGACACACTGTGGAAGCTGACGAGTTGAGCCTCCTTGCCCTCAGCGCCGAGCTCCTTGACAACCTTGCGGAAGGACGTGAAGGGGATTTCGGAATAGATGTTGGTTTGATACACTTCATCTGCGAGAAGAACGAGATTCTCACGGATGCAGAAGCGAATAATTTCGCGAATGTTGTCTTGCGTCAGGCACTGACCAGTGGGGTTACCTGGATTGATAATGACAATCGCGCGAACGTTGGTACCTGCCGCACGGGCCTTGGCAAGAGAAGCCTCAAGCTCGGCGACATCGAGCGACCATGCCTTCTCCTCGTTCAAGTAGTAAGGAACGAGCTGACCACCCAGAAGAGTCATGGTTGCCGAGTAGAGTGGGTATTGAGGAATAGGGCACATGACACCATCGTTGGGGCTGGAAACAACTATGTTAAGGATCGTTTTAACACCTGCAGAAGCACCGTCGGTGAGGAAGATGTTCTCAGGGTCAGTCGCGAAGCCATCACGACGCTCAATGAAGTCTGCAACCTCCTTGCGAATGAAGCTGAGACCCTTGCTGTGGGTATAGGAACCAGTGCTGGAAATGTTTGAGAGGTAGTACTTCGCCCGAGCAATTGCGTCTGCAGGGAAGATCTCATTGACATAGGGCGACTTGAGGAGATCGGGGTATTGGCACAGTGCCAAGACCTGGCGGAAGAAGGTGATGGGCTTCTGGCCCAGTTCCTGAGGGTTGCCAATGTTGCATGCGATAATCTTATTGAATGGCAAGCCGTGGGACTCGGGATTTGCTGCGATCTTGGAGCGGTATCCATCCGCACGAATGACCAACTCACCACGCACTGCATACTCCGCCTTGACAACGCTCTGATTGATGTTCGAATCCTCCAAGCGGGTCGCCTTGGGAGCAGAGGTGCTCGAAGCAAAGGTGGCTGACGAGGAGGACATCACGGGCAATAACTGTCTGCGAGTTTCAAGACCTAGCTTAGATGCGACACGGGTGATCGAGCGGAGAGATGCTCCGAACATAGGCCTCTGGATGCGTGGGTACAATTACAAAATTACGATTTTGGGAATATATTCGCAAGGTGAGCACAGGTTAGAAAAACTCACTCAAATATTCAACTTGCGGAGTATTGATTGATATGCTCAGAAGACACCTAGCACTCCGGGCACACCGTTAGATTTTGATTCAAAGTTCTCACACCCGATGACAGTTTCGTCTCGTCCTCAGTCTCTCGCAGTTTAACTGCTGTCCGAATTTTGGTCCGAGCTGGGCGGAACCGGTTTTCGCACCTGAGATGTGGAGGCCATAAGTAGTGCAGACTAGGCTCGGCCGCTGAGCAGTAGTGCGCTTACTGGACTAGCTATTTCCACGCTCTTTTCCGCGAGAAGGGCGATGGTTGCAGAGTGAGACTGTGCAAAAGCCAGTGACTGTTCAGCAGCCTCAGTTCCCGCACAGAGTCATATAGGAACGTATTGCAGGTCATGCACAAACGACTACTTCTTGTAAAAGTCGCGAGTGGTTGGAGTGGTCATGTGACCGGCCCGGGTTCGCTGAATTTCCGAGAACTCCCCTCAGAGACAGCATTGCTACTCATCTAGAAGGTTGCTCCGCCAGCAAGCTTTTATCTGTGATCCAGTGCGGTGAGATGCCTTAAATACAACCAATTCGATTGGTATCGGTGCTAACAGCACTCGAGCTTCGCCATTGCTCCTATCCGTGCACCAACCGCCCAGCATTCGACAGTCATATCAGGTCAGGTCAGGTCATCCTGTCAGTCCGACTTGTTGGGTGGGGTCGGGATATGTCACGTTTTGTGTGGAAAACGGAAGTCGATATCGCATGTATATTCGTGTGGGATGGTATATATGTGTTAGTTGTGTGTGGGCGCGTGTGGGTGTAGGACGTGACTCGTCGCCGTTGATTTTGTCGTCGCACGCGATAGTCTGCTAGTCTAATGAGGCGGATGATCCGATGGCAAGGAAAAGATTTTTCGAGAAGCGAGCCCGCACGAGAAGACAGTCAGTCAGTCAGTCAGACAGACAGACAGGCAGGCAGGCAGGCAGAAAACAGGCTTGAGACGCAATTGTAGCACCACAAGTGATGTGAGGATCTGCATTGGACATGGTGTGTAATGTCATAGAATTGAATATATTTTGAAACATCAACTTCACCTCAACTCTATTATGATTTAATGCAACCCACCACCACACTATATCACTCACTACTTGGAATATTACGTCTCATCTTCACCCCACCCCACCTCACCCCACCGCACCCCACGCTCGCTATCTCACTGTCACACCACCACACCACCGCAGATTATACTCGTGCATGTCCACCGAGATCAAGACATATGACTTTGCCGTCATTGGCGGTGGCTCCGGCGGTATGGCCGCCGCAAAGGAGGCTGCCAAGCACGGAGCCTCAGTCGTGCTGTTCGACTACGTGAAGCCTTCGACTCAGGGCACCACCTGGGGCTTGGGTGGCACCTGTGTGAACGTCGGCTGCGTGCCCAAGAAGTTGATGCACTATGCTGCGCAACTTTGCACCACGCTAAAGCATGATGGCTCAACATATGGCCTCACCGGCATGGACGAGCACAAGCAGCCAGGCTTCGACTGGGAGACGCTCGTTTCGTCGGTACAGAATCACGTCCGCAGCCTCAACTTCAGCTACCGAGTTGGACTGCGTAGTGCGGGTGTCCAGTACATCAACGCGCTCGCTGCGTTTGTCGATGCCAACACCATCAGTTACACCCTCAAGGGTCAGACTCACCAAATCCGCGCCAAGTACATCTTGATCGCTACCGGCGGTCGTCCCCTCGTGCCTGAGGATGTTCCCGGTGCCCGCGAGCTCGCAATAACCTCAGATGACCTTTTCTCCTACGGCAAGGTCCCTGGTAAGACGCTTGTTGTGGGTGCATCCTATATCGGTCTTGAGTGCGCTGGCCTCCTCAATGGTCTCGGTTTTGAGACTTTCGTCGCAGTCCGCTCAGTCCTGCTCCGTGGCTTCGATCGCCAGTGCGCTGAGAAGGTCGGTGAGATGATGAAGTGCGAAGGTGTGCGCTTCCTCGAAGCACTTCCTACCAAGCTCGAGAAGGTCGGTGAGCGCATCCAGGTGACCTTCTCAGACGGCAAGAGCGATGTCTTCGACACTGTGCTCTATGCCACCGGTCGCTACGCGGATACCCGTCTCCTTAACCTCGAGGCTGCAGGTGTTAAGCCGCTTTCCAACGGCAAGTTTGAGGTCAACGAATACGAGCAAACCAACGTTCCCCATATCTTCGCTGTGGGTGATATCCTCAAAGGCCGTCCAGAACTCACCCCTGTTGCGATCAAGACTGGTGAGCTCCTTGCACGTCGACTGTTCGGCGGTAGCAAACAGAAGATGAACTGGAACCTCGTCCCCACAACAGTCTTCACTCCTGTGGAATATGGTACATGCGGTGTCTCTGAGGAGGCTGCGATTGAGCAGTACGGAGAGGACGGCATTGAAGTCTACCTTTGGGAGTATACAACGCTCGAGCACGCGGCTGCCCACCGCATGAAGGTCAAGTGGATGCAAACTACTGATTACGATGTTGACATGCCACCCTCCTGCCTTTGCAAGTTGATTGTTGAGCGTGCCACTGACAAGGTCATTGGCTTCCACTTCGTAGGTCCCAACGCGGGAGAAGTCACCCAGGGCTTCGCAGTTGCTATGCGTGCTGGCGCCACCAAGCAAGACTTTGATGACACCGTTGGCATCCACCCCACCGATGCTGAGGCTTTCACAACGATGCAGGTCACTCGTCGCTCAGGCGAGTCCTGGATCGCTGCTGGTGGATGCGGCGGTGGCAAGTGCGGCTAAAGTGTATATGTTTTGGTGTGCCATCAAGTGTAGGTACATGTCGTGAACAACAGGTTCATTACAAGCCTGTTGCAATTATCATCAGACGTCAAACGCTTTGTTCGCTTTGTTCGCTTTGTTTGACTAGTTTACTTCCCGCTAACCGAGCTTCATTAAATCCTAGCATGGTCTTGACCCAGGACGATTCTTCAAGTCATAGATCGTCAATTTCAATAGATGATGTTCATACTTATCATTTATTAAACTTAGCACGTCTGTATCTGCGTCACCCCAGCACTGGACGAGTTTGTAGCGTTCCAACCTGCACTGCAACTCGTCCTGGAATGTGGTTGTCAAATTCATGCAGGAAGCAGTTATACATGCTGAAAAATCTACGTGTCAGTGAATATATAATAGACATCTCGAGTGGCATTCCCAAACTACCTTTTTTCGGGCGTATTGCGGTACGGATTCTACGCGAATCGGAGTTTCGGACCTCGGCTGAATTCTGGCTGGTGGCCCTGGCTGGCTGGCTGGCTGGCTGGCTGGGTGGCTGACGGTTAAACCAAGCAAGGGCGACTGGCTCGGAAGGTGGAAATTTCTGGAAAATCGGGGTTTGAAACAGACTGTTTGCGTGTTGAATAGGCAGTATTGGATCCGCTGGTGTAATAATATTTTGATATTTTTAGATACATCACACATTTATATATTAAATCAATTGGGTTTTATTACAATGGCATGTGTCTATCATCACCAAATTTTGTATGTTTCAGAACTCACTCAAGTTCGTCAAACTCTCGCACTCGCCTTACAACATCAGTTTCTAGTCTATTTACCATGGGTCGCGCACGCTCTTCCGGCTCTAGCCGATCTTCACTCGCTCCTCGGTACGTATCCACACGCATTCTCTCGTTACACCGAACTTGCTACAAAACACGCGAGTTTCTCCTCCCCTGCCTCACCACAATTGCTCACGGTCATCATCTTTATTCATCATTCCGACCTGTCTAGCACCACTACTACTACTCGTTCAGCAGCTCCTGCTCCTGCCCCCGCTGCTGCACCTGCGGCTCACCACTCGAACACTCCCGCCGCAGCTCCTCACCACCCTCCTGCCCCTGCAGCTGCTCCCGCTGCTCCTCCTGCCATCCAGGTTGAGCACAAGGGCCCTGGTCTGCTTGGCTCGATCGTGCAGGGCTTCATGTTCGGTACCGGTTCTGCAGTTGCCAACCGCGCAGTTGATGCTGTCCTCGGCCCTCGCACTATTGTTCACGAGCACAAGAACGAGGAGGCAGCTCCCGCCCCTGTGCCACCCGCTGCCACTCCTGCAGCTGCGGGTGCTTTCAACACCGGCAGCATGCCCCAGTGCAACGCCGAGTTCTCGCAGTATCAGCGCTGCCTTGAGATCAACAACAACGATATGGAGGCCTGCCGCAGCTACTTCGATATGCTCGCAAGCTGCCAGCGCCGATTGTAAAGTACTCCATCGGGAGTAACCCAGCAGCTAGTCAGTCGACTTCTGCGGCGACTTTCATTTCGACAACACCATAATCTTGAGTCCTCGCTGATCAGTTGAGATCGGTTGTAAATTAGTCATCACAGGATGGGCCTTTTTACACGAGTTTGTGTCCTCACGGCACAGATTCCGTCTTCGCGACAAGTAATTCATGTCTCGTAGTTGGCACAGCTAAGGTCAGGAATGTCCATCCTTCTCATGTTTTACCAGTACTCGTTGAATGAGTCTTGTTTCTTAGACATTCTGTCCACTCGAATCATACAGCATAATTAATTTGAACGTAACAGTAGTGTATGCGAGGTAGTTGATTGGTTTCCAAACTCATAGTGTATCGAACAACGACTGACCAAGTATGCCAGAGCAATCACAGAAAACTAATCTAAGCTTTCTCAGGTAGAGTAAGCTGCATGCAAAGTTGACTTGACCGGTCGTTGAGACCACGAAAAGTCCTGTGTGACGACGAGCTCACAGGTTAAATTCAATGAGTCCAAATGCACTACGTGGGTGACTGGGGTTATTTGAAGTCGCCCTTCGAAATGTGACCGCTGGTTTCCTTGTAGGATTCCTCTCCACGCAACTCAGGCCGAAGCAAGCCACCCGAAGACGTATCTCCGACACGTCCTTGGCGCTCCAAGATGTTAATCTCGTGTGGGAATCGAATACGAGTTTTGCCGGGTTCATAGCCCTTGGGTGGTGTCCAATAGCTGCGATCGAAACCGCGTGCGTACGAGTCATCGAAGGGAATGGAATACCACTTAAGCTCATAAGATTCGATCTGATCGCCAGGTTGGACTAGTCCTGGGTTATTAAGCAAGATGCCGCACTCTTTGCCCTTAGGGATTGTCGCCATTTCGGTCTTGACGTGGCGCATAGAGATGCAGTCGAGGTTGTCTGCGATGACCTCGTTGTTACGTCGTATCTGCCACCTCAGGCCACGACGGATCTCGCCTTGAATTACACGAGAACCACAGACCACGGGCTCACCATGGAACTCAATCAAGTTGTCAGGACTGGGTGACATTTCCGCGCACAAACGCCGCAAAGCAAGCTTAGAAAGCGAAATTGGAATCATGCGATCGACGGTGGCCACTCCTGATACTTCGTGATATGCGTACTGGGGCATGCGAGTGGCAATTGCAGCGGCGATCTGATCGAACACGTGGAAGATTACGTCAGCGGCAAAGATAGGGACACCTTTTTCCTTTCCAAGCTGAGCCGCTTTGGCTTGAACTTTAACATTAAAGCCGAAGAGGTGAGCTCCGGTTCTCAGTGCATACATGACATCCGACTCAGTGATATCGCCAAGTGCGCTCTTCACGAGCTTGACCTGAACTAGATCGGCGTGTTGGGACTTCGAGAGGTCTGCGAAGTATTGTTCCACGGTCTCAAGCGATCCCAAGACATCACCCTTAACATAAACTCGCAAAACACGCGCCTGTTCTTCTTCGAAGAGACGGCGCTCCTCCGCCATCTTCTTTTCTCGTTCAATCTGCTCACGATTTGAATCTAGAGTGCGTTGTTTCTTCTCCTTGTGCTTGCCCTTTCTTCGGCCATCCTTCTCACCCATATCGCCGAATGCATCCATATCCATGGCATCCTCGTCGTCTTCTGTCAGTAGCAATCGTCGCTCAGAACCATCGCGACTGAGGAAGCGGTTCATGCGAAGCGGGCGGTTCTTCATCTTTGCGTTGCGCTGTTTATCCCAGTCAAGACTCTGATCCATCATTTCATCTGCGGAATCACGCAGACTACGAAGTTCTTTCATAATCTCAGCGATCTCGAGTGCAGGAACAACGAGAACCTCCTCCGAGAGGGCTTCAAACCCATCGATGCCCATAATCTGCACGGGCTCGCTCGTCTGCGCGGAGGCCGTCTTTACCAGATCTCCTCGACTGTTGCGCATGGATTTGATTGTACCGATCTCTTCTCCACAAATGATGACGTCACCAACGCGGATTTCACCTTGGCGAACAATCACGTTCAGCAATGGGCCCTGGCCCCTGCCGACGTGAGCTTCAACCACTGAAGCCATACCCATGATCACGGTGCCCAGATCGCTCTCGAAAGGAGCATTCTCCTTCTTGCACCTACGGTAATCGCGCTTGATTGTGTCTACTACGCTCTGTGGAATCTGCTTGCGTTCGGAGAACTTAAGGTTAAGTGGTTGAGCCACGAGTGCAATAGCCTCAAGGAGATCAGGAATGCCTTGCCCCGTGACAGCTGACACCTCCACTGATACAATTGATCCGCCCATGTGCTCCGTTTGGAGACCACACTCATCAAACAACTGCTTGCGAACTTTGTCTGGATCAATACCGTCCAGGTCGCACTTGGTAATAGCGACGATAATGGGTCGTTCGCTCTCAACTGCTAACTGGACTGCCTCTTTAGTTTGGAGCTGTACACCATCTGCTGCTGAAACAACAAGCACAACAATGTCTGTCACAGTCGGACTGCTACCACGACTTCGCATATTCTTGAAGACTGCGTGGCCTGGTGTGTCAAGAAATGTCAAACCAGGGATAATATCTTGCAACTCCTCCGGAACTGTCACCGGGAATGCACCAATGGACTGTGTAATGCGACCAGCCTCATGCTCGGCAACATTCGTTCGTCGTAGAGCATCCAATAGCGTAGTTTTACCGTGGTCGACATGGCCCATGATGCAAACCACTGGAGCACGAACGGGTCGACCATCATCTTCCTCTGCTGCAGCTACGAGCTGCATTGCCGCTGCTGTGGCGTTGATATCAAAGAAGTTGGCTTCAAGTCCATGCAATGTCAAGAGCTCTTCCGCCTGGGCTGCAGTGATGAGTGATGAGGGCAATCGCTTCACGCCGTCTTGTTGATACAAATACTCCATCACAGCACGGCGGGGAATATGCGAGCGTTTGCAGAACTGCAAGATCGACTGCACTGCTGCGACTGGAACACGTCGCTTGTTTTCTTGTCGAATAAGACGATTCAGTTTGTTCTCTTCTTCACGTTCAAGACGTTCGCGCTCTTGGTTACGGATTTCCTGCAATCGTTGCTCATACTTCTCTTGTCGTTTTCGTCGCCTCTCCTCTTGCTTCTCAGGGTCAAGGGATCCAATTAAAGTCTTGAACATTGAGCTTCCAACGTCACTCGCGCTTGGGAATGCAAGGATTCCCGGACCTGTTGCTGACGGTGAGGAAGTCGTGCCGCTGGAGCCTGCGCCTGAGATGGAAGCGGTGTTCTGAGTCGTGGGTTGCTGGCCTGGGGTCCTGTTCTTCTGCAGAGTCTCATCGTTCATTGCACTGTTGCGCTGCATAATGGATTGGAAGAGACCTTGGAACTGGCCGACACCACCAGCCCCTGTGCCTGGAGCGCCAATCGTTTTTCGCGCCGTCGGATCGGTCGGTTTTGCTGGATCCGCTTGTGGAGACGCTGCACCAGGCCTACGAGCCGTAGCAAGCTGTGAAAGCATGGTTTGAAGATCCCATGGAGCACCAGCTGGTTTTCCTCCGGCGGCATTTGGAGCGCCACTAAGCGCTGCACCGGTCTGAGACGCCCCCGCCGGAGCCCAGGGTTTCGAGGCGGCTAGATCCGCAAGCTGCGATGCAAGCGTTGGCCTTTGGCTCCCACCAGGGTTTGTACCTGTCTTTCCAGTCATGCATGGGTTATTAGCGAATGGATTTGTGCCAAATGGGTTCGTTCCACCAAATGGATTTGGTGCACCTGTGGACGTCCGTGCAAATGAATTGGGGACGGCGAACGGAGATCCTGGCAACGAGGTAGATGAACCCTGACCAGCTGCTCCAGCCTGAGCGTTGGTTGGATTTGATGCTCCAGGCTTTGCACCTTGCGTGTTTGCAAATGGAGAAGTAAAGCCGCCAACTCCGTTGAGACCTGAGAACGGTGAAGGAGGAATTGTAGATCGTGTCCCAGCCTGTCTGCTCGCTAGTGGGTTTGATGGACCAGCGGGTGGCTTTCCAGCGGCAGCACTTGCAAATGGGGAGCCCGCGCCAAACGATGATGCTCCGGGCTTCGCATTTTGCCCATTCGCGGCACTGGCGGCAAAACCTGCAAATGGAGACTGTTGTGGCTGCTGTTGCTGTTGATTTGTTGGTGGTTGCTGGGGACCACGCATCTGTCCGGGAAGTCTAGGCGCACTACCTGGAGGAAAACCGAAGGGCGGTTGCAAAGATCCTGCTGGTGGTGCAGGACCTTTACCTAATGTAGCATTAGCTGCCCCAGGCTTCGCTCCCGCGAAGAACGGATTGCCGTTAGGCTGCTGTTGTTGTTGTTGTGCTGCTCCTGTGAATGGCACCCGTGGGCCAGATGAGTTGCCGCTTTGATTGGTATGCTGCTGGGCACCGCCTTTGGCCTTGACGTTTGCTGGTGCATGTGCCGGTGCTGCTGCGCCGCTCGAGAGTCTTCGTAGGGCTGGTATTTCCACCTGCACATGCCTTGTTGCTAGATGATAAAGAGTCGGGTGGGTGGGACCAGAGCGCATTTCCATTCGTGTTAGTGAGATCATGCATCGCATCCATTCCAAATTGGTGCTCCATCCCGAGGTATGACCAGCGTGAACATATACGAGGACCATTCTCGCAAGCGGAGTTCGTCTCCTTTCGGACTATTGTGATTTTCAACAGAATATATATGAAGACCGAGGTCTCGCTACGTACGCAGTATAGGCCGGCGTGTGACAAGTCGAAACATCTTGTTCAATGCCTACAGCCTCTCACGGCTGCAGAGATATCGACACTAGAAAAATGTACCTGAGTGCTCACACGAACCCAAGGCCGCGCGGGCTTACGGGCTTGAAAAAATTCGACACAACCGGTAAAGCGGGGCTGGAGGAGGAATGGATCTCGGACTGTGGAACAGCAGCTTGGAGGTCGAGATGTGAAAAGAGAGTGCGCAAGTGGCAAGCTTGCTGGGTATGCTGGCGGCCTTCGTGACAGATTCTGCAGTACTCACTGGCATCGACGCTTCAGACCCAAAGACCTGTTCATCGCAGTCGGGATTCCAGCTCGCGTGCACCTCCATTGAATGGGTATTACTGGCTCATACACTGGCTCATACACTGGCTCTCCGTTGTCAATGTTGCAGCAGTTGCCATATCTCGTGCGCATGGGTTCCCTCACGCATTTGAGAGGTCTGTGGGAGTGGGGCAGAGAACCGTTTTTCGACTTGAGCGACCACAACGGTGCATCGTGTGAAAACAGGGGTTGCATAAGCTGGAGCTTTTAGGAAACAATGTAATATGGAAGCTCATGTTGTATAATCTCATTTGCTTACTCTTTCTAGCAAGCGAACATGAGTGACATTATCCTTATCACAGCAGATGGCACAAGGATAAATCTACCTCGCCGAGCGGCCGAGGGTTCGCGCTTCTTGCAGACAGTTTTGGAGACAGGTATGTGCAGCGAATACTGTAATGGATAGGCCGTATGTTGTCCATCCTGATACGTAACTACTGACCCCGAACGCCCACAGAAACGTGACGAAAATCGGACAGGAAAGGGACCTTCGCTGAACTTTATATCGCACGTCTCCCTTTGTCATCTCAATCTAGACACCAACTTGAGTGAGCTGCCGCTCAATCATGTCTCTGCGTCAGCTTTGAGCAAAACAGTGGAATATCTCAAACACCACGTCAACAATCCAGCGCCTCCTATCCCCACCCCGCTCCCAAAAGGTGACCTCCAGCAAGTTGTCTCTGACTTTGACTACGAGTTTGTGTCGAGTTGTAGCCAGACCACTCTGTTCGAGATCATGGTCACAGCAAACTATCTCGAGATCCCGCCTCTACTGGAACTCACGCAAGCGTATATCGCCTCCCTCATGTACGGGAAAACTCCTCAAGAGGTGCGACACATCTTTGGTATCCAAGACAACACCACGCCGGAGGAAGAGCAGGAGATTTATGCAAAGTATGGGCATATATTGAATGCGTAAGGGCCTGGTTAGATGGCAATCGAAGAGAAAAGATGAAGGACGGGACGCTAGCAAACCTTTTTCATGGTGATATCCCATCCAACATGTCATAAAGTTGTACAGTAAAATTTCGTTTCAACATAGACTGGCTTGGTGGAATCATGTGAGAACATTGCAAGACAACGCAACAGTCCACGGGAGCAATTAATCGAAATGGGAAAAAGTAAGACCTGGTCGACTCATTGTAGAGCTACATGCATGATTGTACCTGGCAGTACTGATCGGCAAGGAAAGCCAGTGTCGAGATAAATACATATGAGCAACATTTAAGCATGCGCATTCAGTGTTGCAATAAAGGGTGAGAGTACCTTACGGTCCTCATCAGACAAGGCCTTGCCCTCAAGCAGGCGCTGAAGCGCATGAATCTGGTCAAACGCCTCAGCTGGGACGCGGATCTTCGTCGGCCCCGATGCGCCTAACGAAGGATAGGCATGGAACGGAGCCTGTGGAGCGTGAACGCCATGGGGGTAGATGATCTTGTCCCAGAAATCACAAGTAGACTGAAGCAGGTGCGCATTCAGCGTGAAATCCTTGTTGATATCCAGGTTGACTTCGGCACTGAAGTTATAAGCAGGCCATCGAATCGGCGCGGAGAAACCGACGTTGGGATCGAGGCTCGCAACGAAGTTACTCCAATATGCGCCAAGGCCAACTGACACCTTGCGATCCGTCTCGCTGAAGGCGTGGACAATAATAGGCCATTCATTGCCAAAGACTAGCACGATCTCCGATGCGTGATACGCACCCAAGATCCAGCCATCGATGAACGCACGATAGTTGTACTGATACAGGTAAACGGCTTGACCCTGATCGGGAGGGTGTGCTGCGAGTGCCCGCGCGGTGCGTCGCGTTGGGCAAGTAAAGAAGAAGTCGCGAAGCATCTTGGCAGCGCGATCATCCTGACTTACGTAGTTCTTGGAAGGATACTGGTCGAGAATCATTTGGACGGCAGTGTCGTTATGCATGTACTTGAACAAGTGCTGAACCGTCTTCTTAAACGAATCCTCGTTCAAAGGAACGCTCTGGCCTGTGATGAATGGCATTGCGAACAAGAAAATCGTTCCTTCGTCATGGTTTGTGCCCAGGATTACGGGTACACGGTTGTGCTCACCACGCGCAATCGTGGCGAAGGGAGTGTCACTGAGAGCAACACGTGAGCCATCCAAAGAAGCACCCCAGTCCATAAGAGGGAAAAGCGTAGGAACGTAATCATCCCCCAAGATCTCCGAACGGTTCTCGCTCTCTGCCTTTCTGATAAGCTTTTTGACACGAGTCAATGCTGCAACAGCGGCAGCCAATCGTGGATTGGTGCTGAGGCCTAGCATGCGCTCTGCCTCCGGGTCAACTTCATACTCATCCTCAAGGTCGGAGAGCTGTCCACCTTCAGCCAACACGAGCTGTTCCAAGTCACGTCGGAGTTCATTGAAAGACTCGACCGACTTCGTGGCAGCATCGATACCCAAAATCTGATCGGTAGAGAGCTTACGCAGGCAGGAAACGAGGTCAGCACCAGTACCAAGCTTTGCGGGATCGCATCCAACCAACTTGGAGTAGATATTAGACCAGCTAACGCTATTGTTGTAAGGAACCCAGAAGTAGGAGGTATCACAGCTGCCGGATTGCATAATGGCACCCTTGAAAAGGCCACTGGACGCCTTCGAAGCAACGTGGAAGCAGACAGAAAACGCGCCCGCGGACTCACCCGCGATGACAACCTGATTAGGGTCGCCGCCGAATGCTGCAATGTTATCGCGAACCCACTCCATTGCCAGTCGCTGGTCCAGGAGCGCATAGTTGCCCGTGGTGGCAAGATCTCCTGACTCACGCTTGAGTTCATCAAGCGCCATGAAGCCCAGCGCACCGAGACGATAGTTGGGTGCAACAACAATTACATCGTGTGAGAGCGCGAAGTTCTTGGCGTCGTACATGCCAAACTCGTTGTAATCACCCAAGACCCAGGCACCACCGTAGATCCAAAACATGACTGGGAGTGGGCCCTTGCGCTTGGGGTTGGCGGGCTTGTATACGGCGAGGTATAGGCAGTCCTCATTGCCCAGGTGAAGGTTCTTTGCCAGCTTGAACTGTGGGCAGATGTTACGATCGAACTGGCAATCTAAGACTCCTGACCATGGTTGGGGTGTAGTTGGGACGCGCAGACGCTTGTCACCAACGGGAGGAGCAGCGAATGGAACACCACGCCACACGCGTACGCCAGTAAGAAGGTCTTGAGCACCGCGCACTGCACCGTACTTCGTCTGCACTACGTTGGGATCATCGCTCGTTGCCACAGCAAGGCTCACGAGTACAATTGCGGCGAAAATAACCGCAATCAAGGCTCGATTCATGACTACAAAAGGGATGACAGCATGAAGAAAAGTTGAATATGCATCATGACTCCGGTTGATACAGGCGACACGAAGTGCACGCCACGGTTCTAGCGCTCAAAGTCACTCGATTCGAGCTCAAGAAAATCTTTGGGAAATTTCAAAACTCCTCTACTCTGTGAGCTGTATCTGGGAGTACACTGCGTGATTTGGGTGTAGATGCAGCATTAGACATCAGAAAGCAATTCTTGCGTATTTAGAGGCACTAACATAAGGAGGGACAGAAAATGCATGTTTATGAGTAAATACAAGCGTATACAAGTTGATCTCGTCTAGATGCCTTAACCAAGTAACCAATCCGTAAAGAAAATATTAGAACTCGCTGGCGGGAACCTTGCCTAGCTCGGCGAGGGTCTCGCGCACCCAGGAGTAGTAAGGATCGACGGTCTCAATAAGAAGCTTCTCATCAGGAGAATGAGCGCCTCGGATATATGGACCGATCGAGACAGCATGGAGGTCAGGGTACTGCTGCTTGATGCAGCCACACTCAAGACCAGCATGGACACTGTAAACCTCGGGCTCAGGCAGGTCGGGGAAGAGACGCTGGTGCGCCTGAACAGTGGCTTGGAGAAGCTTGGAAGACATAACCGGTTCCCATCCACTGAAGTAGTTGAAGGGAGAGGTTGAATAGGCACCCGCAAGCTTACCAAGTTCGCGAAGGCGGATGCCAAACTCGCGGAGCTGGTAGTCACTGAAGGAACGGTAGAAGCAGTGGAAATACGCGCAATCCTCGTTGGGGCCGTCTTCGGGGCAGTTGCCGAAGAGCGAGGCCTTGCTTTGCTTCGTCTCAGTGCCCTCAGTAGGAGTGAAGTTGGGCTCCAAGTTCACAACGCTGAGGGAGTTCGAGGTGTCCACTGCTCCAGGAACGTCAGGTGAGTAGCGGATGACACCATCAGGGATATTCACGGCAAGTCCCAGGAAGGCCTGCGTAGACTGGCTTGTCAAGGGCACATGCGATGCACGCCACTCGGCAGAGCCCACAGTCGATTCGGAGGGCTCGAGCGTGATGTCCAAATTCGAGTCATGCACTTCACTATCAGGTGATCGGCCAGCATCCTCTGCGACCTTATGCTCGGCGCGGTACGCATAGTAATAAGACTGCACGACCTTCTTGAAACCCTCGAAGCCGGCCAGTGGAGATACAACTGGGTCCTTAGGGCGACGAAGCTTGCCATCGGCCTCGAAGTTACTGCCAAACTGGGCGTCCTTCCTGATCACCACAGTAGCCTTGAGGTAGGAGGGAATAGCGTTGCGAGCGTTGGTCTTGTTCGTAAACTCGATGAGGCGAACGGCATCGGCATCGCCCTTGGCAGCTTCAATAGCCTCACGAAGGAACCGAGCGACACCCTGGATGGCGTTGGCACGGCCGCGGTGAATATCGATACCAGTGTGACCACCGACGAGTCCAGTCAGATTGAGTGTAACAACCTGGAGGTCCGCTGCAGCCGTGGCATACTCGGCCTGGGTCAAGCGAGTCACAGGCAAGTACAAGCGAGCCTCAGCACCACCAGCGCAGCCAACGCAGATCTTGTGCTCCTCTTCACTGTCGACGTTGAGGAGGGCCTGCGCTTGGAGGAAAGGCGCAGGGGCAATCTCAATCGCACCGTTCATAGTGGTCTCCTCCTCAATGGTGAACAGGCACTCAAGAGGACCGTGCTGGATGGTGTCGTCCTCCAGCATGGCCAGTCCAGCGGCGACACCCACACCATCGTCCGCACCCAGAGTGGTACCACGCGCCTGAACCCACTTGCCGTCATCGCTGATGAAGACAGTAATAGGCGTGTTCTCGAAATCGAACTGGCCACCACTGGAGGTGCACACCATGTCGAGGTGTCCCTGGATCGCGACCCTGACTCTGTTCTCAAAACCCGGAGTAGCGGGCTTGCGGATGAGAAGGTTGCCAATGGTATCGACCTTGTACTCGAGTCCAAGTGGCTTAGCGATTTTCTCGATGATCTTATTACGCACACCAGCCTCCTTGGACGGGGGACGCGGAGTTTCAAACATGAAGAAAAGGTACTTCCAGAAGGAGGCAATTGCTTCACGTTTGGCAGCATCCGCGGTAGCATAGCGATGCATAATCTGATCAATCATTGCCTGTGACTTGGTAGATATAAGTGAACTCGCTGGCAGGCGTGGCATCGTAGCAGCTCTGCAGTATTTAACCAATGCAATCCCTGGTGTTCCTACCGACTTTTCTTCCCAAGTGCGTTCCCATTCAGTATCAGTATCAGTATCAGTATAGATGCAGGTAGGTGATCATAGGAGATAGGAAATTATTCCAGGAGCCAGCTGGGGGCTCATCACGTGTGCACCAGATATTATGCTCTTCAAGTCGTTACAATCGAATTAACTCATGTGATGGATTCCCGACTGAGACAAAGGGCACAAAACGACTAGACAGATGAAGAACTTGTATGGTCTTGAATCCTGACTGCAGAAGCCAGGATATGACGGGGGAAGTTATACCGCCTATGCATGATACAATAAAAGAGTATGCCTTAGTATACTTTGACAGTGCTTACGCTAGCTTTGCGACGAACCTTGTTGTTGGCTCTGGCCTGATTGGGGCGGATTTGTCGGCAATTGCTGAGAAGGCAATGTATCTGGGTTCGGCTGCTCACTCTGCGATGAATGAACCTCTGGTGTGGAATCGGGACTGGCTAGACTGGAATCAGGACTGGATGCATCGACTTCTGGAGCTGAATCCTTTGCCACGACACACGTCAGGCTCGGTCTCACATCGGTAAAGGGCCCGGAACCCAAGGGGTTGAAGGGGGCTTGAAAAGTCGAAGCGGAGCAAATCACGTTAACAATCTTGGAGGCAGCCGCGTCAGCGGCTGAGGCAAGGCGAGAAGGGTGCTTCTCGCGTCCTCCATTCTGCTCATCCGAATGGTCTATGCTCGCTTCAGTGCTCGATTGCTCCTGACTCTGGACTTCGCTGAGGCTCTGCGACTGACTCGAAGCAGATTGAGGCTGTGAATCAACGGCGGCGGTTGCAGAATGGTCCTGGCTTGCAGGTGCATCCTGCGCTTCTTCCGGTTTGGGACTAGACTCTGGCTTCGGAGGGACCTCAGTAGACAGGGGTCGAGAGAACCTTGGCTGGATGGTGAGAGAAGGTGTGACAGTGTTGAGGGTGGAGTATGTAGCGAGCATGGAAGCTTGGGAGAAACTATTACTACTGATGCCTGCATTATTAATGCATCTGACCAGAGATCCAGCCTGCGATGTCCATGTCAGACTACGAAGTGCAATCAGGGAGCGAGCACTAAGTCGAAACATTTGAGAGCCGGGCTCGTTACTCGGTCACTGGAGGATAATTACTGAGGCTGAAGGATAGGAAATGTGATAAAGCAGTGAAGGTGCCAGAGGAACCCAAAGACTGGGCTTGCGTCACAAAAGCGAGATGAACGTTCTTTGAGATCGCGTTCACGTGACCAAGTAGTTTCAACTGCAGCGGCGAATCGGTGGCCGGTTGCGAGATGAGAGTGGGGCAGGCAAGATATAATGTGAGTTTGTATCTGGCACGAAAATAGCTCAATCTGATCTGCAAGGTATCATCCCAAGACATCCAGTATAGACTCTAAGCTCGAGACATCGGTGATATGATACGAAAATATGTTAAAGACACACTATCTGGTGCGTGTGATTCGAAATCAACCAACAGAACAAGTTCCTACTCGTTCTAGCAACCGAATAAACTGGTTTCCTAAACCGCTACACGAACCCATGTCGCGATCTTAAACATTCAGCAATGAAGCTCCGAAGCCGGTTTTGTTCAACTTCGGCCTTGATGGCTTGTTGGGTACGTAACGGACCTCGTGCCAAGTCAAAGGAGGGCTGCTGCTGCTGGTGGGAAGAGACAACCACATCACGAGATTATATATACTATACCATGTTTTATTTGTCATAGGACGAGGGCCACGAACATCTGGCGTTTGCTCGCTCGCTCGACTCCGCATCCCAAACAATGTGTCGTATCTGCCTCTTCTAACCGCGCAAACTTCGTGGTTGCTGCTATGAGTGAGTCAGCCATGCTGTCGATACGTCCTGTTTGTCTTTCAGGACTCAATTGACACTAGCGTATCCGAGTAGGAGGTCTCATTGTAACTTACTATTTGAGCCTTCGCACAAGAAACACTCCATCGCAACCTAAACCGACTCACTCGTCGGCACGGGTAGCTCACCTTGGCTGTGGCACCCAGGTCCCACTATTACCTCTTCTAATCAATCTGTGAATTCATACATGTAACTCAACACGCTAGTCGAGCGTTGTTCGAGACTGTGCGATGCGCCTCCCCGAACGCTCACCAGCTTAGGACACACCAACCTCCTGCTGAACACAGAGTTGTGTGGATCCATGGGTCGGCTGCGACGCTTAGTCCCAGTGGCTGCGGTGCATCTGGTCGTTGAGCTTATTGGCGTAGGTGGTGATGGCGTAGACCGAGCCGAACATGAGGACCATGGGAGTGCACGTCTTGACGTGGTGCATGATCTTGTGAGGAAGGTTGTGGTAAAGGGGAGCAATCACCTTGAGGCGGTAAGGCGAGATGTGCTCAGTCACCTACAGTGGGTAAAGGATGGATATGTGATATGGGTAAGCCTGTGGATGTGCACGAGCACGAAAGAAGCAGAGTAGTTTCGGGGAAAACCCGCGAGCCAAAGACAGATTTCCAAGGTATACGGCCACTATAAGAGGGCCCTTCGCAATGATAATGGCACCATGAACAGAGCTCTTCAACATACCTTGCCGGTGGTGTGGTGGTACTTGGACCACCAGAGAGCAAGCTTGGGCTCGGGCTGACGCTTCGAGGGGATGGGATCTCCGGCCATCTGGACACTGCACGTTGTGAGGCGGGGACAGGAAGGATGGATAGGAAAGTGAGGGGATGCAATGCATCTAATTGCTCAGAGCACGAAACCGCTCGTGAAATCTATTATACCCGGGTGATGGCGTCAAAACAGGTCGCAAAGTACGCCGGAGTGAGAGGAAACTTGTTGTCCTCCACGAGTGCATGCACTTTGGCAGACACAACTCCGGCGAAGGTCACATTGAGTGAAACCACGCAATAGTAGGCACCCCGTACTACATTGATATGACACTTTAACTACGCTGCACCCGCCTGCAGGCACGAAAATACGCTTCCAATCGGCGCCTGCTAACCACGCTTTTTCGTGACGCTAAAACTCGGCTCTCTGGTCATGAAGCTGGGAAATGACTGTTTCAGGGGACATTCGGGGTGGGCATGTGGGTCTTTCGATCCAGACACGCGTGACGGATACGCAGCCCAAAGCGGTATGACTCCTCCAGTCAGGACGAAGCGCATGGCCTCGCCGCTCCCGAGAACGAGATGGAATACTCTGCTCGGAGGAGAACCCTACCTTTTGTCAGCAAAATTCAAACTTACTGAGTTAAGTGATGTGGTAGCTCGACAAGTGCTGCGTGTTTCTTCTTAACCGGCCTCAGAATTCCCGGCCAGCTTGCTTAACTTACGGATCTCACGTCTGGCCCTCTCACTCCCCCTACATATCCGTCAGCCCAGCCAAACAGCGCCTTGAAACCCGCACTTGAGTGCCGACTCCGTGGCCGGGGGTGCTGGAATACCGACATGAGTGGTGAGATAAAAATCAAAATCGCACTTGTTTGGGATGTTGAATCACGCAAGTGGTGCGTCATAGTTGATAGAATATTCATCATAACCCAAGATCTGCGGCATGAACACTTCTTTCATGTGTTGAACCTGCGCCAAACCCTCGAGATTGTCCCCAACCAACGCCTTGAAATACTCGTGCACTAGGCCAACCCCTCGCTTTGTGTGTACATGTCATGCTCATCGCACCTTCCGCGCACCCTCACAACCTGCCACGCCGTTTAGAACTTCCCCCGGCTAGACCCTACTAGCATGCACAGAAACAACGGTGGTATCCCGGGCAATAACCCGGCCGCGCAGGGCCAGGGCGGATATCCTCCCATGCCTTCCGGATATCCTGCGCCTGGCGCTCATCCTGGCGCACCTCCTGTCGCACCCGGCGCATACTACGCCGACTACAGTCACTACCAGTACCAGTATGGCGCTATGCCCATGGCATCTGCCATGGCTGGAACTTCCTACGTGCCCTACGCACCCATGATTTACAATCCAACTTACAACTACAGCTACCCTAAGCCTAATGCTGCTGCGGCTGGCGCCGGCACGGCAGGCACTGCTGCAACGAGCAGTGCCTCGGCACCTGTTCAGGGCGTTCCCATGAAGCCCGTCTCAGCTTCAGCACCAAGTGCGCCTGCACCTGCACCTGCACCTGCTCCTGCGCCCGCTGCTGCTGCTGCTGCTGCTGCTGCTGCTGCTGCTGTACCTCGTGCTCCTGAGGGTTCTGGAGCTTCTGCCCCTGCAAAGCCCGTTACGCTTGCTTCAGTAGCTCCTCAAAACCCCTCCCAACAGCCCAGTGGTGCAGCAGCAGCTGGCGCAGTCTCCGCTGCGCCTACAAGCACTCCAGTTGCGCCCACAGCACCTCCTGCGCCTGTCCCAACTCCTGCAGCAGCTTCTGCGGCTCCAGTCCCTGCAGCGACCACCGCTCCCACTCCTTCCGCGCCTACCACAACCAGCACCACAGCACCTGCGGCTCCTGCTGCCGCTGCCGCAGCTAGTGGCCCCTCAACACCTGCACCAGAAGCAGGTTTTACGAAGTCGCCCGAGATTGGCGATCTTGTTAGTTTGATCACGCAGAGTGGTGTTCGATACGAGGGTAAGCTTGAGCGTATAGATATGGTTGAGCGATCGCTTGTCTTGGTTCAGGTCCGATGCTTCGGTACTGAGGATCGTCCAGTACCAGAGAAGATCGCTCCTATTGACAAGGTTTGGAAGATGGTCGTTTTCAAGGGAGAATCAATCACACACATTTCGATTATTCCGCCCACCCCACCGGATCCAGCCATTGTGTCGGCTCAGCTTGATGACCCTGCAGTGGCAAGCGCAATTCCGGAAGAGGATAGCAGTTCACATGCAACTTCCGCGAAACGAGGTGGCGCGAAGAAGCAAGCACAACCTACGAACAAGATTGTCATGGATGGTCAATTCGACTTCGAGGCAGCAAACCGCAGATATGAGGAAATGCGTGCAAGCGATGCAAGCCGTCTTGCAGCTGCGTCTAGCGCGGATGATGGCACCGGAGATGGCCCCGATGTCGCTGCAGTCCCGCCTACCAAGGCATACGACAAGACGAAGTCATTCTTCGATGAGCTGACCTATGGTAATATGCACACTGGCTATCGTCCCCAGAGCAACAACCGAGACACCTTCGGTGAGGCAGCGACTGAGTACCAAGCTCAGAAACGTCGCGAGCAGAGCGAGCGCCGAAGGCAGCAGCAGCGACGCCGTCAAGGTGGCAGTAGCGGTGGATACCGTGGTGGTAGCAGTAGCGCTGAGACCGCTTGGAGAGCCGAAAGCCATAGCGCTGGCTCCAGTACCACCAGCCGTAGCGGAAGCTGGCGAAATGACCGTGGCGGTGATCGAAGCGGTGGCAGTGGCAACCGGGGACGTGGTGGCAGCTCCAACCGCGACTACGGATCGTCCTCAGATTACAACTCAGCATACTCTGGACGAAGGAGCTGAAGCCGCGCAGCATAATGATGTAAGAACACACCCAGCATGCGTGCTGGACTTCAGCTTATGCGAGGGTGTGCTCTTGGTGTTCTGAGCTAGCTCTTTTGCTCCTAATCTACATTCGCTCTGTACAGTATTGTTATAGTAGATGGATCAATTCGGCCGTAGTAGCACGAAGGATTCCGGAGCTGCTTTTGTATTTATTTTGTATGGACTTTGGAGTAGGTAGTACAACTGTCTACGACCGCTGCCCCAATACCTAGCTTTTGGATGCTAAGCTAGCTCTAGAATGCCATATTTGGCTCCTTCTTTTTCTGGAATAAACGTTTAGACGCCCAGAAGAACGCGTTATCCTAGGCCCCAATGTGTATGTGGGGTTTCAGAGTCACGAGTCAAGGCTTTATTGTAACAGTGTGACACGATGTTTAAGCAGTTGAGTGTGTTTGAGCACTATGCAATTGTGCATTCCTTCTGCTGATGTTGCTCAGCTTGCAGGGCTGCGACAGATGGCGATACACGTGGAACTGGCCCATGTCCCCAGACATCAACTCCTCCATCCCCGTGATTCGACTTAATGTTTGAGAAGGGCAGCTTCTTTTGTTGCTCGACTTTCCACAGGTACTTTTGAACTAATTCTGTACGCTGTTGAGCCGTAAGCAAGTTAGGGGCAAGCTTGTAGAACACTCGTTTCGCGTCGATGGTACCAATGGCGATGCGATCGGGCCAACATGCAGAAGAAGACATTAGAGTTGGAATTTGCGGAGCAGTTGAGGAGGGAATCGTAGCGCCTGTGCCCATGATGATGCTTCGCTCATCCTTCGATAGGGGTTCTGCGATGTAGCGCACTTTACCCAAGTCGAGTTCCAGAGGTCGACGCTTCGCGACTGCGTCCATTTGACTACTATGATTTGTATCGGTGGCTACGTCTGAAATGCTCGGAGTGCTTAATTCCGTAGTGTCAAGATCGGGCAAGCCTGGGGGCAGCACAGGACTCTCGGCACCAACCAGCTGCAAAAGCTTCCCTATCAAGTCCTTATATGTGACGTGTTTACCAGCTCGGCGAAGCGCAGGAAGCACCTCGTCCGCTGATCGACAGGTCTCAAGGACGTGAGCAACATTCGAGAGGAGTGAGACCCCGAGTAAGAAGAGCAGCTCGATGCCCTCAAATAGGAAGAGATCCCACACCTGCACCACAGTTTCAAAACTGAGAACATATACAAAACCTGTTGTCAAGAACTCGCAAGAAAGCATGCTCGAGCTTAGGCCTGCCGCGCTCAGGAACTCGGCGAAATTCGGCATGTGTGCCTGTAATGTGGAATCAAACGTGCGCATGGCGTGGACGAGTGTTGGGGAGTCTGCACTGTACAGACCTCCCAATCCGCAGCCTTCCAGTGCGTACACAAAGAGCCAGAATGCATGTTCCTCTCGATCTTCGTCACGTGTGAGGGTCAGATCTCCTTTAAGGACTGCTAAAATCAAGCAGGCAATATAGTTCATTCCCTGACAATAACTTGCATGACGCTCTGGGTACACCGAATAGGCACAAAGAATTCGCGATAATCCCGCGAGCTGAGGGGTCTGCATGAGCCACTCGGCATATGCCTCACCTGTGGCAGAATCTGGCCCTGACTTCATATCGAAAAGCATCATCAAACCCGCACTAGCCATGGAGCGTGGCACATCGCGCTTGATCATGGCAAGTGCTGTCTTAATTCCATGCAGGTCGCGGACACTGATTCCTGGCCAAGGCCAATCGATGGACTTGAGTAGCTCTGCTTCCGTGGTGTCGACACCCTGGTCTGTGCTAGCAACCGAACCTCTGCCTCGCACTGGCAAGGCCTGTAATATGTGCGGCGGAATCGTGTAGGCATCAACTCTTTCCGCAATTTCGACCAACTCACGATAAAGTCCAGGGCGGCTGGAAATAATGCGGGAGGTACCTGCAAGCGTTCGCCAAAGCAATGGCCTGAACGGGCACAGAGTGAAAGTCTCTGGTGTAAGAGGAATGTTGATGGTGGGTGACCTTCGTGACCTGGGCGGAGGTGGGGGAGTTGCAGGTGAAGGGGCGCTGGGCGAAGGCGCGGTCTCCTGAGAACCCTCCCTCGGAGTTACAGCCTTCGCCCCATCCTCAGGAGTCGCACGCGAAGCTGGTGTCGCTTCAGAGGAAGGAGCAGCTGGCTGTTGGGATTTGGAGTCCTGCGATAGCGACAACTCAAGGGGTTCCAGTACTTTGTTCACGGCAATGGGTGTTGCGATTTGGGGGACGAGTGGTGGTGTAGGAGGGTAAAATGACGGGTGGCGGAACATCACTGTTTTGAGGAGGCCGGTAACGGCCCGCGACGGGATGTTGTTCCAGAGATAATATCGTACTAGTGCACGGTGCTCGGGCCAGTGGCATAGTGCGATGAATGCAAGTGGGGTCAACGCAGCTGCAGCCTGTAGTGGAGGTACCGGGATCATGGATGACTGTGCACCTGTAGAAGACGCTGGCCGACCTGGAACAATGCCGGCACGCTCTAGCGACAATTGATAAAATGACAACGCATCGGCAGCTTGCGAATTAACAATGAGTTGGTAGTATTCAGCCAGCTTTGGTAAGAATGAGTTCACTTCCTTCGTGCATACGAGGCAAGCACGAATCTTATTCACTGTGAACGGCAGAACCACGCGCTGGGGCGAGCATGAGTCACAAACCACGTCACCACATATTCGGCAGTGATGACGTCGACGGAACCTATCAAAGTTTGTCAAGCATAGTGCGCAGCAGGGGCGCGTCGCATCTGGAATCCACGGCAATGTGCGGGCGAAACTGACCGCGGGTAGCCATGATCTTGACTTGTCTGATGATTCTCGCCGAGTACGATTCGGAGCTGGGTCGTCGGCTGCAGGGGTTGTCGAGCCGGGTACACTTGCTGAGACCGTTGGGGACTCTGCTGGGAGAGGTGACGGCGGCTGACTTCGGGTAGAGTCGCTCGGGGCTTGCACGCGCGACGCATTGGAGGCATCCTCTGGCGGTGGCACGGAATCATGAATGCTCTCGCTAATCTCTCCATCAAAGCCAAAACTTAACGGATCAGTCGGGATTCGTCTGGGTTGTAGCATCGCGATGCTGATTGGGGATTTTGCTGGTTCACCAGGCAGGTTGCCGGGCGATGCCAGATTCGGATCTGTGAGATGAAGCAAATCTGCCTTGGATTCCTCAACTAGGGCTTGCTTGGCCACGCTACGCATCCGTGCAGTCTGATTGTAGAAATAAACAGGCGAATCCAAAGCTGGGAACATCGTATTCTTAATTGGAATGCCCATTGCTGCCAGAGATTCGGATGCGTTTTGATGGTTGACCTCAGGAAGTGGGTTATCTGGGGAACTAGTGGTTGAGACGATTATGGGCGAGATGCTAAAAGCTTCACTCAAAGCCGCGACCGCAGTGGTTGAAACCAAGGCGCTTTTGGCTGCTGCTCGCAAGCGACGCTCGCCTGCGGGCAGTGACAGCGCCGTCTTTTCTGCAATTGCTCGACCTGGAGCTAATGGTGATGCCGATGGTGCGCCGAGGGTGGAGGCCACAGAGGCAGAAGCAGGTCTTGTAGCCGACGAAACTTCAGTCAGTGTCGAAGCTATAAGGGGTGCTCCCGACCCAGAATCGACACCGAATGAGCCTCGTCCGGGCATTAAAGAAACTGTGGCTGCGCGCGACTGACGTTGTGCAGTGGAGAACGTTGTGGATCGCGCCTGTTGAGTCAAAGCTGCTGCAGGATCAAATGTGTACGCTAGACGAAGCGGAATGTCACGCACCGCGAACTTGAGTTGCGCCCTGTCACCCTCGCGATCGATGCCAAGTTTGCTCGCCCAGTGACTTACCTGCGCCGGCGTTAGGATTGCGAGATCTCGTAGACTGCTAAAACCGTACGACATGCTTCGTCTGAGCAAAACAAGCGCCATCTGAGTGATATCGTCCTCAGAGTCATCGTAATGTACGGCTTCGTCACCGATGCTGCCTGGCGTCGACCCACCCGAAGCGAGCAAGTCTGCGGGTGAGTCCAGCAGAGGCAAGGACCACATTGCTGGAATGGCATCGCGCGCCCCCTCGCTCGTGTCAAGTGGGGTGGATGCACCCAGTGAGGTACCAACGGCATCGGCAAGAGGCGTTGTGCTGGACTCTTCATCAGACTCCGCACCATTTGTGACCGCACCTGGGGCGAAGTGACGCGCAGAGGCTGCCTGACTCGCTCTGGGCGCTCCCCTGAGTAGATACAAGCGATCGATTAGATGGTCGGGAAGTGGAGGCATATCGAGACTGCGTGGGAGAAACGAGTCCTCGTAGTCCAGCAGCTTGAGTTTCGTCGCGCGAATGAAGTGTTTGAAGAAGCGCAGCAGTGCCTGCTGCTCGGGACCCAAGTCCCGCGACGATCTAATACCGAGCCATGCCAAACTGCCCTGGCCTCCCGGACTGACCGAGACCAAGCCACTCTCGTCTGCACGAATGCGCAGGCTTGTCGATCGCCCACGACCCTGCCGGCTGTCCATCGCTCAAACGAGGTTAACTCGAGTCTCACAAATCCGCCCACGTTCAATGGCGTATGTACAGTATCCGAACGCCCGAGTAACTGCACGGAGTGTGTCCTCCGCTTCCGTGATCAGATGTTACGTTGATGGTGGCGCTCGTGCGGTGTGATACGGGAGATACAACTCACGAAATAGGTACTAGCACGTAACGGGTCGCGGACTGGTTTGGTTATTATCACCGCCCTAGCCGTGCAAGTCCGATTTCGAGGAATGTACACAGTCAAAAGTAAAAATGGATACACTCAGTTTAGCCTGATCCGGCTAAAATAAATCGATTGCAATCTCGCTGGTGCACACTACGGATCGGAGTGATCCCGCGTTGGGACGGAGATGATTACATGTGTAGCCGTCCTGGGCAAGGACCACGAGCCATTGTATATTGAGACATTTGGCACAACTTCACCGGCTATTCAGTTACACCACCAATTTCTGGTACGTCTCCATACTCGATCTCGTCTGGATAGTCACAGTCTGCTTGCAAGGCCCTTGTGGACCAGAGAAATGCTCATGCATACGCTGTTTGCTTCCGCTCTAGGTCCATGTGAGTCTCGACGCGCTTGAAGAGCGCTACCCACCCAATGTTCGGCACGAGAAGCCAGACCAGTACTTCGGTCTGTTGATGAATGTGGAGGATGAGAGGATATATGGCTACTGCACCAACACAAAGATCAAGTTCATTGTAATTGCAAAGGACGTTGTCCCTGAGACCACGATTCGTACGTTCTTGCGAGCCACACACAGTCTTTATGTTGCAGCAGTGTGCAACCCTTTTAGTCCGATCGGCGGTATGATTGACGTGCCTTCGTTTACCCAGGGCATCATCCGTCTCTTCCAAGATCTGAACATTGGCAAGATTTCCACTGTGGGGCTGGAGAGTGTTCTAGCACCCTCAGCAGTTGTTAGCACAATACCAGAGCAGCTCATGGGAAGCAGTAGCAGCGGAACTGGCAAAGAGGACAAGGAGTCTGCTGGGGCTTCGTTATCAGCAGGACAAGGAGCACCGCATCACGTTCATTCACACTCGCTCTCGATGGCTAGTACGACGGCAGGCGGCCATTTGACGAACCCCCAGTCGCAGGTCACCTCGCGAAGAGAGTAGTGACTGGCTGCGGCGTTGACCTACCCGAGTGAGGTGGACGAAAGCGATGAAATACCCTTCTCAGCAGTGTACAGAAATCCATTAGCTACAGTGAAACTCTTTGTAGTACCGCGATGTTATGTAATATACATTATGCAGTTTGTGATTTATTATGCCTGCAAATCCAAAGACAATGAATGATTAAGATGTTTTCACTCGAGCTTGGAAATCTCAGTGATCACGTGTTCGAACACCGAGATGCCTTCAATGAAGGTGTGCTTATTCAGGCGCTCGTTGTGCTCGTGCAAGAGAATAGGTTGCTTACGAATTGGGGAGAATCCAAGCACGGGAAGGTCCGCTTCGTTACGCAGGTAGCGTCCGTCTGTGGCTGCAGGGAAAATTTGGGACTCGAGTTCAACACCCGCAGCATCGCAAGCCCGCTTGAATCGACACCAATGCACGTTGACCTCGGGATCCAGCGATGTTACACGATTAACTTCGCTTTTGACAACAAACTCAATCTCGATATCGCCAATCGCTTCACGAATCTGCTTCTCGAACTCCTGAAGCGAGACGTGAGGTGGAATGCGAATGTCGAAACCCGCAACGGCCTCGATAGGAATCACATTGAGTGCATAAGAGTTACCATTGCTTAACCCAGCCTGAAGTAAGGTCAAATTCAGAGTCACAACATCACCGAGTTGAGCTGCCACTGCATGCTTGCAACCGACATGAGAGTCGTGGTGCTCGCCCTTGGCCTCAGCCTGCTCCATTGCTGGTGCCGGGAATGTGTGATCACGAGGGAGGGAACTGTCCTCAAGCAGAGCCTCTTGATAGCGGCGGTAGTCGAGGAACTTCTTAACAGCGTTGAAAAGCTTCTCGACAGCGGTGTCCTTTATAAATCGAGAGGCGTGGCCAGTGGGTCCACGAGCAATCAGCTTAAGCCACCAAACGGTGCGCTCGCCGTAAAAGAGTGTCATCTTGTTGGTTTCATTTGCAATGCCTTCATCGAGAGCGAAGCCAACGTTGAGCTTCTTGAACTCTTCAGACTTGATCCACTTGGCCATGCCCAGCTTGCCTCCACACTCCTCATCTGGCTGCAAAGCGATATGAATTGTGCGCTCAGGCTTGAAGCCATTGGCCAACAGACGCCGAATGGCCTCGAAATACTGAATGCACACACACTTCATGTCCTGAGTTCCGCGAGCGACAATGTCGCCGTTCTCTAGCTCCACTGCAGCGAATGGATCATGGTCCCACTTCTCGGGATACACGGGAACGACGTCATAGTGGCAGTTGAGAAGTACGGATTGCTGATCGGGGTTCTGGCCCTTCAGGGTGCAGACCAGCACGGGATAGCCCTCAGTGTACGTGTACACGTTGAACTCAAGACCCAGTTCCTTGGCCTGGGTTTCGACGAACTCAATAACTTGTTTATCGGCGCCCATGGGGATCTCTGAAGTAATACTGCGGATTCGCAGGAATGCTTTGAAACGCTCGATGGCTTCAAGATCCGCCTGCGTTAACTCTTTGGACATTGTAACTCGTTACGTGTGCTATTCAACACTCGTGGCTTCCTGAAGATTTCTAGGAAATGTGACTTGTCGGGTGACGAGTTCTCTGAGTATAGTCAAGGCCTCTGTGCAGCAGTGCTGGATTTAGGTGTAAATTGGAATATCTTGAACATACACTGGCTTTTATGCCCGTTTACTTACTCTTCTGCTTGCCAGAATGGTTATTTCACAGTTGACATCTTCATTGTATGAAACCAGCGTCTCTCGCGCGTGCCTGTCTGTCCTGATATGCTATTCAAGCCTTGGGCCGCCCTATATCCACATTGTAAGGAGGCACTTAGGAAGATACTCACGCCCTGTGCCCTGGATCTCCCGACAATGGCCTCAACACTATTTTCCGCTCTAGAGTCCGGCCAGCGTCAGTCCGCGGGCGCATCTGCTTTGAAGGCATCTACACTCACATCAGGCTACAAGAAGGATCCATATCGCTAGTTTTGCTCCCCAAGTGCATTCACCATAACGTAAACACAGATACCATGGCCACGGCCACCACAAGTCAGCTCGAAGCTCAGATGCTCGAGCTAAAGCGAAGGATTCAGCAGCTAGAGGATGCGAATGTGTCCAAACCTCTTGGCCAAGGCCGCTTGGCATCCTCCTCATCTGGGACAACTGAGCGTGAGCGCGCCAATGTAGCACCTAAAGCCTTGTCTGTCAAGGCCCTGAGCTCGATTCTGACAGGCTCTGCAGGCGCTTCAGGCGATCCTACCGGAGAGGCAGCCGGCCAACAGCCGCAAAGGCGAAAGCTGGTGATCATTAAGCGATCAGATAAGAACCTGCAAGCTGGTGCAGCTGCGGGTGCTGCGGCAGCCTCCGAAGTCGCGACCGCGGGTGCATCAGCATTGGAGAAAACCGCTGAGGTTGCAGCCCCGTCCAAACCAGATGAAGAAGCCGAACTGAGACAACTCCTTCTAAAGCATCGAGAGGAACGACTCAAGTCAAGAGAGGAGGAACTGAATAAGCTAAAGGCTGATCTCGTCTCCCTTGAGAAGCAGTACTTAGCTCTGCAGCAGGAGTGTGCTCAGTCGTCGCTCAGCCAGGGTCAGTATCTATGGACACAGACTGAACCTCAGCTGGCTTGGCGACCCGCTATTCAACCAGTGTCGAAGCCTGATTCGAGCGCATCCGGCGCAGATTCTGCAGCGCAAGATAATATATTGTGGATCGGCTACGATGCATGGATCAAGTCGGATGCCAGCGAAGCGGCTCGAAGGCAAAGCCGACCACCTGAGTTTGCAACGCTGTCCAATCCGAGTAAACTTCAAAGGATACCGAGCCAGGCTCAACAACATCAGCAAGAGCTAGCCACAGGTGATGAGATGTCGACTACAGAATCACGAGATTTGTGAGACTTCGGCAGCAGTCTCCAGAAAGTGCGTGTTATGAGGACTTTGGCTCATTGATCAATCAACTGATTATTGTACGACTAACTGAGTAGCCGTATTGACCCATGTAAAATAAATGCATAATCTACATGTTTTTGCTCCGTATATGGTTTCATGCATGTGTTTGTGTATCTGCTCTGCTATCTCCACTCGTGCTCCAGTGAGCTGTCACTCTCAGAACCTAATCGTGGGTTCGGGGTCCACATTTTCAACACTTTGGGATCGAACGATCCGCATGAGAAACAGCTGTAGTTATGTATGAAAGCCGTTAGATATTGTGTCCAAAGATGTATCGTCATACCACATTGCACTTGCGAAGGTTGAAATCCGTAATCCAACATGCGCCCTCACGGGTCTCGAAGTTTGGCTTCCGCAGCTCAGCCAGGATTACACGCGAGGACGAAATGGATGATCGTGATGCAACCTCACTGTCCGTCCTTCAGAGGTTCCAAGCACAGTTTCTCCGAACACAGGCTAGTAGCACTACTACGACTCATCTAACCCTTGAAACTCATAGCGAAAACTCTCGAGCGAAGAGTCGGGCATGGGTTACAACCGGAGGCACTGGTGGAATCGCACAGATGCACACCGGCCGCGCCTCTGGCGGCCAAACTGACATGGGCAGTCCCCCAGGTGTTACACCGGTGCAGCACCCTGCTTGCCCCGTATGTCAAGGAGCCACCACGGTGCCATTCGCAATGACCCGTCACAAGTACCGCTCCCTCAGCGAAGACAGAGCACGCGGAACACTTGTCCGCGAGTTCCTTCACTGCATGCATTGCGATGCATGCTTTGTAAATCCCGTGAACTACATTTCGGATGAAGAGGCCAAGCGCCGATACGCAGAGCACGAGAATGACCCTCAGGACTCTAGATACGTCAAGTTCCTTGGCCAGGCGATTAACCCCCTCCTCTGTGATCTCCTCGAAAGGTTCGGTAGCCTAACAGCACAGAGCGTAAGTTCTGCATCTGGAGCTGATGCTCCATCGCAACCTGCCCCGGCAATCCGCTTCGAGGAGAAAGACCCCGAGTCAGACCGTGCTGTGAGCAAGGTGTTATCTAGACTTTCGGGCATGGACTACGGATGTGGGCCTGGTCCAGCAGTATCCTATCATTTTGGAGAGAGATGGAACGCCAATGTAATTAATTACGATCCCACGTTCTATCCTCTCGACTTGAGCCCGTACGATGGGGCATTAGACTTCGTGGTGTGTACCGAAGTACTTGAACATGTCGCTGAGCCGCAAGAGACTGCCTCGCAACTATTACAATTGGTCAGGTCTCCGATGCCGCGAACTGACGGAACATCACTGCCTAGCGGTGTGCTATGTATCATGACCGGTATCTTCGCACGAAAAGAGATGCCTCGGAGCCCCTTCAGCCGCCCCGAGGTCGATGCATTTCTAAAGTGGGCGTATACTCGTGACCCTACCCATATCGTTTTTTATCAAGCATCGACTTTGGAATTGCTTTTCTTGCGTGCCTTCAATCGTTTGTCGTCAAGTACGATGCGCTTCTCAACGCTATCGGTTCGGATTAGGCAGGACCCAGCATGCAAAAATGTCTTCCTTATCGACCTGGTGCCGAAGGCACAAGTGAACGAGTCTGTATAGTACTCGAGAGTCGTTACATTAGGGTTTTATTGTACAGAAAGGATTACTTAAACGAGATAATGGTATTCTTGTCTTTGAAGGAGTAGTGATGAATATACTCTCCCTGAACTTGTTTGTCACAGTACACTTTGAGAATGGAAGTCAAGTATGAGCGTGGTTGTTGCGTGGCTTCGGACAGTTCCTACAGTAGTGCAGGTGTGGGAATCAGGAGTGAAGGAAGGAGTTCGTGAGGTCTAGTTCAACGAAGGGACTGACGACTCTGGAGGGACGGGATTGATGCGACATGGTACTCATTTGCATTGAGGAAAGACGTACCTGGAACGTGTAATATTGCTTCTTGCTAAACAGTTGAGCCAGCTTCGCTACAACAGCTGATTCAGCCATGCGGACACGCTTCTCGGTCTTAGATTGGCTGGTTTCACGCTGACGTTTCCTCTGTTCTCGCACAAGGTCGGCCAAATCCACAACCTGCTTTGCATTGGCAACCTTGGAGTTGAGTTCGACCTGAGGCTTTTGCTTCTCTTCTTCTGCAGCCTTCGCCGCTGCGCGCTCTTTCAAGAAAATAGCATATTCCGGCGTCATGGGGAGCTTTCCGTCTAGAGCCGTAGCAACGGCACCTTCCAACCGGAATGTATCCACGGGTTGGCCAGGTGTTACTGCACGAGGTCGAGTGGCGTCTCGGACCAGCTTCGAGACGGCACCTTGCGCACGATCCGCCTCAGTAGCTTGCTCAGTGAACACGAGGTGCGAATGGAGGAGCTGCTTAGATTTGAGTGGAATCACCGTAGGCGCCCCTGGACCATAGGAAGGGACGTGGAGACTCATGGTAAGTCCACTCTCGTTTGCGACCACAACCATCTTGCCTACCTCCTTTCGCTCCTGGTTGTCCAATGCGGCCATCCATTCGTCATAGACATAGCCTAAACAGAAGAGTGCAGCGTAATAGTGCATATGAGCGTTGTTATGCTCCATGAATTCACCTGCATCTTATGCGATTCACGCAAAACGTCTCTAAATGGAGTTCGGCTACTTACGAGGAACCTGGACAAGCCAATATTTTGGCCCAGTGGCAGGTTGTTGCGACATCCTGACGAATCAAAATGGCCCTATATAACGTGTTGGATAGTATGGCGGTAGTAAAGTGCGCGGTGAGCTGGGAGATCTCCGATATCCAGCACTTGTGGAAATCTGTAATTGAGGTCGGAGTGGTCACATTTCCTAATTGTCAGGATCGAGAGTGTGGCACCATGGCACATTGTGATCGTCGCTGGGAACGCACAGTCCTATCAGAAACATCCATATTTAATGTACCAGTCGAATGAAGTCGCGAGTGCTAGCCTAGAGATCAGCCTGAAATCCTGGTTTGAGTACTCACAGTCTCCATGCCAGTGCGGTCTGCGGTACTCGTCGGAGCGGAACAGCAGCTGTATAAGTGCCATGATGCACGATACCCTGGATGGTATCCGCCCGCATGCCCGGCTTTGTTGAAGGTGGCCGGTAGGGTCGCATTCCCCACCTCTGCACGAACCGAGGAAACTGGCACTTCAAATGAAAGCTGGAATGTGCTTCTCATCTGCCGACAAGGACATTATATCTCTTGAAAATTTGGATATTCTGTATTTATCTCACTTGCCAATTTGTTTACCTTCGTATGGCTGTAAATCTAGCACGGCCAGTACCGTAAAGTCGCGTACGGACGTCCTTCTCAATTCGTTTGCTCATTATCTCCTTCGAATAATCGGTTCCGCACTATCATGTCCGAGGGTGAACCAAATAATTTTCTAGCTAGCACATCCGAAAACGGTGATTTCAACCAGTACTGGTACTCTGCAAAGACCATCAAGGCGATTGTAACAGAAATCGAGGCATGCGGGGCAAAACGGATTGCATTCTTGTCCACGCCCTCGCTCTATTTCTCGTTGACAAACGAAGAGCTGAAAAAGTCCAGCTACCTGTTTGATGTATGTATCTACTTTATGATGATGTTACTGTGACCTCTTCTGTACGATGCGTGTCTAAGAATTTGCAGTCACGAAATGTCTTGAGCTCAACATGTTGTCTCGGCCACGACAATCGGTGAGTTCGTAGATTTCACAAGCATGCGTGGCAGCTCACCTTGATGTCGCACAGAAATATTGTTTAAGTAGATCGGCCAACCCAATGACTCACAGCGAATCTCCGCCTTCCCTTTACCCCTGAATCTACCTGTGCTCTGTAGTACGATGAGACCTGGCGGACCTGCCAACACTACGTAAAGTACGATTTCAAAGACATCGACACGATCCCATCAGGCCTTCGTCACACGTTCGACATGGTTGTAGCGGACCCGCCTTTCATCACCCATGATGTGTGGTCCAAGTATGCTGAAGCCATCGACCTTCTCCTCATCCCGAAGTCATCTGCAGATGAATCCGCCTCGTCTTCTTCTTCAACATCAGTTCGAAACATCCTCGTTACCTCTATTGCAGAGAACGCACCGTTCTTCTTGGAGCACTTCGGTGCCACCCCCGTTAAGTTCCGCCCCTCCATTCCGCATCTTGTATACCAGTATGACATCTTCACGAACTTTCCTCCAACTTCCGCGCTTCACCTGCCAAACCCTGAAATCCCAGACGACTGGTAAGCCGCCTGCCGTATGCATGATGGATTAAATTGCCATCATCACGTTCTCTTATGAACGCTACATAGTTCGTCACAACAGCCATACGACGTGTCGCACAAGACAGTCGATTTTCTCACAGCTTGCAACGTATCACAAATTTGCTTCGATCTCAGTCGGCGGTTACATAATTTCGACCGCAAATCCTGTGCACTTGCCTTATAATCCGTCAGCTATACTAAATTCCTGTTCACCAGTGTTACCGTTATTCTTAGCCTTCCATACCATTACCACTCATCACGCTATATACTCAGTAACCTCGCAGATCCAGCGGTTGGGTCAGAAAAAATTTTTGGAATCTGACCTTGAGAACAAAAAAAAATCTGCAAACGCGCACCGTTTATCGGCGAAAACACCAAGACCTGGACTGTGCGACGCCAAGCAACCTAGCAGAACCATGATGGAAATCTATTTCGCACTCGTCCCCGCACTTATTCACGTGCTGTTCTTCGCCCTCGAGTCGCTTTTGTGGGGCAAACGCTCTACCAACAAAATCTTCAGACTCAACGAGACTGAGGCAGAGACTGTGCGCCCCTTCGCTTTCAACCAAGGCTTCTACAACTTGTTCCTCTCCATTGCAGTTTTTGTCGGTGCAGGACTCAAGGGACAAGCAGGCAAAAACGCAACTCAGGCCGCCTACGGCGATGCTCTGATAGGCTACTCGCTCGCTTCCATGTTTCTTGCGGGAGTGGTGCTCTACCTCTCCGCTTCCCACCTCTGGCGCGGTGCAGTCATCCAGGCTGGTCCTGCAGCCGTCGCACTGATTCCCTACCTCATTAACCTTATCAGCGACTAAACGTGTAAATGTTCTTATCGAATGCGCTTGGCGCGCTCGGAAACGCTTCCGTCGTGCTTCAGGAGAGCGCATTACTGACTCGCGTTGTCACTACTCTCCATACAATTCTACCAGCTTCAGTGCTTATAAGCGATTTGGATGAATTATTTTTATGTATATGTACGTGGAATGGGGATAATTGATATAATAACACAGCCGACAGTTTGTCTTTACTGACGAGCTTCTAACATACATTTTTTTCGGCTGAACCGCCATATGCTGGCAAGCCTGCTGACGTAGGTGTAGGCTGGCCACAGGTTCATTGAGCCCTGCGTCCGTGTTTGTGGCACCTTTCCGCGTCACCATGGCTGGACAGCACCTATCCTACGAGAAGAATTAATTACCATCGCGCAGTTGATCTTATACACCATTGACGATCGTTTGGTTAGTGATTTGGGAGTTACGCACACAAAGCCTGCGCGAACTTTTCTGGTTCATCTTCGTGTGCGCATTGCAGCATACCTGCCTTACGAGGTTGCAGCTGCACTACTACTTGTGTGGGCAGTCGCTCCGTCTAACTCGGCAGCAGATCGACTCCCTCCTCTTAACTTCCCTGTCGCATGTTCATTTAATGGTGCTTCCCCTTCTTCTGCTTCTGGAAGTGTTCATTGACAGCCTCTGTCGAAGGATCCTCCTCAGCGAACTTGAGGACATCCTCGATGGTCTTCGAAAGAAGCTCAGCGCGAGCCTCAGGTGTGCTGACATCGGGCTCATCGTCCCAGCCACGTGCGCGATCGGCTACGAGCTGGGCCTCCGTGCTCAGTGCCCACTCGCCAATCTGGGTGTTACCGCGAACGCCCTCCTTGGGTACCAAGATGTCGAGAGTCTCAGGCATCTTCTGCCACTCGCGCACTCGGTGAATCCAAGGAATAGAAGTCTCACCCAACGCTCGAGGAATCTCCTCAAGCGGTGCCGACTCCAAAAGCATGAAGTTAGGAAGGTTGGGGAGGAACTTGTCTGTGTTGTGGGGAATGAGTCGATCCTGAGTCTGGCCAACGCTATGCTTGGGATTGTACTTGGCCTTGGAAGCAATGCGATCAAGTGAGCTGATTGCGAAGTAGCCATTGACGGTGTCATCTGTAGCACTGACGTAGAGACCGGTGAGACCGAAGCCAAGAGCGAAAGGCAGGCCAACACCGCGGTAGTTCATCTTGCGGCAGACAGCGGTGGCTGCGCGGAAGATTGCCAGGGGCACGGCAAAGGAGTTGACGGCGTGGAAAAGACCACGAGCATAAGTTTGGCTCCAAGCTACGGACTTCTCAAATCCAGCGTCTCGCAGCTTAGAGTATCGGTTCTTCATATCCTTGTAAACTGCATACAGCGAGCCCAAGCGCAGCGTGTTGCGGACGAGTGGGTGGAGCAGAGCCTGTGTGGCGGCACCACCATGCTGGAGAATGCCGGGAATGGCGGAGGATGAGAAGGCGCGATTGGCTTCACCGAAGAGATACGCCAGCGCACTGAAGCGTAGCAATGAGCTGTCGAAGTGGTCCTTGTACGAATTGGCAATGTGGGCAGGCACCTCGGGGCCTGGCGCAAACAGACGTGAAATAACAGCCTTGGCGTCGAAGGACTGGCTCATCGTGGGCCTATAAATCGAAGGCAAAGTTGGTGTTGGAAAACAAAATGGGGGAAATGAGATATGACTCTTCGTTCACAGTCAATTCCGCATAGTTTTAAGGCATATGCTGTCGCAGATCCATACACAATCGCACGAAACACTCTGAGGAACGGTATTAATCCGACGCCTTCCAGAAACCCCCCATTTGTCGGGTCAGATCGGAGGTGTACACGGGAAGTGTAGTAGTATTACGCTTTAGAACAGCATTGGCTACACGAAGGCGCAATTATATTCTCCACACACTCACTCCATCTCGTACCATCGCGTCGCAAAGTTGCTTTCTGTGAGCCCTTCCAACTCCATATTCCGACACCCCCGACCCTGGAAACAGGACTCGCGCAGCGAAATCAAAGGTAGACGTTAAGGAAAAAACTGGGCCAGGACGGATGGGACTCACACGACTGCTGTTTCGATAGTTGGTGCTCTGAGCAACTCGTTCTGTAGATGTCTGGTCGAATCCCGCGCTACCACGTGATTCTCCAGTGCAAACAGAATTGACCTGCCGCCGCTGAAGGTTATCCCACCAAGCGATGGCGCACGGGAGCCCGCGGAAGGCCCGGCAGCCAGGCCAATTTCAAAATCGTCAAGAAACAGTGAGTTGGATTTCATATTATGAACGGGTTGTGTTAGGGTGGTTCGGGTCAGTGTGGATTGATGCAAAGCTTAGGATTCGATAGATATTGTATTAAAATGCCCGCTTATACTCATCTTATTGCTTAGAACACGCTCTGCCTCGTGTAGCACTCAACAATGGGCGCCCACCCCAGTGTCGAGTATAAGGACGTTGCAGCGTTGCCTATCAAGTACGTACCTGATTTGCTTGTTTCGGGCCTTGTTTGAGATACCAGCATACTTAGTCCTCATTCCTCACCGACCCTCCACACTGGGGCAACAGTGTCACGAGGAACCGACCGAGTGTTTCCGCCTCTTGATTTCTTTCCAGCGAGCGCTCCTTCAACGACATCCTCACGCATGTCCCACCTCACCACTCACCGTATGACTCTTCAATGCTTCCTGTTACCCTCACACAGGTGCGATGGCAAGGCATTCATCAGCTTCAATATCCCCAAGTTGACGTATGAAGACAATTGTCGAACGCTCATCATCCAATGCAAGGTCAAGTCGGGCAGCGTCGCGGGTATCTACGTTGCACCTGATGAGAAGCACCCCGATGCCAACCGTGAAATTGTCAAACAGACGTTGTACAACTTTTGTCCAAACCCATATTGTGATCACGTCGCTCCGCGCCCATTGACCGTCCTCGGTACGCTTTGCCCTTACTGCGTTCAGAATACGAATAAGAACATGGATCGCGTCAGATTCTCGTCAATCAGCATGCACCAGTACTACAGCTTTGAAGCACCACAGAAGTTCTACCCGAATATGAAAGACCTCGCACAACAGACCACGGACCCGCTCCTTATCATGAGTCAGCTGAACGAGAACCTTGCAGTGTTAATCGAAAGCCATCTGCGACGTAGAGACTTCATTTTGTACAATCGAAGGAGCCAACCGGCCGGAGAATGCCCAAAAACCTTCGAGGAGAAGTCGCTTGGCATAGCTAACGTGGAGCTGGCCGATGAACAAGATCCACGAAAGGTTGTGACAGACAGCGCGGTCCGCAACAAGCTCCTAGAGGGCTCAACGTTTGCCGTTCGTCTCTTCATCCGACCCACCTTCGAGGAGTCTCCGGCAGTCGGAGTTGATCAGGCGACTCGTGCTGCACAGGACCAGTTGCAGCAAGTGTATGACTTTTATCCTATCTATCACAGCTCCAAGCTCGTTTCGAAGGGCGGCAAATACTGGTTGACGATTCAGCAACCCGACGGTGCACCCACTCCTGCAGACGTCGAGGTGCGAATGTTCTGGGTACATGACCCAGAGGTTGTTGCGCCCAAGTCACATGACGCGGCAGACTGGGTTGAAGGCACATTTGGTATCACAGCTAAGCAACCTGCGAATCTGATTGAGGTGGATAAGGCTCTCTCAGCCATTGGGAAGGTATGCGATAAGCGAGCTTTGGGTGGCTTCCCGCTCCCAGAGGATTGCCCATACCCGATGGCACCCCCAACAGATGCTCACGGACGTGAAAGGCCCCTCCCAAGCTTCGTTAATGCAGGCAATACCAGTGAGACAAAGACTACTGGTGCCGATGAGGAGAAGAAATCCACAGATGATGCAAAGGTGTTGCAGCCAGCTCAAGCAAACGCAGCAGCGCCTTCGACTCCCAACGAACCAGCAGCTCAGAACAACCATACTCCAGTTAATGTCAACCTTGCTGCGGCGAAAGGCGATCCTGACGAATTCTAGAGTGGACTCCATGCAGCACGACGATGGTTAGTGTCTGAGAAGTCGCGGACAAGTTTTTTCAATGTGTAATAGCCATGTCGCAAATCCGTGAACTAGTGATAATACAAGTGAATCGCCAGGTGCATAAATGAAGTTGCAAAACAGACAGGGTGTATGTATATCGACAATAGGACGGGTTGCAATGTTTGTGAAGTACAAAAGCGAGGTTTGGTACATCTAACTAATCTACTGAGATTGAGCAGCAGCAGCAGCAGCAGCTGCCGCCTCCTTGTGACGCTTCTCCAAAACATTCTTGATAAAAAACTCGCCAGCACGGTAAGAGGATCGCACCAGCGGTCCGCTCGCAACATACAGGAAGCCCATAGCCTCAGCCTCCTGCTGCCATTTCTTGAATGCTTCTGGTGTGATGAACTCATGTACCTTCATGTGTCGCTCCGTTGGACGCAGGTACTGACCGAAGGTAACAACATCTACTCCAATGTCACGCAGGGCCCTGAGCGCTGCGCGGACTTCTTCCTCGGTCTCACCACAACCGAGCATCAAGGACGTCTTGGTGAGAACATCTGGTCGTACCTCCTTTGCGTGCTTCAAAACGGAAAGCGACTGCTTCCAGTTAGCACGGCGATCACGAACGATGTGCTGCAGGTTCTCGACAGTCTCCACATTGTGGGCAAAGACGTCAAGTCCTGACTCGACCACTCGACGGACAGAATCAAGATTACCACGGAAATCGGGAGTTAACGCCTCAACCAGTGGCGCAGGAGTGTGCTCCTTCAAGAGCTTGATCGTGCGAGCGATGTGGGAACTACCGCCGTCTTCAAGGTCATCACGCGTCACTGATGTGAAAACAACGTAGTCCAATCCCCAACGCAGAATTGCCTCTGCGGTTTTCTCGGGTTCTAAGGGGTCCAAAGGTGGAGGCGTTCGTGATGTCTTCACAGCGCAGAATCGGCATGCACGCGTGCAAGTGTCTCCCATGAGCATGATGGTAGCAGTGGCCGTGCCCTTCTTGCCACCCCAGCACTCGCCGATGTTGGGACACCTCGCTTCCTCACACACGGTAGCGAGCTTGAGTTCTCGAACGGTCTTTTTGAGGAGTTGGTACTGCTCTCCGGAAGGGGGCTGCGCACGCAACCAAGAGGGCTTGGGCATTTTCTCCTTCTGCTTACGGACAGGAACGGCAGCCGCTTCGGCTTGCACTTGTGTCTCGGCCTGTTCCACAGTAACGGCAGGGACGCACTAGAAGAAACAGGCATTTCGAAGTGACGAAGGAAAAGGCGTGAGGTGAGTTTAAGTCGCGGAGAAAGGCACTCTTGGAGTGATCCGAGATCCAGTGAAAGCGAAGATCATGAGGAGATTATCGGGTGAAATGGGCTCTACGTACGCCAATCATGGAGACGGAAGGGTCAGTGACAGACTCTGAGCCGCGCATGAAGTCCTGCAGTGTCAGACCATCGTTCGGGAGGCCTCTCGGAGTTCCCGAGGGGGTGCTTGTTGAGAAGCTCGCAAGGAGATTTGCGCGATTTAAGCGCTTCAATGGATTCAGCCAACGGTGTGCGAGCATTTTGAGTTATTGTCTACTGTCAACTCACCCTCAGATAGCGTCCTTTAGGGTTTGTGGAAATGAGAAAATTTCATTAGAAGCGTTCTTGTTGATCGAATTGAAACTCGTGTATGCGCACATAGCATGCGCATCCCAGACAGGATATCAAGGTTTCTGCTTCGAGAGGCGCTCGAAAATGCCGACAAACTGGGTACGTTACGCTTACAGCACTCTTAACAAGCAAGGCCCACACGCACTCGTTCACAACCCCGAGCGCCGTTGCGTCGTGCGTCGTAATCGAGTTCGCGCGAGACCTGGATCCTGATTTATCTCTACAACACCTCAATCTGACATGTATAGGCCTCCGGCGCGCCTCGGATGTCCTCACAGTACAGGATCTGCGCAGCCCCAGTACCCTGTTGCTCGCCCGAACACTCAGTCGAACTTTGCTGAAGACGAAGGGATTGGGTTTCGCTGCACCCCAAATTGGGGTGTTCAAACAGATGATGGTAATTCAGCGGCCACTCTTCACGAGTGATTGTGTATTGACCAAACGAAAATTGGCTGAGCCCTTAAGCGAAGTCGACCAGAGCATTCCATTCGCCTCACCCTCACAGGACTCAATTCCAGTTCCCGAGTATGCGACCAAAATGAAACTACTTATGCGAAGACTCGCAAGATCCCTTGAACCTCCCGTCGTGGTTTGTAACCCAGAGATTGTTCGCTCCTCCTCCACCCGCTCGATTGAATACGAGGGGTGTTTAAGCATACCAGACTGGCTCGGGCCAGTACCTCGACCAGCAGATGTCGAGGTGCGATTTCTTGAACTGGCGCTTCCTCAAGAGTTCGTCCTAGCGGATCGTTTCGATTCGGTAGACCTAAGCTCTCCTCGTATGGAGCCTCTGGTAGTCGCGGGAAGCCGTGGCAGTAAATCCGACAGCACAACTCCCTCGAACTCAGAGACCAAGAAGTCATTCTCAAGCGAAGAAGAATTTGCGGAGTATATCGCTGACCGTATCAAGATCACCCCCTGTCAGATGCATCTGCACGAACTGGCAGCACGGATCTATCAGCATGAGCGAGACCATTTGCACGGCAAGTTGTTTATTGATTGGTTGGACGTTGACGATCTTGGTGGTTTTGAGTACTCTCCACTACAGGAGGACGACGCAACGTACAAGAAGCGCCTTAGTTATATCAATCGATGCCAGGCCTCGGGAAAAACACCAATGCCGCCCAAGAAGGTGGAGTTGTATTTTCCTGTCTCAGTGGAGCAGCCGATCATACCGTGCGTCCAGAGTGAAGGGCTCGAGACTTTGTAAACTAGAAAGACAATCATGTGTTGCTAATTAACACAAGGAACGTGGGTTTATGATGTATATATGTACAATAGACAAAAGAACTTATGTGCTTGCGGGCAAATTAATAACTCACTAGCCTGGCAAGTCGGATTCACTTGATGATGTGGACTCGATCATGTGTGATCTTCGAACTACTTATCGTCATTGCCTTCACTATTACTTTGCTTCGAGGTTTCTGGTTCGCTTAGCAAGAGGCGTAGGGAAACTGGGTCCATGTGTTGATCTGGTGACAATGCCAAGAGCTCTGATGAGAGTCTTTTCATCCTCGACCGGCACTCATTGATCTTTCTTGTACAGTCGTCTCTCTCCCGCTCGCAAAGCCTTTCGGCCGCGGCCGAGTCAAGCTGGATAAATAGTGGACCACCGCAAACCCATACGTTGTTGCCTATCCTTCGCGTGGCCTATACGATAAAGTGGGGTGATATGTTTGAGGAGTGAGAAGGCGAAGAGTGTACACAGTAACGCGCTTCTCCGAGCAGTTCCTAAGCAAACGCATCAAGAAATTGTTTGCATAGGTGATGTAGAATCCGTAAACCTATGTTAACCCACCTTTGGTTCCCTTCTAGCGGCTCGAAACTGGGCTAAAGCCTCGACAGCGCCCTGACGCTTCCGATCGAGCTCAACCAACTGGGCTTTGAGTGATGAGATTTCATCTGCAAGCCCTTCTACGCGCGCTGCAGTCTCAGCAATCTTCGTAACAGTGGCAATGGGGTCGGGATGTGCCAATTCCTGCTGCTGACTCATCGTTCTTTCTGCGCACCGGTGAGGACTAGTTGACAAGTCCTCAGGAATCTGAATGATTGCGACTTGATCTTGAGTGATCAATGCAGAGTCCCGCTAGAATAACCTGCGGAATGGACTTATAATACACTCTCTAGGCGTCAGTTACGCTTATATCGCTAGAGTGTCTTGTATATCGTGCTATTCAGCAAGTTTGGAAATGTGCGCTGCAAGATTTGCGAAACTTGTGATTCTCGCTTTGTGCCTCAAGTCGTACGCAACAAATCTGATATTCTGGCTCCCGCTGTAGGCCCCGTGCTGTAGCACACCGCAGCATGTCCAAAAAGCCTGCTGATGTGCGCGCAAAGCACGAGCAAACTGAACTTTCCTCGTGTCTCTCACAAGCTGTAGGTGATATGCACCCAGCTGCCCCTGAAAATGCGCTAGACACGCACGCATCGGTCGTTCTAGCCCAGGCTCTGCAAAATGACGATGAGAAATCAGTCCTGAGCGCCCTCTGCATGATCCCTAACACGAAAGTATGTAAGATTTTATCCTGCGTTCTGTGCGAGTCTGGAGCAGTATGCACCGCCCTGTGGTCTCTTGGATTGTTTAGAGTATCCCTACTCTATTTCGTGTCCCAGTCCTACCGGTGCCGCCGTCTTACAGCATCCCCAACGAATCACATGGCTGGCAACGAGCAGATAATATTGACTTGCTTCTTCACTCTTGTCCCTATCCATGTCTGTATTCTAGGCTTCCATCTCTACGTACTATGAAACCCTGTCTAATATGGTGTCACGGCGTCCTCTGCTTCGGGAAGCTATGGTCAACCGGAAACCGGCACTGCCACCGGGTTCTGAGACGAATCTAAAAAAGATCACTGGGTTCGCTGGTAGGGTGAGACAAATGCTGTCGTCCTCAAGTGAGTTCGAACGAACAATGGCAACCATCGCACAAGTAAATTTGCGTGCAGTCGCATCCGAAGCCGCTTCAGCTCTCTTTGACCTTGTGCCCAACACTCTGGAGCACGTTCAGCAAATGGTCCGGGTGGCAGTAGCCTTGTCCGAGCGATACCCAGGAGAGTTCGGCCAGACGTTCATCGAGGCCCTGTCTCGCAAAATAAGCTCAACACTAGATTATGGTGACTTGCACAGGATGGGCTCACGTGAAGCCACGACGAATCGAGTTGGCGATCCTGAACAGGGGGCAGCAGCTGCGCAAACTCAAGAGACCCAAATGAAGCGAAGAAATGAAGCATTACATGCACGACGAATGACCCTTCTCTTTATACTGCTCGCCGCGCGCGCTGGCTTGATCGAAGACGTCAATCTACTCGTCACTTACGCCCAGAAGACTACTGACGAAATCCTGATGAAGGTGCGGAAGACACCAATTGGAATTCCACGCAAGCCCCGAGATCAAACGACTTTGCCCTCGACCTTCGCGGGCATAGAAATTGCAATCGATACCATTGTCGCCATTGTATCAGCTGGGCATGCGGATCTATTTCTAAGACTATCTCAACCAGAGATGGCTTACGGCAACACCCTTCCCGAAGGAGTCGAGGCAAGTCCAATAAGCTCAACCCACCTTGGTCAGTTAATGGAACCAAAGGGTGACCTGCTACGTATGGTCCTCGCATTGGAAAACGAGAACGGTTCCTTCACTCTGAAAGGCATTGACTTGGTCCGGCAATGCTCGTACGTTACCGCAGAAATGCGACGGCAGCTCTATGAGAGCGTTGGCAAACTTTACACAGAGCTCGAGGCACGTGCGAGAACCCTTTACTCACTTCTTCGAAAGGTTTACGCTTCAGAGTACCAACGCAAGCTCAGTGGGAAAGGGTTCGATCAAAGTAAGCAAGAAGCTCAGCTCAAAGGCGATCTAGCTGCACTAGTGCAAACATTAAGTGCCATTTCGACAGGACTGGCACTCAAGCCCACGTCCGTTCCATCAAACCTCACTCCCGAGGAGGTTCGAACTATTCATCTGGAAGTGGAGAGCCAGCTTGCTGATGTGGTGCTGGAAGACGCCACAATCGCGCACTTCCGGGAGGCTATGTTTACCGACGAAGAGACTCGGCGTTTCTACCAGGAGCTCCCGGACATTGCGCCTTACATCATGGGAGAATTCGCAAGGCTCATCACTCCCGAAGCACTCGTAACCGTGGCAGATTCGCAATTGCCCCCTCGAACCGAGCATAATGGCCACAAAAAGGAAAAGAAACAGGGGAAGGATAAGAAGGACAAGGCTGAAAAATCCGACAAATCATCGAAGGCCGAGGAGGTCAGCAAGGCTGATAAAAGCGACAAGAATCGCAAGAAGGACAAGAGAGAAAAGGAGCTGCGAACGAGTGTGCAAGACGAGCCTGAAAATGAGTCAACCTATGTCTTGAATACTCCGTCCGCAGTCAAACCTGGAAGTGACGAAAGCGAGATCGAGCTCGAGATTGATACAACATCCATGACAGATATCGGAGCTGTCGCGGAATTTGATTATGACGAGGACGAAGAGCTGCTCGATGATGAAACCGAACTTCAGCCGCAGCAAGAGAGTTTGATTCACTCAATTGAAGAACAAGTTTTGCAGCAGGCGGTAGAAGCCACTTTGCCGTCTAGTCAGCCCAGTGAACAAGACGACCTCACAGATCACCAGGTGGAGCAGCTTTTGGCTGAGCTTCCTCTCGTGCGCACCAAGGAGTCAGCCGACAATCTCGCCATACGAATTACCAAAGCATTGAGCACGAACCTCGTCACTCGACAAAACCTGCTGCTGCGAGCGCTGTTCACAATCGAGCTAGACAACTTAGACAAACTCCCATTGTATGCCCGGATCACCGCCACTCTTTCTCGATACCTTCCGCGACTGGCTGACTCCTTGGCAAAGGCTCTCGAACTCGAGCTGAAAACTTTTTTCACCGATGCTCGATTCGTCAAGCACCTCGAATTGAAACAAAAGAACATGCGCTTTATAGCTGAGCTCACAAAATTCAAACTTATGCGACCGTTTGAACTGTGGAGGTCGCTGCTTGTCCTTGTCGCAAGGAAGGGTGCATCGCTTCCAGGCCTTACTGCATCTGGTCGACCAATCGCAATGCATGCAGCATCAAGTATAGCGACGTTACTCAAGTTCTGTGGCACATGGCTCTGCGGTGACGATGACACAAGAATCCCAACTCTGCACTTGCTACGTCAGATGGAGTCCATGACCAAGGATGACACACTTGCTCCGATGATTGTGACTACTCTGTCGACGGGATTAACATACTGCAATCCCCCAATACTTTCTCAGGCAGTTCCGACAATCTCTTTGATGGAAGCCTATATTCAGCACATCTTCAAGAGCCGCCCGCAAGAGGCTGTCGAAGCTCTCTTAACTCTTGATTGGTCAACTGGTCTCAATGATTTCAAGCGTCTCAGCTCAACTGCTCCTGCGATTGCGGCGCGAGTAAACCTGAGTCAGTTATTGGTCCAGCTCCACTCAGCTCAGGTGAGGGAACAAGATCGCGCAATCCGAACGGAAGATGGACATGCAGTCTTGCTAAGCCCCGTCGAAACTACACCGCCTTGTAGCGTAGTTCTGAGCGTACTCCTCTGTCCTGAGCGTTTGACTACAGACAAAGTTCGTGATCTTGCAATCATTGCACGAGATCTGAGCATGAAGCTGAGAACAGTACGTAACCCAAAGGTCATCAATCGTTGTCAACGCTTTGGCGAATGGCTTATCGATTCCCTGGTCGAGAAATTCACCCAGCAGTTAGAGAGAAATGAAGTGACCGAGCGCCAAGACCGACTTGTCTTTGGAAGATATCTTATTACACTCGAGGATGTTGGTTTAGTACCTGCCCGATTGATCTTTCGGCTGTTGTATGAACTGCTCTGTCGTCTTCGTAACGATCCACAAGTAGATCCGGTGTATGATACATTCCGTATTCGTCTCATTCATACGATGCTCACAACAATGCTGAACCAGCAAAGAGCGAACCCTTCACACCACATTCTGGCTAAGCATGCCAGTGAGATGAAGAAGTTCATGACTCACTTTGCCCTTTATGTGCACACCAAGGGAGTGCTTCCGCTTGACTTGTCTCAAGACATCCGATCTCTCGTGCAAACCATGCCACCAAACTGTGCTGTTGATGACCCAGCGAGCTGGACAAGTTTACACGCGGCCAGATACGGTGTGTACAAGCTAATGCCACAGTTGGGTTCATCTGAAGGTGATGAACCGTGGAAAAGCATCCCGGATGCAGAGAAAGCATTGTTCGGTGAATGTCACCTGCTCGATCAAGAGGATCCCATGGAGAATTCGCAACTGCCCCTCGTGGCTCCGTACGGAGGTTTGAGACGCACAGAAGCACTGGTGTTCCCAACCTACATTGATTATGTGCAGTATATCAAGCAGAAGAATGCTGCTGGTAGAGCCTCTGAGCTTAGTAGTCGCAAAGTCAGCGAACTGATCCCAGATTCGCAGAAGGTCTCGCAGCGTGTACTCGTTCGTACGCTTGATGCGGTCCTTAAGGAATGTGAAGAACAAGAGTCGCAAAAAGTGCACCTCGAGCAGGCGAAGGAGGTTGGACTGATCGACGCCACGGAAATGAACAGATTAGTGGAAGGGATCCACGGTCGGGCTCATCACCAGAAGCCTCTGCAAGAAGCAGACCATAGAAAGACGTCTGCTGAGCTCGCATTTGAAGCTGAATTCCAAGAGTTAATCAACGAAGGTCTTCAAAGAGGTGAAGCCACACGGAATGATGGCGCATTGCGAGCTGTTAATGAGTTCATTCACTCGCGCTCAACTCGCAAAGAAAGCGAAGCATTAGCTGCCGATCTGCGCTCATCGTCCAGCACCCAATTCGTTCCTTTTAAGCTTGTGACTCGTCAGCTTGTTACTCGAGGAGACAAAGGCGTCAAGCAAGTCATGGTCCCTGGTGCATCCCAGATCGTCAAATCATTTGTTCGGGTGGAAGAACAACGCCGCATTGAAGCGCAGGAGCACAAACAAATTACCATTGGATTAATCCGAAGACAACAGATTGAGGAGTATCTCATCGAGAATGGACATGATCCTTCAGACTCCGAGGCGTTCGAACGCGCATATCGCACATATCGTGACCAAGGCATTTTGCTGCCTCCCATGAAGTGGTCTAAGGCCGTGTCACAACAGGATCCACAATCAACCACTACTGCCAGTGACAAGGATCGTCAATCGAACTCGGGCAAGCCTGTCTTCATGCGCCGGAGTGATTTCAAGACAGACGACATCGGCCTGCTTAAAAGCTGGTTTTCGAGCCGATAAGTATGTTCCGTGCGTATTGTCGAGCCTATAGCTTGAGAAAACAATAAACTGATACATTAGACAAAACTATGCGTCATGCGTCGAATGTATTGTTCAAATTGCCTCTTGGAACTCAGCAAGGCCTTTTTCTAGAGCTGCAACAGTTTCCTGTAAAGCGCGAATCTGTTCTTCCTTCTTATGAATCAGGTGTCGCACTCTGATGTTGATTGTGTCAAGTTCTTCTTGATGGGCCGCCTTAAGCGCTGCAATCTGCTGTGCATTCTCCGTAAGGGTAGCTTTGTACCGCTGTTCGCTGGCCTCTGCCTGTTGGCTTAATCGTTCGAGTAAAGCGTCTTTCTCAACTTTGCTCCCTGTGATGGCTTCCTGAAGGCGATTTGACAATCGTATCCGGTTGGACTCAGATTCCCTCAATGAGGTTTCCAGCCCTAGGATCTTCATCTGGCTTTCGTGTTTGACGGTTTCCAAATCTTTTTCAAGGAGAGCTACCCTGCTCCTCAATCTCCCAGCCTCTGCCTCCGCTCGTTCTAATTCTCGAGCACGCGTTGTTGTGAGCTCATCAATTGTCCTCTCTAACTCCTCCAGCTGGGCCTGCAATCTAGCATCGCTCTCTGCCTTGGCTTGTGAGAGTTCATTTCGAACCCTTTCCTCGGCCGCGCGTTCTGCTTCAGCGATTCGAGTTTCTGTCTGCCGTGCGTTCGAGTCCACCATGTTTGCTTGAGCTTCCGCAACGGCCTTGTCAATGGCTCGCTTTTGCGCAAGCCGCAGCTTTGCTAACTTGTCAGCAGCCTGAAGCTTTAGCGCCCTTGTCTCCTGTTCGCGAAGTGTCGCTTCGGCTTCGTATTTCTTAGCATACTCGTCGCGTTCACGAGTGAGGTTTGTGATTCGCTTCGTTAGTCGGTTATAAACAGTAATAAGATACTAGAAGCGGGATGAGGAGAGAGCAGCGATATAGATGTTAGTCAGAGTGTGATACAAAACTCGGGTCATCTGCATTTCGTCTGGCAATAGTCGTGGTATTCCGTTAAGCGAACAGTAAAGGGGCAGCAACACGTACCGACTCAATTGTTTTCACGTGAGGCTGTAACACCGACTGCGCTGTGTGCTTCAGCTGATACTGCTCGAATAGCTTTTGGAGTCGTGCGTCGAGTCCAGCACAGAGCCTGAGAAGCTCATTTCTCTCCTCGAACTCAGTGATTCGATCATGGTCGAGAGATTGCCCAGTGTGTGATTGTGCATGGTTCTCTGCACCCTGGACCCCGGTCTCAGGGAAATCTCTAGAAGCCGGTGAAGGCTCTGTAGTTATTGTTAGAGCCTCAGCTTGTTGATCCGCCTTGGTGGGCTTTTCGTTCAGCCAAGCTGCTAGGCTGTCATCATACAAGAAATCATCCTGCAGATCAGGATCTTCAGAGATGTCTGTGCTTAGTCCTTGTGCACCACCAGTGTTGCGCTCAATCGGCTCAATCGGAGAGCTTCGTCTTTCGGATACTGCTGTCGGTGATGGTGTTTTGATGGGCCTACCAGGGCTGGAGACGCGAACTTTGGGAGTTGGTGAGGCCTGGTGTTTCTTTTCCTCAGGGCCGGTTGGATTGGAAGTTTGCGCCTCTGAGAATCGAGATGCTTTAGCGCCTACACCGGCAATGCCTGCACCGGTACTGGTGCCAATTGGCCCTGATGGACTGCCCGCAGTCCGCGAGACAGCTAACTGCTGAATCTTGCCCTTCAGCCGCTAGAGAGAAGGGCGTTGAATTCAGTGGTTACGAGGTCAGACGAGGGCAAAACACAGGCCGAAATCAGCATCAATGCAGTTTTTCAAGCCCATCAGCACCGTTTTCTTCGCCGATCCCTCCACAGGATGTGGTGCAGGCGAGAACGCGGGAATTCAAATACTCACTCCCAAAGACTGCAACATACAGTTGAAAAATGGGACGTACCTCATACGCCTCAGCGTTTAGAGACGGTGTAGGCGTTGACATAGCTGTGTTGTAGCTGTCCAATGTGTTTTTAGGATGCGTGGTCTAGTCTCTGCCGAGATATGCAATACCGAGAAATGTGCAACAAAGCTGAGTGCTTGACGCCGGGGACTGGTGGATGGAATCATTATGGCGACCTTGTGCGCACGCTGTCGGAGTGATTGAAACTCGGCACTGACAATAAGTGAGTGCATATCAAACAGCGCAGATCGATAGTATAAGTTTGTTCGAGTCGTCTGGTGCGTCTTGGCTAGAGGATCTCTACCCATCAAGTCAAGCGAGAACGCATTTCAATTTGTACCTCAGTGCAGTTTCTCGTGCGAGGTGTCCTTCGTGGCCCGTTCTCCAGCCTTAACCATGCAGTTGGCCACTGGACGCCAGATTTCCATCCGGGACTGGACGGTGTGTGCAAGGGCCCGCGACCAGCGAAACAGCCCATATGTAGCAGTCGCCATCGCAGCGGCCGAGTTCGATCGATTCAAGAGCTTGGACTTGCAGACTTACTTTACCTGGCAACTGCTGCGAACTTCAATAGCCTATGGAGTCAGTGAGATCGTGATCTATGCAGACAATGTGAAACTTACCGAGGACCATCCTGCATACCAGTTTGCGAACCTCCTCATGTACCTGGATACTCCACCGGGGCTACGCAGACTCACAATGCCAAAGCACAAACTCTTCCGTGCATGTGGCCATATGCCCGAGCTAGAGGCACCGCACCACAGCGTTGCCAAGATCGACAACGTGGTGTATGCTGAGGGCGTAGTACTGGCGGCGCATAGTTCGGCCCCCCGAGCCAAAGATTCTGCGAACGAAGAAGAAGAGCGGCAGGAGGATCGTAGGAAGGCTGAAGGGTCGAAACGCACAAGAGTCTTGATTGGAGCCACAGGCGCCGAAATCTCTATTCGGCCCGATAGCGGCGAGACTGCCACTCCGCCTGAGGGAACCCGAGTGACACTGAAGATCACACTTGATGAGAAATACGCTAGCGATGTCATGCGAATGGCGCACGAAACAGAGAGTAAGAGCTTGGAGCGCAAGCTGCTACTGAGCAGCCAGGCCGTTTCTAATGTAGCATATGTGGGCCCAGACGAACCTAGGCGCGAGCATGGTATTTATTGGGGTGTATCAGTCAGAGTAGTTAGTGGACCAATGCAAATATGGACCGAGTCACCTCTCGAGAATGGATATTCATGTACAGTGATGGGAGTGACAAGTACCGCAGGCGCTCGGATCGCTTGCTTGCATGTTGCCCCAGATTGTGCTGCCGAGGTAGCAGATAACGCGGACAAGACAGACGAAGAAGAGGAGCATGCAGACGAGAGTGATGTTTCCGACATCGGGACCAAGCGATCCAGTCTCACGGGCTGTTCGGCACAGCAGGATTCAAAACGAGTCCAACTGGATGACCCTGCCGCGCATACCTCGCTTCGGAGTACGTTGGAGGGCTCGTGGAATGCCCTCAATTCAAGACTGAAAGCCACTCCAGCATCAGCAAAGTCGATCTTGATTCTGATCCCCGAGATGGCGTCAATCAGAAAGTTGCAACAGATCCAAGCGTTCCTAGCCAAGGCCGCATCTCGTGGACGAAGAAACCCAAAGCTTCCAGCACCGCAATCTATTTTGTCCTTGGATGTGCATCCAAACAGCTGGACACTCACGACCGAATCGCTCACTGCACTTACCCAGACACTCGATGTAGCACAACGAGAGCTTAATATTTCGTTCCGGTAATGGCAAGAGTTGCAACGAGAAGCATACGTCCCATTCTCTGGGCGCTAAACTCTGGTGTATTGTTACTGGTCAACATTCGATTATTATACGGTTGGGCTAGGCTTATGTACATGAATCAATAAAAGAGCTTCCTCCAATGTAACAAAAAGCAAAGAGGACTATATACAGAACATTGGCTGAGGCTTCGTGTGCGCGTCTGTGTGTGTGTGTGACCATCGATATTCTCACACCACTTATTCATAACCTTGCATACGGCGAATCTCGCTGACAACGAAGTTGGGATCAGGGAACTGACCTGTTGCGAGTCGCGAGGAAATGATACGACCGTCGTACGCGACCTCGAACGCATTCGTTGACGTGAGCTTCTGCGTGAGCATGTTACCGAGGAAATAGACGCCCATACCGTACATCATAGGCTTTTCCTACATTGTGGAGATGAAGGTGTAGCAGTGAAGCGTTGAGCAAGCTGAGTTGATGATCGAGAGGGTTTCCACCGTCACTCACTCTGGCGATAGTAAACGAAAAGAGTGTGCTTATTAGAGTAGTCAGCGAGTGTTACCAAGTTTGTTATCTTCACTCGAAAGTCGGCTAGGGATAAACTGTTTTAGTCATCATTCCACTCCAACGAAGCGCATTCTTTTACAAGACGAGCATTGGAAATGCAACTTCAGCGAGACGTACCTTAACAGCGTCAACGATTGGCTTGACGCTGGGTGGGAGCTGCTCAGCGAACTGATAGGGCACCAAACCCAGGACAACCTGGGACACAGTAATACCGTACGACAGGTAGGTATAGGTCTTGGGTACGGGATAGTTCGATCCGACGACCTCCATGTTCGGGAACTCGGCGTGGATGCGCTCCTTGAGCTGCTTAAAATGGCTACCAAAGGCACAACCCTCGCAGAAGGAGATATGCACTCGACCACCGTAGCTAGGTACCACGACATCCTCGGGATCGGTCAGTGCGATGTAACTCGTCGGACCTTCCGTCGGGGTGTTGGTACTGCCGGCTGCATTTGGCGTTGCAGAATCCGCAGTTGGGGTCGGTATGGCAGTTCCAGCACTGGCGGACTGTGCAGCAATTGCATTCTGAAGTGCAATATCACGATTGCGTGCAATATCTTGGAACAGAAGCAAGATTGCAATACCGGCAAGTATCAAGACAGGATTGTACTTGACCATATTGTGAATTAATATACAATCAAGCTAGCGTTCGATGCTGATATTCTTAATATAATTAGAGTGTATATGCAAAGGCCGTTAATATTTACAATATTCCACGACCCTATGCTATCTCTAATACCCTTATTTTCAGTCGAATATTCCACTGCGCCTTGATTGCGCTTTCCTCTCAACGGGTCAGGTGGCCGGGGGTAGTTTAGCCTGATCGGGTTATAACTTGGGGTGTGCCAGGCCGAAAGGTATGGTAGCCCTATGGTATGGTTTGGTATGGTTTGGTGTGAAAATTCAAAATTTGGAACCCGTTTGGAACTTACTAGGTGGGTTTGGAACTTTTTTGGAACCTTTTTGGAACCTTTTTGGAACCTTTTTGGAACCTTTTTGGAACCTAACCCACCCCATACAGGCAGCATCCCCGAGGGAAAAACCCTGATAAGGCTGGAACGGAGAGAAAAAACTCGATCGAAGTGTATCACTTTAGCATCATGTTTTCACGTATCTCTCGTGTTGCTCACAAGGGTAAGTATATATCATTCGATAGCGCTCGATGTGATGTATTTAATTTTTATATTATATACATCATATAATCGTTGGATTCAGAGTATATTACACAAAAACACAAGTTTCTTTTTCAAACTCAAACCGACAAGTTACGGCTGTGCATGGTAATTTTGCTTGATAATGTTACATCCTAGGACGCGTCTGACATTATTACTTCGATTTATTGATACTATCCGGCACTCTAGGCGTTCGCCACTTCTCAGATAAGGCAAATGCCGCTTCCAAGCTGACTCAAGCCTACCCTCAGTTCCCTATGAGTCTCCTCGAAAAGGCACGTGAGGAAATCATCGCCTTCTCTAAGGGTCAGGACCTCCAGCGAGTGAAGTACCAGATCCCCGAGGGTGAGGAGGCCCGCTGGGAGACTATTGCCCGCGAGGCTGAGACTGGTCTTGAGGCTAAGCAGGAGGCTATCAAGGCTGCTGTCGCTCAGTGGAACGACCAGCGCCTTAAGGACTCCGGTCTTGATGTCAAGGCTATTCGTGCTGCTGAGGCTGCTGAGCGCAAGGCTCGTGAAGACGCAAAGGCAACTGGCCGTATTTCCCAGATTATCGGTGCCGTCGTCGATGTTGAGTTCCCCAGTGGTAACCTTCCTCCCATCTTGACCGCTCTTGAGGTTCAGCAGCACGACATTCGTGTCGTTCTCGAAGTCGCTCAGCACCTTGGTAACAACCAGGTCCGCTGCATTGCCATGGAGTCTACTGATGGTCTTGTCCGTGGTCAGCCCGTTCTTGACACTGGTAACCCCATCATGGTTCCCGTCGGGGAGGGTACCCTTGGTCGTATTATGAACGTCATTGGTGAGCCCGTCGATGAGCGTGGTCCTATTGAGCACACTATCAAGTACCCCATTCACCGTGATGCTCCCAAGTTCAACCAGCAGTCCACTGAGGAGCAGCTCCTTGTCACTGGTATCAAGGTTATTGACCTCCTTGGCCCCTACGCTCGTGGTGGTAAGATTGGTCTCTTCGGTGGTGCCGGTGTCGGTAAGACCGTTCTTATCATGGAGCTGATTAACAACGTCGCAAAGGCTCACGGTGGTTACTCCGTCTTCACTGGTGTCGGTGAGCGTACTCGTGAGGGTAACGATCTTTACAAGGAAATGATTGAAGCTGGTGTCATCAAGATCGGCGAGGCTGGTTCCAAGGCTGCTCTTGTCTACGGTCAGATGAACGAGCCCCCTGGTGCTCGTGCTCGTGTCGCTCTTACCGGTCTTACTGTTGCTGAGTACTTCCGTGATGAGCAGGGCCAGGATGTGCTTCTCTTCGTCGACAACGTCTTCCGCTTCACCCAGGCTTGCTCTGAGGTGTCCGCGCTTCTCGGTCGTATTCCTTCCGCTGTCGGTTACCAGCCCACTCTCGCTACCGACCTTGGTGCTCTCCAGGAGCGTATTACTACCACCAAGAAGGGTTCCATTACTTCCGTCCAGGCCGTCTACGTCCCTGCCGATGATCTTACTGACCCTGCTCCTGCTACCACCTTCTCTCACCTTGATGCAACTACTGTGCTTTCTCGTGCTATTTCCGAGTTGGGTATCTACCCCGCTGTCGACCCTCTCGACTCTACCTCTCGTATGCTTGACCCCAGCATCGTCGGTCAGGAGCACTACAACGTTGCTCGCAAGGTCCAGAACATCCTCCAGAACTACAAGAACCTCCAGGATATCATTGCTATTCTTGGTATGGATCAGCTCTCTGAAGAGGATATTCTCACTGTCCAGCGCGCTCGTAAGATCCAGCGTTTCATGTCTCAGCCTTTCCAGGTCGCCGAAGTCTTCACTGGTTTCCCTGGTAAGTTCTGCACTCTCGAGGAGACCATTCAGGGCTTCAAGACCATCGTCGAAGGTGGTGTTGATCACCTCCCTGAGCAGGCCTTCTACATGGTTGGTAACCTCAAGGAGGTCCACGAGAAGGCTGAGCGCCTTGCTGCTGAGATTGCTGCTCGTAAGCAATAAGCGATTTAGCTCCTCATTATGGGTCGGACTGAAGCAGTCCATGGGTACAACAAGTACAGCCGTGGCCGCTTGTGCTGTAAACGTCTCGTGTGCAACGTTTTCCATGTAGATGAGAGCAGTACAATAATGCCACCTGACTGAACCCCAGAAGACACTCCAGCCACACAAGCAACGATCTTGGCTTAGCTTATTCATTGTTGCATTACAGGTATCAAAGCAAAGCAATGGTAACACGTTTATTCGGGAAAATGGGTATGAGCATGTGAACGCGCAGCTTTCGTGCGTTTTAGGGATTTGCTCATGCCTTCTTGCGGCAAGAAATTACCTTCAGCCAGATGGGTTGGGCAATCAATCGATGCCGTTTCCTACTGGTGTCTTCGGACCGGTCGTAATTCATGACGGATCATAAGCGACCGACCATCCGAACCCCATTAGCGCTCGTCGCGACACCCTAGCAAAGCTAGTTGTGCCCGGCGCGGCCAGACCGCCACTTATATGCTAAAGTGAAAAAAAGTTTTGCTCGACAGTTACATTACTCTTCTGATTGGCAAGGCATTTTTACCTATCAATCTCACAACCTGGTTCATAAATATACTGCATTCAGTTTGTAAGTCCTATTAAGTGTATGTGTCCTCGATGTGTGTGCTGCGCCACTCGATCGGACGCACGGTAAGTGAGCAATGCATGCTCGGGTGGATCAAGTCAGATTGTTCAACGAATCAGTGTAGATTTCCCACATGGATGGAAATTGAACATGGCACAAGTGGCTCAAGTATAAGATCTATGCGAGTGGTGAAGACATGTGGCAGCTACTTAGAGCGCGTTGAGAAAGACTCTGATCAACATCGCTTCGCTCCACAAACCAACGTTTGATGACGATTTGTTGTTTAGCTCTGTGGATACACGCGCCTGACCCCTTGTTCTCCTAATTGTGATGTTTCGAATGCTCCCATACGCCCAGATATAGACTTAAATCATCAGTATATGCTGCCTCCACACGGAAAACGAGGGCTTGGACGTGACCCTCGAGACGACCGAGGCGACTCCGACGCCCAGGTTGGAACAACGAATCATTGGCTGCTCGTGGTGATCACGGCACTGATCCTGACCATGATGTACTTTTACTACGCGCACGCACCTGTATTACAAGCTGCCTCGGGGATTACAGGCGCAGTATGGTCCCGGTCGTCGTCTGTGCCGTCGTCATCATCGTCAGATCCAGCCGTTGTCAACCCTCCAAAGCTTCGAGATGTAGCAACGTACTCGACTCGACGAGACCCGAACATCGTATGCGCAACGATTTGGGATCCTGTATGTGGTGTGGATGGACAAACATATCCAAATATGTGCGAGTTGAATGCACACGGCGTTGCACTGGCATTTCGTGGTGAGTGCATCCCGCAACCACCAAGACCTGATATGCCGCGCAGGTAGTAGTTTGCAGCGAAATCCTTAACATCCAAATCGAAGATTATTGCGGCATAACTGTACATTATCTGTTCATATGGCTCAATATAGCCTCACACCTCTCTATATATTAGATCCTAACACCCTCTGTGAAATTTATGACTGTGAGCTCTTGCTGGGAGACAGAGACGAAAAGTGTGCCACGATGGCCCGAATTGTGCAAAGATGGAATCCCACTAGTGAAGCTAACATCTGAGGCCCCATGCACCATCGTACTCGCTCCATTATTGCAGGTACATCCACATCTATTCCGGACTTGGACGTCAAGTTGGCATTAAGCCCGCGCGCGAGTTAACGACATGCATGTGGTCTAAGTAACAAGCACATTGTTTGGAGTGCACATACGCAGCGGCGGCCCTTCCCAAATGCTGGCCGCCGTGTGCCCAGCCAGCGCTCATCACCACTCGCATCTAGTTTAGTTCCCTCGCCGAGCCTTCTTACACAGAACTCTCACATAATATACGACCTCGTGTTCTAGGTGATTCCAATCCAGTTGCTCGTGCAACTTGAATTCACGCAGGGTTCATCGTTGAGTACTGCAGGAGCTAGATTCCTCAAGCCCTGCGTTAGTATAGAAGCGGACTCCTGCCGTACAGGGGAGGCGCGACTGGACCTCGACGAGCTACCTACCTAGCTCTAGCTCAGCTTTACTCCGAGTTCAATCATTTCTGCACGAACCGAAGATCAAATGTGGCAGCTAGCTCAAGCTTCATTCATTCCAACTGATGGCCCAGCTCCCACACGCACGACTGTGTCTCAGGAAAACTCGATCTCTCAGGCTCATGCGTCTTCAATGACCTCTGAGGCGCATCTCACTGGAGTCAACCCGATCAGTATACAGGCAGCTCAGATGACTCGAGCTCCAACCTCACAAATCCCTGTTGTGACGCAGGGATCGTCTATGATGCACGAAGCACATATTCTTCGCGATCAGATGTCGACGCCAACCATGCACATGAGGGTCACGCAAGCTGAAAAGGCTGCAACGAGTGCACCATTCCAGCATGTGCCGGTCTTCACTCTCCCTTTCCCAAACGGACGGCTACCGGAGCAGCCGGTAACAATGATCTCAAGCTATGGCTTGCGCGTCGGAAAATCACTCAAGTTGCCTCATGCCGAGATCTCAGGACCGATACTGATGACGGGCTGTCTCCTTATCCTGGCTGCCTTGATGCTCCGTCTCGTTTCTAATTGGATTGATCAGATTGCATCAAAGCTCTGGAACTTGAGGAATCGACAGTCAAAGACTCAGAGCGGAAAAAGTATGCTCACAAGGCTTCTCGATATTTTATTCGATATCGAAGAGATACCCAAAGATACTGAAGGAAGCAATGCTAAGTTAGCGGATCAACCGAAGCATGGAGCTCGAAACTCCGGTCAACCCTCTGCAGATAAGCAACCTTACCGCCGTGAACGGGGACGTAGTTCCAGTGAGCTTACTAGTACGATTCCATCACTTGCACCATTGACAATACCGAGGTCTGAGGCAAATGTTCACACCGATACCAGAAACGACAAGCAGGCGGGTCTGCGACGAGACAGCGTGTCTTCACTAAGAATCACAGCAGATAACCCTTTCATTACCCCAATGATCATTACTGAATGGCAAACGCCAAAGAACCATCACTTGCACTCGCCCCGCTCTGTGACGAACCGTGGTCGTCGCGCCCTCTTTATTGGAAAGGCGGCTCAAGGTGCAGCGACCGCCTTGCAGCAGCTTCAGCAACAGCAACAGCAGCAGCGTCTTCAGGAAAAGAGTAGACGAATGTCGTTGTCTACTGCGTCTTCAAGTTCGAGCCAGTGCTCAGCATCCGACGCCGGCGACCCCATGTATGCGCTCCCGAAAAATGCACCGATAGCTGTCCCAGGAAGCTTACTTGGCATTACCGCCTACGCTCAGCGTAAACTAGCTGGTCTTGCTGCGCTTCGTGGCTACCTTGAAAAGCGTGCACGATCTTCTCTGGTGGGATGGCAAGTGCGTTGGTTCGAGACACACCATGCATACCTTCGATACTACCACACTGAAGATAGGAAGGCTGGCTTATTCTTAATCGACTTACGGGATGTGACGGAGATAGGCTTCGATCTACGGCGAAGATCAAGAAGATCCGGCGAACCGTCTCGAGAGTTCCAGATCGCCACCCCTGATCGGATCTTTAGATTGCGCGCTGAAACGGCGGCTGATGCCCAGGTTTGGGTTGCGCATCTGCGTCTGAGACACAAGGTACTCAAGCAATATTGCAGTGGAATTAAGTGGCCCAATAATTGTCCCGTTACTCCACGTGTTGCTAACGATGATCTCGCGCTTGGCTACCAATCTGTGACCACAAGCATGATCGCGAACCTCGCAAACGCATCGTATAATCAAACGCTCTTGTCACAATCACCCGAAGCGGGTCTTCCTCCAACTCCATCGGTTGCCAGCACGACTGCTCCATCAAGTTCAGGATCAACTACTGTTCCCGGAGAAGTGGTTTCAAGACTCTCACCTGTGAGCGCCAACAGTCTGCGCTCTGAGTCCATTGTATCTTCCGCGAGCTCAATGGCTGTGTCCTCCGCAGGCTCAGAGAGTTTGCTCATGGCTACTAAGAACCCTCATCGAGAATTCACAGAAACGGAAAAGCGACTGATCAACTGGGACAGCCTCACCATGCAACAGCAGGAGGCCGCAATTCGCCTGTATAATGCTCTTCCGGAATCCAACTGCTCAATGGTGATGAGATTCTTAGCTGCTCGAGCCTGGAACTATGACGAAGCCTGCAAGCTGCTACAAGAGCACCTCGCATGGCGCAGGGCGAACCTACCTATCGGACCTGAAGAAGTTCGAGCAGAGCTTTCCAAAGAAAAGTACGCGCTTCTCGGATACGACAAGCTCGGACGACGGATTATCATCATTTTCGAACGACGTCTCGGTAAGCACACGTATACTTCAATTGAAGAGTGTACAAAAGCGCTAATCTTCGGTCTGGAACGCCTGTTCCAGGAGAAGCTTGGTCCAACAGAGCAATTCGTCGTTATCTTTAACCGAGTGGGTGGCACCAAACAGAATGTAGACCTGGATTGGGCACGGGTCGTGGGTAGCATCCTTCAGAACAACTATCCTGAGAGACTGGGAGCTGCTTATGTTGCCCCAGTTAATCTTCTTTTCCGAGGTCTCTGGAGAATTGCCTCCTTGTTTTTCGATCCCAAAACTGCCAACAAGATCAAGCTTCTGGGCTCTACTTCGGAATTGCTGAACTATATCGACAGCGATAATTTGCTCGAGGAGCTGGGTGGGAAGCTGAAGTACCACTTTGATATCGAAGAGAGCCTGGGTTACAAAGACTATATCTCTCCAAGGAGCCAGACCCGTACTCCAGCCCCATTCTCGAAGTCTCCATCCTCGATCTCAAGTGGAGGGATACAGGATGGCGTGCAGTCAAAGGACCAACAACCGCGAGCTGTGCTACCTGTAAAGGTGGCATCTATCCCAGAGGCAGACAAGACCGATGAAGCTAGCGCCCAGCATCTGGCCGAGGCGGGTATTCCCACCAACACCTGTACCGAGGGCACGGCGCGACTCGACGATCTGCAACTTCAGCGTCGTTTCAGTACTGGCTCATCGACTTCGGTAAGCTCGGCTTCATCGTCGCTGGCTTCATCAACTATGACACCCGTTTTGAGCAGTGGATCCCAGAAGCCTTCGTCGTCTGGTACCACCCTAGTTGAGACTAAGCATAAGCCCCACCAACACCCAACCAACCAACCAACCAACCAACCCAGATCAAAATGTTCTGATTTTGTATCATAGTCCATCCTTCGTCCATACCATACATCAGCTTATTGCATAAAAACACCCCTACTTTAGTCAATCCTCAGCTAATGCAGAAATGAGCGCTGTAATGAGCCTGTGCGATGCACTGGAGTCGAGAGAGTCCGTGCGTTAGCCAGTCAGGCAGCAGTCAGCAAATTCAAAATCGAATCACTTTTGGCCTGATATGGCTAAAATTGTCTAGCTGAGGCTGATTTTACCTCGATTGGAATACGCAGTTGCGCATGTGGCATAGTTGAGGAAACTGTATGGTTCAATGCATATACTTAGAATATCCCCAACACTCCACCTGATCTCCCCGCCAGATGCTCGAAGGCCTTCGAGATCTCATTCTAGATTCAGCCCCTTCGTACTTTGGCAGGGGTTCGGGCTACGAGAACACCGTTATGGTGGTCGCCGTTGTGATTATCGTGGCAGTATTCTTCTTCATCGCCCGTGGCTTCCGAAATCTTGAATTATGGAAGGAGTACGATGAGAAACTGCTGGTAAGTCCGACCTCTCACACCCATTTTCCTTCTACGTGACGTAGTGACAAGTAGACTGCTTGGGGATAACATACGAGGACATGACTTGTACGTGAAGATCTACATCAATTCCGCACTAACGCATGGTGATCCACCCTGTTACGCCTCATTTGTAGGACCTCAAATACCATCTGTATGTAAAGTCACCCACCGGAAGGCGAATCTACCTCGAGGCACTTCCTGACGACCTCGCAGAACTTAAGGCCGAACGTCAGGCGACCCGAAAGAACTTGCGAATCTTCCGTTCACCTATTCGCACGCTGGTTTACTTCGCCCAGTATGCAATTGAGTCCTTCCAGTGGCTCATCGCGCAGGCGAGCAACCATGCTCTCACCAAGTATCTCGTTGTGCCATTCACTGCCCTTTGGTTAGCTGGTGCTCTCATCCCCGGTAAGCACCAATACTACTGTGAACACGTGGTCAAGTACACTGAGTTTGTCGTCTGGTGGGTGGGCTTGGGCGTCCTCAGCTCTATTGGTCTCGGAACTGGTATGCACTCGGGGTTGCTCTTCCTCTTCCCCCACATCTACCAGGTTTGCGCCGCAGCCACAAGGTGCAATTCGCTTGCATTCGATTCCATGAGTGACATGTGGTTCCGAGACAAGTCTCAAGCTTTTGCCTGCACCCCTGGCACTGAAAACCATGGCTTCACTCTCTTTGGCTTGTTCTCGAAGGTATGGCTTCCTTGCTTCCTTTGGGGTACTGGCACTGCGATGGGCGAAATTCCTCCCTATGCCTTGTCTCGCGCAGCTCGCCTCGCAGGTGAGAAGAATGAGGAGTTCGATGATTTGAACCTCGAGGACGAAAACCCTGCTAGCGTGGTGGACAAGATGAAGATTTGGATGGTCCAGTTCCTTCAGAAGCACGGCTTTTGGGGTGTCATTCTTTTCTCAGCTTGGCCCAACGCGCTCTTTGACTTGTGCGGTATCTGCTGTGGTCACTTCTTAATGCCCTTCTGGATGTTCTTTGGCGCCACCTTCATTGGCAAGGCGCTGATTAAGGTCAATGGCCAGGCCCTCGTTATGTTAGCTCTCTTCACTCCTCGCTACCAAGCGATCTACGTCAAGGGTCTCATCGCCCTGATCTCGAAATTGGATGCACTTCTGAATACTTCTCTGTACGTAGTTTAGCTCATCCCCAAATGGTGTTCCTGTCGCTTTCTTGAGTTGTATGTGCCGAATTTGCACGAGCGTTCAAGTGTTCTTGATCTGACTCCAGAATCTCGATCTCTCCTCACTCCTCTTCACTCTAGTGCAAGCAAAGCTGATGTTGCAATTTCAAACACCCTGTCCAAGTTTGCTGGTGGTGCCACTCCTGGTGCTGAGGAGCCTGCCGAGGGTATCATCAAGACTCTTTGGGGCTATTTCGTGTTCGCGTTGATTGGTTGGTTCGCCTTGTCCTGCGTTGAACAACTCGCTCAGGCCAAGGCTGCTGAGATCGATGAAAAGGACATTGAAACGGAGCTCATCCGCCGCAAGGATGAGATGACGCTTCGACGGAAGCGTGAGTAAGCTGTAGATTGGAGATAGACTAGAATGGTTCAGAAAAACCTGACTTCTCACTATTCCACTAGTTTGGACACACACAAGCACGAGCGCTTATCCCAATTCCTATCCAAATCCAAATCCAAATCCAAATCCAAATCCAAATCCAAATCCAAATCCAAATCCAAATCCAAATCCAAATCCAACTCCGTTACGGTTATATTATCACCACTACAAGGACGTTTGTTCTAATGTATGACTCTCCGTCATGCGCACCTAAGGTTGCTCCTACTCGATTAGGACTGCTAGTACGATTAGTAGCTTTGTAATCACAAGGTTCTCCCATCGAGAGAGCGAAATAGAAAAATCTACAACTAGAACTTGTATTGTAATGCACAAGTGCTGACAATTGGGCAGCTAAAACTACCTTAGTGTGGTACACATAAAGCACATAAGAGAAATGTTATGTAAGAAGCAAATACAGAGCTGGAAGCAATGAAAGGGCCTCAGGGGTCTGTTCCATCTCTCTCCGAACCGTTTATCTAGGAAAGCTAGACAATACATGCGCTTCAACGAAGCAGGAATGGCTACGGGATTTACGGTTCGGCATCGTGTTCGCTCTGAGAGCCATCGCCATCTGCTTGGCCACGTGCGCCAGGCCCGCGTGAGGATGCACGACGCCTCGAGCCTGCATGTGTGAGATAAACCGAGCGCAGCCACTTGAGTTGCAGATCTGCGAGTCGGCCGAATGCCATGGCAAAGATGGATGCGGCGAAAGGACCAAGGTTGGGTGCCAGGAGCCACTTGGCCGAGAGGAAGCTGAAGCTCATCGCCAAGACTGGGTTCATGAAGTCTGGAGAAATGGGGAGCACGACTGCTGTGGCAGCCACTGCAGCTGACAGTGCAATGAGGCAGTTGATCTCGTGCTGGGTCTGTGGCTTCTGCTCCTTGGCATCGAGTGGCCGTGACAATATGTCAGCATCATCCTGACGAATGACTGGAGAGGAGCGGTCGAAAAACGTCAGAAGTAGAACAACGAGGAAGACAATCGAGACGAGAATGGAAGCAACGAGCTGGTGCTTGAGCTCGATGCCACTGAGCACTAACTTGGAAATGTCGATCTTGCGCATCTCGTTGCCTGTGGCTACGGATGCGGGGAATGCGAAAGGAGCGAGTCCCGTTGCCGCCCAAGCGCCTGCATACTGGCATGCAAGGTATATGAAGAAATCTGCCAGCTTCATGCGTCCCATGAGGTAGACTGCGATAGTTACGGCAGGGTTGCAGTGTCGAATGTTCGCACGCTTGGCATCGAAAGACAGTGAGTATACAATCGCACCATACGTCATGCCATAGACAGTTGCAACATAGAGCAAGAACATGACACTTGGGGTTCGGTCGGGATCGTCGAAGATGATACCTGTGTACACGGCGCAGAGCGTCATGAACACAAGGATGAAGGTTCCGACAAGCTCGGTGATAGCTACAGGAGGTTAGGAAGTGGCTAGGGTGAGTACGGCGCAAATGGCTACGGGCAAGGCAAACAAAACGGGGGCATACGGCAGTGCAAGCGGGTCTGGACACAAAACAGATACGTACCTGAGCGGAACATTCGTTTAACAGGCATCTTTTTGGGTTGGGGACGGGCCGAGTTGACGGAGGCGCTGTGGCCTGCCGTCAGAGGCACGTTCTCCCCAATACTTCCATCCTCAGTTTCAAGCGATTGCATGGGGAAACGCGTGTGGTATCCACAAACCTGGCCCTCAGTTGCGTTATCTGAGTGAGAAAATCAAGATATGCTCCAAATCCACGGCGTGCTGTGGGTTCAAATGCAGTCCAGTGCGTGCTTGCTTTGGTGTACTATCTGCCTATATCTGTCAATCGCCGGCTCAGACGTCACACCACGCTAAATCGCTATCCAAGATAATGTGGGAAATTGGGATTCTAAACCGAGGAGAGCAGTATTCCAGCACCCCTGATTCTGGAAGCGGGTTTCCAGATTGGGATAAAAATGATATAAATACCGCTTCTGCCACACCCCGCCGACCGGAAGAGAACCCATCCACCCGAGGAAACCGCACGCAGAGAGTGAATGCATGCCGCCTCTGCCACACCCCCACCACACCCCCACCGACCGGAAGAGAACCCATCCACCCGAGGAAACCGCCCACGCTCTCCTTGGGCGGAGAGGGGTTTAAAATTCGTGTTTTCAAACCCGAGAACACACGCTCGTTTCTCCTCGCTGGAGAGGATAGCTCAAGTACTCCAACACCCGACAACACAACACGAATTGTCGGAAAAATTTATGTGTCAAAAGTGTTCCATCTCGTTCTTCAAATTCCAAGACGCAAC
>Ga0180217_1000400_pt1 | contig 73288 bp, 65 predicted proteins | sample eDN3rd37CBELigOP_FD_128521 | JGI IMG/M metagenome (GOLD analysis project Ga0180217, IMG submission 128521) | Enriched Organic Plus compost microbial communities from Emeryville, California, USA - eDNA 3rd pass 37_C BE-Lig OP (version 2) (version 2) ...
ATTCTCTCGGAGAGCCACGGCAAGCGCTATGCCGTGATCGTCAACGAGTTCGGCGAGATCGGCATCGACAACGACCTGATCGTGGAATCCGACGAGGAAATCTACGAGATGAACAATGGCTGCATCTGCTGCACGGTGCGCGGCGACCTGATCCGCACCGTTGAGGGCCTGATGCGCCGCCCCGGCCGCTTCGACGCCATCCTCGTGGAAACCACCGGCCTCGCCGACCCCGCGCCGGTGGCGCAGACCTTCTTCATGGATGACGACGTGCGCGCGAAAACCCGGCTCGATGCCGTGGTGGCGCTGGTCGATGCAAAACACCTGCCGCTGCGCCTGAAGGATTCGAAGGAGGCCGAGGACCAGATCGCCTTCGCCGACGTGGTGGTGCTCAACAAGACCGACCTCGTGACGCCCGAGGAACTGCGCGACGTGGAGGCCGCGGTGCGCGCCATCAATCCGGCCGCGAAGATCCACCGCACCCAGCGCTCCGGCGTGGCGCTCGACGAGGTTCTGGACCGCGGCGCCTTCGACTTGAAGCGCGCGCTCGACAACGATCCGCACTTCCTCGACCACGAGGATCACGACCACGACCATGAATGCGGGCCGGATTGCGACCATGACCATCACCACCATCACGGCCACGATCACCATGATCATGACCATCATCACGGCGAGGCCTCGCCGATCCACGATGTCACGGTGAAGTCGATCTCGCTGCGCGGCGGCGAGATGGACCCGCGCAAGTTCTTCCCCTGGATCGAGAAGACGACGCAGATGGACGGACCCAACATCCTGCGCCTCAAGGGCATCATCGCGCTGAAGGACGATCCGGACCGCTATGTGCTGCAAGGCGTGCACATGCTGCTGGAGGGCGACCACCAGCGTGCTTGGAAGGACGGCGAGAAGCACGAGACGCGGCTCGTCTTCATCGGCCGCGAGCTCGACGAGGAGCGGCTGCGGCGCACCTTCGAAGCCTGCCAGGCGGCGTGACGGACGACACGCCCGCCACGCGTCGGATGGAGCGGCACGGCATCATCGTGCATCTGAACGGCTGGCCCGGCGTGGGCAAGCTGACCATTGCGCGCCATCTGGCCGGAAGGCTTGATGCCCGGCTGGTGGACAATCACCTTCTCCATGACGTGGCCATCGCCTGCACGGGTCTGGACGACCCGCGGCGCTGGCCGCTTTACGAGACGGTGCGCGCCGCCGCGTATCATGCGCTGGCTGGGCGCCCGGCCGCGGAAAGCATCGTGATGACCAATGCCCTGTGCGTCGGCTCCGAGCGCGAGAGGCTGGCATGGAACCATGTGGTGGACCTCGCCATCGCCCGAAACGCGCCGCTGGTGCCGGTCGTCCTCGAAGCGGATTTCGAGGAGAATGCCCGCCGCATGCGAAGCGCGGAGCGCGGCATGCGCAAGCTCTCGGACCCGGAGACGTTGCGTGCCTTCATGGCGTCCGACCGGATCCAGCAGCCGGACGTGCCGGAGCTTTTGGTACTTGACGTGAGTCACCTTTCCGCCGAACAAGCCGTCGCGCGCATATGCGATCACCTGCTGCGGATCGCATCCGATCTGGAGCCGGCAAGCGGGCGCCACCGCACATTCCGCTGACCCGTTTCGCGGACCGAGGAAGCCATGCCAACCGTTGCCCCGCTCGACCTTCCCGGACATTGCGTCACCGCCGCCTGGATCGGCGACGTGCCGCATTTCGCCCTTGCCGACGGCACCGTCCACCGGCTTGCGGACGGCCACAAGGCGGTCACGGCGCATGACGGCCTGCTCTGCGCGCGGCCGGCGCTCGACGGCAAGGCGCTGATCACCGGCGGCGAGGACGGCAAGGTCCTGTCGCTCGACGCGGATGGCAATGTCGTCGCGCTGGCCGAGATCGGCCGCAAATGGATCAACAGCGTGGCCGCCGGCCCGCAGGGCGCGATCGCCTTCGCCAGCGGGCGGGTCGCCTATGTGCGCATGCCGGACGGCACGCTGCGCGAGTTCCAGCATCCGCGCTCGGCCGAGGACGTCGCCTTCGCGCCGAAGGGCCTGCGGATCGGCGTGGCGCGCTACAACGGCGCCACGCTCCATTTCCCCGCCGCGCAGGGCAAGCCGGTGGAGCTCGAATGGGCCGGCGCGCATACGAAGATCACCTTCTCGCCGGACGGCAATTTCCTCGTCACCGCCATGCAGGAAAACGCGCTGCACGGCTGGAAGATCGCCGACGGCAAGCACATGCGCATGAGCGGCTACCCCGCCAAGGTGAAGAGCCTCTCATGGGGGCCGAGGGGCCGCTGGCTGGCGAGCTCCGGCGCGCCGGCCGCCATCGTCTGGCCCTTCCAGGCCAAGGACGGGCCGATGGGCAAGGCGCCGCTCGAGCTCGGCACGCGCGGCGACGCGCAGGTGACCGCCGTCGCCTTCCACCCCACCGACGAGATCGTGGCGATCGGCTATGCCGACGGCATGGTGCTGGCTGCGCGCTGCGCCGACCAGAAGGAAGTGCTGCTGCGGCGCGGCGGCAAGGGGCCGCTCACCGACATGGGCTGGGACCGCGAAGGCCGCCGCATCGCCTTCGGCAGCGAGGCGGGCGATTGCGGCGTCATCGACATCGCCGGCTGATCGCCGCTATCTTCCACCCCTGACGCCCGCATGAGACCCGCGCAAAAGCGCTGGCAATTCATCTCAAATGATATGGCCAAGTCGAGGATTGGAACATATCATGAACATATGGCTCCGCTTCCGATCCGTGACAAGCTGGCGATCCTCTCCGATGCCGCCGAATACGACGCCTCCTGCGCCTCCTCCGGCGCGGCGAAGCGCGATTCGCTGAAGAGCGGCGGCATCGGCTCGACCGAGGGTATGGGCATCTGCCATTCCTATGCGCCGGACGGGCGCTGCATCTCGCTGCTGAAGATCCTGCTCACCAATTTCTGCATCTACGATTGCAGCTACTGCATCAACCGCTCCTCCTCCAACGTGCGGCGTGCCCGGTTCTCCGTGGCGGAGGTGGTGCGGCTGACCGTCGAGTTCTACAAGCGCAACTATATCGAGGGCCTGTTCCTCTCCTCGGGCGTGATCCGCTCGCCCGACGAGACGATGGGCGAACTGGTCGAGGTGGCGCGGCGGCTGCGCGAGGAGGAGAACTTTTCCGGCTATATCCACCTCAAGACCATTCCCGAATGCGCGCCGGAGCTGCTGGAGCAGGCGGGCCGCTATGCCGACCGGCTTTCCATCAATGTGGAATTGCCCACCGACGAGGGCGTGAAGCGGCTGGCGCCGGAGAAGCGGCCCGAGACGATCCGCGTCTCCATGGCGCATCTGCGCGCCAAGATCGAGGACATGGCAGAGCCGACGCTGCGGACGAAGAAGCGCCGCCGCTTCGCCACGGGCGGCCAGTCCACGCAGATGATCGTCGGCGCGGATGCCACGCCCGACAGCACTATTCTCACCACCAGCGCGCGGCTCTATGGCAGCTACCGGCTGAAACGCATCTATTTCTCCGCCTTCAGCCCGATCCCCGACGCGTCGAAGGCGCTGCCGCTGGTCCGGCCGCCGCTGATGCGCGAGCACCGGCTCTATCAGGCCGACTGGCTGATGCGCTTCTATGGTTTCGACCGGCAGGAGATCCTGTCGCACCGGCCGGACGGCATGCTCGATCTGGCCATCGACCCGAAGCTGTCGTGGGCGCTGGCGTATCGCCAGCACTTTCCGGTGGACGTGAACCGCGCCCCGCGCGAACTGCTGCTGCGCGTGCCCGGCTTCGGCACCAAGGCGGTGGCGAAGATGCTGGAGCAGCGCCGCCACCGCCAGCTGCGGCTGGAGGATGTGGCGCGCCTGTGCCAGTCGATCACGAAGGTGCGCCCCTTCATCGTGGCCGACGGCTGGTCGCCCGGCGGCGCGCTCGACGCGGACAATCTGCGCGCCCGGCTGGTGCCGCAGCCGCGGCAGATGAGTTTGTTCCGATGAACGCCCAGAAGGCCCTCGACCTTGGCGGCGAGACGGTGGCGCTCGACGGCCAGACCGACTTCGAGGGATGGCGCGCGGCCGCGCGGCGACTGGTGCTGGCCGATGTGCCGCCGCAGGACGTGCGCTGGGTGGTCGGCCCTGAGGATGAGATACCCCCACCCCTGACCCCTCCCCACAAGGGGGAGGGGGACCGGACAGCCGCCACCTTCCCTGCCCGTTCGGACGGCAGCGAGGAAGACAGCAAGAGCTATTCCCCTCCCCCTTGTGGGGAGGGGTCAGGGGTGGGGGTAAAGGGGCAGCAAGTGGGGCCCCGCACCTTCAACGTCCCTCGCGCCTTCATCGAGCTGGCCGAGACCGCGCTCTGCCATTCCGACCCGCAGCGCTTCGCCCTGCTCTACCGCTTCCTCCACCGCCTGCGGCGCGAGCCCGATCTTCTGGCCATCACTTCCGACGCCGACGTGCGGGCGCTGCACGCCATGGCCAAGGCGGTGCGGCGCGACATCCACAAGATGCGCGCCTTCGTCCGCTTCCGCGAGGTCGCGGGCGACGGCGGAACGCACTACGTCGCCTGGTTCGAGCCGGCGCATTTCATCGTCGAGCGCAACGTGCTTTTCTTCGTTCGCCGCTTCACCGGCATGCGCTGGACGATCCTGACGCCCTACATCTCGGCCGACTGGGACGGCGAGCGCCTCGCCTTCGGTCCGGGTGCTACCAGCGCGCAAGCCCCAACCGCCGATGGGCTGGAGGCGCTGTGGTCCACCTACTATGCCAGCATCTTCAACCCCGCCCGCCTGAAGGTGAAAGCCATGCAGGCGGAGATGCCGAAGAAATACTGGCGGAACCTGCCGGAGGCTTCGCTCATTCCCGGTCTGATACGTGGCGCCGACCGCGCGACCACGGCGATGATCGAAAGGATGCCGACCATGCCGGCCCCTCGCCATGCACGGATTCAGGAACGCCACTGGCGACCGAACAACGTCGCCGACGCGCCGGAGGAGCGCGCCGATACGCTGGCCGAACTGGAGCGGCAGGCCGATGGCTGCCGCCGCTGCCCGCTGTGGCGCAACGCCACGCAGACCGTCTTCGGCGAGGGACCGGAAGATGCACGCGTGGTCTTCGTCGGCGAGCAGCCGGGCGACCAGGAGGACATTGCCGGAAAACCCTTCGTCGGGCCGGCCGGGCGCATGTTCGACGCGGTGCTGGCGGAGGCGGGCGTGGATCGCACCATCACCTACGTCACCAATGCGGTGAAGCACTTCAAGTTCGAGCCGCGCGGCAAGCGGCGCATCCACTCCAAGCCCAATGCCGGCGAGGTGAAGGCGTGCCGCTGGTGGCTGGCGCAGGAGCTCGACCTGATCAAGCCGGACCTCGTCGTCGCGCTGGGCGCGACGGCCGCGCAAGCGCTGCTGGAGCGCCCCGTTCCCGTCACCCGCGAGCGCGGCCACGTGCTGACGCGCGACGACGGCCTGCGCGTCTTCATCACCATCCACCCATCCTACCTGCTGCGCATCCGCGAGCAGGCCGACAAGGACGCCGAACGCGCCCGCTTCCTGGACGACATGCGCAAGGTGAAGGCGCTGATGGCGGCGTGAGGTGCCCCCATGGCAGCTTCAACGGATATGCGTCCTTCGAGGCTCGCTTCGCTCGCACCTCAGGATGAGGGAAGGTCGGCAATCGAGCCCCCGGCACTGTGGGTTCGAAAAGCTTCGCTTGGGTTGCTTCATAGCGGCTTCGAAGGTGCGTCCTTCGAGGCTCGCTTCGCTCGCACCTCAGGATGAGGAAGGTTGTAGATCATGCGGGCCAGTCGTGGGCTCGATTCCCCGACATCCCTCATCCTGAGGTGCGAGCCCGCACGATGGTTTCAGTCACATACATACCTTCGGCGGGCGAGCCTCGAAGGACGCACCTCTACCTGATCAGCACCGCCCTCAGATCGTTCACATTCGTCCCCGTCGGCCCCGGCGCGAACAGGTCGCCGACCGCGTTGAACGCCGTCCACGCGTCGTTGCGCGCCAGTGCGGCGCGGGGGTCGACGCCCGCGGCCCGCATGCGCGCGGCGCTGGTGTGGTCGGCGAAGGCGCCGGCGTTGTTTTCGGAGCCGTCGATGCCGTCCGTGTCGGCGGCGAAGGCGTGGATGCCCGGCACGCCGTCGATGCCGAGCGCCAGCGCCAGCAGGAATTCGGAGTTGCGGCCGCCCTTGCCGCCTTTGGCGCGGATGGTGACGGTGGTCTCGCCGCCGGACAGAAGCAGCACCGGCTTGCGGAACGGGCGGTCGCGCGTGACGATCTCGCGCGCGATCGCGGCGTGGACGCCGGCCACGTCGCGCGCCTCGCCCTCGATCGAATCGGAAAGGATGACGGCCTCGATGCCCGCCTTTCGCACGGCTTCAGCGGCAGCTTCGAGGGAAACGGCGGCGGAGGCGATCACCCGCACCGTGTTGGAGGCAAAGCGGGGATCGTCGGGGCGCGGCGCATCGGCTGCGGCGCTGTCGAGATGGCGGAGCGCGGCCGGCGGCAGGTCGAGCTTCCATGCGGCGACGATGTCGCGGGCGTCCTGCCGGGTCGCGGCGTCAGGCACGGTCGGGCCGGAGGCCACGAAGGCCGGGTTGTCGCCAGGGATGTCGGAGACGACCAGCGACACCACGCGCGCCGGATGCGCGGCCAGCGCGAGCCGCCCACCCTTGATGGCGGAAAGGTGCTTGCGCACCGTGTTCATGGCCGCGATCGGCGCGCCGGAGGCCAGCAGGGCCTCGTTGACGGCGATCTCATCGGCGAGCGTCATGCCGGCAGGCGGCGACGGCAGCAGCGCGGACCCGCCGCCCGAGACGAGCGCCACCACGAGGTCGTCCGGCGTGAGCCCGGAAACGGCGTCGAAAAGGCGCTTCGCGGCGTCGAGGCCGGCTGCGTCGGGCACCGGATGTGCGGCCTCCAGCACCGCGATGCGGCGGCAGGGGGCACGGGCACCATAGCCGTAGCGCGTCACCACGACGCCCTCCAGCGGCCCGTCCCACGCCTCCTCGAACGCCTGCGCCATCTGCGCCGAGCCCTTGCCCGCGCCGACGACGACGGTGCGGCCTTTGGGGCGTTCGGGCAGGTGGCTGCGGATCACGAGCCGCGGGTCGGCGGCTGTCACGGCGGCGGAGAAGAGCGAAGTGAAGAGGGTGCGGGGGGCGGTCATGATCTTGCGGCGGCGGTGAGGATTGCGGTCGGGGCAGGCGCCCCACGTTGCCCCCCTCTGGCCTGCCGGCCATCTCCCCCACGAGGGGGGAGATCGGTTGTCGTCTCGACCTTCGCCAATCGCCAGCGTTGCAGGACGAGCGGGGAAGAGGATGAAGGCCGATCTCCCCCCTCGTGGGGGAGATGGCCGGCAGGCCAGAGGGGGGCGCGAAGGAGCGCAGCGCCCGACCGACAGCCCCTATCCCCTGTCCTTCGCCGCCCTTCCCGCAACATAGACCTCCCGAACCGCGCGATCGTCGCCCAGCGTTTGAAGCAGGAAGAGCTCTTCCGCAAGGGTCTCGACGGTTTCCATGCGCAGGGCCATGGCGGGCGTGGCGCGGGAATCGAGCACCACGATGTCGGCATCCGTGCCGGCGTCCAGCGTACCGACATGCGCCTCCAGCGACAGCGCCTTGGCGTTGCCCAGCGTGATCTGCCAGAAGGCGGCGAGCGGGTTGAGCTTCTCGCCCTGCAACGCGATCACCTTGTAGGCCTCGTCCATGGTGCGCAGCATGGAATAGTTCGTGCCGCCGCCGACATCGGTGGCGGTGGCGACGCGCAGCGGCTTGCGGCGGCGGCGATAGCGCTGGTAGTCGAACAGGCCGGAGCCGAGGAACAGGTTGGAGGTCGGGCAGAACACCGCCACCGATCCCGAATCCGACAACGCATCCGCCTCGCGCTCCGACAGGTGGATGCAGTGGCCGAACAGCGCCTTCGGCCCCAGCAGGCCGTAATGGGCATAGACGTCGGTATAGTCCTTCGACCAGGGATAGAGCTCCTGCGTGAAGGCGATCTCGGCGCGGTTCTCGGACAGGTGCGTCTGCATGTGCAGGTCCGAATGCTCGCGGCAGAGCGCGCCGGCCGCCTCCATCTGCTCGGGCGTCGAGGTGATGGCGAAGCGCGGCGTGATCGCATAGTGCAGCCGGCCCCTGCCGTGCCACTCGGCGATCAGCGCTTTGGTGTCGTCGTAGCCTGATTGCGCCGTGTCGGTGAGGCCGTCGGGCGCGTTGCGGTCCATCAGGCATTTGCCGGCAATGATGCGCATGTCGCGCGCCAGCGCCTCTGCGAACAGCGCATCCGCGCTCTGCCGGTGCACGGTGCAATAGGCGGCGAAGGTGGTGGTGCCGTGCCGCACGGTCTCGTCGAGGAAGAGGCGGGCGATGCGCCGCGCGTGCTGGGCATCGCGGAACTTCGTCTCCTCGGGAAAGGTGTAGTCGTTCAGCCAGTCGAGAAGTTCGGCGCCGTAGCTGGCGATGATCTGCATCTGCGGCATGTGCAGATGCGCGTCGATGAAGCCCGGCATGAGGAGGTGCGGGCGGTGATCGATGATCGTCGCGCCCTTGCCCTGCCCGGCGGCGAGCTGCGTGAAATCCCCGGCTGCGACAATCCTGCCGTCGCGGATCAGCACACCGCCGTCTTCCTCATAGCGGTATGAGGCGCGGTCGTCGGCGCTTTCCGGCTCGGTGATGAAGCTGAGCGTGCGGCCGCGCAGGAGGAGAGCAGTCATCGGAAGCTCTCATTTCGGAAATGTCCGCGCTGCCCCTCACCTGCCTGCCGGCATCCTCTCCCCGCGAACGGGGCGAGGAAGGCTGGCCGCGACCTCGCCATTCTTCCCTTCTCCCCGTTCGCGGGGAGAAGGTCCCGGCAGGGGGATGAGGGGCAGCGCGAATGTTGCAGGCTCACCGCCCCGCCTCCTCGAACCAGACCACGAGCAGCGCGCGTTCCTCCGGGGTCATGGACGACACGTTGCCGGGCGGCATGGCGTGGCTGCGGCCGGCTTGGAGGTAAATATCGCGCGCGTGCTCGGCGATCTGCACGTCCGTGTCGAGATGAACGCCCTTGGGCGCGAAGGCCACGCCGTCCCAGCCGGGCTGCACGGCATGGCACATGGAGCAGCGGCCCATCACCGTGTCGCGCACGGCGGCGAAATGCGCCGACGCCATCATCGTCTCCGCCCGCGCGGAGGCGCGCGGCTCGCCGGTGAGCGCGGCGGGCACGGTGGACAGCCACATGATGACGATGAAGAGCACTGCCGAGGCGCCCCATGTCCAATGCGGATTGCCCTTCCGCGCATGCACCGTGTTGAAGTAGTGCCGGATCAGCACGCCGATGATGAAGATCAGCGCCGCGATCACCCAGTTGAACTCGGTGGCATAGGCCAGCGGGTAGTGGTTGGACAGCATCAGGAAGATGACGGGCAGCGTCAGGTAGTTGTTGTGCAGCGAGCGCGTCTTGGCGATCTTGCCGTATTTCGGGTCGGGCTTGCGCCCCGCGATCAGGTCCGCCACCACGACCTTCTGGTTGGGAATGATGATCAGGAAGACGTTGGCCGACATGATCGTGGCGGTGAAGGCGCCGAGATGCAGGAAGGCGGCGCGGCCGGTGAAGAGCTGCGTGTAGCCCCAGGCGATGGCGACGAGGACCGGGAACAGCACCAGCATCAGCAGCGTGTCGTTGTCCGATAGGCGCGAGCGGCAGAGCAGATCGTAGATGATCCAGCCCAGCGCCAGCGAGGCGATGGAGATCAGGATCGCCGCCCAAGCCGGCACGTCGAGTACGTTGCGGTCGATCAGGTAGAGGTCGGCGCCGGCATAATAAACCACGGCGAGCAGGAAGAAGCCGGACAGCCATGTGGTGTAGGCCTCCCACTTGAACCATGTCAGGTGCTCGGGCATGCGCGCCGGCGCCACCATGTATTTCTGGATGTGGTAGAAGCCGCCGCCGTGGACCTGCCACTCCTCGCCGCTGGCGCCCTCCGGCATGCCCTCGCGCTTCACCAGGCCGAGGTCGAGCGCGATGAAGTAGAAGGACGAGCCGATCCAGGCGATTGCCGTGATGACATGCAGCCAGCGCGCGGCGAAGCTCAGCCATTCCCAGAAGATCGCGTAGTCGTACATCGGGCCGCCCTGTGAGTGTCGCCGGAGTTTACGACGCGATCCTTTCGGTGAAAGAGGGGAGATGTGCCATGACTTTCAAAAAAACCTGAAAAGTCAGCCCATGATGATATAGGAGTGAGGTGAGGGCTCCATGGCATATCTCGACAACATCGCCGTCTTCGTCCGCGTGGTGGAACTGGGCAACCTGTCGTCCGCCGGCCGCGACATGCGCGTCTCGCCGGCCGTGGCGTCCAACCGCATCAAGGAACTGGAGAAGCATCTGGGCGTGCGGCTCTTCAACCGCACGACCCGCCAGTTGACCCCCACGGAGGCGGGCCGGGTCTATTATCAGGGCGCCAAGAAGGTGCTGGAGGCCGTGTCGGAGGCCGAGGCGGCTGTCGGCACGCTTTCCGGCCAGCCGCGCGGCACGATCCGCGTCACCGCGCCGCTCGGGCTCGGACGCAGGCTCATCGCCTCCGGCATACCCGAGTTCCGCGACCGCTATCCCGACATCGAGGTGCGCCTGCGCCTGTCGGACCACAATGTCGACATCATGAAGGAGGGCATCGACGTCGCCTTCCGCCTCGGCCTGCTGGAGGATTCCAGCCTGCGCATGCGCGGCATCATGGATTGCGAGCGCGTGCTGGTGGCAGCACCCGCCTATCTGGAGAAGCGCGGCGAGCCGGTGCGGCCCGAGCAACTGGTAGACGACCACCATGACTGCCTGCTGCTGCGCTTTCCGGGCGCCAGGGAGTTCCACTGGACGCTGCGGACGCCGGACGGCCCGGTGCGCTACGACGTGGCGGGGCCGTTCGATTCCGACGACGGCGACGTGCTGACCGGCTGGGCGCTGGCCGGACGCGGCATCGTCAACAAGCCGCGCTTCGACGTGGAGCCCTTCATTCGCGACCAGCGCCTGAAGATCATCCTGCCGGATTATCCGCCGCCGCCCGTCCAGCTCGCCGCCGTCTATCCGCACAAGAATTTTCAGGACCCGAAGGTGCGGCTATTGCTCGACTTCATGGCCGAGCGCTGCCAGCGCATGATCCGGGATATCCTGAAATAGATACGGCGGGCCAATGGCCCGCCGCATCCTGCTTTCGATCAGCCGTCGCTCACCAGGGACGATACCAGCCCTCGACCACGGTCTGCTTGTCGCGGTGGTTGCCGCCGAGCGTTGCGGCATAGTAGGCCGCCGCACCGCTGATCAGCAGCGAAGCCGCCGCGAGGAAGGCAGCGACCATGCCGACGCGGCGCGCCTGCTCGGCCGCTTCGCGCGCCTCGGCCTCGATCTGGTTCGCCTGCGTCACGAGTTGGTCCACGCGCTGCTGCGCCTCCTCGGGCGGAATGCCGGCGCGCTGCGCCACGACATTGATGAGGTAGTCGCGGTCGGCCTGATCGAGCTGGCCTTCCGTGACCGCGTTGACGAGCACGCGGCCAACCTGTGTGCGCGTCGCATCGTCGAGCGGCTGCCCGGTTCCGCGCAGCGCGCGGTCGAGCAGCAGGTCGTTCGGGTCGGCCGCCTCGGCGACGCTGCCGGCCACGGCGCCCGCGGCCTGCCCTACAGCGCCGGCCGTCTGCGCGGCGGTGCTGATCGCGCCGCTGACGCCGGAGATGGCGATGAAGGCGCCGACGAGCACGGCGAGCGCCCACATGACGAGCCCATTCGAGCCATCGCGGATATCGGATTCATATTCCGTCGCGTCGCCATGCCGGCGGCGCATGCGCCCGGTGAGATAGCCGCCGGCCATGAAGCTGGAGATCTGCACCCACAGCAGCCACAGCCCGCCGATGATGGCGAACCAGAACAGCGAGACGCCCTCGCCCTCCTGCGCGGAGGTCATGGACAGGCCGATCGCCGAGCCGAAGGTGAGCAGCACGAAGGAGATCGCCGTGGCAAGGAAGGTACCGGCGAGAATGGCGGGCCAGTCGATATAGGAGCGGTCGTTGTCGACTGACGGCGCCGCTACCACCGCCACTGTTTCATCGTGGATGGTCATGTTTGAACCTCGGTTTCTCTAAGGCTTCTGTTCTTGAACCGCTCAGCGAAGGCCGAGCAGCGACAGGACGGCGAGCACGATGACGACGAGGCCGACGAGATAGATGATGCCGTGCATGGGGGTGTTTCCTCTGTTGTGATGGAGGAATAACAGCGCAGGCGCGCCAAGGTTCCGCCACATTTCGGGCGAGCGGGAATTCGGTCGGTGGAGACGTGGCCGCCAGATGGCGGCTTGCGCCGGCTAGCCTTCCGCGAGAAGCGCGGTGGCGATCTCGGCGGTGGCCAGTGCGGCGATGACGGCGGGGCGCTTGTCGCGCAGCTTGTCGCCGCCGATGGGGCTGACGAGGCGGGCGAGATCGGCATCCGCGCCGCCGGCCTCGCGCAGATACCAGCTCCGGAAGGTGGCGCGTTTCGTCTTGGAGCCGATCATGCCGACATAGGCGGCGTCGCTCCGCTTCAGCGCTTCCGCGACGATCAGGAAATCGAGCGCATGGTCATGGGTGAGCACGACGAAGGCCGAACCCGCCAGCGCGCCGCGCACGGCTTCCTCCGGCACGGGCGTCAGCAGGGGCGTGACCGATGGCGGCAAGCCGTCGAGCGCCTCGGCGCGGGTCTCCACAACGGTCACGTTGAGCGGCAAGAGGGCCAGCGCCAGCGCCAGCTCGTGCCCGACATGGCCGCCGCCGAAGAGATAGACATGCGGCTGCATGGCTTCCTCGGCGAGCATCCGATGCGGAATCGCTGTGCGCAGCTCGGCATCGGCGACGGCGATATCGATCCTGACTCGTCCGCCGCAGCACTGGCCGATCTCCGGCCCGAGCGGGATGTCGAGCAGATCGGTTCGCGGGCCGGCGGCGATCATCTGCCGCGCCCGGTCGATCGCCATGAATTCGAGCTGTCCGCCACCGATGGTGCCGAAGGCGGCGCCCGCCGAGACGAGCATCCAGCTTCCGGCCTCGCGCGGGGTGGAACCCGCCGCCTCGCGCACCTCGACCACGGCGATATCCGGCCAAGCGGCGAGAAAGGCCCGCAGCCGCTCCGCCGCCGCGCTCATCGCCCTGCGGCGGCTTCCGCCCTCAGCCGCTCCACCGCCATCAGCACGCGCTCCGGCGTGGCCGGCGCGTCGAGGCGCGGGCAGATCCTGTGGCCGGCGACGCTGGCGACCGCATCGGAGAGCGCATGCAGCACCGACAGGCCGAGGGGCAACGGCGGCTCGCCCACCGCCTTGGAGCGGTGGATGGTGGGCTCGTAGGCCTGGCTCCAGTCGGTCAGCGCCACGTTGAAGATCTTCGGCCGGTCGGAGGCGAGCGGTATCTTGTAGGTTGAGGGCGCATGGGTGCGCAGCCTGCCCTTGTCGTCCCAGACCAGCTCCTCGGTCGTCAGCCAGCCCATGCCCTGGATGAACCCGCCCTCGATCTGGCCGATGTCGATGGCGGGATTGAGCGAGCGGCCGACATCGTGAAGGATGTCGGTGCGCTCCACCACATATTCGCCGGTCAAAAGGTCGACGGAGACCTCCGAGCAGGCGGCGCCATAGGCGTAGTAGTAGAAGGCGTGGCCCTTGCCCCTGGCACGGTCCCAGTTGATCTTCGGCGTCTTGTAGAAGCCGGCGGCAGAGAGCTGCACCCGCGCCATATAGGCCTGCCTGACCAGCTCGTCGAAGGGGATTTCCTGATTGCCGACGCGCACGCGGTTGGGCAGGAAGATGATCTGCTCCTTGGGCAGGCCGTATTTCTCGGCGGCGAAGTCGCACAGGCGATCCTTGATCTGGCGCGCCGCATTCTGCGCCGCCATGCCGTTCAGGTCCGCGCCGGAGGAGGCGGCGGTCGGCGAGGTGTTGGGCACCTTGGCGGTGGTGGTGGCGGTGATCTTCACGCGGGAAAGATCGATCTGGAACTCTTCCGCGACGACCTGCGCGACCTTGAGATGCAGCCCCTGCCCCATCTCGGTGCCGCCATGATTCATGTGCACGGAGCCGTCGGCATAGACATGCACCAGCGCGCCGGCCTGGTTGGACTCGGTCTTGGTGAAGGAGATGCCGAACTTCACCGGCGTCAGCGCCAGCCCGCGCTTCACATAATCGTTGTTGGCGTTGAACGCCGCGATCTCGCGGCGGCGGCCGGCATAGTCGGCGCTTTCCTCCAGCTCGGCGACGATGCGCTGGATGATGCAGTCCTCGACCTTCTGATGGTAGGGCGTCAGGTTGCGGCTGCCCTTGACGCCCATCGGATCGTAGAAATTCAGCTTGCGGATCTCGAGCGGGTCCTTGCCGACCGCGAAGGCGACCTCGTCGATGACGCGCTCGGCGCCGACCATGCCCTGCGGCCCGCCGAAGCCGCGAAAGGCCGTGTTCGACACAGTGTTGGTGAAGAACAAGGCGGAGCGGGCCTCCACATGCGGCAGGAAATAGGCATTGTCGCAATGAAACAGCGCCCGGTCGCCGACAGGGCCGGAGAGGTCGGCCGAAAAACCGGCGCGCAGCGCGAACGTATAATCGACGCCGAGGATGCGGCCTTCCTCATCGAAGCCGATATCATAGTCGATGGAGAAATCGTGCCGCTTGCCGGTGGCGGTCATGTCCTCGTCGCGGTCGAGCCTGAGCTTGACCGCGCGGCCGACCTTGCGGGCGGCGACCGCGGCAAGCGCCGCACACTGGTTCGCCTGCGTCTCCTTGCCGCCGAAGCCGCCGCCCATGCGCCGCACCTCGACGGTGACGGCATTGGATGGCACGCCCAGTGCATGGGCGATCATGTGCTGCGTCTCGCTCGGCCCCTGCGTCGAGCAATAGACCATCATCTCGTCGTCCTCGCCCGGCACGGCGAGCGACACCTGCCCTTCGAGGTAGAAATGGTCCTGCCCGCCAAGCCACATGCGGCCCTTGATACGGCGCGGGGCAGTGGCGAGCGCAGTGGCGACATCGCCGCGCTTCAGCGTCAGCGGTGTGGCGACCTGCCGCGCGGTCGCCGGGTCGAGATCGACGATATCGACGAGCGCGGGCCGCTCGTCATATTCCACTTTTGCGAGCCTTGCCGCGCGCCGCGCCTGGTCGCGAGTGCGGGCGACGACGCAGAAGATCGGCTGGCCGTGAAAGGCGACCTCGCCGTCCGCCAGCACGGGATCGTCATGCATGCCGGCAGGCGATATGTCGTTCTCGCCGGGGATGTCGGCCGCGGTCAGCACGGCGACGACGCCGGGCGCGGCCCGCACCGCCGACAGGTCCATGGCGCGGATCGCGCCGTTGGCGACGCTCGACAGGCCCAGCCCCGCATGCAGCGTGCCCGCCGGTTCGGGAATATCGTCGATATAAACGGCCTGACCGGTGACGTGCTTGTGCGCGGAATCGTGGCGCGGGTCGGCATGAACCCCGCCGGAGATTTTCGCGGACTTCAGATCGGGGAGCGTGTGCTTGTTCATGGGCAGGCCTCGCCGAGGTCGCGTTCCCTCGCGCCCCCCTCTGGCCTGCCGGCCATCTCCCCCACAAGGGGGGAGATGGAATGGCATCTTGGCTTTCGCCAACCTTCAACGATTGGTGAAAGCGGATGCGGGAGTCGATCTCCCCCCTTGTGGGGGAGATGGCCGGCAGGCCAGAGGGGGGCAACGTAGGGCACTAGCCTCGATCCTCCTCCATCACGCCGCCCGCCCGACCGTAAACGGTTTCTGCGTGCCGCTGGTTTCCAGCAGGAAGCGCCTGAGCAGGTTCTTTGCCACCAGCATGCGGTATTCGGCTGAGGCGCGCATGTCGGAGATGGGCTTGAAATCGGCCTCGTAGGCCGGCAGCGCGGCCTCCACCGTCGCGGCGTTCCATACCCTGCCCTTGAGCGCCGCCTCGACCGTGCGGGCGCGCTTCGGCGTCGCCGCCATGCCGCCATAGGCGATGCAGGCCGATGCCACCACGCCGTTGCCGTCGATGGTGAGGTTGAAGGCGCCGAGCGTGGCGGTGATGTCCTCGTCGCGCCGCTTTGTCACTTTGTAGGCGGCGAAATGCGCGGTTTCGGCCGGCAGCGGCACGGAGACAGATTCCACGAACTCGCCGGGCGCGCGGTCCTGCTTGCCGTAGTCGATGAAGAAATCCTCGAGCGCGATGGTGCGGCGCGCATCGTCCTTGCGCAGGGTCAGCGTCGCGCCCAGCGCGATCAGCGCCGGCGGCGTATCCCCGATGGGCGACCCGTTGGCGATGTTGCCGCCGATCGTGCCCATATTGCGCACCTGCTCGCCGCCGATGCGGTCGATCAGCGCACCGAGCGCCGGCACATGCTGCGAAAGGACCTCGAAGGCTTCCGTGTAGCTGGCGCCCGCCTCGATCTCGATCCGGTCCGGATGGACCGCGATGCTGCGCAATTCGTCCAGCCCGCCGATGAAGACGACCGGCGCGATGTCGCGCATGTGCTTGGTGACCCACAGCCCTACATCGGTCGATCCGGCGACGATGCGCGCGCCGGGCTCCGCCGCGACGACGGCCGCGAGGTCGTCCACGCTGGCCGGAACGACGAAACGGCTCTCGGCCTTGCCCACCTCGACGCGCGCGCCGTCGCGCAGCGCGGCAAGCCTTGCCGTTACCTGCGCGCGCTCGCGCATCAAAAAATCCGCTTCCAGCCTGCCGTAGTCGGAAATCGCCAGCGCCGCCTTCACGATCGGCTCGTAGCCTGTGCAGCGGCACAGATTGCCCTGCAGCGCCTTCTCCACCTCGTGCACGGTGGGGCGCGGCCTGTTCATCCACAGCCCGTAGAGCGACATGACGAAGCCCGGCGTGCAGAAGCCGCATTGCGAGCCGTGCCAGTCCACCATCGCCTGCTGCACCGGATGGAGCCCGCCATCTGCGCCGCGCAGATACTCCACCGTCACGACATGGCAGCCGTCCAGCGAACCGACGAAGCGGATGCAGGCATTGACCGCCTCATAGACCAGCCTCTCGCCGGCCAGCCGCCCGACCAGCACCGTGCAGGCGCCGCAATCGCCTTCCGCGCAGCCTTCCTTGGTGCCGCGCAGCGAGCGGCGCAGGCGCAGGAAGTCGAGCAGGGTCTCGTCGGGGCGCACGTCGCCCGTCTCGACCGTCTCGTCGTTGAGCAGGAAGCGGATATGCGTGCGGACCCGCATCGCTCAACTCCCCCGATAGGTCGAGTAGCCATAGGGCGAGATGAGCAGCGGCACATGGTAATGCGCATGCTCGGCCATGCCGAAGCGGATCGGCACCTGATCGAGGAACAGCGGGTCCGGCAGTTCCCCGCCGCCGGCGCGCAGATAGTCGCCGGCGAAGAAGACGAGCTCGTACTGGCCCGGCTGGAACGCCTTGCCCTCCAGCAGGGGCGCGTCGCAACGCCCGTCCGCATTGGTCACCGCTTCCTTGATCTTGCGGTGCGAATTGCCGCTGACCCGGTAGAGCCAAATCTTCAGCCCCACCGCCGGCCGTCCGGCCGCGGTATCGAGCACGTGGGTGGTGAGCCGTCCGCCCGCTGCCTGCGTCCCCAAAGACTGGGTCATCGTGCCTCCGATGCATGTTCCGGCGATAGTGCGGCACGCACGGTCACGCGGTAAGCCCTCAAGGCCGGAAATGCGCTCGAAACTCTTTCAAATTTTTGCTGGGAAATCGAGCACTGTCCATGGATTATCTTCGGCGCGCTCAGGAGACGGTTGCGACATGCGCTATGCAAGGGACATGCGGGGCTACGGCGCCAATCCGCCGGATGCGAAATGGCCGGGCGGCGCCAATGTCGCCGTCCAGTTCGTCATCAATTACGAGGAAGGCGGCGAGAACTGCATCCTCCACGGCGACGCGGCCTCCGAGGCTTTCCTGTCGGATGTCGTCGGCGCGCTGCCCTGGCCCGGCAAGCGCCACTGGAACATCGAGTCCATGTATGAATACGGCGCGCGCGCCGGCTTCTGGCGCCTGCACCGCATGTTCACGGCCGCCAATATCCCCGCGACCGTCTACGGCGTCGCCACCGCGCTCGCCCGCTCGCCGGATCAGGTCGCCGCGATGCAGGCCGCCGGCTGGGAGATCGCCTCGCACGGCCTGCGCTGGATCGACTATCGCGACCACGATCCCGATGTGGAGCGCGCCGACCTCATCGAGGCGATCCGCCTCCATGCCGAGGTGACCGGCGAGCGCCCCACCGGCCTCTATGTCGGGCGCTCCTCCGCCAACACGGTGCGCCTCGCGGCGGAGGAAGGCGGCTTCACCTGGATCTCCGACGCCTATGACGACGACCTGCCCTACTGGCTCGACCATGACGGGCACGGCAATGCGATACCGCCGCAGCTCGTCATCCCCTACACGCTCGACGCCAACGACATGCGCTTCGCCACCGCGCAGGGCTTCAATTCCGGCGACCAGTTCTTCGCCTATCTGCGCGACGCCTTCGACACGCTGCGCGCCGAAGGCGCGGCGGGGCGGCCGAAGATGATGAGCGTCGGCCTGCACTGCCGGCTGATCGGCCGGCCGGGCCGCGCGGCGTCGCTGCAGCGCTTCATCGATTATGTGACGTCCTTCGATGATGCATGGGTCGCCACGCGCATGGACATCGCGCAGCACTGGATCGCGACTCACCCCTATTCGCCGCCAAAGCTGCGCCCGAGCCGCATGAGCCGCGAGGACTTCATCGCGAAGTTCGGCGGCGTCTTCGAGCATTCGCCGTGGATCGCCGAGCGCGCCTGCAATCTCGAACTTGGCGCCGCGCATGACAGCGCGACCGGGCTCCACAACGCCCTGGCACGCGTCTTCCGCTCGGCGAGCGAGGGGGAGCGCCTCGGCGTGCTGAAGGCGCATCCCGACCTTGCCGGCAAGCTGGCGCAAGCGAAGCGGCTGACGCCGGAATCGGCGGCCGAGCAGGCCTCCGCCGGGCTCGATGCGCTGACCGATGCGGAGCGCGATACCTTCACGCGCCTCAATGCCGAATATGTCGCGAAATTCGGCTTCCCCTTCATCATCGCGGTGAAGGGCCTGACGACGGGCGCGATCCTCGACGCATTCGCCAAGCGGCTCGACAACGACCGCGACGCCGAATTCGCCACGGCATGCCGGCAGGTCGAGAAGATCGCCCTGCTGCGCCTCAAGGACATCCTTCCGGAGCAGGCCTGATGGACCGCGCCAGCTACTACGCGCCGACGGGCGGCCTGCCGCCCCAGACCGAGATCCATACCGGCCGGGCGGTGTTCACCGACGCCTATGTGGTGATCCCGAAGGGGGTGATGAGCGACATCGTCGCGAGCCTCCTTCCCTTCTGGGACGAGACGCGCGCCTGGATTCTCGCACGACCCCTGTCGGGTTTCGCCGAGACGTTCTCGCAATATGTCATGGAGGTGGCGCCGGGCGGTGGGAGCGACCGGCCCGAGCCGGATGCGGGCGCTGAAGGCGTGCTCTTCGTGGTCGAGGGCGAGATTACCGTCACGCTCGACGGCGAGAGCCATGTGCTGGCGCCGGGCGGCTATGCCTATCTGCCGCCGGCGAGCGACTGGACGCTGCGCAACGATGGGACGCAAGCTGCGCGCTTCCACTGGATCCGCAAGGAATACGACTTCGTGGAGGGGCTGGACGCGCCCGATCCGCTGTTCCTGAACGAGAACGACATCGCTCCCGCCCCGATGCCGGACACCGACGACGCATGGGCGACGACGCGCTTCGTCGACCCTGCCGACCTGCGGCACGACATGCATGTCACCATCGTCACCTTCAAGCCGGGCGGGCTGATCCCGTTCGAGGAGACGCATGTGATGGAGCATGGGCTCTACGTCCTGGAGGGCAAGGCGGTCTACAAGCTCAACCGGGACTGGGTGGAGGTCGAGGCGGGCGACTTCATGTGGCTGCGCGCCTTCTGCCCGCAGGCCTGCTATGCCGGCGGTCCGGGCCGCTTCCGCTACCTGCTCTACAAGGACGTGAACCGCCATCCCAAGCTGGGCGGGACCTTCCGTTGACCCGCATCGTCACCGCGCGTACTCTGTCCCGCGCGGCCTTCGCGCCCTTCGGCGACGTCATCGACGCGGATGGCCCGCAGCGCTTCCACATCAATGGCGGCATGTGCGAGCGCATCCACGATCTGGCGAAGGTCGAGGCCGAAGGGCCGGATGCGCGCGTGCTTGTCTCGCTCTTCCGCGCCCGGCCTTATGCCTTTCCGCTGACGCTGCGGCTGGTCGAGCGCCATCCGCTCGGCAGCCAGGCCTTCATGCCGCTTTCGCCGGCGCCGTTCCTCGTCGTGGTCTGCGCCGACACGCCGGACGGGCCGGGCGAGCCGCAGGCCTTCGTCACGCGGCCCGGACAGGGCGTCAATTATCCGCGCAACCGGTGGCATGGGGTGCTGACGCCTATCGGCGCGCCGCAGGATTTCCTCGTGGTCGACCGCGGCGGCGGCGGCAACAATCTCGAGGAACACCTGTTTCCCGAGCCCTATGAAATCCGGCTTCCGGAGGCCTGAAACCCCATGAGCGCGACGACACCGGACGCATCGCTGGTCAACCGTCTTTTCGACGTGATCGAGCAGGACATCGTGCCGAAGACACGCGCGGGCGTGGCGGCCGGCAACAAGCTCTTCGGCGCCGCGATCCTGCGCAAGAGCGACATGTCGGTGGTGATCGCCGAAACCAACAACGAGACGGAAAACCCGCTCTGGCACGGCGAGATGCACGCGCTGAAGCGCTTCTACGAGCTGCCGAAGGCCGACCGGCCCGACACGCGCGACTGCATCTTCCTCGCCACGCACGAGCCCTGCTCGCTTTGCCTCTCGGCCATCACCTGGACCGGCTTCGACAATTTCTACTACCTGTTCAGCCACGAGGATTCGCGCGACAGCTTCGCCATCCCGCACGACCTGAACATCCTCAAGGAGGTCTTCAGGCTCGACCCCGGCGGCTACAATACCGAAAACGCCTACTGGAAAAGCTTCGCGCTGCGCCATCTGGCCCGCGCGCTGCCGGCCGGCGAAAGGAGCGCGGCCGAGGCCCGTATCACCCGGATCTCGGAACAGTACGAGGCGCTCTCGCAGGTCTATCAGGCCGACAAGGCGGACAACGACATCCCGCTGAATTGAGGCGTCGGCCGCGACGCCGGGCGCCGCGGCCGGTTGCTCACTTGGGCGACCACCAGACCTCGGCGAGATCGTTGCCCACATAGTAGCTCGGCGTGATGTGCCAGCCATGCAGGTTCGCCGGATAGGCGACCGCCCGCTCGCCGCGGAAGAGATGCAGGTTGTAGTTCGAGGAATAGACCCTCGCCTCGAACTCCTGCACCAGCGCCCGGCGCTTCGCCTCGTCGAGCTCGACATATTGCTTGTCGTAGAGCTCCTGGAGCACCGGGTCCTCGTGATGGGTGAAATCGCTCGGCGACGACGGCAGATATTTCAGCAGCACCTCGTTCGGGTCGTCGCCCGACGCCGCGTTGTAGTCGACGGCGGCCTCGTAATTGCCGTCGCGCAGGCGGGTGAAATATTCGCCCGTTTCGGCGAGCTGCATCTCGGCCGTCACGCCGATGCGCCGCCACTGGTCGATCAGGAAGATGCCGACCGGCTCGTAAGGCGTGCGCACATTGCGGTTGAGCAGCGTGAATTTCAGGTTTTCCTGCCCGGCTTCCTTGAGCAAGGCGCGCGCCTCCGCGCGGCGCTGCTCGATATCGCCGCCGAAGCCGGGGAACTTGGCGAGCTCGCTGCGCGGCATGCCGAACTTGTGCTCGCCGCGCATCGCGCCGCTGATATAGCTGAGGATCGTCTGCTGCTTCATCGCCGGCAGGCCCGCGTCGCGGTCGATGGCGATGTTGAGCGCGCGGCGGACCCGTTCGTCGGCGAAGGGCGCGAATTTGTGGTTGAGGGTCCCCATCACGACCGTGCCGGACTCGGTCGCCGGGAAGACGAGCTCGTCGCCCCGCACGCCCTTGATCTGCGCCTGCTGCGGCGGCGTGACCATGCGGAAATTCGCATCCACCTGCTTGCCGGCAAGCGCCGTCATCAGCCCGGCGCCCTCGACCTGCACCACCTCGAAACGGTCGAGATAGGGCAGTCCGGCGCGGAAATAGCCGTCGAAACGCTCGCCCTTCCAGCGTGCGCCGGGCGTATATTCAACGAATTTGAAAGGCCCCGAGCCCATGACCTCGGTGGCCGGATAGTCCGGCTTCTCGGCCAGCTTCTCGGCGGAATAGATGCAGTTCCACGGGTTGGCGAAGATTTCGAGGATCGCCGCATCCGGCCGCTTCATGGTGAATTTGATCGTCGCCGGGTCCGCCACCTCGATCGTCTCGATGTTGTCGAACAGGGACTTGCGCGCCGAGGTGACGCCTGCCGGCGGGTTGCGCATCCTCTCATAGCTCGCCGCGACATCGGTCGCGTCCAGCGTGGAGCCGTCGTGGAACTTGATGTCGGAGTGGAGCTTGAAGGTAATGCTTTTGCCGTCGGCAGACAGGTCCCACGACTGGGCGACGTCGCCGGTCACCTCCGGATAGTGCGCCGCGTCGAACTTGAGCAGCGTCGAATAATGCGGCGCGATGAAGTAAAGCACCGTCACCGTCGCGCCAGCATGGCAGTCCAGTGTGTCAGGCCCGCCCTCGATCGCATAGGAAAGCGAACCGCCGCGCACCGGCGTTTCCTGCGCCAGCGCCTGTCCGCTCATGCAGCAGGACAGAGCCGCCGCTGCCGCATGCATCAGCCATCGTCTCGTTGTCGTCATCGCCAGTTCCTCCCAAATTGGCCGTACAATTTATGATGGACCGGTGCATCGCCGAAGCGGCGCGCGTAGGGTCAGCCGGTCAAAGTCTGAATATCCGCTCGGCGTTCCTGCCGCGCACGGCCTTGCGGCGCTCCGCCGGAAGCATGTCGACGCGCGCAAGGCAGCCTTCCATGTCGCCGATCTTGTGCGGGTAGTCGGAGCCGTACATGACGTTCTCGTCGCCCCCGACATCGAGGCACATCTTCAGCGCATCGACGTGATAGGTCACTGCATCATAGGCGATGCGGCGCATATATTCGCTCGGCTTGACCGAGATCGCCTTGCGGCCGTCGGCGAGGTTGGTGAAGCACTGGTCGAGCCGGCCGACCAGATAGGGCAGCGCGCCGCCGGCATGGCTCGCGATGATCTTCAGGTTCGGATAGGTGTCGAGGAAGCCGCTATAGATCATCCGCGAGATCGCGACGCTGGTATCGAACATGAAGCCGACGGCCGGCGTCAATACGAATTCCTCAAGCCCATGCGCTGCGCTGCCCGGCGGGGTCGTCGGATGGACGAGCACCGGCAGCGCCAGCCTGTCGATGGCTGCCCATACTGGCGCGAACAGCGGATCGGTGAGATGCCTGCCGCGGATATTGGCAAGCACCATCACGCCGACGGCGCCGGCGGCATGCGCGCGGGACAATTCCGCCACCGCGGCGTCCGGATATTCCCATGGCAGCGACGCCATCCAGCGGATGCGGTCGGGATGGTCCCGCTGGGCCTGCGCCATGTCGTCATTGATCGCCTTCGCAGCGGCCGTGCTCGACGCCTCGCCGCCGAAGAAGACGTTGGGCGCCGTCAGCGACACGATGGACACGTCGACCCCCACCTGATCCATCTTCGCGACCCGGCGGCCGTAGTCGAAATGGCCGGGCAGCGGTGTGAGGAACTGCGCGCCATGCGCGAAGACCGATTCTACACCCTCGCTGTTGATGCGGAACTCATAGTGCGGATCGTTGGCCGCGCGTATCTGCTCCAGCCAGCTCCGGCTGAACATGTGGGTGTGCACGTCGATGACGGTCATGATGCCCCTCCCGCTCAGGCCGCGGCGGCCTGCGCCTTGCGCGCGCCGATGCGGCGGCCGGCGATGACCTCGACCATCTCGCGGCAGTCGGCGGGCAGGTCGTCGCCGCGCCAGACGATGTGCTGGTCCGAGCGGCACAGCACCATGCGGTGGCGATAGAGCTTTCCGGCCTCTGCCTCCGTCACGTCGAGCACATGCACCGGCAGGCCGGCGGCGGAGGCGGCGTCCGTCAGCGCGCTCGCATCGGCGGCCGGGTCGAAGCGCAGCAGGGTGAACCATGGGCCGAAGGCGTCATAGAGCGAGCGGCCTTCTTCCAGCATGAAGTGCGGCGCCCGCGCGCCGGGCACGGTGGAGGGCTCATAGGTGCCCAGCGAATAGGGCGGCGGCACCTCGCCATCGTGGAAGATGACCGGCGAGGTGTCGTAGCTGTAGCTGAAATTGAGGCCGGCGCAGCAATATTGCGGCGCGTTGAGCGCGATCAGCTCCTCGCCGCGCTCGGCGCGCAGCTTGTCGCCTTCCGGTCCCGGCATCTCGATCTCGGGGCCGTAGGCGTTGCGCTGCTTCACCACCTTGCCACCCAGCCCGCCGACGAAGCGCGAGAGCTGGTCGGTGATCGGGTGGCGCTCGATCTCGTAGGTGTCGAGGATCGCCGCGTCGAAGAAGCCGCCTATATGGCCCGCCAGCGAGAAGGTGAGGTTCATCACGTCGGCAATGCCGGCATTCATGCCGTAGCCGGCGATCGGGATCCAGATATGGGCTGCATCGCCGCAGAGGAAGACGCGGCCCTCGCGAAAACGCTCCGCCACGAGACGGCGCGCGATCCAGTCTTCCTTGCTTAGGATTTCGTATTCGAAATCGTCGCCGACACCCAGCACGTCGCGGATGGCGCGGTCGCGATCGATGGCGGAAAAATCCTTCTCGTGCGGCTTCAGATGCGCATGCACCAGCCATTCTTCCTTGCCGTCGATCGCCACGGCGTTGCCGGTGCGGCGGCCGTTATAGGCATGGTTCATCCAGCCCCGGCGGCGCCCGCCCATCAGCCCCAGCAGTTTTGGCGCGCGGATGTGGGTGGAAAGATAGCGCGCGATCTCGGCCTGGCCCTCCAGCCTGATGCCGAGCGCCTTGCGCACGCCGGAACGCCCGCCGTCGCAGGCCAGCATCCAGTCGGCGCGGATCGTCCTCGGCGTCCCGCTCTCCAGGTCGAGCACCTGCGCCGTGACGCCGCTCTCGTCCTGCGCGAAACTTTCGAGCCGGGTGCGGTTCAGGATGGTGATGAGCTTCTGCTTGCGGGCATGGGCGAAGATGACCGGCTCCAGATAGATCTGGTTGATCCGGTGCGGCGGCTCGGCGGTGGGCCAGAAACTGTCGATATAGCCATCCATCGGGCCGTTCGCCCGCTCGTCGACCGAGGGGATGAGCACCCTGCTGAGCTCCATCCCCGTCGAGGTGGTGAGGAAGACGACATCGTTCGGAAAGTCGGACGGAAGGCCGGCAGCGCGTACATCCGCCGAGAAGCCGAGGCGGCGGAACGTCTCCATGGTGCGGGAGGCGACGTGGTTGCACTTCACCGGCGGCGGCTCGCCCGGATAGCGCGTTTCCACGATGACCGACGGAATGCCGCGCCATGCCAGATCGATCGCGGCGGTCAGGCCGACCGGCCCCGCGCCTACGATGAGGACAGGTGTCTGCATCGGCTCTCCTCCCAGATTGCCGGGCGCCGCATCGGCACCGCATTTGTTTAACATGATAATCTTTTCCGGGGGTGTCAATCGCACTGTTCGCGCCGAAACGGCGGCGCCCGAGGCGACAAACGGAAAACCGCCCGATCAGCCGATTGAAATCGATTTCATTCCATGATTATCATCCTTCCCACTCAGTTTCGGGAGGACGAAAATGAAGAAGATCACCGCAATCGCATTCTCCACCGTGGCCGTAATCGCGGTGACGGCATTCTCCGCCAGCGCAGACGACTTCAAGATCGGCCTTTCGAACGGCTGGGTCGGCTCCGAATGGCGCACCCAGATGATCGAGGAAGCACAGGCCGCGGCGGCCGCCTGGAAGGAAAAGGGCCACAATGTCGAGGTGGTGGTGCAGAGCGCCAATGTTGACGTGCCCGGCCAGATCGCCCACGTGCGCAACTTCATCAATGAGGGCGTCAACGCGATCATCATCAACCCCAACAGCCCCACCGCCTTCGACCCGGTCTTCGCGCAGGCCAAGGAGGCCGGCATCCTGGTCATCTCCACCGATGCCGAGGTCTCCTCGCCCGATGCCCTCTATGTCGGCATCGACCAGAAGGCCTATGGCGCTGCCGGCGCGGAATGGCTGGCCAAGACGCTGGGCGGCAAGGGCAATGTCGTCGCCATCAACGGCGTCGCCGGACATCCCGCCAACGAGATGCGCGTCGCCGGCTACAAGGAGGTGCTGGCCAAGCATCCCGACATGAAGCTGGTCAACGAGGTCAACGCCAACTGGGATCAGGCCCAGGGCCAGCAGGCCATGCAGAACATCCTCGCCACCTATCCCGACGTGAACGGTGTTCTCGTCCAGGACGGCATGGCCGCGGGCGCGTGGAAGTCGATCATGGATGCCGGCAAGACCGGCGACATCGCGGCCACCGGCGAAATCCGCAAGGACTTCATCGACCTGTGGGTCGCCGACAAGCTGAATTCCGGCGCGACCGTGAACCCTCCCGGCGTCATGGCTTCCGCGCTCAACGTCGCGGTGCTGATGCTTCAGGGCAAGGAATTGAAGGAGCCGGCAAAGGCTGGGCAGTATGGCAACGCCATGTATCTGCCGATTCCCTTCATCGATTCCTCCAATCTCGCCGAGGTCGCGGCGGCGCTCGAAGGAAAGCCGGGCTACTATTCCTATACGAGCCAGCTTTCGATCGAGGACGCGGAAGCGCTCTTCAAATAGGCCCTCCTCGACCGGGGATGCATCAGGCATCTCCGGTCGCCGCGACATGGATCTCACCATGGCGAAGCTCAAGCTCAGCGGCGTGAGGAAGGCTTACGGCGCGACCGTGGCGCTCAGCCGCGGCGACCTCGAGATCGAGGCCGGCGAGGTGCACGTGCTCATCGGCGCCAACGGCTCCGGCAAGAGCACGCTGTGCAAGATCGTGGCCGGCGTGGTGAAGCCCGATGCCGGCGAGGTGCTGCTGGACGGCAGGCCCATGGTCGTCAGCGGGCCGCAGTCGGCGCGGGCGCTGGGCATCGGCATCTTCTATCAGGAGTTGTCGCTGGCGGCGCATCGCACGGTGGCGGAGAACATCTGCCTTCCCGACATGCCGCTCGCCGGCGGCCTCTTCATCGACCGCAAGGCGCTGGCCGCGCGCTACGTGGCGCTGTTCTCCGACGTGGCGGGCGACGACTTCGACGCGGATGCGCCGGTGGACACGCTGCGCGCCGACCAGCGCCAGCTCGTCGAGATCATGAAGGCGCTGGCGACGGAAGCGCCGGTGCTCATCTTCGACGAGCCGACCTCGGCGCTGGACCGCGCGCAGGTCGAGCGCTTCTTCCAGATCCTTCGCGGGCTGCGGCAGGAAGGGCGCGCGATCGTCTTCATCTCGCACCGCATGGACGAGATCTTCGAGATCGGCGACCGCGTCACCGTGATCCGCGACGGCGAGACGGTGGGGACGCGCAGCATCGCCGTGACGAGCCCCGCCGAGGTGGTGGAGCTGATGGTGGGCGCGCGTCCCGCGCTGGCGGCGGAGCCCGCCTCCGACGGCGCGGCGTTCCGCGGCGACACCCTGCTCGACGTGGAGAACCTGTCGGGGCCCGGCTTCCGCGACGTGTCGCTGCAGGTGGCGAAGGGCGAGGTGCTCGGGCTCGGCGGCCTGCACGGACAGGGCCAGTCGGCGCTGCTCAAGGCGCTGTTCGGCGCCGTTTCCGTTTCGGCCGGCAGCGTGTCGCTGGACGGCGAGGCGCTGTCGAGCGCCACGCCCCGGCAGGCGATCCGATCCGGCCTCGCCTATGTGTCCGGCGACCGCGGGCGCGACGGCGTGATCCACGGCCGGCCCATCATCGAGAACGTCACGCCGATCCATTTCCTGCGCAACCGGCTGCGGATCGCCCGACCCGCGCCGCTGCGCGAAAAGGCGCTCGCCGCGCTGAAGACGCTCAACACGCGCTTCGCCGGCCTGTCGCTGCCGATCAACTCGCTGTCGGGCGGCAACCAGCAGAAGGTGGTGATCGCCCGCTGGCTGATCGACCGGCCGCGCGTGCTCCTGCTGGACGACCCGACCAAGGGCATCGACCTGTCGGCCAAGGCCGATCTCTTCGCGCTCATCCGCGAGCTGGCGGCGGAGGGGATGGGCATCGTGCTCTACTCATCGGAAGATGCCGAGCTCCTGGCCAATTCCGACCGCATCCTCGTCTTCAACGGCGGCCGCGTGATCCGCGAGCTGCGCGGCGAGGAGCGCACGCGCTTCAACCTCACCCAAACCGCCTACGAGGCCGCCTGATGACCGATCTCGCGACCCCTCCCCGCCGCAAGGGCGGCTTCAAGCGCGTGCTGGAGCGCTACCCCTTCCTGCCGGCGCTGCTGATCCTCGTGGTGCTGCTGGCGCTCAACGGCATCTACCAGCCGCGCAGCGTCAGCCTCGTCGGCATCACCGGCCTCATCAAGACCTATCTGGCGCTGATGCTGCTGGCCGTGGCGCAGACCTATGTGGTCTATGCCGCCGACATCGACCTGTCGGTCGGCGCGATTGTCTCGCTGGTCAATGTCGCCGTCGTCACGCTCATGCAGCACTGGGGCGGCGAGGCCCTGCCGGTCGTCGGCGCCATCGCGCTCGGCCTGCTCATCGGTCTGGCCTGCGGCATCGTCAACGGCATCGTGGTGGCGGCGCTGCGGCTGCAGGCGATCGTCGCCACCTTCGCCACGTCGATCTTCTTCACCGGGCTGGCGCTCTACGTCATGCCGGTGGCCGGCACGCCGGCGCCGGCCCTGTTCTGGCGCACCTATGGCGGGCGGATGCTGGAGATCCCCTTCGTCTTCTACATCGTGGTCGTGCTGGCGGTGCTGCTCTACCTCCTGTCGCGCACCCGGCTGACGACGCAGCTCCTCGCCGTGGGCGACGACGCCCAGGCGGCCTATCAGAGCGGCCTGCCGGTCACGCTCATCCGCATCAAGGGCTACGCCATGTGCGGCGTCTTCGCAGCGCTCGCCGCGCTCTGCATCACCGGCGATACCGCGAGCGGCGACCCCCTGGTCGGCGGCAAGATGACGCTGTTCTCCGTCGCCGCCGTCGTGCTCGGCGGCAGCGCGCTCTCTGGCGGCGTCGGCACGGTGGCGGGCGCGGTCATCGGCGCGCTCATCATCGGCCTGATCAGCTCGCTGGTCTACTTCGTCGGAACGCCGTCCGAGTGGCAGAACCTCGTGCAGGGGCTGGCGATCCTGCTCGCGCTAATGGCGGGCATACTGGTGGGCCGGAGGGCACGCGCATGAGCGGCGGCGCCCTGACGGCCTTCATCCGCCAGCCGCTCGTCGTGGCGCTGGCGCTCATCGTGGCGCTGCTGGCGCTGGGCGAGGCGCTGTCGCCCGGCTTCGCCAGCATGCAGCAGATCCTGCGCCTGCTGATCGTGGCCGCGCTCCTCGGCATCGTCGCCGCCGGGCAGAACCTCGTCATCCTCGGCGGGCGCGAGGGCATCGACCTGTCGGTCGGCGGCGTGGTGTCGCTGTCGGCCATCATCGCCGGCAACCTGATGAGCGGCAGCGACGCCGGCATCCCGCTGGCGATCCTCGCCTGCATCGCCGCCGGCGCGCTGATCGGCCTCATCAACGGCGTCGGCACGACGCTGCTGCGCATTCCGCCGCTGGTGATGACGCTTGGCATGCTGGGCGTGCTGCAGGGCCTGCTGATCGTCATCCGGCAGGGCATACCGTCCGGCCGCGCCGCGCCCGGCCTGTCGCAGTTCGTCACCCAGCCTTTCCTGCTCGGCCTTCCCGGCATCATCTGGCTGTGGATCGCCATCGGCGTGCTGATGGCGCTGCTGCTCCACCGCACGGTGTTCGGCCAGCGCATCTACGCGATCGGCTCCAACGAGCATGCGGCGTGGATGGCGGGCGTGCCCGTCAAGGCCGTGCGCATCGCCCTCTTCGTGCTCTCGGGCGCCTTCGCGGCGATCGCCGGCATCTGCCTCATCGGCTATTCGGGCTCGTCCTTCGCCAATGTGGGCGAGCAATATATGCTGCCCTCCATCATCGCGGTCGTCTTCGGCGGCACCTCACTGGCGGGCGGCAAGGGCGGCTATACCGGCACCATGGCGGGCGCGGTGATGCTGACGGTGCTTCAGGCGATCCTCACCACGGTCAACATCGAGGAGTCCGGCCGCCAGATGATCTTCGGCGCCACGCTGCTGGTGCTGATGCTGTTCTACGGCCGCGGGCGGGCCATGCGCGCATGAGCGGCAGGCCGAAGATCAAGGACATCGCGCGCCAGCTCGGCGTCTCCCCTGCCACGGTCTCTCGCGCGCTGGGCGACACCGGCCTCGTGGCCGAGCCGACGCTGACGCGCGTGCGCGAGGCCGCGCGCGCCATGAACTACCGGCCCAACGTCATGGCGCGCAACCTGCGCCGGCGGCGCGCCATGGCCGTGCTGATGGTGGTGCGCGACATCGGCAATCCCTTCTATCTGGAGGTGATGAAGGGGGTGGAGGCCGCCGCCCGCGACGCCGGCTACGCCGTGCTGATGGGCAACACCGAGAACGAGCCCGAGCGCGAGGCCGGATATTTCGACATGCTGCGCGACGGCCATGCCGACGGCATGATCCTGATGACCGGCAAGCTGCCGGCGCGCTTCGCCGAGGGCGCGGAGCGCGCCGACCTGCCGGTCGTCGTCGCGCTGGAGATGATCGAGAGCGCCGGCTTTCCGCATGTGCAGATCGACAATGTCGCGGCCGCGCGCGGCGCGGTCGAGCACCTCGTCGCGCTGGGGCATGCGCGCATCGCCCACATCGCCGGCCCGCTGCCGGAGCCGATGGCGGTCCGCCGGCGGGAGGGCTACCGCGCCGCCATGGCGGCCGCCGGCCTGCCTGTCCTCCCCGGCTACGAGCAGCGCGGCGACTATCTGCTGCGCACCGGCCAGGCGCTCTGCCGCGCCCTGTTCTCGCTGCCGCAGCCGCCGACCGCCATCTTCGCCGCCAATGACGAGATGGCCTTCGGCGCCATCAACGAGCTGCGCCGCATGGGGCTGCGCGTGCCGGAAGACGTGTCGGTAGTCGGGTTCGACGACCTGTTCCTGAGCGAGGCCTTCCACCCGCCGCTGACCACCGTCAGCCAGCCGCGCATGGAGATTGGGCGGCAGGCGATGCGGCTGCTGCTCGACCGCATCGCCGGAGAGCCGGCGCCGCCCCGGCCCGTCGAGATGGAAACGGTGCTGCGCGTGCGCGGCACCACCGCGCCGCCGTCGGGTGGGTGAGGATGGGGGCGTTCGCCGCTTCCACCCCGACAGACCGTAGATGACGCACAGGAGACAAGAATGAGCTTCCAACCAAGGGAAACGCTGCGGATCGGCCTCGTGGGCACGGGCTTCATCGCCGGGTTCCACCTGCGCGCCATGGTCGGCGTGCGCCATGTGGACGTGACCGGCGTCTACAGCCGCAGCGCCGCGAACCGCGAGCGCATCTGCAGGCTGGTGGACACGCTCGGCCTCGGCACCTGCCGCAGCCATGACACGCTCGAAGCGCTGCTGCAGGCCGACGACGTGGACGCCGTCTGGATCCTGTCGCCCAACGACACCCGCCTCGGCGTGATGCGCACCATCCATGCCGAGGTGACGGCGGGGCGCTCGCGCATCTTCGCCGTCGCCTGCGAGAAGCCGCTCGCCCGCACTGTGGCGGAGGCGCGCGAGATGCTGCATCTGGCCGAGGATGCCGGCCTCAACCATGGCTATCTGGAGAACCAGGTCTTTGCCACGCCGGTCCTGCGCGGCAAGGAGATCATCTGGCGCCGCGCCGCCTCCGCCACCGGCCGTCCCTATCTCGCCCGCGCCGCGGAAGAACATTCCGGCCCGCACGAGCCGTGGTTCTGGCAGGGCGACAAGCAGGGCGGTGGCGTGCTGTCCGACATGATGTGCCATTCGGTCGAGGTGGCGCGGCATCTGCTCACCGCGCCCGGCGCGCCGCGCGACTCGCTGACGGTGAAATCCGTCAACGGCACCGTCGCCAGCCTGAAATGGACGCGGCCCCATTATGCCGACCAGCTCGCGCAGCGCTTCGGCAAGGAAGTCGACTACCGCAACCGTCCTTCCGAGGATTTCGCGCGCGCCACCGTGACGCTGGAGGACGAGGAGGGCAACGAGCTGATGATCGAGGCCACGACCTCATGGGCCTATCTCGGCGCCGGCCTGCGCATCCAGCTCGAGCTGCTCGGCCCGGAATATGCGATGGAGTTCAACTCGCTCGGCACCGGCCTGAAGATCTTCATGTCGCGCGCCGTCACAGGCGCGGAGGGCGAGGATCTGGTCGAGAAGCAGAACGCCGAGCAGGGCCTGATGCCGGTGCTGGAGGACGAGGCGGGCGTCTACGGCTATACCGACGAGAACCGCCATATGGTGGAGTGCTTCCGCAAGGGCGAGCGGCCTTCGGAGACGTTCCACGACGGCCTCGCCGTGGTGGAGATCCTGATGGGGCTCTACCGCTCCGCCGAGATCGGCGAGACCGTGCGCTTCCCCGCGCCAGAGCTGGAGACCTATATACCGGCGGTGGCCCGACAGCGCGGAGCGTGAGCATGGACGTTGCGCCCGGCTTGCGAGAGATCGAAGACGAGATGGCGCGCCAGTTCCGCGATGCGCGGACGACCTTCGCACAGGTGCTGAAGGCCGCTCAGCCGGTCGCCCGGCGCATCGCGGCCGCCGGCCGCGTCGTCATGCTGGGCATGGGCGCGTCGCACTGGGCCAACCGCATGGCCGCCCCAAGCTATCGCGGCGTCGGCATCCGCGCCTATCCCGAAATCCTGTCGGAATATATGCGCGCACCGCTTCCGCCGGGCGACCGCGTGACGCTGATCACCTCGCAGTCGGGCGAGTCCGGCGAGATCGCATCCTATTTCGCGGCGCTCTCCGACCGGCGCGATCATTTCGGCCTCACGCTCAACGCCGACAGCACGCTCGGCCGCCTCGTCCCCGTGCTTGCCGGCAGCGGAGGGCCGGAAAAGCCCTATGCGGCGACGCGCAGCATCGTCATCACGCTGGCGCTGCACGCCGCCATCCTGCACCATCTCGGCCATGACGACGCGGCGCTGATGGAGGTGCTTGAGCGGGACGCCTCAATCGCACCCGACGCGGACGCCGTCGCCGAACTGGCAAGCTGCCGCACGCTCTTTCTCAGCGGGCGCGGACAGGCCCACAGCGTATTGGAGGCGGCCGCCCTCACCTTCATGGAACTCGCCCGCATGCCGGCCATCGCGCTGGAGCTGGGGCAGTTGCTGCACGGGCCGCTCGAATGCCTCGCGCCCGGCACCGCGCTGGTGCTGGCCCGCGAGATCGGCCCGGACGCATCCGGCATCACCCGCATGGCGGAGGCGGCGCTGTCCTACGGCATGCGGCCGGTCCTCTTCGATCTCGGCCGGCAGGATGCGGTCGCCGGCGCGATCCGTGTCCCGCTGCCCGCGCGCAAGGGACTGGCCGCCGTCCTTGAGCTTCTGCCTTCCGTCCAGCGGCACGTCATCCACGCCGCAGCGCGCCGCGTCAGCGATTTCGGCCGGCCGCGCCGCAGCAGCAAGATCACCGACGGCGAGGCGACGTGAGCGACCCGCATGTGCTCGTGCTCGGCAATGCCAATGTCGATCTCGTCCTGGGCGAGATCGACGGATGGCCGGCGGTGGGCACGGAGATCATGGTGGATCGCGCCGAGACGCGGCCGGGCGGATCGGCCGGCAACACCGCGCTGGCGCTCGCCGGGATGGGCGTGCCGCATCTCTTCCTCGCCACGAGCGGCAGCGACATGAACGGCGACTGGCTGCGGGCGCAGTTCCCCGCCGCCACGACCGGCTGGGCGGTGCTCGACAGCGCTACGACATTGACGGTCGGCGTCGTCCACAAGGGCGGCGACCGCGCCTTCATCACCACACCCGGACATCTGGAGCGCACCCGCGCGGACGACCTGATCGCCCGCATTCCAAAGGCGGCTGCGGACAATGGTTGGGCCATCCTGTCCGGCACCTTCCTCATGCCCGACCTGTCCGACAATGGCGAGGCGCTGCTCGATGCGCTGACCGCGAAGGGATGACGCACCGCGATCGATCCCGGCTGGCCGCCGCAGGGCTGGGCCGCGGCCACGCGGCAACGAATGGCGGGCTGGATGGCCAAAGCCGATGCCAGCCTCATCAACGCGGAGGAAGCCCGCGCGCTGGCGCAGTTGGACGATATTGAGCGCGCGGTGGCCATGCTCGCGAACGGCCCCGTGCGCAACCGGCTGCTTGTCGTGAAGCGTGGCCCTCACGGCGCGTCGGCCATACGGGACGGCGCCTACCATCATGCGCCCTCCCCCGCCGTCGACGTGATCGACACGGTGGGAGCCGGCGACACCTTCAACGCCGCCTTCCTCGCCGCTCTGACCGCCGGAGCGGCCGTCGGCGACGCCCTGACGCTCGGGGCGGAAACGGCCGCGCGCGCGATCTCCACCTTCCCCCGCAGCTACCGCTGAATTACCGTTGCGGCCGCGCGGCCAGTTCATCCGCATATGTCTCACTGGACGGCGGCAACCGGCTGGGCTAAACGCATCGTCACCCACGCGGCGCGCGTCGCGCCCGGCCATTTGGGGCGTAGCCAAGCGGTAAGGCAGCGGTTTTTGGTACCGCCATTCCCTGGTTCGAATCCAGGCGCCCCAGCCAGCCTTTCTCGATCAGTTGATGTTCTGCCGGCCATCTCGCTGGAGAGACGCCTTGCGCATCCCGGTGCCTGATCGTTGTGAGGATGGAGGCAAGGCCGCCTCGGCTGCTGCCGCGTAAATGCCTATCAAATTCAAGCTAAATCCTAACGAATTATGAAACGCTTTCTTGAGCCGACTCGACCGACGCTCCCGTGAATTCACAGTTCATGGGCTCGGTCGGTACGGTATGGAAGAACGTTTCGAAGCCGTGATGGAACCAAGCAATCTGTGGATGGTCTGGGACAAGGAAGCAAAAGAGCCCGCCGTCTTTTTCAACAGAATCCTGGCCGGAATGAGCGAGACGGAGGCAGCGGCGGCCTGCGAGCTGCTCAATCGCCTCCACAAAAAGCGAAAGCAGGAAGACGCGGCGTGACAGATGTCCGGCCGCGCCAGCGGCAGCGATGAAAGCTGCCTTGTCGTCCTCCTGACGGTATCCAGATTCCTCCGTCGGGACGGTGCTCGCCAACTTTTCATATGCGCGCCCGATCGTTCCATAGCCTGCGCGCCGCATCCTGGCAGGCGGGATAATTCGACGCGGTGGGGGTCATTGCGAGCAGGGCGATCGCCGTCGTGGAGATGACGGCCTCAGCCGCAGTTTCGTCGCGCACCGCGCCTGTCCACAGGCCTTTCCAGTATTCCGTATGGGTGAAGCCCGGCACCGGCGCACTTCTGCCGCGCGAGGCCCGTCCCGGCAGGGTGGTCTCCCGCTGCTCGCCGTGGTCGAGCACGATCAGCGGCGTGGTGCGTGCGGGCGTGGCCTGCGCCACGTCGCGGTTGCTGGCGACGGCGAGCAGGCGCGGCCAGCCGAGCAGCGCGGCGGCGTCGCGTTGCAGGGTGCGGGTGGCGCGCGAGGGGACGCCGATGATCGTCGCGGGCGCGCCGAGCGGATTGAGAAGCTGCACGACGAGGTTCATCGGCGAACGCATCTCGAACAGCCGGTAGAGCGCGATCAGCGCATGCAGTTGCGGCTCGACGGCCTGCAGCGGCATGTAGGCGATGCGGCTGCGGGCGAGCGCGTCGGCGGCGTCGCCCATCGACAGCGCGATGGGGATCGCGCCCCTGTCGATGGCATCGTGGAGCCGGTCGCCGCGCTGCGCGAAGCCATGCAGGAGCACCCGGTGGCCCGCGGCCGCGACAAGGCGGGCCGCATGCAGGAACCAGGGCGGCGTGTGGCTGCGCGGCGAAAGGTAGATCGGCCAGTCCAGATCGGCGATCCGCGCACCGGCGCTTCCTATCGGCCGGCATGACCGGCGGGCGGCCGCGACCATGCCGGCAAGCTCGTTGGCATTGACGCCGCGATACTGCATCGCCACCAGCAGCGCGCCCACCTGGATCGGGTCGGCCTCGCCGTCGAGGATGATGCCCAGCGCGTCCTCGGCTTCGCCCTGCTTGAGCGGATGAGGGCGGCCGGCACCTCCGCCGGCCATCGAAATGTAGCGGGCGAGCCGCTGCTTCGGCGCCGCGTCCTGCCGGATGACGGCGAGGCGTCTGCTGACCGCGCCGAGATCGCGCTGCCCCTCGACACCCTCGACCGGGCTGAGGGCCAGAGGCGGGTGCTGGATGAGCGGACGCGCAGGCACAGCCGATGATATCGGACCGCCGGCGGCCGCTTCCGGTTTCATGATGCTGTCGGCTTCGGCGGCGAGCGCGCGGACGCGCAGGCGCAGGCGTTCCGCAAGCGGGGTCGGGGTCATGCCGCGCCCCGTACGCAGAAGTAGCTCGTCGTTGAACAATGTCCGGAGCTGCGCCAGCATGCGGCTCATGGCCGGCGTGCTGATGTCGAGCGCCCGCGCCGCGCCGGTGACGGTCCCTTCCACCAGCAGCGCATCCAGTGCCGTGAGCAGGCGCAGCCGCCCGAGCGGCGAGGCAGGCAGTTCCGCCCCGGCCTCCGGATCGGCAGGCTGGCGCACCGCGACCTTCCGGCCCGTCATCGCGCCTGCCGTCCTCCACCGGCCGGGCACGTCGTTTTCGTTTTCCTGAATTCGGAATCGCTCTGAAACATCGGAGTTGATCGGCGGCTTCGCTCTCTTAATAGGAGTGGCAAAGTCAAGTTTAGCGCGGGGTAAGGCTTCATGTCCATCTGTTCAGGTTTTGGCGGCGTCGGGTCTGGCAGGGGGGCTCGCCTGTCGGCGATCCTGGCTGCGGGCGTGTGCCAGCTGGCCATCGCGGCCGTGCCTGCGTCGGCGCAGACGCCGACGGAAGAGGAGGAAGAGCAGATCGCCGCCGGCACCACCAAGCTGCAACGCCTCGTGGTGACCGCCGCCGGCTTCGAGCAGAACGTGGCCGACGCGCCGGCGAGCATTTCCGTCATCACCCGCGAGGACCTCGAGAAGAGCTCGTTCCGCGACCTGACCGACGCGCTGCGGGAAGCGCAGGGCGTCGCGGTCACCGGCGTCGCCAACGAGAAGGACATCTTCATCCGCGGCCTGCCCGGCACCTATACACTGATCCTCGTGGACGGAAAGCGGCAATCCACCCGCGAGGCGCGTCCCAACGGCAATTCGGGATATGAGCAGAGCTTCATTCCGCCGCTCTCGGCGATCGAGCGGATCGAGGTGGTACGCGGCCCGATGTCGGCGCTCTATGGCTCCGACGCGATGGGCGGCGTCATCAACATCATCACCCGCAAGGCGTCCGGGCACTGGACGGGCAGCGTCACGGTCGAGGGCACGCTCCAGCAGCATTCCGAATATGGCAATTCCGCCCAGACCTCCTTCTATGCCAGCGGCCCGCTGATCGAGGAGATGGTGGCGCTCCAGCTCTGGGGCCGGGGGCTGCTGCGTAACGAGGACAGTTTCGTCGGCGGCGTCCACGGCTCGCGCGAAGGCGACCTGAACGGACGCATGACGATCACGCCCAGCGCCGACCACGAAATCTATCTGGAAGGCGGGTTCACGCGGCTGCACCGGCTCTCCAGCGCCGGGCGCACGGTGGATGCCACCGGCGACGATTCCTACCGCAACTTCGACCGTGCCCGCTGGGCGATCGGCCATACGGGCAACTGGGGTCCGACCACGTCGGAATTCTCCTTCCAGCAGGAATTCGGCTCGCGCGAAAGCTGGACCTACGACCCCGTCACCGGCCGCTACGTGGCCAATGAGCGCGTGCCGCGCATCCGCAATTCGGTGCTGGACGGCAAGTTCACGACGCCCTTCACCTTCATGGGCGAGCATACGCTGGTGACCGGCGGCCAGTTCCAGAACGCCTCGCTCACCGACCGCGGCCACCTGCCGGTCGACCAGAAGATGAGCATCAACCAGTGGGCGCTGTTCGCCGAGGACGAGTGGCGGGTGACCGACACGTTCGCGCTGACCGGCGGCCTGCGCTTCGACCATCACGAGATCTATGGCGGACATTTCAGCCCGCGCCTCTACGGTGTCTGGCACGCGACCGGGCAGGTGACTGTCAAGGGCGGCGTCTCGACGGGCTTCCGCGCGCCGGAAATCCGCCAGCTCGCGCCGGGCTACTATCTGCCGACGCAGCAGGGCGCCGGCCGCATCGCGCCCAATCCCGACCTGCGCCCGGAATCGAGCGTCAACTACGAACTCGGCGCGGTGTGGGACAATTACAGCGGGCTGACCCTTGGAGCGACGGCGTTCTACACCGACTTCAAGGACAAGATCAGCAACATGAACACCCACAAGCTGGTCAATCCCGATACGGGCGTGATCATCGATCCGCTGGGCGGCGGCACCTGCAACGCGGCGGCGCTGCGCGACTATCCCGGCTATTACTGCCTGTGGCAGAACTTCAATATCGACAATGCCGTCATCAAGGGCCTCGAGCTGACCGGCACCTGGGAGGCCACGCCCGCGCTGACCCTCCGCGGCAGCTACACCTATACGCATTCGGAGCAGCGCACCGGCGACTATGCCGGCTTCCCGCTGGCCCGCACGCCGGCGCACAAGGCCAGCCTGCGCGTCGACTGGCTGACGCCGGTGGAAAAGCTCGAAGTGTGGGGGCTCGCCACCTATCACGGCTCGGAGATCGCCGCCGGCGCGCGCATCGGCAGCAACGGCAAGCCGATCGTGATCAACGGCAAGACCGGACGGCAGTACGATCCCTACATGATGTTCGACATCGGCGCGACCTATCGGGTCAACGACCGGTTCCGGATCAATGCCGCCGTCTACAACCTCTTCGACAAGCGCATCGACGAGGTCGACTACAACACGATCGGCGAGGGACGCCGCTTCTGGATCAGCACGACGGCGGAATTTTGACGTAGAAGACTTCCCCTGCCCGGTGCGGGCAGGGTGACGAGATGAGATCGGAGATGAACGTGAAGAAATATCTGGCGGCGGCCCTACTCGCGCTCGCATTCGCGCTGCCGGCGCATGCGACGACGGTGAAGCACAATCAGGGCGAGACCGAGATCGACGGCGTGCCGGAGAAGGTCGTCGTCTTCGACCTCGCCGCGCTCGACACGCTGGGCACCCTCGGCGTGAAGGTCGCCGGCGTGCCGGGCAGCAACCTGCCGCCGGCGCTGCGGTCCTATGTCGCCGACGACGCGGCGAAGGTGGGCACACTCTTCGAGCCGGACTACGAGGCCGTGGCGGCGCTGCAGCCCGACCTCATCATCGTCGGCGGACGCTCGTCGGCGAAATATGCGGAGCTCGCCCGCATCGCGCCGACCATCGACCTGTCCACCGACCGCAAGGACTTCCTCGCCAGCGCGCGGAGCAATGTGGAAACGCTTGCCCGGATCTTCGGCAAGGAGGCGGAGGCGAAGGCAAAGCTCGACGCGCTCGACGGCTCGGTGGCGACGCTGAAGGAAAAGGCGGCCGCTGCCGGCAAGGCGATGGTGCTGCTCACCACGGGCGGCCGCATGAGCGCCCATGGTCCGGGCTCGCGTTTCGGCATCGTCTATGACGATTACGGCTTCAAGCCGGCCGCCGAGAAGCTCGATACCGGCAATCACGGCCAGGCGATGTCCAACGAGTTCATCCTGGAGATGAATCCGGACTGGCTATTCGTGGTCGACCGCGACGCGGCGATCGGCCGGGAGGGCACCTCCGCGAAGCAGCTTCTGGACAATGAGCTGGTGCGGCAGACCACCGCGTGGAAGAAGAACCAGGTGGTTTATCTGGACGCGGCGAACTGGTACCTCGTCGGCGGAGGCCTGACCGCGATGCAAAGCAGCGTCGACCAGATACTGGACGCCCTGCAGCAGAACTGACCGGGCGCAACGCACCGATCATGCAGCCGGCCCTCATGGGCCGGCTGCCTTGTTATGGATGGAACCCACGTGACCCTGGATCCGCGCGCCAGCCTCCTGCCAGCCGTTCTGCTGATCCTCATGCTCGCCGTCGTCAGCCTCTTCGTGGGCGTCAGCGACGTGTCGCTGGCGTCGCTGTGGCGTGACGGCCTCGACGGACACGCCATGCAGGTGCTGCTTTCCAGCCGCCTTCCGCGCACGCTGGCGCTCATCCTCGCCGGCGCGGGAATGGCGGTCGCGGGCCTGATCATGCAGATGCTGGTGCGCAACCGCTTCGTCGAGCCCTCCACGGTGGGCACGGTCGAATCCGCCAGCTTCGGCATGCTGATGGTGACGCTGCTGGCGCCCGACATGCCGGTGGTGGCCAAGATGCTCGTGGCGGCGGCCTGCGCGCTGGCGGGCACCATGCTGTTCCTGCAGGTGCTGCGCGCCGTGCCGCTGCGCTCGGTGCTGATGGTGCCGCTGATCGGCATCCTGCTTTCCGGCATCATCGGCGCGGTCACCACCTTCTTCGCCTATCGCTTCGATCTCCTCCAGTCGCTCAATGCGTGGACGACCGGGGACTTCTCCATCGTGCTGCGCGGCCGCTACGAGCTGTTGTGGATCTCGGGCGTGATGGCTGTCGTGGCCTATATCGCCGCCGACCGCTTCACTGTGGCGGGGCTCGGCAAGGACTTCGCGACGAATCTCGGCGTCAATCACGGCCGCGTGGTCGCGCTCGGCCTCGTCATCGTCGCGCTGGTCAGCGCCACCGTGCTGGTCTCGGTGGGCATGATCCCCTTCCTCGGCCTCGTGGTGCCGAACGCCGTCAGCCTCGTCGCCGGCGACAATGTGCGCCGCTCGCTTCCGCTGGTGGCGCTGCTCGGCGCGGGGCTCGTCGTCGCCTGCGACATCGTCGGCCGGCTCGTCATCCAGCCCTACGAGATCCCGATCGGCGCCACCATGGGCGTGATCGGCAGCGGCTGCTTCCTCTACATGCTGCTGCGGAGCAAGGCACGTGTCGCCTGAGGCAAGACGGCGAACGATCGCGCTGCGCCTCGCCCTTCTCGCGGCGCTGGCGGTCGTCGCGCTGGTCCTGTTCATGACCCTCGGCGCGCGCGGCAACTGGAGCTTCGTGCTGCCCTTCAGGGGTGCGAAGCTGCTCGGCCTCGTCTTGGTTGCGGGCTCCATCGCCATATCCACGGTGATGTTCCAGACCATCACCGGCAACCGCATCCTGACGCCCTCGATCATGGGCTTCGATTCGCTCTACATGCTCATCCAGACGGCGCTCGTCTTCGCGCTCGGCGCCATCCACGTGTCGGCGCTGGATGCGCGCATCCTGTTCCTGGCGGAGGTGGCGCTGATGCTCGTCTTCGCCGGGCTGCTCTATCGCTGGCTGTTCGGCGCGACGGTGCGCAGCTTGCATCTGCTGCTGCTGGTCGGAATCGTCTTCGGCGTCTTCTTCCGCTCCGTCTCGGGCTTCCTGCAACGCATCCTCGATCCGACCGAGTTCATGATCCTGCAGGACCGGCTCTTCGCCAGCTTCAACAGCATCGACCAGACGCTGCTCGCCATCGCCTGCGTGATCGTGGCCGTCGCCTGCCTCGCCGCCTGGCGCATCATGCCGGTGCTCGACGTGATGGCGCTCGGCCGCGAGCAGGCGATCGCGCTCGGCGTGGAGCATCGGCGCTACGTCATGATCGTCCTTGCCGTGGTGACGGTGCTCGTCGCCGTCTCGACCGCCCTTGTCGGGCCGGTCGCCTTCTTCGGCCTGCTGGTCGCCAACCTCGCCTATCTGCTGATGCCGACCGCACGCCACGCCGTGCTGCTGCCGGCCGCCGCGCTGCTCGGCGTGATCTTCCTTGTCGGCGGACAGGTCATCCTCGAACGCGTCTTCGCCTTCGACACCGCGCTTTCCGTGGTCATCGAGTTCGTCGGCGGCATCGTGTTCATCATCCTCGTCCTTCGCGGAGCCGCCCGATGATCGAAGTCCAGTCGCTGTCGAAGGCCTATGGCGAAACGCGCGTGCTGGACGCGGTATCGGCGGAGATCGCAAAAGGCGGCCTCACCGCGATCATCGGCCCGAACGGGGCCGGCAAGTCGACCCTGCTTTCCATCATCGGGCGCGTGCTGGCGGCCGATGGCGGACGCGTCAGCGTGGACGGGCTCGACACGGCTGCGGCGCCGGGGGACGTGATGGCGAAGCGCCTGTCCTTCCTGCGCCAGGACAACCACATGTCGGCGCGGCTGACGATCCGCGACCTGGTGACGTTCGGGCGCTTTCCCTATTCGAAGGGCCGCTACACGATCGAGGACAAGGCGCATGTCGACCGCGCCATCGACTTCCTCGGCCTCTCCGACCTTGCCGACCGCTTCCTGGACGAGCTTTCCGGCGGGCAGCGGCAGCGCGCCTTCATCGCCATGGTCCTGTGCCAGGACACCGACTACGTGCTGCTGGACGAGCCGCTCAACAATCTCGACATCAAGCATGCCGTGGGCATCATGGGGCTGATCCGCAGCGCGGCGCGCGAGCTCGGCAAGACGGTGGTGGTCGTGCTGCACGACATCAACATGGCCTCTGCCCATTGCGACCATATCCTGGCGATGAAGGACGGGCGGGTCGTGCGCCACGGCACGCCGGCGCAGATCATGACGCCGGAGCTTCTGGCGTCGATCTACGAGACGGAGATCAGCGTGCACGAACTGGCCGGCCGGCTGGTCGCCGTCTATTGACGCTCGGTGCGCCGAAGGATGTCACGCAGCGGAGACCTCGCCGCGGTCCCATGGGGCGACGGGCTGGGAGGCGTCGATCAGCCATTTCAGCAGCGCCTGCACGGCGGCGTTCTCGCGGCGGCTGTCGGGCACCAGCGCCTTCACCCACAGGTCGGGAACCGGAAAATCCTGTAGGAGCGGGACGACGCGCCCTTGCCGCAGCGCCGGCCGGGCGATATGCCGCGCGATCAGCGTGATGCCGAGGTCCTTTTCCACCGCGTTGAGCAGCACATGGCTGTCGTTGACGCTGAAGATCGTCGGGACATCGACGTCGATCATGCCGGCCGGCCCCTCGAAATGCCACAGGCTGCCGGTCGCGCGGAAGGCAAGGCAGTCGTGCTCCATGAGCTCGCGCGGATGCGCAGGCCGGCCCGCGCGCGCGAGATAGGCTGGCGAGGCCACGACCATGCGCGGCATGGCGCAGAGCGGAATGTCGGTCACCCCGGCATAGGACGAGGGCAATGCGCCGATGGCGAGGTCGTACCCCTCCTCGACCGGGTTGACCGAGCGGTCCATCAGGATCAGGTCCAGGCGGACGCCCGGATGCGCGTGCTGGAAACTCGCGAAGACATCGCCGAAATAGGAGACCGCAAGGGTTGTCGGGCACTTGATGCGCAGCCGTTCCTCCAGACGGGCGCGCGAGCCGGCGAGGTCGTCCATCGCCTTGTCCACCTCGGCGATGATCGCCAGGAACCGCGGATAGTAGCGCTCGCCGACCTCGGTGAGCGTGAGCCGGCGGGTCGAGCGTTCGAAGAGCCTGGCCTTCAGCCGGTGTTCGAGCTGACCGACGCGCTTGGCCACCACGGACGGAACCGTGTCCATGGCGCGCGCGGCGGCCGAGAAATTGTTCGCCCGCACGACGGCGAGGAAGGTGCGGATGTTCTCCAGCGTGTCCATCGGCGGACAATATCATCTTTCGTGAAACGCGAAAGCTGCTTGCTTGATATGGGGATTTTTCTCGAAAGCAGACACCGTACTCTGGTGCGGGAGGCATCGACAGGCCGAAAGGCCGGCGATCGGAGCGGGAGGAGGAGATGGATTCACAGCCGAGCACGGCAACCACCATCGTACGGCGCGCGGCCTCGCCGGAAAAGCGACGGCTGGAATGCGACATCTGCGTGGTGGGCGCGGGCATCGCCGGCGTATCCGCTGCCCTGCAGGCGGCGAAGCTCGGCCGGCGCGTGGTCATCGTGGACAGCCAGCCGGCGCTGGGCGGCCAGGCGGTCAACTCCATCATCGCGACCTTCTGCGGCCTGTTCTCCAACGGCACGCATGGCTACCAGTTCACCCACGGCATCGCCGACGACCTGCTCGGCTTCCTCGAGAAGCAGGACAAGGCGCTCTACTACCGCCACGGCCCGAAAACGACGGTCGTCTATTATGACGACGTGGTGCTCGGCCGCTGGGTCGAGCAGAGCATCCTGCAAGCCGGCATCACGCCGCTTCTGGGCGCGATGCTGCTGGATGCCAAGGTCGAGAACGGGCGCATCACGGCGTGCGATTTCATGACCCGGTACGGCGCGGTCACGGTCGAGGCGGAGGGCTATGTCGACGCCAGCGGCGACGCGGCCCTCGTCTGGCAAGCCGGCTTCGAGTGCCGCGAGCCGGCCGCGCACCGGGTCTTCGGCACGCAGATGGTCGTTCTGGAGAATATCGACGAGGCACGCCAGCCGACGCGCGAGGCGATCTCGGAGCGGATGAAGGCGCGCGGCGACGCCTACGGCTTGCGCCGGCGCGAGGGTCTGGGCTTCGTCATTCCCGGCAGCGGCATCGCGGCCATGAACATGACCCATGTCGAGACGCCGCTCGATCCGGTCGAGGCATCGGCCAAGGCCCTTGAGGGCAAGGACCAGGCGGCGCGCGCGGTCGATTTCCTGAAGGCGGAGTTTCCCGAAAGCTTCGGCAAGGCGCGCATCCGCTCCTTCGGCCTGCCGGGCATCCGCCAGACGCGCTGGATCGTCGGCCGCCATCATCTCACCGTGGACGAGATCAAGGCCGGCACGCGCTTCGACGATTCGATCGGCCGCACCGCCTGGCCGATCGAGCTGCACGACCATGGCGACGGCCATCACTGGATCGTCTTCGACGAGGATCACGAGCATCATGTGCCGCTCGGCAGCCTCGTGCCGCGCGAGGCGCACAATGTGGTGGCGGCCGGCCGCTGCATCGATGCCGACTCCGCGGCACTGTCGAGCGTGCGCGTCATGGGCCCCTGCATCGCCATGGGCATGGCGGCCGCGCATGCGCTCGATCTCGCCGGCTCGGGCAGCGTCCACCAGATCGACATGGCGCGCATGAAAGAACGTGTTGCCGACAATGTCGAACGCCGTCACTATCGCTGGGACGAGAAGGAGCTCGCCTCGGTGGTCACCGCCGCCTGACGCTTCGCTGCGGGAGGAGATTGCAGCATGCTTCTGACCGACTATGAGAAGGAAATGCGCGACGGCGTTCACGGCCGGGCGAAAGCGCGTGCCATGGACCTGCTGATCCGCTACGGCGAGGCGCTCGGCGCGGAGCGGCTCGTCGAGACGACCAATGTCGCGGGCGCGTTCAACGCCTCGACGCCGTCGGTGAAGCCGATCGCCGAGAAGGGCATGGAGCACGTCTTTTCCGAACTGAACCTCGATTCCGACGAGGTCGTGGACGTGCCGCACGTGGCGGTGAACACCTGCCAGCTCATCACCGGCATCGACAACGACAACTGGAAGCTCCAGGGCGCCAGCGAGGAGATGATCGAGATGCAGCGTTCGGCCGAACGCTATCTCGGCCGGCGCGGCGTCAACATGTTCGCCACCTGCACGCCCTATCAGGTCGGCAACGTGCCGGTGAAGGGCGAGCACTGCGCGTGGATGGAATCGTCGGCCGTCATCTACTGCAATTCGGTGCTGGGCGCCCGCACCAATGTGGAGGGCAAGGAAAGCACGGGTGCCGCCGCGCTGACCGGCCGCATCCCCTATTGGGGTTTCCACCTGACCGAGAACAGGTTCGGCCAGCACCTCGTGGAGGTCGCGGTCGAGGTGGACGACATGATGGATTGGGGCCTGCTCGGCTATTATGTCGGCGAGATGGTCGAGGAGGACATTCCGGTCCTCGACGGCACCACCCACCAGCCGACGCTGATCAAGCTGAAGCATTTCGGCGCCGCGGCCGCCTCGTCGGGCGGGGTGGAGATGTATCACATACCGGGCGTGACGCCCGAGGCCGACAGCGTCGAGCAGGCCTTCGGTCCCCGCCGGATCGAGCAGCGTTTCCGCTACGGCGAGAAGGAACGCCGCGAGACCTATGCCAAGCTCCAGAGCGCGACCGACGACAAGGTCGATTTCGTCATGCTGGGCTGCCCGCACAATTCCATCGAGCAGGTGGCGCTGATCGCCGAGCTGCTGGAGGGCAAGCGCATCCATCCCGACACGGCGCTGTGGGTCCACACGCCCCGCGCGCTCCGGCAGGTGGCCGAGCGCAACGGCTATTGCGAGATCATCGAGGCCGCCGGCGGCGTGGTGATGAGCGATACCTGCCCGGCGATCTCGCGCCGCGTGCCGGAAGGCACGCGCGTGATCGCGACCGATTCCGCCAAGCAGGCGCATTACCTGCCGGCCATCGCCAAGGTGCAGGGCCATTTCGGCTCGGTCCGCGACTGCGTGGCAACGGCGCTGGCCGGCACCTGGCAAGGAGGATTGAGATGAACGCAGAGGCAGCCACGGCGGTCCGGGGAGAGCGCCCCGCTTCCGGCGCAGCGACCCATGTGATCCGCGGCCGCAAGGTGGTCGGCGGAAAGGCGGCGGGCGAGGCGCTGGTCACGCATGACACGATTTCCGGCTGGGGCGGCATCAACGAGCGCGACGGCTCCATCATCGAGCGGCGCCACGAGATCGTCGGCCAGTCATTCGCCGGCAAGGTGCTCGTCTTTCCCGGCGCGAAGGGCTCGTCCGGCTGGTCGGCCTATTTCCACATGACGCGTCTCAACGGCGTGGCGCCGGCCGCCATGATCTTCAACCGCATGACCACCAAGATCGCGCTCGGCGCCGTCGTCACGCGGGTGCCGGCCATGACCGAATGCGAGCCCGATCCCTTCTCGGTCATCGATACCGGCGACTGGGTGGAGGTGGATGCCGATGCCGGCACGATCACCGTGACGAAGAGAGGGCAGGCGACCACGGCCGGATGATCCGGCCCGCAGGCGTTCCGGCGGGCGGGAGGAGCCTCGCCGCCGGCAGGAAGAACGGACGAGCCGGTGCGCCGGCCGGCCTCAGGCAACATCAAAGGAGGAGATCATGATGTCAGACAAGAGCAGGTTCTCAGGCCTTACCCGCCGGACGATGATGGCGGCCGCAGCGGCCTTCGCGCTGTCGGCGGCCGTGCCCGCCGCGCAGGCGCAGGACGAGGACTGGAACAAGGTCGTCGAGGCGGCCAAGGCGGAAGGCAGCCTCGTGCTCTATACTGCCTTCGTCGGCCAGCCGAGCACCAAGGCCGTCGCCGATGCCTTCACCGCCGAATACGGCATCCCGGTCGAGATCCTCGAGGCGCGCGCCAGCGAGATCCGCGAGCGCGTGCGCGTCGAGCAGGCGGCCGGCCGCTTCGCCGCGGACGTGCTGTTCACCAGCGAGGGCCAGACCCGGCTCTACGATGCCGAAGACAAGTCCGTCGTGCCGATCCCGCCGTCGCCGAACCAGGCGAAGGTGAAGGAGAACTTCCATCTCGAAGTGCCGATGGCGGCGGTGATGACCATTCCCTACGGCATTCTGGTCAACACCAACCTCGTCTCCGAAGCCGACATGCCGAAGAAGTGGACGGACCTGACCGATCCCAAGTGGCAGGGCAAGATCCTCGCCGACGATCCGCGCGCGGTGGGCGGCGGCTATGCCTGGTGGTTCGTCACCCACGACAAGATCAGCGAGGACTTCCACCGCCAGATGGCGAAGCAGAAGCCCGTCTTCACCCGCGACCAGCGTGAATCGCAGCGGCGCGTGGCCCGCGGCGAATATGCCATCTACCTGCCGCTGATCCTCACCGACGCCGCCGGGCTCAAGGGCCTGCCGGTGAAGGCGATCGTGCCGGAGGAAGGCGTGCCCTACGTCCTCTACGGCAATGTGCTGCTGAAGAACGCGCCGCACCCCAACGCCGCGCGCCTCTATATCGACTTCCTCCAGTCTCCGACGGCCCAGGCCATCTATGCCGCACAGGGCCACGGCGTGGTGATCGACGGCGTGGCCGAGGGCCTGCCGGAGGAGATCAAGGCGATCGTGGAAGCCAACCCGCTCGGCGCCTCCGATTCCCGCCGCCAGAACGAGATGCTGGCGAAGGCGAAGGAAATCTACGGCGAGTGATCCCGCGGGCGGTGCTTTAACGCTCCGCCCGCCCTCCCCAAGAGACCGGGTCGCCTAAGCTCACATCAGGAGAGGGCAAGAGATTGTCGACAATCTTGCTGAATACAAGATTGACTTGAAGTCTTGTCCCCATCCTAATGACGCCCCGCATGCGTGCATGGGCGCGTGTGCAGGGAGGAAATGAGCGGCAAGCCCGCTTGTGGGAAGACGCGGCGCGGCATTGGCCGGGATCCGGAGGAGGTTCTTGTGGAATCGTTGAAGACCGTAGGGAAATGTGTGTTGGCGGCGGCAACCGGGCTGATGCTGGGGCTCGCGCCGGCCTCGGCGCAGACCGAGGATTGGGCCAAGGTGGTCGATGCCGCGAAGCAGGAAGGCACGCTCGTGCTTTACACGGCTTTCGTCGGTCAGCCGAGCACCAGGCTGGTGGCCGACGCATTCACGGCCGAGTTCGGCATTCCGGTCGAAATCCTGGAAGCACGCGCCAGCGAGATACGCGAGCGCGTGCGCGTCGAGCAGGCGGCGGGCCGCTTCGCCGCCGACGTCCTCTTCACCAGCGACAGCCAGACCAAGGTCTACGTCGCGGAGGACAAGTCGGTCGCTCCGATCCCGCCCTCGCCAAGTCAGCCGAAGGTCAAGGAGAGCTTCGACATGGGCGACCTGCCCTTCGCGCCGGTGATGATCATTCCCTACGGCATTCTGGCGAACACCAACCTCGTTTCAGAGGCGGACATGCCAAAGAAATGGGCCGACCTCACGGATCCGAAATGGCAGGACAAGATTCTGGCCGACGATCCGCGCGCCAGCGGCGGCGGCTATGCGACCTTCTTCGTCACCCATGAGGCGCTTGGCGAGGAATATCATCACCAGATGGCCAAGCAGAAGCCGGTCTTCACGCGCGACCAGCGCGAATCCCAGCGCCGCGTCGCACGCGGGGAATACGCGCTCTACATCCCGCTGATCCTGACCGACGCGGCAGGCCTCAAGGGACTGCCCGTCAAGGCGATCGTACCGGAGGAGGGCGTGCCTTACGTGCTCTACGGCAATGTGCTGCTGAAGAATGCACCGCACCCGAACGCGGCGCGCCTCTACATCGATTTCCTTCAGTCGCCCAAGGCGCAGGCCATCTACGCGGCTCAGGGCCACGGCGTCGTCACCGAGGGAGCGGGGGAAGGCCTTCCGGACGAACTGAGGGCGATCGTCGATGCACCATTGCTCGGCAAGACGGATCCCGCGCGGCTGACCGAAATGATGGCCAAGGCAAAGAATATCTATGGAGAATAGCCATCCGTCATGCGGATGCGCCGGGCCTTCTCCGGCGCATCCGACGACGAGCGAACGGGGAGTGCGGCAATGACGACGGCGTATCAGGACGACGGAGTTGGGGGACGCGCGGTGACGCCGCTGTCGGGCAACGTGCTGACGCGCGCGCTGACCGGCGGCAGCCTGGTCCGCAATCTCGCCCTCGGCGTGCTGATCATCTTCCTCGGCTTCCTGACCATCTATCCGCTCGCCATGCTGGTCTATGGCAGCCTCCACACCACGCCGCCCGGCATCGCCGGCGAGTTCAACCTGAACGGCTACCGGCAGATCCTGACGGAGCGGAACCTGCTGGTGCTGCTCAACACGGTCGGGATCTCCTTCGCCAAGACGATCCCGTCGCTTGCGCTGGCGGTGCTGATGGCCTGGATCATCGCGCGCACGGACACGCCCTATCGCGGCACGCTGGAAATCCTCATCACCCTACCCTTCTTCATCCCGCCCGTGCTGACGGCCATGGCCTGGGGCATGCTGGGAAATCCCCAGGTCGGCGTCGTCAACATCGTCTGGCGCTGGCTGACGGGATCAGACCAGCCGCTGGTCAACGTCTATTCCTATGGCGGCGTGGTCTGGCACATGTGCCAGTATTCGATCCCGTTCCTGTTCCTGTTCCTGGTCGACGCCTTCCGCGCCATGGACCCCTCGCTCGAAGAGTCGAGCCGCATGTGCGGTGCCACGCGCTGGACGACCTTCCGCAAGATCACGCTGATCCTGCTCCTGCCGATCCTCACCAGTTCCTTCATGCTGAGCCTGATCCGCGGCATCGAATCCTTCGAGTCGCCGCTGTTCTTCGGCACGCCGGCCGGCATCACCGTCATCACCACCGAGATCTACGAGGCGATCAACCATCGCGCCTCGCCCGACTACCAGTATGCGACGGCCCTTTCGCTGGCGATCATGGTGCTGATGTTCACGCTGGTGATCTGGCAGTGGTGGCTGCTGCGGGGCCGCAGCTTCCAGACCGTGACCGGCAAGGGATACCGGCCCAACATCACCGAGCTCGGGCCCTGGAAATGGGTCACCTTCGGCTTCTGCGTGCTGTTCTTCTTCGTCACGGTGGTGCTGCCGGTCGGCCAGCTCCTGCTCGGCTCGTTCTTCCGCTTCTTCGGCTTCTACACATGGGACATGCTGACGCTGGAGCACTACCGCGCCGTCTTCGCCAATTCCGAATTCTGGCGCGCGTTGCGCAACACCATGCTGCTCGGCCTGATGGGCGCCACCGCCGTCATGGTGCTCGGCTCGATCGTCGCCTACATCTCCGTGCGCACGAAATGGCGCGGGCGGCGGCTGATCGACGCCATGGCCTGGCTGCCCTGGATGATGCCGGGCATGGTGCTGGGCGTCGGCTTCCTGTGGGCCTTCGCCATGCTGCCCGGCCCGATCTCCATCTACGGCACGATCTGGGCGCTCATGCTCGCCTATATCGCGCTGGGCACGCCCGTCGCCACGCGCGTCATGACAGGCTCCTACCACCAGCTCTCCTACGATCTGGAGGAGTGCTCCCGCGTCCATGGCGCGAGCTGGTTCCAGACCCTGTGGCGCATCCTCGTCGCGCTCGCCTGGCCGGCCTTCGCCGTGGGCTGGGTGCTGACCTTCTTCGGCATCATGCGCGAGCTCTCGGCCTCGATCCTGCTCTACTCGATCGGCTCGGAGGTCCTGTCGGTCGTGCTGCTCAAGCTGTGGAGCGCGGGCAATGCCGAGCAGGTGAGCGTCATCGGGCTCCTGATGATGATGCTGGTGATCCTGTTCCGCTGGGTCCAGATCAGCCTCCTCAATTCCCGCATCAGCAAGCTGTAGCGGATCGGCATCGAGGCGCCGCGGTTCGGCGCGAAAGTGGGTGAACATGGCATCGGTTACGCTCGAAAACGTCTCCCGCACCTATGGCGAGGTCGCCGCGGTGGATCAGATCAACCTCAGGATCGAGAGCGGCGAGTTCCTGACGCTGCTCGGCCCTTCCGGCTGCGGCAAGACGACGACGCTGCGCATGGTCGCGGGGCTGGAGAAGAACACCGGCGGGCGGATCGCCATCGGCGATACGGTCGTGTCCGACGCCGACGCCAATTTCTTCGTGCCATCGGAGCGAAGGCGGCTCGGCATGGTGTTCCAGTCCTATGCGATCTGGCCGCATATGACCGTGTTCGACAATGTCGCCTATCCGCTGCGCATCCGCCGCAGGCCCGCCGCCGAGATCAAGGAGCGCGTCATGCGCGCCCTGCGGCTGGTGGAGATGGAGCCTTACGCCGAACGGCCCTCGCCGGCGCTGTCGGGCGGACAGCAGCAGCGCGTGGCCATCGCCCGCGCGCTGGTGTTCGAGCCGGAGGTGCTGCTGCTCGACGAGCCGCTGTCGAACCTCGATGCGCGCCTGCGCACCCAGATGGGCGACGAGTTCCGCCAGCTCCAGCAGCGGCTCAAGATCACCGCGCTCTACGTCACGCACGACCAGGCCGAGGCCATGGCGCTGTCCGACCGCGTCGTCGTCATGCATGCCGGCAAGATATTGCAGGTCGGGCCGCCGGAGGAGATCTACCGCCGGCCCGACACCCGCCAGGTGGCCGCCTTCTTCGGCACGCCGAACCTGCTCGACGCGACGGTCAAGGCATCGCGCGCCAACGGACACGACGCCCACCGGCTCACGGTCGAGGGACAGGGCTGGTCGGGCGAATGCCTTTCCGGAACCGATATCGCGCCCGGCTCCGCCGTCTCGGTCATGGTCCGTCCCGAAAGCCTCGCACTGGCCGATGCCGTAAGCGCGCCGGCGGGGTTGCGCTGGTCCGGCGAGGTCGTCCAGTCGATCTTCCGCGGCTCCCACCGCTCGATCACCGTCCAGACCCCCGCGCAGAAGCTCCACGTCGACGCCTCGCCGCTCGCCGATGTCGCCGTGGGCAAGACCGTGACCGTAACCGCGCCGGCCGACGCGGCATGGGCGATCCGGCGCTAGTGCGGTTCAGCGTTTCATCGAAACGCCGACCGGCTCTATCTCTTTGTTTTAGCCGCATTTGTGCGACGCCAAGCGATTCCGCTTGGCTGCAAAATGCTCTAGCGTGTTGCCGCTTTCCCTCGCGCCCAGCTTTCATCAGCGGGCGCGATCGCATCTCATCCCGCTGTCCATCCGCCGTCGATCAGGATCGCCGCGCCGGTGATCATCGCGGCCGCGTCGCCGGCGAGGAAGACGACCGCTCCCATAATGTCCTCGATCTCGGCGATCCGGACGAGCTTGATCTTGGAGGCGATCCAGGCGGCGCGGTCGGGGCGGGCGAATGTCTGCTCGCTCAGCGGCGTGCGCACGAAGGTGGGGCAGATGGTGTTGACGCGGATGCCGTGCGGGCCGAGCTCGATCGCCGCCGATTTGGTCATGCCCTCGATCGCGTGCTTGGAGGCGGCATAGACGGTCCGGTCGACGCCGCCGACATGTCCCATCTGCGAGGATATGGTGATGATGGAGCCGCCCTTTTTCGCCGCGATCATGCCTCTGGCCACCGCTTGCGCGGTGAAATAAACGCCGCGCAGATTGACGTCCATGACGGCATCGAAATCGGCCACGGCCGTTTCGATCATCGGCGCATGGCGGGCGAGGCCGGCATTGCCGACGAGGATGTCGAACGGGCCGCTTGCCGCGATCGCGGCGGCCGCGCTTTCCGGCTGGCTCACATCGAGCGCGAGGTCCTCGACCGAGAGGCCCGCCGCGGTCATGGCCGTGGTGGTCTCGTCGAGGGCAGCCTGTCCGCGCGCCGCACATACGACATGGGCGCCGGCCTCGGCCAGCGCCACCGCGCAGCCGAGCCCGATGCCCCGCGAGGCGCCCGTCACCAGCGCCCGGCGTCCGTCGAGCCTGAAGGAGGGCGTGCGCGGAAGGCCCGTCACTCCGCGGCCTGCGCGTAAGGCACGTTGCGCCCGCCATAGCGGCGAACCCGCACATTGGCCTGCTCGGCATGGCCTACGAAGCCTTCGAGCATGCACAGGCGCGAGCAATATTCGCCGATCATGGCCGAGGCCTCGTCGGTCAGCACCTTCTGGTAGCTGTGCGTCTTGAGGAACTTGCCGACCCACAGGCCGCCGGTGTAGCGGCCGGCCTTCTTCGTCGGCAGGGTGTGGTTGGTGCCGATCACCTTGTCGCCATAGGCGACATTGGTGCGCGGCCCTAGGAACAGCGCGCCGTAGCTCGTCATGTTCTCCAAAAACCAGTCGTCGCGGTCGGTCATCACCTGCACATGCTCGGAGGCGATGAAGTCGGCCTGCTGGAGCATTTCCTCATAGGTGTCGCAGACGATGACCTCGCCATAGTCCTCCCATGAGCGGCGCGTCGTCTCGCAGGTGGGCAGGATGGCCAGCAGCCGCTCGATCTCCTGCATCGTCGCGCGCGCCAGCTTCTCGGAATTGGTGAGCAGCACGGCAGGCGAGTTGACGCCGTGCTCGGCCTGGCCGAGCAGATCGGTGGCGCACAGTTCGGCGTCGACCGTCTCGTCGGCGATGACCATCGTCTCGGTCGGCCCGGCGAAGAGGTCGATGCCGACGCGGCCGAAGAGCTGGCGCTTGGCTTCCGCCACATAGGCGTTGCCGGGCCCCACCAGCATGTCGACCGGCGCGATGGTCGCTGTTCCGAGCGCCATGGCGCCCACCGCCTGGATGCCGCCGAGGCAATAGATCTCGTCGGCGCCACCCATATGCATGGCCGCGATGATGGCCGGATGGGGCGCGCCGCCCTGCGGCGGGGCCGAGGCGACGATGCGCTTCACGCCCGCCACCTTGGCAGTCACCACGCTCATATGGGCGGACGCCACCATCGGATATTTGCCGCCGGGAACGTAGCAGCCGACCGAATTCACCGGGATGTTCCTGTGGCCGAGAATGACGCCCGGCAGCGTCTCGACCTCGATGTCGCGCATCGATTCCTTCTGCGCCTGGGCGAAGCCCCGGACCTGCGCCTGCGCGAAGCGGATATCCTCCAGGTCGCGCTTGGCGACGGCGGAGAGAGCGGCCTCGACATCCTGCTCGCTCAGCCGGAAGGAGGCCGGTGAATAATTGTCGAACTTCTGCGAAAGCTCGCGCACGGCCGCGTCGCCACGCGCCTCGATGTCGGCAAGGATCGATTCCACGGCGGCGCGCACGCGCGCATCGTCCTCGGCGCGCGCCTCGACGCTTACGCCCGTCTTCAGGTGACGTATCACGGCATCTTCTCCCTTGCTGCGGCAATCCTGCGCGGATTTCCGCGCCTGTTCGGTATGGATGAATGCCAGATTTTGAATACGTATGCAATAGCTACCAAGAGGAAAGGTGGCTCGTTGCCATCGCCTTTTCAGCGCTTGCCCGGGGCGAGGATTCTGTCCAGCACCGCCTTGTCCGGCAGGCGCGCGGACTTGCGCAGGATCAGTTCGGCCGGCACCACAACATCGCGCTTGCTCACCTCGCGCTTCTCGATCTGGTGCATGAGGATGTCGATCGTCTCCGCGACCATCGGGCCCGCCGCCTGCCTGACGGTGGTGAGGGCATAGCCGCCCCATCCTGCCTGCGGAACATCGTCATAGCCCACGACGGAGATATCGTCCGGCACCCGCAGCCCGAGTTCGCCGCGGATGACGTCGATGACGGAGAAGGCCATGTGGTCGTTGGCGACGAAGACCGCGTCGGGCAGCTTTCCATCGGCGCAAATCTCGCGCACGGCGCGGGCGGCCGTCTCGAAGGTGTAGTCGCCCACGGCCCGCCGCCAGACGGAGCGGCCGCTTTCCGCGAGCCCGCTTACGAAGCCCGCCTCGCGCTCCATGCTCGTCGAGGTGTCTTCCGTTCCCGCGATGAAGGCGATGCGCTCATGCCCCGCGGCTGCGAGCAATCGTGCCAGAAGCCTGCCGCCCTCGACATTGTCGGAGATGACGCTGCTCGCCGGCGACGACGGCACGGAACGGTTGAACAGGACGACCGGCACGCCGAGCCCGGCACACTCGTCCGCCAGGCTGGACGACAGGGTGGCCGAGGCCATGACGATGCCTTCGACCTGATACTGGAGCATCTTCAGCACGATCTCGTCCTGCCGGCCGGGGTCGGTCATGAACAGGAGAACCTGATAGTCCCGTTCCTGAAGCGAGCGCGTGAGCCGCTCGATCACGATCGGGTAGAACTGGTTGTCCAGATAGGCCACCAGCAGCGCGATGAGCCGGGAGCGGCCGCTGATCATCGCGCGCGCAAGCGCATTCGGGCGATAGCCCAGCGCGCGCGCCGCCTTGAGCACCCGCTCGCGCGTCTTTTGCGACACGCTGGCGCCCGGCGTGAAAGTGCGGCTGACGGCGGACTGCGACACCTGCGCCAGCCGCGCCACGTCCTCGGAGGTTGGAGAGCTCTTGGTCAGAATTTCAAATCCTGTTCCGATACCGGACGCGCTTTCATCGCACGCCGGCCAAATCGGATAACAGGTTCACGACGCATTCGCCATCGGCGGAGATCAGGCCTGTTCGGCGGCCAGTTCCCTGCAGCCGGTTTCGAGCAGTTGGGCGACATAGGCCGCGAAGTTCCACACATCCATGCGGAAGCGGTTCTCCCCGTCACACGGCCACCTCCGGCGTGACCCGAACCCCAGAGCCCTGCGGAGGGTCCGCGCTCTATCTCCATCCCCGCATCCGGCTAAAGACCGGCTGCTTCGTCATTGCCTGAGCCGCTTGCCTCATATGCTCATCTGTTTGCGCCTGCGCAAAGTCCGGATATGGCTTTCGCCTTAGGAGGACGACGATCCGCGGAGGTGAGGATGGCGATACAGAGGGTGCGGACGGGCAGTTATCCGGCGTTTCTTTCCTATGGCTTCCGGCCGTTCTTCCTGCTCGGCGCGCTTTGGGGCGGGATGGCTGTTCTCGCTTGGGTGCCTATGCTGTCGGGCGCCATCGAAACCCGCAGCCTGTTTTCGCCGGTCGACTGGCATGCCCACGAGCTTCTGTTCGGCTATGTGCCGGCCATCGTGACCGGTTTCCTGCTGACGGCGATTCCGAACTGGACGGGCCGCCTTCCCGTGCAGGGTCTGCCGCTCGCCGGCCTTGCGCTTCTGTGGCTGGCGGGGCGGTTCGCCATCTGGTTCTCGGCCGATATCGGCTGGCCGGCCGCAATGCTCGTCGACTGCGCATTCCTGCTCGCGGTGGCGATCGCGGCGGGACAGGAGATCGTTGCGGGGAAGAACTGGCGGAACCTCAAGGTGCTGGCGCCGGTCACCGTGCTTTTCGCGGCAAACGTGCTCTTTCACGTCGAGGCGCAGCTTCACGGCGTCACCGATGTCAGCCGCCGGCTCGGCCTTGCGGCGACGATCCTGCTCATCATGATCATCGGCGGCCGCATCATACCGAGCTTCACCCGGAACTGGCTGGTGCGCGCGAATCCCGGCCGCCTGCCGGTTCCGTTCGGCCGCTTCGACATGGTTAGCATCGTCGTGTCGGCGGTTTCGCTCGGTTTCTGGGTCTTCTTACCGGAAAGGCCGGAGACCGGGATCCTGCTTGTCGCGGCAGGTCTCCTGAACCTTGCCCGTCTGTCGCGCTGGGCGGGTCATCGGATGCTGCGCGATCCGCTGCTTCTGGTGCTGCATGTCGCCTATCTGTTCGTTCCGGCGGGGCTGGTCGTCTCCGGCATCGCCGCCCTGTCCCCGGCGACATTGCCGCCGGTCGCCGGCATCCATGTCTTCGGCGTCGGCGCGATCGGCGCCATGACGCTCGCTGTCATGGCACGCGCCACGCTCGGCCATACCGGCCGCGAACTGCGTGCCGGCCCCGGCACGACGCTGCTCTTCTGCGCCATCGTGGCGGCGGCGCCGCTGCGCTTCGCGGCCGCGTTGATACCGGGACAGGTCTGGCTCCTGCATGCTTCGGCTACGCTGTGGATCGCCGCCTTCATCGGCTTCGCAGCCTGCTATGCGGGCCCGCTGACGCAGCCACGCGTCGCACCGCGCAAGCCGGGCCACGCGCCGGCGTGAACGATGAGACCCCCACGACGAAGGTTGATTCAGATCAAGTAATTAACATGTGAATTAGAATACTTTCGCCTGCAATCGCTTATACTGGAGGAAGCACGATGGGCGAAATCGTTCTTGCAGCGAAAGTCACGCATGTTCCGACGATGCTGATGTCGGAGCAGCCGGGCCGGGTCGCCGGCACCCGGAAACAGGCCATCGACGGGCATGTGGAGATTGCGCGCCGGGCCAAGGCGCTGGGGGCCGACACCGTCGTCATCTGCGACACGCACTGGGTCGTGAATGCCGGCTATCACATCAATGCCAATACCCGTTTCAAGGGCATCTTCACCTCCAACGAGTTCCCGCAATTCATCCAGAACCTGGAATATGAATATGAGGGCAACGCGGCGCTGGGCGACCTCATCGCCGAAAAGGCGCGCGAGAAGGGCGTCTTCACCCTCTCGCACCAGATCGACAGCCTCGAGCTGGAATATGGCACGCTGGTGCCGATGCGCTTCATGTCGCGCTCCGGCGACTTCAAGGTTGTCTCCGTCGCCGGTGCGCCGTGCACAGCCATGAGGCCAGCCGCAAGCTGGGCGAGGCGATCCGCGAGGCGGTGGAGGCGAGCGACAGCAAGGTGCTGCTCATCGCGTCGGGCTCGCTCTCCCACCGGATCTGGCCGAACGACGAGTATGAGGCCAATAACGGCACCTTCACCATCTCGTCCGAGTTCAACCGGCAGGTCGACCTGCATGTGCTCGACCTCTGGCAGAAGGGCGAGATCGCGACCTTCCTCAAGATGCTGCGGGAATATGCCGACCATTGCTGCGGCGAAGGCTCGATGCACGACACGGCGATGATGTTCGGCGCGCTCGGCTGGGATAAATATACCGGCAAGGGCGAGCTGATCGGTGAATATTTCCCCAGCTCGGGCACCGGCCAGGCGAACGTCGTCTTCCCGGTCCAGTGAAGCGTTCCGGCGTAGCTCCAAAGCGGTGGCTTCAGCCCGCCGGCGGCGCCGAATTTCGGAACGAGTCGTGGCAGAAGGCATTCTTCCCGGCAATCGGAGAAGACCATGACCAGATATGCCATCGGCGATCATGTGAGGTGGAATTCGGAAGCCGGCCGGGTGAGCGGCAGGATCATCAGGATCCATGAGGCGGATTTCGACTACAAGGGCCATCGCCACCGCGCCTCGAAGGAGGACCCGCAATATGAGATCAAAAGCGACAAGACCGATCATATCGCCGCGCACAAGGGGAGCGCGCTGACGAAGATCGGCTGATGACCGCGCGGTTCACCACCATCGGCCATTCCACCCGCAGCCTCGAAGAATTTCTGGGGATGCTGCGCGCGGCAGGGGTCGGACTGCTGGTCGACGTGCGGACCTTTCCGCGATCGCGCACCAATCCGGTCTTCAACATCGATCGCCTGCCGGACGACCTTGCAGCCATCCAGATCGGCTATCACCATTCTCCCGCCCTGGGCGGCCGGCGGCCGAAGCAGGCCGGCATCGATGAAGCGCTCAACGCCTTCTGGCGGGTGCAGAGCTTTCACAACTATGCCGATTATGCGCTGGGGAACGAATACGCCGCCGCCTTTCGCGAGTTGCTTGATCTTGGCCGCGAGCGGCGCGTGGCGCTGATGTGCGCGGAAGCCGTCTGGTGGCGATGCCACCGCCGCATCATCACAGACTATCTTCTCCTCGACGGCTATCCCGTCGACCATCTGATGGATCCGGGCGTCATAGAACACGCCACGCCGACGCCGGCGGCCCGGCGCATGGCCGACGGAAAGATCGTCTATCCGAAGGACCCGGACCAGCCTCCGGCGGAATAGTCCTCACCTATGCACGGCGATCACCGCCAGGAAGGCCGGACCGTAGCGGTCGAGCTTGGCTTCGCCGACGCCGGGCACGTTCGCCATCTCGGCGCGCGAGGAAGGCCGCGCCACTGCCAGCTCGATCAGCGTCTTGTCGTGGAAGATCACATAGGGCGGCACGTTCTGTGCGCGCGCCAGCTCCATGCGCTTCTGCCGCAGCGCCTGGAACAGGTCGCGGTCCGCATCGGCTATAGCTGCCTGCGCAGCGCTGCGCGCGACCTTGCCGCGCCGGGCGCGGGGCGGTGCCGGCACGCGCAGCATCAGCGTCGGCTTGTCGCGCAGGAAATCGCGGCCTGCCTGCGCGATGGACAGGCCGCCATGGCCGGCGAGGTCCACGTCGATGAAGCGCAGCGCGATCAACTGGCGCAGGATCGCCCGCCATGTGCGGTTGTCGTGCTCGGTGCCGATGCCGAAGGTGGAGATGCGGTCATGGCCGAACCCGGCGATACGGTCGTTCTCGACGCCCAGCAGCACGTCGGCGATATAGGCCTGCCCGAAGCGCTCGCCGGTGCGGTAGATGCATGACAGCGCCTTCTGCGCCGCGACGGTGCCGTCGAACAGTCGCGGCGGCTCGGCGCAGGTGTCGCAATTGCCGCAGGGCGCGCAATGGTCGCCGAAATAGGACAGAAGCACCTGCCGGCGGCAGCTTGCCGTCTCGGCCAGGCCCAGCAATGCATCGAGCTTCTGGCGCTCCATGCGCTTGCGCTGCTCGGGCGCGTCCGATTCCTCGATGAAGCGGCTGCGCAGCGCGATGTCCTCGTAGCCGTAGAGCATCAGCGTGTCGGAGGGCAGGCCGTCGCGCCCGGCACGGCCCGTCTCTTGATAATAGGCCTCGATGCTGCCCGGCAGGTCGATATGGGCGACGAAGCGCACGTCCGGCTTGTCGATGCCCATGCCGAAGGCGATGGTCGCGACCATGACGACCGCCTCGCCATGCTGGAAGCGCATCTGGTTGGCCTCGCGCGCGGCCTTGTCCATGCCGGCGTGATAGGTGAGCGCGTCGTAGCCCTGCTCGCGCAGCCAGGCGGCGGTCTCGTCGGTCTTGCGCTTCGACAGGCAGTAGACGATGCCGCTCTCGCCCTCGTGGCGCTTCAGGAATTCCTTCAATTGCGCGCGCGGATTGTCCTTCTCCTCGATGGCGTAGCGGATGTTGGGCCGGTCGAAGCCGGCGATGAAGGCATCCGCTTCGGCGATGTCGAGATGGGAGAGGATTTCCGCGCGCGTCGGCTCGTCGGCGGTCGCCGTCAGCGCCATGCGCGGCGTGGCGGGAAACTGCCGCACCAGCGCGTCGAGCTGGCGGTAGGAAGGGCGGAAGTCGTGCCCCCACTGCGACAGGCAATGCGCCTCGTCGATGGCGATCAGCGACAGTTTTACTCCGCCGAGCCGCTCCAGCACGTCGGGCCGCAGCAGGGTCTCGGGCGCGACATAGAGCAGGTCCAGATTGCCGCCGTGAATGTCGCGCCACAGCGCGCGCCGCTCGTCGGGCGGCAGGTCCGAGTTGAGCGCTGCCGCCTTCACACCCGCCTGCCGCAGGGCCGCCACCTGGTCGGCCATCAGCGCCAGCAGCGGCGACACGACCAGGCCCATGCCGGGCCTTGCAATGGCGGGGATCTGGTAGCAGAGCGACTTGCCGCCGCCCGTCGGCATCAACACGAAGGCGTTGTTGCCGGCAATGGCATGATCGACGATGCGCGCCTGCGGTCCCCTGAACGCATCGTAGCCGTAAACGGTCTTGAGGATTTCGAGGGCGGTGGCGGTCATCTGCCTTCAGCATGAAGAATCGGGAATGTTCTTCATAGCAGCTTCGCCGCGATTGCGGGCCTCGATGCAGAGCCGGGGGCGAGGAGATGAGCCCCCGCCCCCGCCTCCCTCAATTGCCCGCCCGCCGGATATGTCCCGTTACGGGTTTGCGGCCGGTCTTCCCTGTGGCGAGCTTCACGCAGACGAGTATCGCCGCGACGACGAGAAGGGCGAGATTGATCCAGATCCCGACCGGAATCGTGAATATCTGCATGGTCACGCCTCCTGTTCCGGTGCCTTGTGCCTGGCGGCGCGCCGGCTGAGGAAATAGCCGAGCGCCACGACGAAGACCGCGCCGACCGCGGCGGCCGGAAGTTCCATCCGGTGGATGGTCTCTTCGCCGAAGGTGCTGACCAGCCACGGGTCGGAAGCCAGCATCTCGCCGGCGACCCAGCCGAGCAGCGCGGCACCGGCCCATACCAGGATCGGCAGCCGGCCGAGCAGCGACATGATGATCGCCGAGCCGGCGACGATGAGCGGCACCGAGATGACGAGACCGAGGATGAGCAGCGCCAGCGAGTCCTTCGCCACCGCGGCGATGGCCAGGACATTGTCGAGGCTCATCACCGCATCGGCGATCGCGACGGTGCGGATCGCATGCCAGAGCTGCTCCGTCTGCTGCACCACGCCGCCGCCGTCCTCCTCCTCGCCGAGGACGAGCTTGACGGAGATCCACAGGAGCAGGCAGCCGCCGACGATCTTCAGGAAGGGCGTCGACAGCAGCGTGGCGACGACGACGGTGAAGACGATGCGCAGCACGACCGCGACGAGAGCGCCGAGCACCATGCCGGGGCGCTGCTTGTCGGGCGGCAGGCCGCGGCAGGCCATGGCGATGACGACGGCATTGTCGCCGGAAAGGATGATGTTGATCCAGATGATTTGCACGAGCTTGAGAAGCTCGGGGCCGAGACTTTCCATTTGAGACTTACTCCGAAGGCGTACCGCATGAGCGGCATGCGCGACGCTCCGGCCGTCAGGCGGCCTCGATGGCCGCAGCGGCATCGGCATCGCGGGCGAGGCGGAAATCGGGCGCGCCTTCAAGGTGCGCCCGGCCGCCATCGTTCAGAGGATCGGAGGGCCTGTGCAGGAATGCGCCGCGGGGCGCGGGACAGCGGGAATCCATGCGTCGATCACCCGGTATCCGGCATCCGCGGCGCAATGGAGCGCCGCAAGGGCGAAGATGACGGCTTCGTCCTGATCGTTCTCTTCATCGAGATCTTCGGCCAGGCTGAGCGTCGCGGTGAGGAGAGGTGCCGCGTCGCCCTGCGGGTCGGCCGGCGCCGAGACATATTCCCGGAACTGGCTGCCGGCGAGCGGCGCGTCGAAGGCCGGCGCAAGGATCGCCAGCAGCGCCGCCAGCACCAGAAAGGCCCGCGCAACAAGACCGCTATGGAGACGGGACTGACGCAGAACGAGTCTCCCAACACGTCAGTTTCAATGTTTCACATTTGAGGAGGGTCCCGGCCATGTCAAGCGTTCAGGCCCGTCCGCAATCTCCAGCGAAGCCATTGCCTCCGGATGATTTATTTCGTGACTCGAAATAATGGCTGAAGGGAGCGCCGATCTCTGTTATGGAATGCAAGGCTCACGCGCGAGAACGACGGCCGGGAGGACATTCATGTATCTGGGGCTCGATCTCGGCACATCGGGCGTCAAGGCGCTTCTGATCGACGGCGACCAGCGTGTCGTCGCCTCGGCGACCGCGCCGCTGACCGTCGAGCGGCCGCATCCGGGCTGGTCGGAGCAGGATCCGGAAAGCTGGCTCGCCGCCACGGATTCGGCCATGGAGCGGCTCCGGCGCGACCACGCCGCCGCGGTCGCAGCGATCCGGGGCATCGGCCTTTCGGGCCAGATGCACGGCGCGACGCTGCTCGATGCCGCCGGCAAGGCGCTGCGCCCCTGCATGTTGTGGAACGACACGCGCAGCGCGACGGAAGCGGCCGCTCTCGATGCCGATCCGCGCTTTCGCGCCATCACCGGCAACATCGTCTTTCCCGGCTTCACCGCGCCGAAGCTGGCGTGGGTGCGCGACAACGAGCCGGACATCTTCCGCCGCGTCGCCAAGGTGCTCCTGCCGAAGGACTATCTGCGCTACCGGCTGACCGGCACCTTCTTCTCCGACATGTCGGATGCGTCCGGTACGAGCTGGCTCGACACCGCAAACCGCCGCTGGTCGCCAGACCTGCTCGCGGCGACCGGCCTTGGCGAGGAGCACATGCCCGCGCTGGTCGAGGGCACGGCGCCCACCGCTCCCCTCCGCAGCGAGGTGGCAGACAGATGGGGCATCGACGGCACACCGGTCTTGGCCGGCGGCGCGGGCGACAATGCCGCCTCCGCCTGCGGGGTGGGCGCGGTGCGGGCCGGCAGCGCCTTCGTGTCGCTCGGCACCTCCGGCGTGCTCTTCGCGGCTAACGACAGCTACCGCCCGAACGCGGCAAGCGCGGTCCACACCTTCTGCCATGCCCTGCCCGCCACATGGCACCAGATGGGCGTGATCCTGTCTGCGACGGGTTCGCTCAACTGGCTGGCCGGCATCACCGGGCAGGATGCCGGCGCGCTCGCCGCCGCGCTGGGCGAGACGCCCGCCGGACCCGGCAAGGTCGCCTTCCTGCCCTATCTTTCCGGCGAGCGCACGCCGCACAACGATGCCGCGATCCGCGGCGCCTTTGCGGGGCTCGACCATGCAAGCGGCCGCGAGGCGCTCACCCAGGCGGTCCTCGAAGGCGTCGCCTTCGCGCTGCGCGACAATCTTGAGGCGCTGCGGGCGGCCGGCACGACGCCGTCGCGCGTCACGGCGGTCGGCGGCGGGGCGCGCTCGCGCTATTGGCTCGCCACCATCGCCAACGTGCTCGGCATCGCGGTGGATGTTCCCGCAGACGGCGACTTCGGCGCCGCCTTCGGCGCCGCGCGGCTGGGCCTCATCGCCGCCGAGGGCGCCGACCCACGCACCGTCTGCACGCCGCCGGCAACGGCCGAGACGATCGAACCCGATGCAGCGCTCGTTCCCACCTATCGCGGTGCGTGGGAAAGCTGGCGGGCGCTTTATCCGGCAGTTCGAAATGCGACCGTCTGAGCGATTCACCCCCACCCCTTACCCCTCCCCACAAGGGGGAGGGGGACGTCCGGCGCTCGGCGTTTCCTTCAGGGCACGTCCGACGCGAGGCCGAAACCATGCAGAATCCCCCTCCCCCTTGTGGGGAGGGGTAAGGGGTGGGGGTAACTCGGGCACCACTGACAAGGAGCATCCCGCATGACCACCGGCTATTTCGGCAACATCGAACCGATCCGCTATAAAGGCCCGGAGAGCACCAATCCGCTCGCCTACCGGCACTACGACCCCGACGAGGTGGTGCTGGGCAAGCGGATGGAGGACCATCTGCGCTTCGCCGTCGCCTACTGGCACTCCTTCGCATGGCCGGGCGGCGACCCGTTCGGCGGCCAGACTTTTGAACGCCCATGGTTCGGCGACACGATGGAGGCGGCGCGGCTGAAGGCGGACGTGGCCTTCGAGATGTTCACCCTGCTCGGCACGCCCTTCTACTGCTTCCACGACGCCGACGTGCGCCCCGAGGGCGCGACGCTGTCCGAAAGCCTCGGCCGGCTGGACGAGATCGTCGACATCTTCGCGCGAAAGCAGGAGGAGAGCGGCGTAAAACTTCTCTGGGGCACGGCCAACCTGTTCTCGCACCGCCGCTACATGGCGGGTGCCGCGACCAATCCCGACCCGGATGTCTTCGCCTATGCGGCGGCGACCGTGAAGGCTTGCATCGACGCCACGAAACGTCTCGGCGGCCAGAACTATGTGCTGTGGGGCGGGCGCGAGGGCTACGAGACACTGCTCAACACCGACATGGAGCGCGAGCGCCGGCAGGCCGGCCGCTTCCTCTCCATGGTGGTCGACTATGCGAGGAAGATCGGCTTCGACGGCACGATCCTGATCGAGCCCAAGCCGCAGGAGCCGACCAAGCACCAGTACGACTACGACGTCGCCACGGTCTACGGCTTCCTCAAGGATTTCGGGCTGGAGAAGGAGGTCAAGGTCAATATCGAGCAGGGCCACGCCATCCTTGCCGGCCACTCCTTCGAGCACGAGATCGCCACCGCCAACGCGCTCGGCATCTTCGGCTCCATCGACATGAACCGCAACGACTACCAGTCGGGCTGGGACACCGACCAGTTCCCCAACAACGTGCCGGAAATGGCGCTGGCCTATTACTACATCCTGCAGGGCGGCGGCTTCACCACCGGCGGCACCAATTTCGACGCCAAGCTCAGGCGCCAGTCGCTCGACCCGCAGGACCTGCTGCTCGCCCATATCGGCGGCATGGACTGCTGCGCCCGCGGCCTCAAGGCCGCCGCCCGCATGATCGCGGACAAGGCGCTGTCGGGGCCGCTGGAAGAGCGCTATGCCGGCTGGAATGGTGCCGAGGCGCAGGCCATGCTGAAGGGCGAGCGCACGCTGGACGAGATCGCCGCGCGCGTGCTGAAGGACGGGCTCGACCCGCAGCCCCGCTCGGGCCGGCAGGAATGGCTGGAGAATGTGGTCAACCGCTACGTGTAGAGCATTTCAGCTTCTGCCGGAAGCTGCCCGTCGCAGACCCCCACCCTCACCCCTCCCCACAAGGGGGAGGGGGTCGTCAGCGTCTCAGAATCCCCCTCCCCCTTGTGGGGAGGGGTGAGGGGTGGGGGTGCTTCGTGCGTGACGGGGGATGATTGGCGATGACAGAACCCCAGGCGGTCGTGATCATGGGCGTGTCGGGCTGCGGCAAGTCCACCGTCAGCGCGGCGGTGGCGGATGCGCTCGGTACGGTACTGATCGAGGGCGATGCGTTCCATCCGCCGGCGAACATCGCGAAGATGGCCGCAGGCACACCGCTCACAGATGCCGACCGCGCGCCATGGCTCGATGCCGTGGCGGATGCGATGAAGCGCAGCGCGGAAGACAACGCGATCCCCGTCGCCACCTGCTCGGCGCTCAGGCGCGCCTATCGCGACCGGCTGCGCACGCGCTCCGGGCTCGACATCCTCTTCGTGCATCTCGCCGGTTCACGTGACGCCCTCGTCGCCCGCATGAAGCGGCGCACCGGCCATTTCATGCCCGTCGCCCTGCTTGACGATCAACTCGCCACGCTGGAGCCGCCGCAGCCTGACGAGTGGTCGCTGACGGTCGATATGGATATGGCACCAGAGCGGATCGCCGCGACGGTGATTTCACATCTTTCCTGAACGCGGGTTGTCCCTCAGATCAGCCTGAGCATCGGCAGCACGGCGCGGCGGTGGCCCGCCCGCGCCAGCGCCTCGGCAACCTCGTCCATGCGCTCGGTCATGAGCACGGGATCGACAACCAGCCGGAAGCTGACCGTTACCTGCCTTCCGTCGTCCTCCACCGTGTCGATCATCGCCTCGTCGGGCGAGAGCGCGCGCAGCACCACCTGCCGCACGCTTTCAGCCTCGGCAGGTGTCTCGCCGACCAGCCTGAGCGCCATCTTCCTACTCCGCCGCCACGGTGGCGGCCGGCGCGGGCGCCTCCGCCTTCATCAGCCGCCCCATCAGCCAGCGGAAGCGCGACAGGGCGGCATCCGCCGAGACCGGCATCATCTTCACCTGCGGGTTGATCGCCAGCGTGCGCTGCTGCGCCTCGATCATCGCCTTGTCCTCGCCGAAGGCGGCCTTGGCGGTCTCGAACATGCGCTCGAGCAGCGCCTCGCTGCCGGTGGCGCGGGTCGGGCCGTAGGAGAAGAGATAGCGCGACGTGCCATCGGTCAGCGGCGTCACTGCCTGGCAGGTGCGGTTGGCCTGGAGCGGCGCGATGTCTGCACGGGGCGGACCGTCATTCGACGCATCGGCCGTTCCGGGCGGATAGATGCCGGAATCCATCAGGAGGATGCCGGGAATGAGGAAATCGTAGCTGCTCCAGCGGTCGACCCGCTCATATTGCAACGCGCCGGTCGCGCGTGGCGGCAGCTCGTCCTTCAGCCAGCGCTGCACGCGCACGCCGCGGTCGAGATTGATGATCGTGGGGCGCTTCAGCGCCCACTGCGCCGAATTGCCGAAGGTGTTTTCATGCACATAGGTCAGGTGCGAAAAGTCGAGCAGGTTGTCGTTGATGAGCAGGTAGTTGGCGTCATAGTCGATCTGGCCGCTCTTCAACATGACCGAAGGATCGTCGAGCGAGGTCGCGGGCGGGATCAGCGCCTCGTCGGCGGAAGCCGGGTCCCCCAGCCACACCCAGATCCAGCTATGCTTCGCCACCGCCGCATAGCTCTTCACGCAGGCGTGGACGGGGATGCGGTCCTGTCCGGGTATCTCGATGCATTTCCCATCGGGCGCGAATTTGAGGCCGTGATACATGCAGCGCAGGTCGTCGCCCTCGCGCCGGCCGAGCGACAGCGGCGCCGCACGGTGGCAGCACCGGTCCTCCAGCGCGATCAGCCTGCCGCTCTCGCCCCGATAGATGACGATCGGCTCATTGGCGATCGTGGTGGCGAACATGCCCGTCTCCGCGAGCGTGTAGTCCCAGCATGCGACATACCAGGCATTGCGCACCAACAATTCCATGATGTTCCTCCCGAGCTTGCTGACGGCTGGCTGAAGCCACACTATCGCAAGCCGGCGGGAAACGGATTGATAGCCAGTATCAATTCTCTTTATATTGCACGGCATGGCCGATCCGGTTTCGCGCGTCGATCTCAACCTGCTCGTGGTGCTGGAAGCCCTGCTCGAACTGGGCAGCACGCGGGCGGCCGCGCGGCGCCTCGGCGTGACCCAGCCGGCGATCAGCTATTCGCTGCGCAAGCTGCGGGCGCATTTCGGCGACGAGCTCTTCCGCCGCACGCAGACCGGCCTTGCGCCCACCGCCTTCGCGCAGACGCTGGCCGAGCCGGTGCAGCGCGCCCTTGCCACCGTGCGGCATGAAATCCTGTCCGCCAGCCCGTTCGATTCGACATCGACCGAGCGGCGGTTCAACATTGCGAGCTCCGAGATCGGCGAGCTCCTGCTCCTGCCGCCGCTGCTCAACGCCATGCGCCAGGAGGCGCCGAACGCGGCCCTCAACTGGCTGCCGATCCCGGCCCGGTCGGTGGAAGCCACGATGGCCGAAGGCGCCATCGACATCCTGATCTCCGGCACGATCGAGGCGGCGGACGAACGGCAGTTCTACCAGCAGCGGCTCTACACGCATGAATATGTGGGGCTTATCGCCAGCGAGCATCCGCTGGCCGGGGAAATGCCGCGGAACATGCACCGGCTGCCCGCCTATCTGATGTCGTCCAGCCCCGCGACGCGCGGCCGGATCGGGCCCTTGCTGGAGCAGGCCGGCATCCGGCTCAGCAGCGACCTCGCCACGACGCGGCTGCTGTCATTCCCCTTCGTGCTCCAGCGGGCCGACGCCTTCGCCGTCGCGCCGAAGGCGGTGGCGACCATGGCCGCCCGCTTCGCGCCGCTGACCATGTTCCCGCTCGATCTCGACCTGCCGCGCATCGAGGTGAAGCAGTTCTGGCACCGGCGCTTCCATGCCGATCCCGCCGGCGTCTGGCTGCGCCAGATGGTCGCCCGCATCTTCATGAACAACGACCCGACGCCGGAGGCGTGAGGGGCGGTCTGGCCCGCCCCCTGCGGTGGCGCCTACTCCGCCGCGATCTGCGGCCGCGCGGTCTCGCGCATGGCCTTCGGCCAGATGCCCTGCTTGCCGGGGTTGAGGATGCCGTTCGGGTCGAGCGTGTCCTTGAGCCTTGCCGTCACCTTGCCGAGCGCATTGTCGTTGAAGGAGAACACATCGGCCACGGTGTCCATGAAGCCGACATGCGCGCGGTACTCGGAATAGCCCAGCGCCTCGCATTCCGCGATCATCTTCGGGAACATCTCGCGCAGATTGGCCATGTCTTCTTCCGAATCCCGGTCGAAGAAGATCTGATAGACATGGTTCATGCTGCGCGAGCCCATGTTGAACGAGCCGTAATAGTCGAAGCCGTATTGCCGCCCGTAGCGGCGCACGATCTCCACCTGCTTCATCGCATCCTTGCCGGTGATCGGCGAGACCGGCGCAAAGGCGATCGTGCCGCCGTTCTCGCCGCGCCATTTCACCGCCGAGAAGGGCGTCAGGTTGGGGATGCCGCCGCGATGGAGGTCGGTGACGTGGATCGTGTCCTCGGCCACATCCGCCCCCTCATATTTGCGCACGATGACCTCGGTGCCGGGCAGCGCCTCGAGCGCGCGGCGCGCCACGGCCAGCCGCGCCTCCACCACCTCGCGCGCGCCATAAAGGCCGAAGTTCACGTTCCACCAGGCGACGTTGAAGCGCGGGATGATCTCCTTGTCGATCACCTCGTCGGGCACCGCGCCGGCGCCCTTCCAGAGGTCCTTGCGCTGCGCGAGCTTGGAGACGATGTGCAGCGGGCTGCGGATCGTCAGCGTGCCCTCGATCGTGCCGTTGAGCTTGAGCGGGCGGATCGCGTCCACCAGCGCGCCAAGCGTCTTCTCTTCCTTCACATGCGCCTCGACGGAGTAGAACACCTCCGGCCGCGGCATCATCCACAGGCCCATCTTGGTGACGATGCCGAGATTGGACTGCTGGAACAGGCCTTCGAGGTTCGGCCCGAAGCCGCCCTTGTAGAGGTTCCACGTATTGGCATTGGTGATCGCGCCCATGCCGGTGCGGAACAGCTCGCCTGTCGGCAGCACCACCTCCATGCCGCATTGCTGCGCCACGTGGTCGCCATAGGCGGTGTAGCCGAAGCCGCGCTCCAGGCTGTTGCCGATCACCGAGCCCCAGCCGAGGCCGGGCACCGAGCACCAGACCTTCTTGTCGTGCTCGCGGACATATTGATAGAGGTCGAAGAAGCGCACGCCCGGCTCGACCAGCGCGTAGCACTGCTCGTCATTCACCTCCAGCACGCGGTTGAGCCGCGCCAGTTCCACGGTGACCGAGCCGGAGACGCGTGGCGCCGCACCGCCATAGCCGAGATTGCGGCCGGTCGAGATGACCCAGAGCGGAATCTTCTGCTCGTTGGCGATGCGCACCACCGCCTGCACCTCCTCCACGCTGCCCGGCTGCACCACCGCGCCCGGCCGATGCGCCTTGCCGCCGTCGAAGGAGAACGGGTCCTGATATTCGGCAAGCTTGTTGTCCGACGTGATGACGTGCTCGCTGCCCACTGCATCGGCAAAGGCGGAGACCGCGCGCGCGAGAGCCCGCTGATCGGGCGACGGTATGTCGAGATAGTTCATGACTTCCTCCCAGAGAACTGGCCAGAGAACTGCACGCCCGCCTCAGCGTCCGCGAAAGGCCGGCCGGCGTTTTTCCACGAAGGCGCGTCGGCCTTCGGCATAATCCTGTGACGTGAAACAGGCATTCACCGCCTGCTCGACGGCGGCGAGGTCGCGCTCGCTTTCGTCCCTGATCGCCGCGTCGATCGCCAGCTTGGCAGCGCGGATCGTCAGCGGCGCGTTCTGCGCGATGCTCGCGGCGGTCTTGGCGACGAAGGCCTCCAGTTCGTCGCCGGCCACCACCCTGTTGACCAGCCCCATGGCGGCCGCCTCCGCCGCGTCGAACTGCCGGGCCGTGAACAATATTTCGCGCGCGAAAGCCTGGCCGACGGTGGCGACGAGCTTGCGCAAGCCCGGATATTGATAGCCGAGTCCGAGCTTGGCCGCAGGGATGCCGAAGCGGGAGTCGGCCGAGGCAAAGCGCAGGTCGCAGCCGAGCGCCACGGCCAGCCCGCCGCCGATGCAGTAGCCGCGGATCATCGCGATGGTCGGCTTGCGCGCCCCGTGCAGCGCGGCGAAGGCGCGGTCGGCGGCCGCATCGTAGCGGGCGATCGCCTCGGCCGCGGCGCGCTTATCCTCGAACTCCGAAATATCGGCGCCGGAGACGAACGCCTTTCCGCCCGCGCCTGTCAGGATGATGAGGCGCACATCGTCATCACGGTCGAAATCGGCAAAGGCGTCCGGCATTGCCGACCACATGTCGAAGGAAAGCGCATTGTGGCGCGCCGGATTGTTGAAGGTCAGCCAGCCGACGCCGTCGCGCTTCTCGGTGATGATACGGTCCGTCATGTCTTCTCCTAGATGGCACCGGCTGCGCGCAGCGCGGCGATCTCGTCGCCGCTGAAGCCGTAATCCGCGAGCACCTCGTCGGTATTGCGACCGCGATCCGGCGCGCCGGTCGATTTGCGCGGCGGGGTCCGGCTGAAATCGAGCGGCTGGCGCACATGGCGTTGCGTGCCGAGCGTTTCCGACTCCACCTCCTGCACCAGTTGGAGATGCCGGGCCTGCGGGTCCTCGAACACCCTGTCGATCGTGTTGACCGGCCCGCAGGGTACGCCTTCGGCATTGAGCTTCGCCACCCAATGCGCGGCCTCGCGGGTGCGCGTCACCGCCTCGATCTCGTCCGTCAGCCTGTCATTATTGGTCATCCGCGCCTCGATCGTGGCGAAGTCGGGATGATCGACCAGCCGGTCGAGACCGAGCGCGGAACAGACGCGCGGCCACATGTTCGGCCCCGCCATGGCGATGTTGATCGGCGCGTCCTCAGCCGCATAGAGGCCGGACGGACGCAGCAGCGGATGGTTGTTGCCGGCGCGCAAGGCGACCTCGCCGTCCTGCAGCCAGCGCGCCGCCTGGAAATCGAGCAGGAAGGCCTGCGTCTGGAAGAGCGAGCCGCCGATCCACTGCCCCTTGCCCGAACGCTGCCGCTCGTAAAGCGCCGTCATCACGCCAAAGGCGATCAGCAGGCCGGAGACGAAGTCGTTGATGGCGACGCCCAGCCGCGTCGGCGGCCCGTCGGGATGGCCGTTGATGGACATCAGCCCGCCCATCCCCTGAAGGATCTGGTCGACGCCCGGCCGCCCGGCATAAGGCCCGTCCTGCCCGAAGCCGGAAATGCTCGCATAGATGAGCCGCGGATTGGCCGCCGTCAGGGTGTCATAGTCGAAGCCCAGCCGCTTCTTCACGTCGGGCCTGTAGTTCTCGATTAGCACGTCCGCCTGCGCGGCAAGGCGCTGGAGCGCCGCCCGCCCGTCCGGATGCTTGAGATTGAGCGTGATGCAGCGCCGGTTGCGCGTGAGGTTCTGGATGTCGCTGGTCTCGCGCCAGCTCTGCGAGGCAAGGGCGGGGTCTTCCACCGCCGCCGGAGGCTCGACCTTGACCACGTCGGCGCCCCAGTCGGCAAGCTGACGGGCGGCAACAGGCCCCGCGCGCGCCATGGACAATTCCAGCACGCGCAAGCCGCGCAATGGAGGTGCGCCGTCATCCGCCATTCGTCTCTCCTCCCGGACTGCCTCACGCCCTATGTGGACCGGCCGATCCTGCTAGATGCGCCCACTCTTCCCGGCTTTCCCGCATCACCAAGCTTGCTCGCGACCGCGCGCGATCCGGAAGAAACATACCCACAGATCGCGTCTGTCTTGAATAGGAAAGTACGGACCAATCCGCCTTGAAAAACGCTCAGACAATCCAGGGCGCTTGTTAACATGTTAAACTGAACACAATCAACGGCGAATGTACGGACATTTGAGACCGCAAGCGGGATCAGCGCGCCCGCTTGCCGCCGGCGCCGGAACGTCCGTGCAGCCAGGACTCGTTGCGGAACCCTTCCGCCGGATAGAGGCTCAGCGCGATCTCGTAGGGCTCGCCGGCATCGTCGACATAGGTCCGCCGCACCAATATGCCGGCCGCGCCGCCGGACACGCCGAGCGCCTGGCTGACGGATGGCGGCATCCGGTAGCCGGTGATCACCTGATGAATGGTTTTGGGGTCGACGCCGAAGCGGTCGCCGATGAGCAGGTAGATCGGCCGGGAGCCGTCGAGCTCGTTGCGGATGGAAGCATAGCGCGGCGATATGAGAACCTCGGCCCAGCAATGGGGTCCGCTCTCGCCCGCACGCTGGCGCAGGCCGGCGACACGCAGCCACCGCTCGCCCTCCTCGCGCCCGGCGGGGATCGCCAGTTCCGGCCCCAGCTTCACGATGCCCTTGAAATCGACGGCGAAACGCATCTCGTTGGCGTCGATGCGGATGTCGTCGATCGTCGTCAGCGACAGGACATAGGGCTTGCGCCGCAGCGCGGTGGCCACCACCGTCGTGCCGAAGCCCTGCTGGCGCGTGATCAGCCCTTCGCGCTGCAGTTCCCGCAGCGCCTCGCGGACCGTGTGGCGGCTGACGTCGAAACGCGCGCAAAGCTCATGGTCCGTCGGGAAGGCAGCCCCGACCTCGTAGCGCCCGCCCAGGATCTCGTCCATCAACTCGCGCCGCACCTCCTGATAGCGCGGCAAGTTCGGCTTTGCATCAGCATCCATGACCTCCCGATAGCGCGTTTTGCGCCAGGCCGGAAGCACGTGGTCTGCCCCCTGAAAAGTGGTCCTCCCTGAAGTAGGCTATTGAGCCGTTGGAGAGGACGTTTGAATGCCCCAGAAGAAGCATAAGCCCGAAGAGATCGTCGCGAAGCTGCGCCAGGTCG
>Ga0180217_1000401_pt1 | contig 73194 bp, 73 predicted proteins | sample eDN3rd37CBELigOP_FD_128521 | JGI IMG/M metagenome (GOLD analysis project Ga0180217, IMG submission 128521) | Enriched Organic Plus compost microbial communities from Emeryville, California, USA - eDNA 3rd pass 37_C BE-Lig OP (version 2) (version 2) ...
ACGGTTTGATTTCTGCATCAGTTCCTGGTCCCGAATAAACGCCTCAAAAGCGCGCGCGCCTGCGACGTTCATCGCAAACGAAATCTCATCGTCCAAAATTGCCGGCCTGTCTGGAGAATCATGTCCCATTTTCATCTCGGTACGTCAAGTATATAATTAGGAAAATAGTCCTTGACACCGTGACGGTGCTTCGGTAGGGTTATGTCATCGTCCCACAGTTGCGGGCGGCGGGGAGAATTTCCGCTGCCGGATGTGGGTTCCCGGCGCCGGGGGGCGCATTTCATTTCCATCATCGAAGAGGTTTCCATGGCTCGCATGACGCAGGCGCGCTGGGCGGCGGCGCGCGCGCTCGCAGAGGGTATGCCCGTCAGCCTGCCGGCGCTGGCGAGCGTCGCGGGAGGGCACCGCCTTCGTGAGCGGCGACGGCACCAACAAGCCAAAGGGATTTCTCAGCTACACCAAGGCGGCGGAAGGCGACTGGGAGTGGGGCGAGATCGGCTATGTGGCGACGGGCGCTGCAGGCGACTTCGCCGCGGACGATCCGGCCGACGTGCTGATCGACACGATCTATGCGCTGAAGGCCGGCTACCGGCAGAATGCGAGCTGGGTGATGAACCGGCGCACGCAGGCCGCCCTGCGCAAGCTCAAGGACGGCGAAGGAAATTATCTCTGGCAGCCGCCGGCGGCTCCGGGCGGCCGCGCCATGCTGATGGGCTTCCAGGTGGTGGAATCCGAGGACATGCCGGACATCGCCACCGATGCCACGCCGATCGCCTTCGGCGACTTCGCGCGGGGCTATCTGGTGGTGGACCGCACCGGCGTGCGCGTGCTGCGCGATCCCTATTCCGCCAAGCCCTACGTGCTCTTCTACACCACCAAGCGCGTGGGCGGCGGCGTGCAGGACTTCGACGCCATCAAGCTGGTCAAGTTCGGCACGGCCTGACCTTGTTCCCGCGCATGTCCTTGTCCCGAAGCCGGGGCCAGTTTCGGGAAAGACATGCGCGTGGCCGTGCCAAGGGCGGTCTCGGTCCATCTCCTGCCGGGACCGTCCGGACCTCATGACGAGCGACGGAGCAGCAAATGACATTATTCAGAACGGTCGCGCCGGGCGCGACGCCGGTCTCGGTCGCGGAGGCGAAGGCGGTGTTGCGCATCGCCCACGGCTCGGAGGACGAACTGATCGGCAGCCTCATCGGAGCCGCGACGGAAGAGGTCGAGCGCACGACATCGCTGGCGCTGATCGACCAGGACTGGCGGCTGGCGCTCGACGATGTGCCGCGCTCGTCCATGGTGCGCTTGCGGCGGGGCCGGTGAAGGAAATCCTCTCCGTGACCGCCTATGGCGCCGACGGTGAGGCGCGGGTGCTGGACCCGGAGACCTATCTGTTCGATTCCGTTTCGACGCCGGCGCGGCTGCATTTCCGCCAGCCGCCGGGGCGGCTGCGGACGATGAACGGTATCGAGGTCGATTTCCGTGCTGGCTTCGGCGAGGCGGGGTCGGACGTGCCGGACCTGCTCAGGCGCGCCATCATGATGCTGGTGGCGCATTGGTACGAGTTCCGCGCGACTTTCGGGGCAGCGAGCCAGCCGGTCTCCATTCCGGACGGCTATATGCGGCTTCTCGCGACCTACATTCCGCGGAGGCTGGCATGAAGGTGTCCTTTATCGATCCGGGCCGGCTGCGGACCGAACTGCGGCTGATGGCATCCGTGGGGGCCGCGGACGGCATGGGCGGACGGACGGAAGACTGGACCGAAACGGGCAGCCTGTTCGCCCACGTCGAGCCGCTGCGGGCCGACAGCCGCTTCGGCGCGGGGCAGACGCTGGAGAGCGTGAGCCACCGCATCACGCTGCGCCATCGCGACGACGTGGCGAGCGGCATGCGCTTCGCGCGCGCCGGGCGGTTCTTCGATATCCGCACGGTTCACGATCCGGACGAGACGGGCCGCTATCTGGTCTGCCTGGCGCAGGAGGCTCTGCCATGAAGGTGACGATGCAGATCACGCTCGACGGCATGTTGCGCACGCTGCGCTGGCATGCGCACAATGCTGCCGAGACTGTGACCTCCTTGCGGGCTGACGGGATGGCGGCGACGGGCGATCCGGAAAGACAGGCGCGTGACATCGCACGGCGGGAGCCGGGGAGGGACCATGTCCGCGCCGGCCGCTGAGCTCCAGAAGGCGATCTTCTCGGCGCTGGCCGCCGATGCCGGTCTCCAGGACATTCTGGGGCCGGAGCGCATCCACGATCTGGCGCCCGCCAGCGTGCAGTTTCCCTACATCACCTTCGGAAGGACCAGCATCTACGACTGGAGCACGGGCACCGCGAGCGGCACCGAACAGCTCCTGACGATCCATGTCTGGTCGAAGGCGCAGGGGAAGAAGGAGGTGCACGCGATCATCGACCGCGTGGGCGCCTGTCTCAACGATGCCTCCCTGGCGATGGACGGCCACCATCTGGTGAGCCTGCGCATGGAGTTCTCCGAGATCGTCTATGACGAGGACCTCTCGGTGCATCACGGCCTGCTGCGCTTCCGCGCGGTAACCGAACCGGCGGCCTGAACGCCGCTTCAATCCGTTCAAGACATTTTCTGAAAGGAGGGACCGCATGGTCGCTCAACGGGGCAAGGACATTCTCCTGAAGCTCAGGGACGAGGACGCTGGCAGCTTCGTGACCGTGGCGGGGCTGCGCACCAAGCGGCTCGCGTTCAACAGCGAGACGGTGGATGTGACGGATGCCGATTCCGCCGGGCGCTGGCGCGAGCTGCTGGGGGGCAGCGGCGTGCAGCGCGCCTCGGTGAGCGGCGCGGGCATCTTCAAGGATGCGGCATCGGACACGCTGATGCGGCAGGCCTTCTTCGAGGGGCGGATGGGCGTCTGGCAACTCGTCATTCCCGATTTCGGCACGGTCGCGGGGCCGTTCCAGATCACCGCGCTGGAATATGGCGGCAGCCATGACGGCGAGGTGACGTTCGAGGTCGCGCTGGAATCGGCCGGCGCCATCGGCTTCGAGGCGGCCTGATGCATCCCAACAGACGACGCGGCGAGATCGTCGCGACCCTCGACGGCCGGCCGCATCTCCTGTGCCTGACGCTGGGGGCGCTGGCCGAACTGGAAAGCGCCTTCGCCGCCGACGACCTCGGCGCGCTGGTGGCGCGGTTTTCGACCGGGAAGCTTTCGGCATCGGATCTCACCCGCATCATCGGCGCGGGGCTGCGCGGTGCGGGCAACGACATTGCCGACGACGCGGTGATGGGGATGCAGTGCGAGGGCGGTGCCGCGGGCTTCGCGGCGATCGCGTCGGAACTGCTGACGGCTACGTTCGGCGGCGCGGGAGATGCGCCGGCAAACCCCTGACGGCCGCAGACGACCGGGCGCAGCCTTTTCCCTGGGACGAGATGATCGCCTTGGGGCTCGGCCGTCTGCGGCTTCACCCTTCCGCCTTCTGGCAGTGCACGCCGCGCGAGATGGCGGCGCTGCTGCCGCGCGGCGAGCGCGATGCGCCGGCGCGGCCGGCGCTCGACGCGCTGATGCGGCGCTTCCCCGACGCGACCCATGAGAGGACCGGATATGCCCGATGACGTGACAGTGCGCATCAATGCCGACACGACACAGTTCGCGGAGGCGCTGAACGATCTCGGCGACCTCGCCGAACGGTTCGGCGGCCAGTTGACCGGCGCGCTGAAAGGCGCGGTCGTGTCCGGGCGCTCGCTGGAGGACGTGCTGCGCCGGCTGGCGCTGAACCTCGCTTCCATGGCGCTGGAACAGGGCCTGTCGCCGCTTCGCAACCTGTTCGGCGGCCTGCTGCGCAATCTGTTCGGTGGGCTTGGCAGCATCCTGCCCTTCGCGCGCGGCGGCGTGGTGCCGTTCGCCGCAGGCGGGGTCGTCGCCGCGCCGACCTATTTCCCGATGGGCGGCGGCAATGTCGGCCTGATGGGCGAGGCAGGGCCGGAGGCGATCATGCCGCTGCAGCGCGGCGCGGATGGGAGGCTGGGCGTTGCGGCCGGCGGCGGGGCGGCGGGTGTGACGGTGGTGTTCAACGTGTCGACGCCGGATGCGGCGTCGTTCCGCAAGTCCGAGGCGCAGGTGTCGGGCATGCTCGCCCGCGCCGTCTCGCGCGGCACACGCACGCTTTGAGGCGATAATGAGCGACGGATTCCACGAAGTCCTGTTTCCGGTGGCGCTGTCCTTCGGCACGACCGGCGGGCCGGAACGGCGCACCGAGATCGTGACGCTGAGCTCCGGCCGCGAGCATCGGAATGCGCGGACGGCGCGGTCGCGGCGGCGCTACGATGCCGGCACGGGGCTGCGCTCGATCGACGACCTCTACACTGTGATGGCGTTTTTCGAGGCGCGGCGCGGTCCGCTCCATGCGTTCCGCTTTCGCGATCCGTTCGACATGCGTTCGGTGGGGCCGGGCCAGGCGATCACGCCGTTCGACCAGACGCTCGGGCAGGGCGACGGCGCGCGTGCGGCGTTCCAGCTCGTCAAGGCCTATGGCGGCGGGGACGATGCGTATCTGCGCGCCATTGCGAAGCCGCAGGCCGGGACGGTGCGCGTGGCCGTGGATGGGGCGGAGTGCGTGGAGGGGACGGATTTCGCGCTCAATGCCACGACCGGGGAGGTCCTGTTCGCATCGGGCGCGATTCCGGCCGGGGGCAAGGCGGTGACGGCGGGCTTCGCATTCGACGTGCCGGTGCGCTTCGACACGGATCAGTTGTCGGCCAACCTCGCCAGTTTCCGGGCGGGACAGATGCCCAGCATACCGCTGGTGGAGGTGCTGCTGTGACCGACGCGCTTGCTCCCTATCTGGCGGAGCCGATCACGACGCTGTGCAATTGCTGGCGCCTGACCCGCGCCGACGGGATTGTGATGGGCTTCACAGACCATGACATGCCGCTGAGCGTGGACGGGACGCTGTTCGAGCCGCAGACGGGGTTCACCACCTCGGAAGCGCGGCAATCGCTGGGGCTGGCGATCGACAGCGCCGATGTGCAGGGCGTGCTTTCCTCCATCCGCGTGACGGATAGCGACATCATCGACGGGCGCTATGACGCGGCGACGGTCGAGACGCTGGTGGTCAACTGGCGCGACCCGACCGCCTTCAGGGTTGTCGGCAAGGCGACGGTTGCCGGCATCAAGCGCGCCGACAAGGCGTTCGTGGCGACGCTGGAAGGACTGGGGCGGGCGCTCGACGTGGTGCGCGGACGGCTGGTGCGCCGCAACTGCGATGCCGAGCTGGGCGATGCACGCTGCGGCGTGGTGCTGGGCGGCGCGCTGAGCGGGACGGGCACTGTGCTTGAGGCGGAACAGGCGGGCAGCATCCGGGCGAGCGGGCTCGACGGCCTTGCGGAGGGCTGGTTCACGCATGGCGTGCTGAGCTGGACCAGCGGTGCGCGGTCGGGCGAGGCGGAACGCGTGATCGTTCACCGCAAGCAGGATGACGGCGTGACGCTGACCCTGCTGCCGCGCAACGGCCCAGCGATCGCGGAGGGCGACGGGTTCACGATCGTCGCGGGCTGCGACAAGCGCTTTGCGACCTGCAAGGCGAAGTTTTCCAACCAGTTGAATTTTCAGGGTTTCCCGCATCTGCCGGGCAACGACCAGGCCTATGCCTATGTGACGGAAGACGAGACCTTCGACGGCGGGCCGGTGGTGCCATGATGGAGGAGGCCTGTGCGTGGGACGCGCGCATCGTCGCGCTCGCGATGGGCTGGGAAGGCACGCCCTATCGGCATCAGGCGAGCCTCAAGGGTGTCGGCTGCGATTGCCTCGGCCTCGTGCGCGGGGTTTGGCGGGAACTGCATGGGAGGGAGCCGGCGCAGGCCGGCGCCTACTCGCGCGACTGGGCGGAGGCCGGGGGGCGGGACCGGCTGCTCGCGGCGGCGCGGCGTTATTGCGACGCCTGCGCGCAGGTGCCGGCGGCCGGCCGCATCCTTCTGTTTAGGTGGCGGCCGCAACTGCCGGCGAAGCATTGCGCGATCGCGGTGGGCCCGGATGCCTTCATCCATGCCTATGAGGGGCATTCGGTGATGGTCTCGCCGCTCGTGCCGCAATGGCGGCGGCGCATCGCGGGCGTGTTCCGCTTTCCGCAGCCGGACGGCATTTCCAAGATTTCGGAGTTCTAGATGGCGACGATACTTCTCCAGGCCGCCGGGGCGCTTCTCGGTGGGGTGCTGGGGCCGATCGGGTCGGCGCTCGGCTCCGCCGCCGGCGCGATGCTCGGCTATACGCTCGACCGCGCGCTGATCGGCAGCCTCGAGCACCATGAAGGGCCGCGCCTGACTGGGGCGCGGCCGTTCTCGGCGGAGGAGGGGGCGGGACTGCCGCGCGTCTACGGCACGATGCGAGTCGGCGGGACGATGATCTGGGCGACGCGCTTCGAGGAGGACAGCCGTACCGAGCGGCGCGGGGCGAAGGGTGGGCCGCGTGTCACCACCTACAGCTATTTCGCCAATGCGGCCTTTGCGCTGTGCGAGGGCGAGATCGCCGGCGTGCGGCGCATATGGGCGGACGGGCGTGAGCTCGACCTGGACGGGATCGAGTTCCGCGTGCATCGCGGCACGGCCACGCAGGCCGCCGATCCGCTGATCCTCGCCAAGCAGGGCAGCGGCAATGCGCCGGCCTATCGCGGCACGGCCTACATCGTCTTCGAGCGGCTGCCGCTGGAGACTTTCGGCAACCGGGTGCCGCAGTTCCAGTTCGAGGTGATGCGGCCGGTCGGCGGGTTGGGGAGCCGTGTGCGCGCGGTGGCGCTCATTCCGGGCTCGACCGAATACGGTCTGATGCCCGAACCGGTGACGCGCGAGATCTCGGAGGGCGAGCACAAGGCGGAGAACCGCCATGTGCTGCATGCGCGCTCCGACATCGTCGCCTCGCTGGACGAATTGCAGGCGCTCTGCCCCAATGTCGAACATGTCGGGCTTGTCGTGACATGGTTCGGCGACGATCTGCGCGCCGGCCATTGCCGCATTCGACCCAAGGTTGTGGATGCGGAGGTGAAAGGCCATAGCGCGGCGTGGCGGGTGGCCGGACTGTCGCGCGCAGAGGCCGGCGAGGTGAGCGCGGATAGCGGGTCTCCTGCTTATGGCGGGACGCCGTCCGACAACAGCGTTGTCGAGGCGATCGCGGAAATCCGTGCGCGCGGCTTGAAGGTGACGCTCTATCCCTTCGTGATGATGGACATCGCGCCGGGGAACACGCTGCCGAACCCTTATGGCGGCGGGGGTGGCCAGCCGGCCTATCCGTGGCGCGGGCGCATCACCTGCGCGCCGGCGCCGGCGGTGGCGGGAAGCGTGGACAGGACGCCTGCGGTGTCGGCGCAGGTTGCGGCCTTCTGCGGGGCGGTGGGTGCTGACGACTATGCGGTCGAGGAGGGGACGGTCGTCTTCTCCGGCGATGCGGGTGACTGGGGCTATCGCCGCATGATCCTGCATTATGCGGCGATAGCCGAGGCGGCGGGCGGGGTGGACGCCTTCCTGATCGGCTCGGAGCTGCGCGGCCTGACGACGCTGCGCGACGGGCCGTCGTCCTATCCGTTCGTGACGCGGCTTTGCGAACTGGCGGCCGACGTCAGAACGCTGGTGGGGCCGGCGACGAAGATCACCTATGGCGCGGACTGGAGCGAATATTTCGGCCATCAGCCTTCCGACGGCAGCGGCGACGTGCATTTCCACCTCGATCCGCTCTGGGCGCATGACGATATCGATGCGGTAGGCATCGACAATTACATGCCGCTCGCCGACTGGCGCGACGGCGATCTGGATGGCGGAAATCCGGATGGGGCGGAAGGACCGTACGATAGCGCGGCGCTGCGGGCGGCGATCACCAGCGGCGAGGGTTTCGACTGGTATTATGCCTCGCAGGCGGACCGGGCCGCGCGGCGGCGCACGCCGATCAGCGATGGCGCGGCGGGCAAGCCCTGGGTGTTTCGCTACAAGGACCTCGTCAACTGGTGGTCGAAGCCGCATTTCGACCGGCCGGGCGGGACGGAATTGCTGACGCCAACCGCATGGGTGCCGGGTTCGAAGCCGGTATGGTTCACCGAACTCGGCTGTCCGGCGGTGGACAAGGGGCCGAACCAGCCGAACGTGTTTCCCGATCCGAAATCGTCGGAGAACGCGATCCCGCATTTCTCCAATGGCGGGCGCTCCGACACAGGGCAGCACAATTTTCTTGCCGCGCATTTCGACCATTGGGACCCGGAGGCGGCGGCGTTCGATGAGGATGCCAATCCCGTGGCGCCGCTCTATGGCGGCCGCATGGTCGATGCGGAGCGCATCTATTGCTGGGCGTGGGATGCGCGGCCGTTCCCGGCCTTTCCGTTGCAGGGCGACGTGTGGGCCGATGGCGGGAACTGGCTGCGCGGGCACTGGATCTCGGGGCGGATGGCGACGGTGGAACTCGCGGACCTGATCGACGGCATCCTTGCAGATCATGGGCTCCCGCCGGCGGAGCTGCGCGGCATCGACGGCACGCTTGCGGGCTATATGGTCCAGGATCCTGCCACGGCGCGCGGGGCCTTGCAGCCGCTGGCGGACCTGTTCGGGCTTGCCGTTTCGACCACCGGAGAGCGGGTGACGATCGGGACCGAATCCGCAAGCCCGGCGCGAGCGATCGATGCCGGGGAACTGGTTCTGGACGACCGGGGCGCAACGCTCGAACGGGTCCGCGCGGTGGAGGATGATCTTCCCGCCGAGGCGGTGCTTGCTTACTCCGATCCGTTCAAGGCCTATCAGACGGCGACGGCGAGCGGGGTGCGCATCGACAGCGGACATGCCGGGCAGGAACTGATCAGCGTTTCGGCGGCGATCGAGCCGGGACTGGCCGAGGCGCTGCTTGCCGACTGGATGCGGCGGCGCTGGTCCGCGCGTGAGCAGGTGAATCTTGCGCTGGCGTCGACGCGGCTGGATGTCGAGCCGGGAACGCGTATCCGGCTGGAGCGCGACGGGCGCGATCTGGACTATCTCGTCACCACCGTCGAGACGGGCGCTGCGCGTGCGATCTCGGCGCGGCAGGTGTTTTCCATTCCGCCGACGGCATGGGCGGCGACCTTGCCGCCGCCGGCGCCGCTGCCCGGAAATCCCGTTGGCCCGCCTCTGGTGGTCCCGATGGATCTGCCGATGCTGCCGGGCGCAGGCAGCCCGGAAGAGCAGTTCCGGCTGGCGGTGCGGGCAAAGCCATGGCGGAGCCATGCCGTCTACGCGTCCGCCACGAGCGATGGTTTCGAGCGGCGCGGCAGCGTCACGTCGGTCGCGACGGTGGGCAGCCTGAACCTGCCTGTTCCGCCGGGCTTCGAGGGGCGGCGCGACAGGGCCGGCGCGATCGAGGTGGTGCTGCTTTCCGGCGAGCTGGAAAGCGTCAGCGAGGCTCAGTTGCTCGCCGGGGCGAATGTCGCCGCGATCGAGGCGCTGAACGGGGAATGGGAGATATTCCAGTTCCAGCAGGCGCAGGAAATCGCGGCATCATACTGGCGGCTTACCAGCCTACTGCGCGGCGAGGCCGGCACCGAAGCCGCGATGCGTGCCGGGGCATCGGCGGACAGCCGCTTCGTGCTGCTGGATGCCGCTGTGACTTCCGCCGGGCTGCGCAGCGGCGAGGCGGGGCTTGCGATGAACTGGCGGGTAGGGCCGGTGAGCCGGTTCTTCGGCGATGCGACATACAGGTCGTTCAGCGCAGTCGGCGGCTTGCGCGCCCGCAGGCCGCTCGCGCCCGTGCATGTGCGTGTCCGGCGCATGGATGACGGCGGCGTGCGCCTGTCGTGGCAGCGACGCAGCAGCGCCAACGGCGCGCGCGGGATTTCGGGCGTGCTACCGCTCGGCGAAGCCATCGATGCCTTTCGCATCGTCGTCGCCGTGCCGGGAGGGGCCGCGCTCCGTTCCGTCGAGGTTTCGGCCAGCGAGTGGAGCTACGAGGCGGGGGCGATCCTTTCGGACTTCGGAAGCCTTCCCGCGACCGCCGAGTTCCGCGTCGCGCAACTGAGTGCCTCGGACAGTCCCGGCGACGTCGCCGTGGTTCAGCATCAGCTTTTCTAGAGGAAAGGAAAGTCAAATGAACGACCAGAAACCCTGGTATCTCTCGCGCACGATCTGGGCATCGCTGGTGTCGGTCGTCAGTGCTGCCGCTGCCGTCATCGGCCTGCCGGTGAGCGGCCTTGACAACGCGGCGCTGACCGACACGCTGCTGCAGGCGATCACGGCCATATCGGGCCTGCTCGCGATTTTCGGCCGCATGCGCGCCACGACCCGCATAGGCTAAGCAATTCCAGCAAAAGTGCGTAGCGGTTTTGTGTTCGGAATTGCGTAAAAAAACGAAGAACAAGAGCATTCCCGCGATTCCACAAAGTCGTGGGAATGCTCTCGTCGCGAATTGTTCATTCCCCGTTCAGCGGCTTTGCGCTAGGACTGGCGGCATGAACAGGTTCCGCATCCTCATCGCAGCCTTGGCTCTGGGTTTCGCGTCGGCGGCCGACGCCGCGCCTTACCAGCCGAAGCCGCCGGCTGCTCCGCAGGTTCTGGTCAACGTACAGGCGAACTGCAACGCGGTGGGGCAGGACATCGCCCAGCGCAATGGCGGTACGCTGGCCAAGGCCTCGCTGGAGCAGCGCGGCGGACAGGCGGTCTGCGTGATCGTCGTGCTCATTCCCGCAAGGGACGGGCAGCGGCCGCGCCGCGAGGAGTTCGTCGTTCCGCAATAGCGGAGCGCGATGGCGAGAGGAGGGGACATCATGCGCATTCTGGTCGTCGAGGATGACAAGGAGCTCAATCGCCAGATATCGGAATCGCTCACCGATGCCGGCTATGTGGTCGACCGCGCCTATGACGGCGAGGAGGGGCACTATCTGGGCGAGAGCGAGCCATACGACGCGGTGGTGCTCGATATCGGCCTGCCGCAGATGGACGGCATCAGCGTGGTGGAGCGCTGGCGCCGCGCCGACCGCAAGATGCCCGTGCTGATGCTGACGGCGCGCGACCGCTGGAGCGACAAGGTGGCGGGCATCGACGCCGGCGCCGACGACTATGTGACCAAGCCCTTCCATATCGAGGAAGTGCTGGCGCGCGTGCGGGCGCTGATCCGCCGCGCGGCAGGCCACGCATCGTCGGAGCTCACCTGCGGGCCGCTGCGGCTGGACACGAAATCGTCCAAGGCCGACATCAACGGCGTGCCGTTGAAGCTCACCTCGCACGAATTCCGGCTGCTCGCCTATCTGATCCATCACATGGGCGAAGTGGTGTCGCGCACCGAGCTGGTGGAGCACCTGTACGATCAGGATTTCGACCGCGATTCCAATACGATCGAGGTTTTCGTCGGGCGGTTGCGCAAGAAGCTCGGCGTGGACCTGATCGAGACCGTGCGCGGCATGGGCTACAGGATGCGCGAGCCGCAGGGCTGACGGCGGGCCGGAGAGAAGATGCGGCTGGCGTCACTATTTCCGCGTTCGCTGACCTACCGCGTCATCGCATTTTCGACCGTGTGGGCGATTCTGGCGCTGCTGGTGATCGCCACGATCATCTCGACATTGTTCCGGCAGGCCAGCGAGCGGGGCTTCGACAGCCTGCTTTCAGCGCATCTCTTCAACCTGATCAGTTCCGTGTCGCTGACGGAGCAGGGGCTGCTGATCGGCAGTCCCAATCTGGGCGACCTGCGCTTCACCCAGCGCGGATCGGGATGGTACTGGGCGGTCGAGCCGATATCGGAGGGCGTCATCGGGGAGCTGCGCTCGCTGTCGATGTATGGGCCGATACCCAGCGCGCCGGTCGACGAGATACCGTTCAACGCGCAATTCCAGCGCAATTACACGACTGACGGTCTCGATGGTGAACTGCTCGACGTGCTCGAGAGCGAATTCGTCCTGGACTCGCAGGATCGCGTCGCGCGGTTCCGGATGATGGGCAACCGGACCGAGCTGGAAGCCGAAATCGCGGCGTTCGACCGACAGCTCTACACCTATCTCGCTCTGTTCGGCATCGGCATGATCGCCATCAATGCCGGCGCGATCCTCGTCGGGCTGCGGCCGCTGGTGCGGGTCCGGCGTGCGCTGACCGATATCCGGCAGGGCAATGCGCAGCGGCTCGACGGCATTTTTCCGACCGAGGTGGCGCCCCTCGCAGAAGAGACGAACGCGCTCATCGAGAGCAACCGCCGCATCGTCGAACGGGCGCGTACGCAGGTGGGCAATCTGGCCCATTCGCTGAAGACGCCGCTCGCGGTGATGCTCAACGAAGGCCGTGCGATCGGCGGTGAAAAGGGGCGGCTCATCACCGATCAGGCGCATGCGATGCAGCAGCAGGTGGAGCACTATCTCCAGCGCGCGCGGATTGCCGCGCAGCGTGACAGCGTAGTGTTTCGCACACCGGTGGCGCTGGTGCTGGAGCGGCTTGTGCGCGTGACGCGCAAGCTTGCGCCCGAGAAGGATATCGCGCTGGATCTTCCGGGAAGCGAGGTCATATTCGGCGGCGAGCGGGAGGATCTCGAAGAGATCGTCGGCAATCTGCTGGAGAACGCGGTGAAATGGAGCGTCGGCCATGTGCGGGTATCGCTGCGCGAAGTTGCGGGAGATGCGGGGCGTTTCGAGATCCGGGTCGAGGATGACGGACCCGGCATATCGGAGGAGAACAAGCGCGAGGCGCTGAAGCGCGGGCGCCGGCTGGATGAGACCAAGCCGGGAACGGGCCTCGGCCTCGCCATCGTTGCCGATCTCGTCAAGGAATATGGCGGAACGCTCGATCTCGGGCGATCGGAACTCGGCGGATTGCGGGTGTCGGTGCTGCTCGGCCGCGCCGCCGGCTGAGCGACACGCGATTGTGTTGCGGGCACGGCCAAATTTAGGACAAAGATGTTATCTAGCCGAACGGTAGAATTTGCTGGCGGGGACCATTTCATGGCTGCGGTGCGCACTGGCTGGATCATCGCGGCGATGCTGGCGCTGTCTGCCTGCTCGTCGACGGGCACGGGCACCGGCGGCAGCGTGCTCGGCAGCTTTGCCGGCACGTCCTCGCGCCCCACCGCGGCCTCGGCCTCCATAGTGACGGCCATGGGCGGCGGCCTGGTGGGTGTGATCGGGCCGAACCTGAGCGACGGCGAGAAGCGCCGCGCTCTCGAGGCCGAATACCAAGCGCTGGAATATACCCAGGGCGGCGAGACGGTGAGCTGGGAGAGCGGGCGCGTCCGCGGCGCGGTCGTCGCCTATCAGCCCTATCGTGTCGGGTCGCAGGACTGCCGGCAATATATGCATACGCTGAACGAAGCCGGCGCGCCGCGCTCGGCCCGTGGAACCGCCTGCCGCAATCCGGACGGAAGCTGGTCGCCGCTCGTGTGACACCGCCCGCACGGGCAATTGGCCGCATGGCTGTTGCTTGGCACCGCGATGCGGCGGATTTAAGTGAGTTGCATGTTCTTCTGGCTGACTGCGACGCTTCTGACCCTTTGCGCCTGCCTCGCCGTGCTGTGGCCGTTCCTGCGCGGCAGACCGGTCGCCGCCGCGCGCGCCGAGGCCCATGATGTCGAAGTCTACCGCGACCAGCTTCGCGAGCTCGAACGCGATCTGGCGCGCGGAACGATCGCAGCGGACGAGGCCGCGCAGGCGCGCGCCGAGATCGCGCGCCGGCTGCTGGCGAGCGATGGCGCGCTCGCTGATGAGCAGCCGCGCCGTCCGCAGTCGCGCCTGCCTTATGCCGTGGCCAGCGTGGCGATCCTTGCCGTGCCGATCGTGAGCTGGGGCGTCTATGTCGCGATCGGCTCGCCGCGCATGCCGGACCAGCCGCTGGCGGCGCGCCTGAACGCGGACCCTGCGCACAGTTCCTCGGCGGAGCTGGTGGCGCGCGCCGAACGGCACCTCGCCGCAAATCCGGAAGACGGGCGCGGGTGGGATGTGCTGGCGCCGATCTATCTGCGCATGGGTCGCAGCGCCGACGCGGTGACCGCCTATCGAAACGCGATCCGCATCAACGGCGGGAACGCCGCACGGCAGGGCGGTCTGGGCGAGGCGCTCGTCGCAGCCGGCGGGGGTATCGTGACCGCCGAAGCGCATGCCGCCTTCACGGCCGCGCGCGAGCAGGACCCGACGGATGCACGCAGCCGGTTCTTTCTCGCCCTTGCGCGTACGCAGGAAGGCGATGCGGCGGGGAGCCTCGCCGAGTGGCGTTCGCTGGAGGTGGAGCTTCCGCCAGGCAGTCCCTGGAGGGCCGCGGCCGCGCAAGCGCTGTTGCGCGCCGATGGGCTTGCGCGTCGTGCCGGTGGCGAAGGCGATGCCGACGGCGAAGGCGCCGAGCAGGCGCGCATGATCGCCGGCATGGTGGAAGGCCTCGACCAGCGGCTGCGCGAAAGCAAGGGGACGGTCGAGGAATGGGAGCGGCTTATCCGTTCCTATATGGTGCTCGGCCGCGAGGCGGATGCGCGCGATGCGCTGTCGCGCGGGCGCAGCGCCATGGGCGAGCAGAGCGCGGAAGCGCAGCGTCTGGTCGTCTTCGCGCAGGCGCTCGGCCTTGCGGAGGCAGTGCGATGACCCGCAAGCAGAAACGTCTAGCGGTGATCGGCGGCGGCCTCGGCTTCATCGCGCTGGCGGCCGCGCTGACCTTCTACGCGCTCGGCCAGAAGACGTCCTACTTCTACATGCCCGCGGACCTGCCGGCCGCGCATGTGGAGCCCGGCCAGCGCATCCGCCTCGGCGGGCTGGTCGGAAGCGGCTCCATCACACGAGGCGAGGGGCTGACCGTCAGCTTCGTGGTGACGGACGAGGTCGGCTCCGTGCCTGTGCGCTACACCGGCATCCTGCCCGATCTCTTCCGCGAGGGGCAGGGCGTCGTCACCGAGGGCATGCTCGGCAGCGACGGCGTGTTCGTCGCCGACAGCGTGCTGGCCAAGCATGACGAGACCTACATGCCGCGCGAGGTGGCCGATGGCCTGAAGGCCAGGGGCGTGTGGCAGGAGACGCAGTGATGGGGCGCCATGGTCGTTGAGATCGGACATTTTGCGCTGGTGCTCGCCTTCGCGCTGTCGCTCGTGCAGGCGTCGGTGCCGCTGTTCGGCGCGCGCGCGTCCAATGCGCGGCTGATGGAGGTCGGGCAGCCGGCCGCCTTCGCGGTGTTCGGGCTCATCGCGCTGTCCTTCGCGGCGCTGACCTTCGCCTATCTCGTCTCCGATTTCTCCGTGGCGAATGTCTGGGAGAACTCGCACTCGGCCAAGCCGGTGCTCTACAAGCTGACCGGCACATGGGGCAACCATGAGGGCTCCATGCTGCTGTGGGTGCTGATCCTCGCCTTCTTCGGCGCGCTGGTCGCCCTGTTCGGCCGAAACCTGCCCGCCTCGCTGCGCGCGAACGTGCTTTCGGTGCAGGGCATGATCGCCTGCGCCTTCCTGCTCTTCATCCTCGCCACGTCCAACCCGTTCACGCGCATCGTGCCGGCGCCGATCGAGGGGCGCGACCTCAACCCGATCCTTCAGGATGTCGGCCTCGCGATCCACCCGCCCTTGCTCTATCTCGGCTATGTGGGCTTCTCGGTGAGCTTCTCCTTTGCCGTGGCGGCGCTGATCGACGGCCGCATCGATGCTGCGTGGGCGCGCTGGGTGCGCCCATGGACGCTGGCGGCGTGGATATTCCTGACCGGCGGCATCGCCATGGGGTCCTACTGGGCCTATTACGAGCTCGGCTGGGGCGGCTTCTGGTTCTGGGACCCGGTCGAAAACGCCTCCTTCCTGCCGTGGCTGTCGGGTACCGCGCTGCTGCACTCGGCGATCGTCATGGAGAAACGGTCGGCGCTGAAGATCTGGACCGTCCTGCTGGCGATCCTCACCTTCTCGCTGTCCTTGCTCGGCACCTTCCTCGTGCGCTCCGGCGTGCTGACCTCGGTGCACGCCTTCGCCACCGATCCGACGCGCGGCGTCTTCATCCTCGCGATCCTCGTCGCCTTCATCGGCGGCGCGCTGATGCTTTTCGCCCTGCGCGCCAATGCGCTGGCCGCCGGCGGCCTGTTCCAGCCCATTTCGCGCGAGGGCGCGCTGGTGCTGAACAACCTGTTCCTCTCCACGGCGACCGCCACCGTGCTTGTCGGCACGCTCTATCCGCTGGCGATCGAGGCGCTGACCGGTGATCGCATCTCGGTCGGCGAGCCGTTCTTCAATCTCACCTTCGGGCCGCTGATGGTTCCGCTTCTCGTCGCCGTGCCGTTCGGGCCGCTGCTGGCGTGGAAGCGCGGCGACCTGGCCGCCGCGGCGCAGCGGCTGTTCGCGGCGTTCGGCGCCGCGCTGGCGGTGGTTCTGCTGGGCTATCTGTTCATAGACCGTATGTCCGTGCTGGCGGCGCTCGGCATGGGGCTGGCCGCGTGGCTGATCGCCGGGGCGGCGACCGATCTCGCCGTCAAATCGGGCCTGCCGGGCGTGAAGGCGGGCGTGGCCCTGCGGCGTCTCACCGGAATGCCGCGCTCCATATGGGGAACGGCGCTCGCCCATGCCGGCCTCGGCCTGACGGTCCTTGGGATCGTTTCCGTGACCGCGCTTCAGGTCGAGCACTTCACGACGATGAAGCCGGGCGAGAGCACGCAGTTCGCAGGCTATACATTGCGGTTCGAGGGCATCACGCCGATGCAGGGGCCTAATTACACCGAGGATCAGGGGCGCTTCACGCTGCTGTCGGGTGGCCGCGAGATCGGCGAGATCGTTGCCGCCAAGCGCCTTTATCCGGCTCGCCAGATGCCGACGACCGAAGCCGGCATCCTGACGCGGGGATTCAGTCAGGTCTATGTCGCGCTCGGCGACCCGACTTCGGACGGCGGCATTGTCGTGCGCGCCTGGTGGAAGCCGCTGGTGACGCTGATCTGGCTGGGCGCGCTGGTCATGATGGCCGGCGGGACGATGTCGCTGCTGGACCGACGGCTTCGGGTGGGGGCGCCGGCCGCGAGCCGCAAGCGCGTTGTCGCTGCCGCGGGCAGTGCGTGATGCGCAAGATCCTGCACATCCTTCCCCTGCTGCTATGCCTCGCCATGCCGGCCTTTGCCGTGCAGCCGGACGAGATGCTCTCGGACCCGGCGCTGGAGGCGAGGGCCCGGGCGCTTTCGGCGCAGTTGCGCTGCATGGTGTGCCAGAACCAGTCGATCGACGATTCCGACGCCGATCTGGCGCGTGATCTCCGTATATTGGTGCGCGAGCGGCTCACTGCCGGTGACAGCGACCAGCAGGTGATTGACTTCGTGGTGGCGCGCTATGGCGAGTTCGTGCTGCTCAAGCCTGCCTTCAGCGCGCGCAACGCGCTTTTGTGGGCAACCCCGCTGCTTCTACTCCTGGTGGGCGGAGGCTTCATGCTGCTGCGCGTCAGGCAGGGCAGGAAGCCGTCGTCGCCGTCACCCCTGACCGCTGAGGAAGAGGCGCGTCTCGCCGAACTGGACGGCCGGCAGAGCTGAGCGGCCTTTCATTACCAAAGTTTCATACGCCGGAAATGGCAGCGTAATGTGCCGCCACCTATCTCTGGTCACGACAATGCGCGTCTCTCGTGAAAGCACACAGATGCCGCATCGCCGGTTTTTGACCTGAGAAGGACTTGATACCCATGAGCAAGACCATCCTGAGCGGACGCAAGCGCCTTCTGGCTGCCGCGACCTCCCTCGCAATCGCTGGCGCGGTCGGCCTCGGCGCCGTCACCAGCGGCACGGTTCCCGTCTTCGCCGAAGCGGTGCGCATCGACCAGCCGCAGACGCAGGCCCCCGGCTTCGCCGATATCGTCGAGCATGTTACGCCCGCCGTCGTCAGCGTGCGCGTTTCCGCGCGCGTCGCCCCGGTCGATGATCGAGCCGGCCCCGGCTTCCAGTTCGGCATGCCCGGCTTCGACGACCTGCCGCGCGACCACCCCCTGAACCGCTTCTTCCGTGAATTCCGCGGCGAGCGCGGCGACCGTGCCGAGCGCAACCGGCCCGAGCGCAACCGTCCGGAGCGTGCGCGCCCCGTATCCCAAGGCTCCGGCTTCTTCATCTCCGAGGACGGCTATCTGGTGACCAACAACCACGTCGTGGCCGGCGGTGCCGAGTTCACAGTGGTGATGGACGACGGAACCGAACTGAGCGCCAACCTCGTCGGCACCGACGAGCGGACCGACCTCGCCGTGCTCAAGGTCGATGCCGACAGGAAGTTCACCTATGTCGCCTTCGCCGACGACAACAGCGTGCGTGTCGGTGACTGGGTGGTGGCCGTCGGCAACCCCTTCGGCCTTGGCGGCACCGTGACGGCCGGCATCGTCTCGGCGCGCGGCCGCGATATCGGCGCCGGCCCCTATGACGACTTCCTGCAGATCGACGCGGCGGTCAATCGCGGCAATTCCGGCGGTCCTGCCTTCAATCTGAACGGCCAGGTCGTCGGCGTGAACACCGCGATCTTCTCGCCCTCGGGCGGCAATGTCGGCATCGCCTTCGCCATTCCGGCCTCGACGGCCAAGGATGTCGTCGCGAGCCTGATCGAGGACGGCTCGGTGCAGCGCGGCTGGCTGGGCGTCCAGATCCAGCCAGTGACGCCCGAGATCGCAGAGTCGCTCGGCCTCGGCGAGCAGCGCGGCGCCCTTGTGGCCGATGCGCAGGCGGACGGTCCTGCGAGGAGCGCGGGCATCCGTGCGGGCGACGTCATCACCGCGGTGGACGGCGCGGCCGTCTCCTCGCCGCGTGAGCTTGCCCGTCTGGTCGGACGCCTCACCCCCGGCAAGGACGTGAAGGTCACCTACTGGCGCGGCGGCAAGGCGAGCGATGTGAGCATGAAGCTCGGCAAGCTGCCGGCCTCCGACCAGCAGGCATCCGCCGACCAGCCTTCCGCTCCCGGCGAGGCGGACAATCTCGACAGCTTCGGCCTCACCGTCGCCCCGGCGGATGACGGGGTCGGCCTTGTCGTGACCGATGTCGATCCCGACAGCGATGCCGCGCAGCGCGGCCTCCAGCCGGGCGACGTGATCGTTGCCGTCAATTCGCAGGAGATCAAATCCGCCGCTGATCTCGACCGTGCCGTGAAGGAGGCTTCCTCGGCCGGCCGCAAGGCCGTGCTGATGCAGGTCAAGCGTGACGACACCAACCGGTTCGTCGCGCTGCCGGTACAGCGGGGTTGACGGCAAGTACCGCCCCGGCCCGGGCCTCAAGGACCCCGAACCGGGCCGGGGTGGAACGAGCCGGCTCGATTTTCGCCGGCTCTGCGGCAGTGGGTTCCCATCAGCCCACTGCCGTTCATATTTTAGGCCGGGTTATCGCGGGCGCAATTCGCCCCTATAGATCTGATCATGAAGATTCTTGTCATCGAGGATGACCGCGAGGCGGCGCAATATATCGAGAAGGCCTTCCAGGAGGTCGGCCACACCGCGCATGTCGTCCATGACGGCGAAACCGGATACAGCGTTGCCGAGGCCGGCGACTATGACGTCCTCGTCGTGGACCGCATGCTGCCGCGGCGCGACGGCCTGTCGGTCGTGTCGGGATTGCGGGCGAAGGGTGTCCGCACGCCGGTCCTGATCCTCTCCGCACTGGGCGAGGTCGATGACAGGGTGACCGGCCTGCGCGCCGGCGGTGATGACTACCTCACCAAGCCCTATGCCTTCACCGAACTGCTTGCCCGCGTCGAGGCGCTGGAGCGCCGTGGCGGCGGGCGCGATGTCCAGACCACCTACAAGGTGGGCGACCTGGAGCTTGACCGCCTCTCGCACACCGTCACGCGCTCCGGCCGCGAGATCGTCCTTCAGCCGCGCGAATTCCGGCTGCTGGAATATCTGATGCGCCATGCCGGGCAGGTGGTGACCCGCACCATGCTGCTCGAAAATGTCTGGGACTATCATTTCGACCCCCAGACCAATGTCATCGACGTTCATGTCTCGCGCCTCAGGGGCAAGATCGAGAAGGAATTCGATACGCCGGTGCTGCACACGGTGCGCGGCGCGGGCTACATGCTCAAGGCAGGCTGATGGCCTCGCTGCCGGCCATCATGCGCACCACGGCCGCGCGCCTGTCGGCGCTCTACCTCGTCCTCTTCACCGCCTGCGCCGCGATCCTCGTCATCTACATGACGACGGTCTCGGTCGGCATGATGGTCGCGCAGACGCAGGACACCATCAACGAGGAGGTGCTCGGCCTCGGCCGCGCCTATCAGCGCGGCGGCCTGACCTCACTGGTCCGCGTCATCGAGGCGAGAAGCCGCCAGCCCGGCGCGAACCTCTACCTCATCGCCGACGCCAACGGCCGCATTCTCGCCGGCAATGTCGAGAGCCTGGCCCCCGGCGTGCTCGACGCCGAGGGCTGGACGCAGCAGCCCTTCACCTACAGCCGCTATGGCGAGGCGAACGCCCAGCGGCCGGAGGGCGCGGACGCCCGCACGTCGGAACACACCGCGGTCGCGCTCGTCTTCCGCCTTCCCAACCAGATGATCACGCTGGTCGGCCGCGACCTCAGCGAGCCGGAGCGTTTTCGCGCCGTCGTGCGCAATTCGCTCGTCTTCGCCTTCCTGATGATGGGTCTCGGCGCGTTCCTGATCTGGTTCTTCGTCGGCCGCAGCGCGCTCAAGCGCATCGACAACGTGTCCGACGCCAGCCGCCGCATCATGGGCGGCGACCTCAGCGGCCGCCTGCCGGTGACAGGCACGGGGGATGAGTTCGACCGTCTCTCGGAAAACCTGAACCGGATGCTGGCGCGCATCGCCGCGCTGGACGAGGGGCTGAAGCAGGTATCGGACAATATCGCCCATGACCTCAAGACGCCGCTGACGCGCCTGCGCAACCGCGCCGAGGCCGCGCTCGCCGGTCCGCACGATACCGCCGAATATCGCGAGGCGCTGGAGGCGACGATCGCCGAGTCCGACCAGCTCATCCGCACCTTCAATGCCATCCTGATGATCTCGCGCCTGGAGGCGGGCAATGCCTCGGAAATGTCCGAGCAGGTCGATCTCGCCGAGATCGTCCGCGACGTGGTCGAGCTCTACGAGCCGCTGGCCGAGGAGAGGGGCGTGGAGGTGACCGCCGATATCGCTGCCGGCGTGCCCGCCATCACGGGAAATCGCGAACTCATCGGCCAGGCATTGTCGAACGTGGTCGACAATGCGATCAAATATGCCGTGCGACGGGAGGGCACGCCGCGTGTCGTCGTGGCGCTGGCCGAACATGGCGAGGAGATCGTATTGTCGGTGACGGACAATGGGCCGGGCATATCCGAAGCCGATCGCGCCCGCGCGACCGAGCGTTTCGTGCGTCTTGAGAAAAGCCGCAACCTGCCGGGCTCCGGGCTGGGCCTGAGCATCGCGAAGGCGGTGCTCGGCTTCCACAAGGGCCGTCTGGAACTGGATGATGCTGCGCCGGGCCTCATCGTCAGGCTGGTTTTCCCCGGCGCGCAGGTGGCGAAATGAGCGCGCGGCCTGCGGCCGGCGCGGACATCGCTCATCCCGGCTGGTTCGGCATGCAGCCGCGCGCGCTCGTGCCGCTCGATGCCGCTTCCGCGGAAACGTCACTCGACGATATTGCCGAGGCGGCGAAGGAGGCCGGCGCCGAACGCCTGCCCCGGCTGCTGAAGTCGCGTGATCCACTCAGGCGCTTCCTGCTCGCCGCGGTCGATCTCTCGCCTTTCCTGCGCGACGCCTTCCGCCGCGATCCGCTCATTCTGGAGCGCCTGTTCGATGTGCCGCTGGCGCAGCGCGTCGAACAGATCATCGGCGAGATCGCCGCGCTCCGCTGGTCGGCCGAGTTCCCCGAGGCGGAGCTGATGCGCCGGCTGCGCCTGCTGAAAGGCGAGGCGCATGCGCTGATCGCGCTGGGCGACCTTGCCGGCGAGGCCGACGCCGCAGTCACGGTGCATCGTCTCAGCGACCTCGCAGACGCCGCCGTGGGCGCTGCCGCGCGCTATCTCCTGCGCGAGGCGCATGAGCAGGGCAAGCTGACCCTGCCCGATCCCGACGACTCATCCCGGGGCTCCGGCTGGATCATCCTCGGCATGGGCAAGCTCGGCGCGCACGAGCTCAATTTCTCTTCCGACATCGACCTCATCGTCTTCTACGACCCGCTGGCTCCGGCGATCAGCGACCCGCATGACGCGGCCGAGCTGTTCGTGCGGCTGACGCGGCGTCTGGTCAGAATCCTTCAGGACCGTACCGAGCACGGCTACGTGTTCCGCACCGACCTGCGGCTGCGCCCGGACCCCGGATCGACCCCGCTCGCCATCTCCATCGATGCGGCCATCCACTACTATGAGGGCAGGGGGCAGAACTGGGAGCGCGCCGCGATGATCAAGGCGCGGCCGGTGGCGGGCGACCTCGCCGCGGGCCAAGCCTTCCTGAAGGAGCTCCAGCCCTATATCTGGCGCAAATATATGGACTATGCGGCAATTGCCGACGTCCATTCCATCAAGCGCCAGATCCATGCCCACAAGGGGCATGGCGAGATCGCCGTGAAGGGCCACAACGTCAAGCTGGGGCGCGGCGGTATCCGCGAGATCGAGTTCTTCGTCCAGACGCAGCAGCTCATCGCCGGCGGCCGCTTCCCCGAACTGCGGGGCCACGAGACCGTGCCGATGCTCGCCCGGCTGGCCGAGCGCGGATGGATCACCGAGGACGCGCGCGACGCGCTGACGCGCCAATACTGGTTCCTGCGCGATGTCGAGCACGCCATCCAGATGGTGGCCGACGAGCAGACGCATCTTCTGCCCGAGGACGATGAAGGGCTGGAGCGCATCGCGCATATGCGCGGCTTCGCCTCGGCCGAAGCCTTTTCCCACGCATTCCGGCAGGCGCTGCAATCGGTCGAGCGCCACTATGCGGCGCTGTTCGAGACCGCGCCGCAACTGTCGGCCGGCGTCGGCAACCTCGTCTTCACAGGCGACGTGGACGATCCCGACACGCTCCACACGCTCTCGACTCTGGGCTTCGAGCGGCCGAGCGATATCGCCCGCATCATCCGCACCTGGCATTTCGGCCGCTACCGCGCCACCCAGTCGGCCGAGGCGCGCGAACGCCTGACCGAGCTGACGCCCGCGCTCCTGCAAGCCTTCGGCGAGACGCGCCGCGCCGACGAGGCGCTGCTGCGCTTCGACGCTTTTCTTGCCGGGCTGCCGGCCGGCATCCAGCTCTTCTCGCTGCTGCAATCGAACCCGCGCCTTCTCAAGCTGCTCGCCGGCATCATGGGTGCGGCACCCCGCCTTGCGGCGATCATCACGCGCCGGCCGCATGTCTTCGACGGCCTGCTCGACCCTGCGGTGCTCGCCGAACTGCCGAAGCGCGCCTATCTCGCGGACCGCCTCGATTCCTTCCTCGCCGGCGCGATCGCGCAGGAGGAGGTTCTAGACCGGCTGCGCATCTTCGCCGCCGAGCAGAAATTCCTCATCGGCGTGCGCCTGCTGACGGGCGCGATCGACGCCACGCGCGCGGGCCGTGCCTTCTCGGATCTGGCCGATCTCACCATCGGCGCTGCGCTGGAAGTTACGGTCGAGGAGTTTGCCCGCCGCCACGGCCGCGTTCCCGGCCAGCGCATCGTGGTTCTCGGCATGGGCAAGCTCGGCAGCCGCGAATTGACCGCCGGCTCCGATGTCGACCTGATCCTTCTCTACGACCATGCGGCCGACGCCGAGGCCTCGGACGGCGAAAAGCAGCTTGCGCCGTCGCATTATTTCACCCGCCTGACCCAGCGCCTCATCGCCGCCGTCTCCGCGCCGACCGCCGAGGGCGTGCTCTACGAGCTCGACCTTCGCCTGCGCCCGTCCGGCAACAAGGGCCCGGTGGCCACCCATGTGGACGCTTTCGCCAAATATCAGCGCGGCGAGGCGTGGACCTGGGAACATATGGCCATCACGCGGGCGCGTGTGGTTGCGGGCGATGCGAGCCTCGGCGAGGAAGTGGAGCGGATCGTCCGCGACGTGATCGGCATGAAGCGCGATCCGTCGAAGCTGCGCCGCGACGCTGCCGAGATGCGCGACCTGATCGCTAAGGAAAAGCCGCCGTCGAGCCTGTGGGACCTCAAGCTGATCCGCGGCGGCATCATCGACCTCGAATTCATCGCGCAGGTGACGACGCTGGAGCAATTCCAGCAAAACGAAGACGCGCCGCGCACCACCTCCACCGCCGCCGCGCTCGAACGGATCGACCCTGAACGGCTCGACCCGCAGGCGCGTGACGAGCTGCTTGCCGCGCACGGCCTCTATCTGACGCTGACGCAGATCATCCGCCTCTGCCTTGAAGGAAGCCTTGATCCTGACGACATTCCGCCCGGATTGGCTGATCTTCTGCTGGCAAGGACCGATCTGCCGGAGATGGGTGTTCTCGAAGCCCATATCCGGGAGACGTCGCAAAGGGTCGAAGCGATCTTCGACCGTCTGCTGCGGACGAAGCGGAGATAGGGGCGATGGGATGTCCATGCCGCTCCGCCGCGTGCTTCCGGGGTCGTCGAAGCAAGGGAGACTGACATGAAGAAGTTGACACTGGCGATGGCCTTTCTCGCGCTGGCAGGCTCCGCCGCCTATGCGCAGGACGGCACCAGGCAGGCCGGCGAGCGGGGAAATAACGGCGCGCTGGCCCGCGCGGACGCCGATTCCAGCGGCGATGTCTCATTCGAGGAGTTCGCCGCGGCCATGCGTTCGCGCGCCGGGCTTGCCGATGCCGATGGCGACGGTAAGCTGACGGTGGAGGAGATCGCGGCCGAGATCGAGCGTATGCGCAATATCCGCCGCGCCGAGCGGCTGGTGAAGCGGTTCGACGCCAATGGCGACGGCACGCTGACCGTCGAGGAAGTGGAGTCGCGCCAGCGCAAGATGTTCGCCCTCGCCGATCGCAACGACGACGGCGTGCTCGACCGCGCGGAGATGCCGCGCCGCCAGATGCATCAGCGCGGCACGCGCCACTGACACGCAGGCCGCCGAAATCGACGGCAAGGTCTGGATGATGCGCGGGAAACGTCGCAGACTTCCGCAGCGAGATGCCTTCGGCATCCTCGTTCCGGAAACCAGCAAGGCCGGCTCCGATGATCGAACCTGCAACTCGCCTCATTCCGATGCTGTCCGTCGCCGATCTGCGACGAAGCCTCGCCTTCTATCGCGACGTGCTGGGCGGCCGGCAGATCTACCAGTTTCCGCCGGAGGGCGAGCCCGTCTTCCTGACCCTGAGCTTCGGTGAGACCGAACTGGGCATCGGCCTGGCCTCCGGCACGCCCATCCACGGCCGTCCCCAGCGCCCCGCGAGCGGTCACAGGGTCGAGCTGTGCCTCAACGTCCAGGATACCGACGCGGCTGTCGCGGAACTGAACGGGATCGGCGCGCCGACCGTGCTTGCGCCGACCGACCAGCCGTGGGGCGAACGCGTCGCCTATGTGGAGGACCCCGACGGCAATCTGGTCATGCTGGTGGCGCCGGTCGGCTGACGCGGTGATGACGTCCGAAGTGCAGCGCCTCAGGCGGCCTCGGCCGTCTTCACCGTCCGGGCGGCCGGCGCGCGCATCTCGCGCGTCCCGCGCTTGACCGGCAGGCGCACCGACACGATCGTGCCGACGCCTTCCGTCGAGCGGATCTTGAGCGCCCCGCCATGCAGCTCCGCGAGCGAGCGGGAGATCGCCAGCCCGAGCCCCGAACCCGTATGGTTCTTCGAGAACTGGTTCTGGACCTGCTCGAAGGGACGCCCCAGCTTGCTGATCGCGTCCGGCGGGATGCCGCAGCCCGTGTCCTCGATGGAGAGGATGACGGCGCCCGACACCTTGCGCGCCCGCAGCGAAATCTGCCCGCCTTCGCCGGTGAACTTCACCGCATTCGAGAGCAGGTTGATGACGATCTGCTTGATCGCCCGCCGGTCGGCGTCGAGCGTGATCGACTGCGGGATGCGCTTCTCCAGCCTGATCGACTTCTCCGCCGCCTGCAGTGCCACCACGCGCACCGTCTCCTCGATCAGCGGGCACAGGTCGATCTTCTCGCGCTCGATGGAGAACTGGCCTGCCTCGATCTTCGACATGTCGAGAATGTCGTTGATGACGCCGAGCAGATAGGTGCCGCTGGCGTGGATGTCGCCGACATATTCGCCGTACTTGTCCGAGCCGAGCGGCCCGAAAAGGCCCTGCTGCATCAGCTCCGAGAAGCCGATGATCGCGTTGAGCGGCGTGCGCAGCTCGTGCGACATGTTGGCGAGGAATTCCGACTTGGCGCGGTTCGCCGCTTCCGCGCGTTCCGTCTCGCGCATGTATTTGCGGTTGAGCTCGACAAGCTCGCGGGTCCGCTCGGCCTCCGACCTGCGCGCGGCGTGCAAGTCGTTGATCGTGGCCATGAGCTGGCCCTCGCTGCGCACCAGCTTTTCCTGATGCAGCTTGATCTGGGTGATGTCGGTGCCGACCGAGACGACGCTGCCGTCGCGCGTCTTCATCTCCGTCACCTGCAGCCAGCGGCCGTCCGCGAGCTGGCGCTCATAGGTGGCGCTTCCCTTCATGCCGCCGGCATTGAGAAGCCGCCGCTCGAAGACATAGGCGGTCATGCGCTTCTCGATCGCCTCGCGCTGGCGGCCAGGCACGACCTCGCGGGCCGGCAGGCCCGTATCCTGCTGGAACTTGGTGTTGCACATCACCATGCGCCCGGACGGATCCCACAGCACGAAGGATTCGCTGATGCTTTCGATCGCTGTGCGCAGCCGCATGTCGGCGGCCTCGGACTGCTGCGCCAGGTTGCGCTGCTCGGTCATGTCCACCGCGATGCCGATCAGGTGGACGCCGTTCCGGTCCGGGTCGGTCGCCTGCGCACGGGCGCGTATCCAGACCCAATGGCCGTCTGCATGGCGCATGCGGAAGATGTGGTCGATATGGTCGGTGTCGCGCGCCGCGATCTGCTTGGCGACCTCGAACAGGTCGGCGTCCTCGGGATGGATGATCCCGGCGACCTCGCCGAAGGAGAGCATCGCGTCGCAGGGCTCGTAGCCCAGCATCTCGAACATCGAGCGCGACCAGTACATGCGCCCGCGCGCCATGTCCCAGTCCCACAGGCCGCAGCGGCCGCGCACCAGCGCTAGCTCCACCCGCTGGTGGGCCTGAAGATAGAGGCGGTCCGCCTCCTGCGCGCGCGATGCCTGGCTGAAATAGGCGTAGAGGATCGCCAGCAGGATGCTGGCGGTGAGCACGAACAGCGTGACGTTGAGCGAAACCGATTTTCGCCACCCCTCCATCACCGCGTCCTGCGGGACGAGCGTGACCGCCGCGCTCTTCCGGTCGCCGGTGAAGCTGAGTGCCGCGTACCAGGGCGCGCCGTTGATCTCGACCGTCATCACGCCGGCGCGCTGGCCGAACAGCAGCAGCGGCTGCGCGCCGGACAGAATGTCGTCCAGCGGCTTGCCGACCCATGAGGCGGCCGCGCGCGTCGCATCGGTGACCCGCAGCTTCTCGTCGGCCGTCAGCAGCACGTGACCGGAGCCGAGCGCGCCGTTGCGCGACGCCTCGACGAGCAGCGACGGCGCCTCGTCGGCGCTGTTTGCCGCCAGCGCATAGGCGAGCTGGCTGGCGGCGAGGCCCAGCACCGCCTTGGCATTGCGCTCGGTGTCGTCATGCAGCGTCATCATCGACAGCGCGCGCGCCGCCGCCACGACCAGCAGGAAAACGACGATGAGGGCCGGAATGGCGCGGCGCATATAGGGCTCCAGCGCCAGCAGCTTGCGGTATGCCGGCGCCGCCATGAGCGATGCGTTGCCGGCGATCCGGGCCCGCTGCCTGCGCCAGGCAACAATCCTTCTGTCGGCCGCGCGCAACGCGTCCGTGCCGGCCATGGACAGGCTCCTCTGGTTCAAGACGGTGAGCGATCCGGCAACGCCGCACTTCCGAATCATCCATAAGGAATCAGAGCCGAATCATGGTGTCCAGAGGCCATGACGAAATTATTCGCCGGATCGGCTCAGCCGAGGGTCCGTTCGAGGATGTCGGCGAGGTCCCGCGACAGGCCGGGCGTGCCCGCCAGCTCCGCCAGCGCGATGCGCGCTAGCTCCTGCCGCCCCGGCTCCAGCGAGCGCCATGAGCGGAAGGCCGTGGCGAGCCGCGCCGACAATTGCGGATTGCGCCGCTCCACCTCGCGGATCGTGTCGGCATAGAGGCGATAACCCGAACCGTCGGCGGCATGGAAACCGGTCTGGTTGCCGCTGGCGAAGGAGCCCACCAGCGCGCGCACCCGGTTCGGATTGCCGATGGAGAAGGCCGGATGGCGCATCAGCGCCTCCACCCGCGCCACCGTCGCCGCCCCTGGCACCGTCGCCTGGATCTGGAACCACTTGTCCATCACCAGCGGATCGGCGCCGAACCGTCGCTCGAAATCGCCAAGCGCATCAACGGCTTCCGCGCTTTCGGTGAATCTGTGCGCAAGGATCGCCAGCGCCGCGGCCCGCTCGGTCATGTTGGTCGCGGCGTCGTACTGCGCCTTCGCCGCCGACGCATCGGCCGCCGCAGCGCTGATATAGTCCAGCAGCACGTTTCCGAGCGCGCGGCGTCCGGCGCTCGCCGCGTCCGGCCGGAAGACCGCGCTGTCGCCCAGCGTGGCGCGAAGCGCTGTAAAGCGTTCGGCATGCATCTCGCCGATGGCGAGCGTCAGCGTCTCGCGCGCTTCGTGGATCGCGTCAGGGTCGATGTTGGAGCCCATCTCGCGGGCGATGTCGGCCGACGCCGGCAGCGTCAGCATCAGGCCGCGATAGGCAGGCTCCAGCGCCGTCGCCTCCGCGATCTCGCCGGCGAGCTCGACCATCTCGCGCTGGTAGGACGGCAGGCCGCCGCCGCGGATATTCTTCACGCCGGCGATGAGCTCGCGCGTGAAAACCGTGTTGAGTGCCTCCCACCGGGAGAAAAGATCGCCGTCGTGGCGCGCCAGGAAGAAGCGGTCGGCGTCGCTCTGCTCGAGGCCGAGGGTGATGGGTGCCGAGAAATCCCGATTGAGCGAGACGACGGGGCGCTCGGTCACGCCGCTGAAGCGAATCGTGTGCTTGCGCCGCCGCACGTGGATGATGCCGTTGTCGACGCCCGCGCCGTCCACGGCCGAATAGGCCATGTCCTCGCCGTCGGCGCCGAGCAGCCCGAAGGCGAGCGGAATGTGCATCACCCGCTTGCGGCTTTCGGATGGCGTCGGCGGCACCGACTGCTCGATGTCGAGCACCAGTTCCCGACGCGCCGCATCGTAGCTGGAGCGCACCGCGATGTTGGGCGTGCCTGCCTGATGATACCAGAGCGAGAACTGCCCGAGATCGATCCCCGACACGTCCTCGAAGACCTTGACGAAATCCTCGATCGTTGCGGCGTCGCCGTCATGCCGGGCGAAATAGAGGTCCATCCCCTTGCGGAAGTTCTCTTGGCCCACGATGGTGCGGATCATGCGCACCACTTCCGACCCCTTTTCGTAGACGGTCGCGGTATAGAAGTTGTTGATCTCGCGGTAGCGGCGCGGGCGCACCGGATGCGCCAGCGGCCCCTGGTCCTCGGGGAACTGCAGGGCGCGCAGCGTGCGCACCTCCGCGATCCGCTTCACCGCGCGCGAGCGCTGGTCGGCCGAGAACTCGTGGTCACGGAAGACGGTCAGCCCTTCCTTTAGGCAAAGCTGGAACCAGTCGCGGCAAGTGATTCTGTTGCCTGTCCAATTGTGGAAATATTCATGCGCGACGATGGCCTCGATATTGGCATAGTCGGCGTCCGTTGCGGTCTCCTCATCGGCCAGCACATATTTGTCGTTGAAGATGTTGAGCCCCTTGTTCTCCATGGCGCCCATGTTGAAGTCCGACACGGCGACGAGGTTGAACACGTCGAGATCGTATTCGCGGCCGAACACCTCCTCGTCCCACTTCATCGCGCGCTTGAGCGCATCCATCGCATAGGTCGCGCGGGCCTCCTTGCCGTGCTCGACATAGACGCCGAGCGCCACCTCGCGACCGGAGGCGGTGGTGAAGCTGTCGCGCACCACGCCGAGATCGCCGGCCACCAGCGCGAACAGATAGGAGGGCTTGGGATGCGGATCGTGCCACACCGCATAGTGGAAACCGTCCTCCAGCGCGCCGGCCTTCACCGGATTGCCGTTGGAGAGCAGCAGCGGCGCCTCGCCGGCGGCCGCCTCGATCCGCACCGTATAGACGGACATCACGTCCGGCCGGTCGAGGAAATAGGTGATTCGTCGGAAACCTTCCGCCTCGCATTGGGTGCAGTAGACGCCGTTCGAGCGGTAGAGGCCCATCAGCGCCTGGTTGCGGGCCGGCGCCACCTCGGTCTCGATCCGCAGCGTGAAGCGGCCGGCCGCCGGCGGGCGGTTGATCGCGAGCCGGTCCGGCGTGACCTCCACTGCGTCCTCGCCGGCGCGCCTGCCGTCGATCTCCAGCGAAACGAGCGTCAGGCCGTCGCCGTCGAGCACCAGCGGCGCGGTTGCGGCGACGCCTTCCCGGCGCTCCACGTCGATCTCCGTGACCACGCGGGTCCGCTCCCGATCGAGCCGGAAGGTCATGCGCGTCGCGGGGATGAGATAGTCGCTGGGGCGATAGTCCTCAATGCGAACGACGTGCCCCGTATCCGTAACCATTCCGCATCCCTTGCTGTCGCGCCACGCGCCCCTGCAAAAGCGGCGTGGGTCTTTTGAAAAGGCTGGCCGCCCTTTACATCAAAGGCGGGGTCGACAAAACTGCCAGCCGCGATCGACCGTAGCAAATCCCTTTTTCCGCAGGGTACGTAGCCATGAATGTGATGACTCCCAAATTCGGCATGGGCGCTTCCGTGCTCCGCAAGGAAGACAGCGCCTTCATCACCGGCAGGGGACGCTACACCGACGACATCACCGCGCCGGGCATGCTGCACGGCTATGTGCTGCGCTCGCCGATCGCGGCCGGCACATTCACCATCTCGTCCGTCGAGGCGGCGCGGGCCGCGCCCGGCGTCCATCTGGTGCTGACCGCGGCCGACCTTGCCCATCTGGGCGACCTCAAGACCGCCGCGATGCAGAAGCAGCCCGACGGCTCGCGGCCCGACACGCATGACATCCCCATCCTCTGCCGCGACCGCGTCAGCCATGTGGGCGATGCCGTGGCCTTCGTCGTGGCCGACACCCGCGCACAGGCGCAGGACGCGGCCGAGCTGATCGAGGTGGAATTCGAGGCCGAACCGGCAGCCTCCCACACCGCGACCGCGCTCGATCCGAAGACGCCGCTGGTCTGGCCGGCCCATGGCAGCAACCGCGCCTTCCAGTACAAGGCGGGCGACGCCGCGCGCACCGACGAGGCCTTCGCCCGCGCCGCGCATGTCACGAAGATCGCCTTCTCCAACAACCGCCTCGTCTCCAATTATATGGAGCCCCGCGCCGCTCTGGCGGAGTGGAAGGCGGACGAGGACCGTTTCGTGCTGACAACCGGCTCGCAGGGCGTGCATTCGATGCGCCGCATCCTCTGCGATGTGGTCTTCCGGATGCCCCATGAGAAGCTGCGCGTCGTCACGCCGGATGTCGGCGGCGGCTTCGGCACGAAAACCTTCGTCTATCGCGAATATGCCCTCGTCATCGAGGCCGCGCGGCTGCTCGACCGCGCGGTGAAATGGACCAGCGACCGCACCGAGCATTTCCTCGTCGATGCGCATGGCCGCGACAATTACGTCGAGGCCGAGATGGCGATGGACGCGGACGGCCGCTATCTCGGCCTGCGCGTGCATCTCTTCGCGAATATGGGCGCCTATGCGCACCAGTTCGGGCCGTACATCCCCTATGGCGGCATCTCCATGTCCACCGGCGTCTACCACATCCCGGCCATGGATGTGACCGTGGACGGCGTCTACACCAACACCTGCCCGGTCGATGCCTATCGCGGCGCCGGCCGCCCCGAAGCCGCCTATCTGATCGAGAAGCTGACGGATGCCTGCGCCCGCGAAATGGGCCTCTCGCGTGAAGAAATCCGCCGCCGCAACTTCATCCGCCCCGAGCAGTTCCCCTACCGAACGCAGGGCGGCCGCAGTTACGATGTCGGCGAGTTCGCCGGCCATCTCGAAGTCGGGCTGGAACGCTCCGGCTGGCACACATTCGAGGCGCGCGCTGCCGAGGCGAGAAGGCGCGGCCGCATCCGCGGCATCGGCCTGTCGACCTATATCGAGGCCTGCGCCTTCGCCGGGTCCGAGCCTGTCCATCTCCAGTTGGAGAAGGACGGCACGATCACGCTTTTCGTCGGCACCCAGTCGAACGGGCAGGGCCACGCGACGGCCTATGCGCAGTTCGTCGCCGGCAAGCTCAACCTCGATATTGCGAAGATCAATGTCAGGCAGGGCGACACCGACGAATTGAGCCGCGGCGGCGGCACCGGCGGCTCGCGTTCGATCCCCCTCGGCGGCGTGTCGGCCGCGCAGGCGAGCGACGACCTTGCCGAGAAGATCAAGCGCATCGCCTCCGACGAGCTGGAAGCATCCGCTGCCGATCTCGAGCTGATTGACGGCGAGGTGCGCGTGGTCGGCACCGACCGCGCCGTCGACTTCGCCCGCATCGCCGCAATCGCCGCCGATCCGAACGACGTGCGCGGCTATGCCGAATATGTGCAGGGCGAGGCGACCTATCCGAACGGCACCCATATATGCGAGGTCGAGATCGACCCGCAGACCGGCGGAACGGAAGTGGTCGCCTTCACCATCGTCGACGACTATGGCGACGTGGTGAACCCGATCCTGCTGGCGGGGCAGGTGCATGGCGGCGTGGTGCAGGGCATCGGCCAGGCGCTCACGGAGGACACGGTCTATGGCGAGGACGGCCAGTTGCTGACCGCCAGCTTCATGGACTATGCGGTGCCGCGCGCCGACATGTTCCCCAATTTCCATTTCGAGATGCGCAACGTGCCGTCCACGACCAATGCGCTCGGCCTGAAGGGCGCCGGCGAGGCGGGTACGATCGGCGCGACGCCGGCGGTGATGAGCGCGGTGACGGATGCGCTCCACCGCGCCTACGGCATCACCCATATCGAGATGCCGGCGACGCCGCTGCGCGTGTGGGCTGCGATCCGGCAGGCGTCGGAATGATCCTGGCTGCGTCCGGCGGCGGGCGAGGGGCAGGCCGCTGCGATGGGTAGCAGTGCCGCGCCGATCGACGTGCGCCCGCTTCTGGCGATCGGCCTCAAGATCGCGTCGGTGGCGATCTTCGTCGGCATGTCGACCCTCATCAAGGCCGGCGGCCAGGTTCCCGCCGGCCAGATCGTCTTCTACCGCTCGCTTTTCGCCATCGTGCCGATCCTGATCTTCCTTGCCTGGCAGAGGGAACTGCTGACGGCCTTCCATACGCGCAAGCCCGTCAGCCACATCCTGCGCGGGCTGGTCGGCGTGTCCTCCATGATGCTCAGCTTCTTCGCGCTGACGCGCCTGCCACTGCCTGACGCCATCACGCTCAACTATGCGCAGCCGCTGCTGGTCGTCATCTTCGGCGCGGTCTTCCTCGGCGAGACAGTCCGCATCTATCGCTGGTCGGCGGTCATCATCGGCCTTGTCGGCGTGGTCATCATCGCCTGGCCGAACCTCACGCTTTTCGCCTCCGGCGCCGCCATCGAAGCCGACCAGGCCTGGGGTGTGGCCGCCATGCTGGGCTCGGCCGCCATCTCGGCCTGCGTCGTGCTGCTCGTGCGGCGGCTGGTGCTGACGGAGAAATCCTCCACCATCGTCATGTGGTTCTCGCTGACCTCCACCGTCGCCGCCCTGTTCACGATCCCCTTCGGCTGGATCTCGCTCACGCCGGAGCAGTATGTGTTCCTCATCGGCGCGGGCCTTTGCGGCGGTGTCGCCCAGATCCTGATGACCGAGAGTTATCGCCACGGCGACGTGTCGATCATCGCGCCCTTCGAATATACCTCGATGATCCTCGGCATCGTCATCGGCTATCTCGTCTTCGGCGAGGTGCCGACGGCGCATATGATCGTGGGCGGCGCCATCGTCATCGCATCGGGCATCTTCATCATCTGGCGCGAGCACTGGCTCGGGCTCGAGCGCGGCAGGGCCCGCCGGGTCACGCCGCCGCAGTGATGAGGCGCTGCCGCGCTCCGCTCAACGCTTGTCGCGCTCGACGACGATCACTCGCGGCGGCGGCGCCCACATCCAAGGATCGCGGGAGGCCGAATTCTCCCGGATGGCGGCACGCCGGTCGAGCTCGATCCGCTGCAGACATTCCGCGAAGGCGTCATTGTTGCGGGTGAAGCCGTAGCTCCTGCACTTTTCCTCGTCGATGCGCCTCTGCTCCTCCGGCGTCGTGGTGCAGCCTGCAACCAGCACGCCAAGCAGAACGGGCAATGTCCATTTCATCACAGCCACTCCGATGATCCTTTCCTGCTGGAAGATTTAGCTTTTCCTGCCGGAAGGGCAAGCGGCGCGCCCTGTCCGCAGCCGATGCTTCCCGACCACGCGATGGCGCAAACGCGCTCGGGGCAAATCGGGGAAGGGCAGGCGGACGGCATGCGAAACGGGAGGCGATGTGACGCCTCCCGAAGACTTCCCGTTTATAGAGCGTTCAGCGTTTCCTGGAAACGCCGACCCGCTCCATCGCCTTGTCTGGCCGCATTTCTGCGACGCCAGACGGTTCCGCCTGACTGCGAAATGCTCTAGGCGGAAGCGGGGCGCGGCCCGCCGCCGAGCAACTGGCGAACCTGATTGTCGTCCTGCGGCAACTGGCCGCCCGGCGTCATCTTGTTCACGGCCTCGGGGATCGAGGATGAAAGACGCTTCAGCAGCTCGTCATAGTCGAGACCGGTCTTGGCCGACAGGTCCTGAAGCGTCTCCCTGCCGATGGTCGATTCGACCTGCTCGGGCGAGATGCCCTTGGTCTCCGCCTCCGGGCTCACCCAGGAATCCGCCGTCTCCTGGTGTCCGCCGTTCCTGAACGTGTCGACAAGCTCTCCGAGGCCCTTGCTGAGCGAGCCTTCGCCGCCGCCGAACATGGTCCCGATCCTGTCGAGAAGGCCGCCTTCGCCCTCGGCATTGCCCTTCGCGTCCTGAAGGATCTGTCCGAGCTTGTCGCGGTTCTGGTATCCGGCGATCGCAAGCAGGCCCAGAAGCGCGGCGAGCGACGGCATGGTGTTGCGGGAAGCCATGATTGGTTCCTTTCTGTCAGGTGAGATCTAGGCGCGCCGGGAAACGGCGCCCCAAACGAGCAGGAGGATCACGGCGCCGACGATGGCGCCGATGAAGCCGGCGCCTTCATTGGCGTTGTACCATCCCAGTGCTTGCCCGAGATAGGAAGCGACGAAGGCACCTACGATGCCCAGGATCGTCGTCAGGATGAAGCCTTTCGGCTCATTGTCGCCCGGCACGAGAAACTTCGCCACCACGCCCGCGACGAAACCGATGATGATAGTCCAGATAATGCCCATTGGAGATGCCCCTCAGTTGTCGGCGACGGAAAAACGCGGAACGCGCCGATCGGTTGCATCCTGTCGACCAAGGCCGGCTAGCCGGTCTCGCGCAGCCGGGCCTTGACCTCCAGCAGGTCGCGCCAGACCAGCTTCTTGTGCGCCGGATTGCGCAGCAGATAGGCCGGATGGAGCGTCGGCATGGTCGCGATCCGCTGCCCGCCCGGTGTCACATGCTCCACCCATTTGCCGCGCAGGCGCGTGATGCCGTTGGTCAGGCCGGTCAGCGCCTTGGTCGACGGATTGCCCAATGTCACCAGCACGCGCGGATTCACCAGCTCGATCTGCCGCTCGATGAAGGGGCGGCAGATTTCGGTTTCCAGCGGCGAGGGGTCGCGGTTGCCGGGCGGCCGCCAGGGAATGACGTTGCTGATATAGGCGGATGTCCTGTCGAGGCCGATCGCCGCGATCATCCGGTCGAGCAACTGGCCCGAGCGGCCGACGAAGGGCAGGCCCTCGATGTCCTCGTCGCGCCCCGGCGCCTCGCCCACGAACATGATCGGCGCCGCGGGATTGCCGTCGGCGAAGACGAGGTTCTTCGCCGTGAATTTCAGGTTGCAGCCGTCATAGGTCGACAGGATCGCGCGCAGTTCCTCCAGCGAATTGGCCTGCCGCGCCAGCGCGCGCGCCGCTGCCGCCTGCTGCTCGTCGGGAACCGCCGCAGCCGGCGCCGGCATTGCCGGGGCAGGGGTGGAGGGACCGGGGGCACGTTGCGGCTCGCCGCGCGGCGTCGCCTGCTGTTCCGGCTGGAGCCTCGCGCGCTGCTCCTGCTGGCGGTTCCGCTGCGCGGCGGCCTCGGCGAAACGGTCGACCGGCGCATCCTCCAGCGCCTCGTCATAGCCTGCTTCCGCGTAGAAGCGCAGCAGCTCGCCGAGGTCGCCGTGCCAATTCTGTAGGGGTGGGATCATGCGCGCACATTTGCCCGTACGGCCTCGCAATGCAAGCATGCTTACTTGTCCAAATAATTGACGTTTACGTAAAGATCACATAGGCAGAGGGTGCGCAATTTTTGGCGTGCGGCATTTGTGCAGCCCGCGCGCTTGCGGTTCCGCCGGCGAATTCTTTCCGCTACAGCAAAGGAAGGATCGCAACGGTGAAAGATGCCGCACCGGAACATCAACAGGCCCGCCAAGGGCCGGTGGAGGAATGAATGAGCGAAGTCGAACGCGAGAGCATGGAATTCGACGTGGTGATCGTCGGGGCGGGCCCGGCCGGTCTCTCCGCCGCAATCAGGCTCAAGCAGCTCGATCCCGACCTCTCGGTCGTGGTGCTGGAGAAGGGCGGCGAGGTCGGCGCGCACATCCTGTCAGGCGCCGTCGTCGATCCCATTGGCATCGACCGCCTGCTTCCCGGCTGGCGCGAGGAAAGCGACCATCCGTTCAGGACCCCGGTCACCGCCGATCATTTCCTCGTGCTGGGCCCCGCCGGCTCGGTCCGCATCCCCAACATCCTCATGCCGCCGCTGATGAACAATCACGGCAACTACATCGTCTCGCTGGGCAATGTCTGCCGCTGGCTGGCGGGCCATGCCGAGGCGCTGGGGGTGGAGATCTATCCCGGCTTCGCGGCGGCGGATGTGCTCTACAATGACGAAGGCGCGGTCATCGGCGTCGTCACCGGCGACATGGGCGTCGAGCGTGACGGTACGCATGGGCCCAACTACGCCCCCGGCATGGCGCTGCTCGGCAAATATGTGATGATCGGCGAGGGCGTGCGCGGCTCGCTCGCCAAGCAGCTCATCGCCAGATACGACCTGTCCGCCGGCCGCGAGCCGCAAAAGTTCGGCATCGGCCTGAAGGAGCTGTGGCAGGTCGCGCCGGAGAAGAGCCGGCCGGGCCTCGTCCAGCACTCCTTCGGCTGGCCGCTCGACATGAAGACCGGCGGAGGATCGTTCCTCTACCATCTGGAGGACAATACGGTCGCGGTCGGCTTCGTCGTGCACCTCAACTACAGGAATCCCTACATCTCGCCCTTCGAGGAGTTCCAGCGCTTCAAGACCCACCCGGCCATCCGCGACACCTTCGAGGGCGGCAAGCGCATCGGCTACGGGGCGCGTGCCATCACCGAGGGCGGCTGGCAATCGGTGCCGAAGCTCTCCTTCCCCGGCGGCGTGCTCATCGGCTGCTCGGCCGGCTTCGTCAACGTGCCGCGCATCAAGGGCTCCCACAACGCCGTGCTCTCCGGCATGATGGCGGCCGAACATGCCGTCGCGGCGCTGACCGAGGGCAGGGCCAATGACGAGCTGCTTTCCTACGAGCAGGCATGGCGCGGCTCCGACATCGGCCGCGACCTCAGGAAGGTGCGCAACGTCAAGCCGTTCTGGTCGCGCTTCGGCCTGATCGGCGTCGGCATCGGCGGCATCGACATGTGGCTCAACACGCTGTTCGGCGTCTCGCCCTTCGGCACGCTGAAGCACGGCAAGGCCGACTATGCCTCGCTCGACCCGGCCCGCGAGCACAAGCGCATCGTCTATCCGCGGCCCGACGGCCAGTTGACCTTCGACCGGCTCTCGTCGGTCTTCCTGTCCAACACCAACCACGAGGAGGACCAGCCGGTCCATCTTCAGGTGAAGGACCCGGAACTGCAGAAGCGATCGGAATATATGGTCTATGCCGGCCCTTCGACCCGCTATTGCCCGGCCGCCGTCTATGAATGGGTGGATGCGGAAGGCAATTCGCTGACCGCTCCGACCGCGAAGACGGAGGACGACAGCGCCCCCGATGCGCGCTTCGTCATCAACGCCCAGAACTGCGTCCACTGCAAGACCTGCGACATCAAGGACCCCAACCAGAACATCAACTGGGTCCCGCCGCAGGGCGGCGAGGGGCCGGTCTATATGAACATGTGAGGAAGCGCGTCGCTCTGGTTTCGACCTTTGCGCCGCCCCTCATCCGGCTGCCGCCACCTTCTCCCCGTAAACGGGGAGAAGTGCCCGGCAGGCGATGAGGGGCGGCGCAAAGGTCGAAGGGCGCTCTGGCGACACGCATCAAAGCCCGGCCTGCTGCACCGCCGGCGCCTGCTGCGTCGGCAACAGCGTGAAATCCATCACGACCGGCAGGTGGTCGGAGCCGACATTGCCGAGCCGGTGCGGCGGCTGTTCCACCACCGCGCCCTTCACCAGTATATGGTCGATCGGCAGGCCGATATAGGGCCGCAGCATGTCGGGCGCGCGGCGGTCGATCCATGTCGGCCCGACCCAGCGCGTGAAGCGCAGACCCCCGCTCGCGGCAACGCGCTGCGCCATCACGCTCCACGGCGTGGCGTTGAAGTCGCCGCCGAGAATGGCGGTGGGACCGAGCGTGGCGAGCGTCTGCGCGGCGTTCTCCACCTGCCATTTCTGCCAGAACGGCCACGGCCAGCCGATATGCAGCGCCACCACGTCCACCGCCTGCCCGCCGAAATCCACCGTCGCCAGCGCCAGCGTTCCGTCGTCCTTGCATTCCTGCCGTCCGCCCTGCGCGAAGGGCCGGCGCGACAGGATCGTCACGCCGCCATTGCGCGAATCCTGATGGCAGCGCAGCCGGTAGGGATAGGCCGCGCGCAGCACCTCCAGCCGCGGCTCCCACTGCGCCGACACCTCGATCAACGTGACAATGTCCGGCTTCTCGCGCCCGATCATCGACAGCACGGCGCCCTTGTTAGGATTGTCGTAGCGCAGGTTGAGATGCAGCATCCTGTAGCGCGGCGCGTCGTCGGGCGCGGCATTGGCGGTGCCGCTCCAGTTCAGGTCCGGCAGGCCGAGCGTCGCCAGGACCGGCAGCAGGGCGGTCGCCAGAAGGCCCGCCGATGCCTGCCGCCAGCCGCGGAAAAGCGCCAGCAGCAGCGCCGCCACCGCCACGCCCGCCGCAAGATGCATGCGGAAATGCGCCAGCGTGTCGAAGGCCGCATGCCATTCGCCGAGAAAGCCCGCATAGACGAGCGCGGCGACGCCGATCCCGCCAAGCAGGATCGCCAGCGCCAGCCACCATTTCACAGGCTTGCCGAGAAACATCACATCCGTCCGTCGCAGACTGCCGGCTCTCCAAGCGCGACAATGGGGCAGCGTCGTGGCGCCCCGCCGCTCCATTCTACTGGAAGGCGGTTTCCGAAAAACTTCTGAGCTTGCGCGAATGCAGCCGCTCGGGCGGCATCTCGGCCAGCTTCTCCACCGCCCTTATGCCGATCTGAAGATGCTGCGACACCTGCCGCTTGTAGAACTCCGTCGCCATGCCCGGCAGCTTCAACTCGCCATGCAGCGGCTTGTCGGACACGCACAGCAGCGTGCCGTAGGGCACGCGGAAGCGGAAGCCGTTGGCGGCGATCGTCGCCGATTCCATGTCGAGCGCGATGGCGCGCGACTGCGAAAGCCGCTGCACCGGCCCGCGCTGCTCGCGCAGCTCCCAGTTGCGGTTGTCGATAGTCGCCACCGTGCCGGTGCGCATGACGCGCTTGAGCTCGTAGCCGGAAAGGCCCGTCACCTCGGCCACCGCCTGCTCCAGCGCCACCTGCACCTCCGCCAGCGCGGGAATCGGCACCCACACCGGCAGGTCATCGTCCAGTACGTGGTCCTCGCGCACATAGGCATGCGCCAGCACGTAGTCGCCCAGCGCCTGCGTGTTGCGCAGGCCGGCGCAGTGGCCGAGCATCAGCCAGGCATGCGGCCGCAGCACCGCGATATGGTCGGTGATCGTCTTGGCGTTGGAGGGGCCGACGCCGATATTCACCATGGTGATGCCGCCATGGCCGGGCTTGACCAGATGATAGGCCGGCATCTGCGGCAGGCGCTGGGGCGTGCCCTCATGCGGCGAGGTCTCGCCGGGCCTCGTCACGACATTGCCGGGCTCCACGAAGGCGACATAGCCTTCGCCGCCGGCGGCCATCATCTCGCGCGCATGCTTGCAGAACTCGTCGATGTAGAACTGGTAGTTGGTGAACAGCACGAAGTTCTGGAAATGGTTCGGGCTGGTCGCGGTATAGTGCGAGAGCCGGTGCAGCGAATAGTCGATGCGCTGCGCGGTGAAGGGCGCTAGCGGCATCGGCTCGCCGGGCACGGGCTCATAGGTGCCGTTGGCGATCAGGTCGTCCGTCGCATTGAGGTCCGGCACGTCGAATATGTCGCGCAAGGGCCGCTGGATGCGGTCGGCGATGCTGCCGTCCACATGCGTGCCCTCGAGGAAGGCGAAATGCAGCGGGATCGGCCGCTCCGACTCCGAGATCGTCACCGGCACGCCGTGATTGCGGATGATCTGCCGCAACTGCTCGACCAGATAGCTTTCGAACAGGTCCGGCCGGGTGACGGTGGTCGAGTAATAGCCCGGCTGCGGCATGTGGCCGAAGGCGAGGCGCGAATCCACATGCGTATAGGACGAGATGGCGATGCTGATCTCGGGATAGAAGGCGCGGAAGCGGCTCGTCGTCTCGCCGCCGCCGGTCAGCGTCTGGAAAGCGTCGCGCAGGAAGGCCGTGTTGCGTTCATAGAGCGCCTTCAGCGCGGCCACCGCCGCATGCGCGTTGGTGAACGTCTCGCGCGGATAGGGATCCGGGTAGACGACGGAATCGATAGGCTGGGGAAAAGTGGGCTTGTCCATGGCCCATTATAGAGCATGTCCCCCGAAAGTGGGCAGCGGTTTCGGGGGACATGCGCAAGATAGGAATCTGAAGTGGGGAGCGAATCTGAAGGATCGCGACACGCTTCGGAGAGGTCGGGGGCGATTTCGACTGGCCTGCGACCGGCATTTTGCTCAGCCGCGCTGGAGGCCCATCAGCAGCACGAGGCCGGCGCCATTGGACATTTTCTGGGTCTCGCCGATGGTCTGCCCGGTGCCGGCATTCACCTTGTGCACGGCAACGGCCGGCGCGAAAAGCAGGGCAACGACAAGCGCGGCCCGTGCGAGGCCGGCAGCCAGATGATTGTTCTTGTTGTTTTCTCTTCTCATTGTCGTGTCTTTCAGCGGCGCGACAGGGGCGCGCATCCGTTTCCGTTCTCGGTTCCGCAAAAGCTGGCCCATCCGTTGATGGCGCGGGACTTGCGGTTCGCCTCCGTCACGGCCATCGCCAGAAGCATGCCGAAGATCGAAACAATGAGGCAGACGATGGTGAAGCGGCGTGCGAGCATGTGCGTGTCCTCGATTGTGGACACTATGGCGAGGCGGCGCTGAACTCCGCCTGATCGCACCATTCATCTGCCGTTCAGCTAGATGAAGAATGTGTAACCCACGAATGTGGCTATATTTTTGCACGCCTTCCTTCGCCGGTTGGCGCCGCGCCTCCGATGTGGTTAGCTCCTGCCGTTCCCCAGGAGGCCGACATGACGCAGCAGACCCGCCCGATCGAGCTCTATTACTGGCCGACGCCGAACGGCTGGAAGATCAGCGTAGCCCTCGAGGAGATGGGCGTTCCCTACGAGGTGAAATACGTCAATATCGGCAAGGGCGAGCAGTTCGAGCCCGCCTTCCTGAAAATATCGCCGAACAACCGCATGCCGGCGATCATCGACCCGGAAGGGCCGGGCGGCCAGCCGATCTCGGTGTTCGAATCCGGCGCCATCCTGCAATATCTCGGCCGCAAGTTCGGCAAGCTCTATCCGGCCGACGAGCGGGCGCGCGTCGAGGTCGACCAGTGGCTGTTCTGGCAGATGGGCGGGCTCGGGCCCATGGCCGGGCAGGCGCATCACTTCCGCCAATATGCGCCGGAAAAGATCCCCTATGCCGTCGACCGCTACACCAACGAGGTGAACCGCCTCTACGGCGTCATGAACAAGCGCCTCGCCGACCGCGAATTCCTCGCCGGCGACTATTCGATCGCGGATATCGCCTGCGTCGGCTGGGTGCGCCCGCACCAGAACCAGGGCCAGGACCTCGACGATTTTCCAAATCTCAAGCGCTGGTTCGAGACGATCATGGCGCGCCCCGCCGTCGAGCGTGGCATGGCGGTCGGTGCCGAGCACCGCCGCAACATCGCCGAGGACAAGGACGCGCAGAAGGTGCTGTTCGGGCAAAGGGCGAGATAGCGAATAGCGAGTAGCGAATAGGGAAAGGGCGGCGCGGCGGCCAGCCTTCCCCTATTCGCTACTCGCTATTTCGCTATTCGCTCCTAGAGCCTCGACCAGTTCTGCGAGCGGCAGATCACCGCCATCACGCAGCCGCGCATCTTGAGCGAATTGCCGCTCAGCGTCGCGTCACCCTTGTAGGTCTTGTCGTTGGCGGGGTCGGTCATGGTACCCTTGTAGCTGTTCTTGCCTTCCGGGCTCATCTTGCCGATCTGCTTGCCGCTGTGCTGACCGCTCACCAGTTTGATGCAGAAGCCGCCCGCGCAACTCGCGATCTGCGCGGTCGAACCTGCATCGGTGCGCCAGCGCCCCTCGATGGGATCCGCCGCCGCAACGCCCGTCACCATCAGCGCGGCGATGGCCGCGACGCCGAACGTCTTCAACATGAATTCCTCCCGCCCGGACCGATGCCGGGGCTCGATAGATTTACGCGCACGTAAACATAACAAAGCCGTGCCGGCGCGGAAGGGGCATTGTGAGGCGTCTTTTCGCCAAGCGGGCACCCGCTTCAGCACATGGTGAGTCCGCCGCGTGCATGGATATCGCGCAGAATCGCCCGCAGCACGGCGAAGTCGACTTGACCCGCATTGCGATAACGCACGCAGCCTTTACCGCAATCGATGCCGGCAAGCTGCTCACGGAACCGCTCGATTGCCGTCGGGCCGGCATAAAAGGCGATGTGGCGCTTCTGCATATTGAAGCTGACGGCATTGTCCTGCCCGCGCGGGCCGTAGCCGGGCATACCCCATTGCATTCGCTCTTCCCAGCCAACCAGTTCCTGGCGGCAGGCCGTGCGCAGTTGTTCGAGGATCGGCCGGTCGGATGCTGCGAGGCCATCGAGCCAGTCAGCTACGCTCGTTGCTTTCGATTGCACCATGCTTGGTCCTTTCAGGCGTCGATTGTTGCATCAGGCGGCGCGAAGATCGAGGCCGTTTCCATGCAAGGAATTTGTCGAGGCGGTTGACGGGAAGCGCATGTGGATCGCCAATCCGGACGCGTGCAGGGACCGGAGGTTCGCAATCGACCGCGAGTCACGGTGAATCAAGCGTTAGCCGGCGCGTGGCGGATTCCGTATATTTTGCGTGAACGAGCCCGGACTTCCGGGATTCCCATGTTTAACGGAATCTTGGATTTACGGATAATTTGAGTTTTGTTTTCATCTACTTAAGCAAGCCATTTAACGACGGATTCAAGGCTCCCGGTCATTCTGCAGGCATCGGATCAAACGCGACGGGAACAGGCGAAAACGCCGCTCTCGGGAGAAGACAGGGGACAGAAAAATGGCTCGTTATGACATGCTCGAAACCGGCATCGGCGCCAACGCCCAGGCCGACATTCTCTTCGAACTCGGCCTGATGTATGCGACCGGCCGCGACTGCGAGGCCGACGTGGTTGCCGCGCACAAGTGGTTCAACATCGCCGCCATCAAGGGCTCCGCCCGCGCCGCCGAACTGCGCGCCGAACTCTCCGCCACCATGAGCAAGGCCGACATCGCCCGCGCCCTGCGTGAAGCCCGCGAGTGGATGACGCTGCACTGAGGGCAGCGGGAGCCGCGCTTGCGGGGATAGCAGGCGCGGCCTATATTGACCGCATGGACAGTGATCTTGGCACCATTGCCATACCGGCGGCGTTGAACGACAGGTTGCAGCACGCTGCGGCCGCGGTCGGACAGACAGCATCCGAGGTCGCGTTGCGGGCAATCGAGGAATATGTCGGTGATCTGGAGGATGCCCGGATCGCACGGCAGCGGATCATGGATATACGCGAAGGCCGGTCGGACACTGTAACGCTCGCGGAGCTTTTGGGCCGCCATGGCTTGGCGGATTGAGTTCGAGCGGAAGGCCACGCGAGAACTCGAACAACTTCCTCCACAGACAATATCCCGTATCCTGAAATACCTTCATGAGCGCGTCGCACCGCTGGAGAATCCGCGCTCCGTCGGCGAAGCGCTGAAAGGTGATCGGCTGGGCGACCTGTGGAAATATCGGGTCGGCGACTATCGGCTTGTCGTCGATATTCAGGACGAGATAGTGCGTATCCTCGTCGTTCGTGTCGGCAATCGCCGCGATGTCTACCGACGCTAGCGTTCACCCCTCCGCGAACCGCACCAGCACGGCGCCGTCGCTGACCTGCATGCCCTCCACCGCGATTTCGGCGATGACGCCGTCCTGCGGCGCGGTGATGGTGTGCTCCATCTTCATTGCTTCCAGCACCAGCAGCGGTTGTCCGCGCGCGACGGTCTCACCCTGTCCCGCATGCACGAGCTTGACCAACCCCGGCATCGGGGCGCGCAGGCTTTCCGCGCCGCCGGCGGCATCCCGCGCGGCGTCGAGCGGATCGTCCAGCGTGAATGTGTGGCTAGCCGCTCCGGTGAATACGGTCACATGACCGGGCCACAGCACGGCCGGCGTTTCGCCGTCCGCCCGAAGCTGAATCGCCTCGTCGCCGATCTCTGCCCGGACCACCATTTCATCGGCGGTCACGGCGACAGCTAATTGCTCCTCGCCTTGCCGCAGATGCACGCCATGCGCCAGCGTGGAAAAATGTCCGTAGCCGCGCAGCGTGTCCCATGGATCGGCGGATGAGGGCGGCTTTGTCAGCCCTGTCGCCATTGCTGCGGCCTGCGCGACGATGCGGCTTGTGGACGCGGCCGTCGCGGTAAGCTCCGCCTGCTTGCGCGCGATCAGCCCGGTATCGACGCGGCCCGCCGCGAAGTCCTCGTCCTGCGACAGCGCGGCGAGAAAGGCGAGGTTCACCACCGTGCCGGCAACCTCGGTCCGCGCCAGCGCGTCGCCCAGCCGCGAAAGAGCCGCCGCGCGGTCCGGCCCGCCGACGACGAGCTTGGCGATCATCGGGTCGTAGAAGGGCGAGATCGCGTCGCCCGCGCGCACCCCGGTCTCGATGCGCACATGCCCATCCTCCGGGGCAGGAAAGACGAGATGATGCAGCGTGCCGGTCGCCGGCAGGAAGTCGCGCTGCGGGTCCTCGGCATAGAGCCGCGCCTCGAAAGCGTGGCCCGAAAGCGCGATCTCGTCCTGACGGCGGGGCAGGGGCTCTCCGGCCGCCACGCGCAACTGCCATTCCACGAGGTCGATGCCCGTCACGATCTCCGTGACCGGATGCTCCACCTGCAGGCGCGTGTTCATTTCCATGAACCAGAAGCGGTCTGGAGAAAGCCCGGCGCTTGCATCGGCGATGAACTCGATCGTTCCCGCGCCGCAATAGTCGATGGTCTTCGCGGCCTTCACCGCCGCCTGCGTCATCGCCTTGCGCATCGCCTCGGTCATGCCGGGCGCCGGCGCTTCCTCGATCACCTTCTGATGGCGGCGCTGCGCCGAGCAGTCGCGCTCATAGAGATGCACGACATTGCCCAGTTCGTCGCCGAACACCTGCACCTCGATATGGCGCGGGCTCTGGATATATTTCTCCACCAGCACGCGGTCGTCGCCGAAGGCGGCCTTCGCCTCGCGCCGCGCCGCGGCCAGCGCTTCGGCGAAATGGTCCGGATGGTCGACGCGGCGCATGCCCTTGCCGCCGCCGCCGGCGCGGGCCTTGATGAGCACCGGATAGCCGATCTCGCGCGCCTTGGAGGCGAGCAGCACGATTTCCTGCGCCTCGCCATGATAGCCGGGCACCACCGGCACGCCCGCCTTCTCCATCAGCCGCTTGGCGGCATCCTTCAGCCCCATGCTGCGGATCGAGGCCGCGCGCGGCCCGATGAAGACGAGGCCGGCCCTGGTCACCGCGTCGACGAAATCCGGGTTCTCGGACAGGAAGCCGTAGCCCGGATGGATGGCCTCGGCCCCGGTGGCCAGCGCCGCCGCGATGATCCTGTCGCCGCGCAGGTAGCTGTCGAGCGCCGGCGCTGGTCCGATATGCACCGCCTCGTCGGCCATCGCGACATGAAGCGCGGAAGCATCGGCGTCGGAATAGACCGCGACGGTCGAAATCCCCATCCGCCGCGCGGTGCGCATCACGCGGCAGGCGATCTCGCCGCGATTGGCGATCAGGATCTTTGCGAACATGTCTCCTCCGGACCTGACGGCAGACGGACATGCGCCGTTGTGTCAGATATCGGCTCGCGCTGCCAGTCTTGGCGCATCCCTCAATAGCCGGCGGTGCGGTCCACCAAATTGCGCAAGGGTGCGCCGCCGTTATGCGTGTCCATCTGCGCCAGCATGGCCGGAACCAGATGCGCCGGATCGGATACCGCCGCCGCATGCGGCGTGACGAAGACATGGCGGTGCGACCAGAGCGGGCTTGCTGCCGGCAGCGGCTCCGTCTCGAACACGTCGAGGCTCGCTTCCTTCAATATGCCGTCCTCCAGTGCGCGAAGAATGTCGGCTTCCTTCTGCAATCCGCCGCGCCCGGCATTGATCAGCACCGGCCCGCCCAGCGCATTGCCGCGCCGCAGGCCGCCGAGCAGGCCGTAATCCACGATGCCGTGCGTGGCTTCGGTGAGCGGCAGAAGCACCACGAGGATATCGGTCGCCGCGAGGAACGGCGCCAGTCCGGCCTCTCCGGCGAAGCAGCGCACGCCGTCCGTCGCGGCCGGCCGGCGCGACCAGCCGTTCAGCACGAAGCCGAGCGGGCGCAGCGCATGCGCCGCCGCCCTTGCCAGATTGCCGAAGCCGAGAAAGCCGACCGCCACCTCGTCCGCGCGTGGCTGCGGCACGTCGGCCCACAGGCCGGCCGTCTGGTTGGCGCGATAGGCCATGCCTTGCCGATGGTGATCGAGCACGCGCCAGACGACATATTCGACCATATGGCCGGTTAGGTTGTCGTCAACCACCCGCACGATCGGCACGTCCGGCAGATCCGGATCGGCAAAGAGATGGTCCACGCCGGCGCCCACCGAGAAGATGGCGCGCAGGTTCGGCAGGCGCGCCAGAATACCCGGCGGCTGCTTCCACACCACGGCATAGTGGATCGACGGATCGGCGGGATCGTCCAGTTCCGTCACCACGGTCCGCTCGCGCGACAGCAGTTCATGCCACGCGGCCGGGTCGAAGCCGCGCACGGAAAGGAGGACACGCCCCGCATTCGTCCCTGCCGGCATGGCGCTCCCTACTGGTTGACCACGCCGGCCGGCGCCGTGGCGATGTCGAACGCGGCGGCAATGAGCGCGCGCGTGTAATCGGTCTGCGGCGTTTCAAAAATCTGCTCGGCGGGTCCGGCCTCCACCACCTTGCCATTGCGCATCACGATCACCTCGTTCGCCAGCGCCCGCACCACCTTGAGGTCGTGGCTGATGAAGAGGTAAGCGAGGTTGTGCTTGCGCTGGAGGTCGCGCAGCAGGTCCACCACCTGCGCCTGCACGCTCATGTCGAGCGCCGATGTCGGCTCGTCCAGCATCACGAAGCGCGGCTTCAGCACCATGGCGCGCGCGATGGCGATGCGCTGGCGCTGCCCGCCGGAGAATTCGTGCGGATAGCGGAAGCGCGTCGCCGGATCGAGCCCCACCTCCTTCAGCACCGCCACCACCCGCTCGTCGCGTTCTTCCGGCGAGAGCTTGGGTTCGTGGATGCGCAGCCCTTCCTCGATGATTTCCGACACCGACATGCGCGGGCTGAGCGAGCCGTAGGGGTCCTGGAAGACGATCTGGATTTCGCTGCGCAGCGGCCGCATGCCGGAAAAGGACAGTTTCGCGATATCGCGCCCGCCGAAATCGATCGCGCCTTCCGACGAGATCATCCGCGTCAGTGCGAGGCCGAGCGTGGTCTTGCCCGAGCCGGACTCGCCCACCACGCCGACGGTCTGCCCGGCGCGCACGGTGATGTCGATCCCGTCCACCGCCTTCACATGGTCGACGGTCTTGCGGAAGAAGCCCTTTTTGATCGGGAACCAGACCTTGACCTCATCGCCGCTGATCACCGGCTTTGCCGCCGGATCTGCCGGCTGCGGCCGACCTTTCGGCTCGGCGGCCAGCAGATGGCGCGTATAATCATGCCGCGGATTGGCGAAGATTTCCGCGGTCGGGCCGCTTTCCACGATCTTGCCCTTGGTCATCACGCACACCCGGTCGGCGATGCGCCGCACGATGCCGAGGTCGTGGGTGATGAACAGCATCGACATGCCCTTCCTGGCCTTGAGCTTGGCCAGAAGCTCGAGGATCTGCGCCTGCACGGTCACGTCGAGCGCCGTCGTCGGCTCGTCGGCGATCAGCAGTTCCGGTTCGTTGGCGAGCGCCATGGCGATCATCACGCGCTGGCGCTGCCCGCCCGACAGCTCGTGCGGATAGGCGCCCAGCCGCCGCTCCGGCTCGCGGATACCGACCTCGCGCAGCAGTTCCAGCGTGCGGGTCCGTGCCGCCTGTTCGCGCATGCCCCGATGCAGCCGCAGGATCTCGCCGATCTGGTCCTCGATCGTATGCAGCGGGTTGAGCGAGGTCATCGGCTCCTGAAAGATCATGGTGATCTTGTTGCCGCGCACCTTGCGCAACGCCTTCTCGTCCAGCGTCAGCAGGTCCTGCCCGCCGAAATGGATGTTTCCGGACGGATGACTGGCCGGCGGGTAGGGAAGCAGCTTCAGGATCGACAGCGCCGAGACCGACTTGCCCGAGCCCGATTCCCCCACCAGCGCCACCGTCTCGCCCTTGCCGATGTCGAAGGAGACATGGTCGACCGCAAGCGTTTCCTTGCCCCCTTGCGCGAAGGCGACGGAGAGGTCGCGGACGGAGAGGAGAGGGTCGGCGCTCAAAGGGCGGCCTCGACATCGGTCTTGCGGAAATCGTCGCCCTTGAACAGCAGCGGCTCGCTCCGCGCCCTGGCCAGCGCATAGGCGAAGCAATCGCCGAGGTTGAGCTTGGCGGGGTGATTGCCCTTGCCGTATTGCCGATAGGCTTCGCGGGCAAAGCTTGCCTGTTCAGGTGTCGTGTCCGCCAGCCGGATAGCCGACAGTTCCATCAAGCGGTCCACCTTGGCTGGATCATCCTTCCGCCTCATCAACCGGATGCAGGCCTCCAGATAGTTCACCGGCGATATATGCATCTCCCGTTCCGAGGAAAGGGCCCGCATGAATTCATCCGCGTCGGCTTCGTTCAATACGACAGCGAGAATGGCCGAGGCATCTACGATCATATGGGGAGGCCGTCATCGTCGTAGAGATCGGAATGATCGCTCGTCAGTCCGGCGGGAGTAGGCGGTAGCGACTGCACGAACGTCTTGATCCGCTGATACTTCGCTTCCGCATCATGGGATCGCTCAAGCCGCTCCAACTTCTCCTTGAGCGCGCTTTCGACCGCAGCCGTCACGGTGGTTCCGGTCCGCCTGGCTATATGTTTCGCCATCTGGTGGGCCACCTCGCTCTTGATATTCATGCCCATCTGGATCTCCATGGTAGAAATACAAGAGTATTATACCACGCCTCGCAACTCACCTGAAAGTCTTCCGCGGATCGAAGGCATCCCGCGTGGCCTCGCCGATGAAGATCAGCAGCGAAAGCATGATCGACAGCGTCAGGAAGCCGGAGATGCCGAGCCATGGCGCGTTGAGGTTGCGCTGGCCCTGCCTGAGCAGTTCGCCCAGCGAGGCGGAGCCTGGCGGCAGGCCGAAGCCGAGGAAATCGAGCGAGGTCAGCGTGGTGATGGCGCCGTTGAGGATGAAGGGCAGGAAGGTCAGCGTCGCCACCATCGCATTGGGCAGGAGGTGCCGGTACATGATGGTGAAGTTGCCGACGCCGAGCGCGCGTGCCGCGTTCACATATTCGAAGTTGCGCGCGCGCAGGAACTCCGCCCGCACCACGCCGACGAAGGCTACCCATGAGAACAGCAACATGATGCCGAGCAGGATGAAGAAGCCCGGCGGCAGCACGGCGGCGATGATCAGGATGAGATAGAGCACCGGGATCGACGACCAGATCTCGATGAAGCGCTGGAAGATCAGGTCGGTCCAGCCGCCGAAATAGCCCTGCACCGCGCCTGCCGACACGCCGATCACGGCCGAGGCGAGCGTCAGAACCAGCCCGAACAGCACCGAGATGCGGAAGCCGTAGATGATGCGGGCGAGCACGTCGCGTGCCTGGTCGTCGGTGCCCAGCCAGTTCCAGTTGCCGGGCCGGCAATCGGCATCGTCCGTGCCCGCCATGTAGCGGCTGCACCGCGTTTCCGTGTCGTACATCCACGAAGGCTTGGCGGGCGCGGCCTCGGGGATCTCGTTGTTCACTGTGCGATAGGAATAGCGGATCGGCGGCCAGATCGCCCAGCCATTGGCCTCGATCTCCTCCCGGATCACCGGGTCGCGATAGTCGGTCACGGCAAGGAACCCACCGAACTTCTCTTCCGGATAATCCACCAGCACCGGATAGATGATCTCGCCCTTGTAGGAGGCGATGATCGGCTTGTCGTTGGCCAGAAACTCCGCGAACAGCGACAGCACGAACAGGAAGAGGAAGATCCACAGCGACCAGTAGCCGCGCCGGTTGGCCTTGAAGTTCTGCCAGCGGCGCTGGTTGAGCGGTGACAGCCAGGGCCGCGCCACGGTCTCGCGCACCTGCTCCACCTCGGCCTTCACCTGGATGTCGCTCATCAGACGTCCCTGCGTTCGAAGTCGATGCGGGGATCGATCCAGGTGTAGATCAGGTCCGAGAGCAGGCCGACGAAAAGGCCGATCAGCGAGAAGATGTAGAGCGTGGCGAACACCACCGCATAGTCGCGGTCGAGCACCGAGCGGAAGCCCAGCAGGCCGAGCCCGTCGAGCGAGAAGATGTTCTCGATCAGCAGCGAGCCGGTGAAGAAGGCCGAGATGAAGGCGCCCGGAAAGCCCGCCACGATGATCAGCATCGCATTGCGGAAGACGTGGCCGTAAAGCACCTGCCGTTCCGACAGCCCCTTGGCGCGCGCGGTCACCACATATTGCTTGCGGATCTCCTCGAGGAAGGAATTCTTCGTCAGCAGCGTCGTCGTGGCGAAAGCGGACAGCACCATGGCCGTCAGCGGCAGGGTCAGGTGCCAGAAATAGTCGAGGATGCGTTCGGGCCACGAAAGTTGCGCCCAGTTCTCGGAGGTCAGCCCGCGCAGCGGGAACCAGTCGAAGAAGGAGCCGCCGGCGAACAGCACCATCAGCAGGATGGCGAAGAGGAAGCCGGGAATGGCATAGCCGACGATGACGATGCCGCTCGTCCACACGTCGAAGGCCGAGCCGTCCTTCACCGCCTTGCGGATGCCGAGCGGGATGGAGATGGCGTAGGAGATCAGCGTGATCCACAGCCCCAGCGAGATCGACACCGGCATCTTCTCGATGATCAGGTCGATCACCGAGATGTCGCGGAAGTAGCTCTCGCCGAAGTCGAAGCGGATATAGTCCCACAGCATGCCGAAGAAGCGTTCGAGCGGCGGCTTGTCGAAGCCGAACTGCTTCTCCAGCTGCGCGATGAAGGCCGGGTCGAGGCCCTGCGCGCCGCGATAGCGCGATTCCCCGCCGCCCATGTCGAACTGCGCCCCGGCATCCGCGCCGCTGCCGGAGAGGCGGTCGGTCACGCCGCCGCCCTGTCCCTGCAGCCGCGCGATGACCTGCTCGACAGGCCCGCCGGGGGCGAACTGGATGACGATGAAGGAAATCGCCATGATCCCGAACAGGGTCGGGATCATCAGCAACAGCCGGCGGAGGATATAGGCGGCCATCAGCAGGCGTCCGTGCCGGTGGCGGGGCCGAAGAAGGAACTCCGGGCCCTTTGGTTGAGCGCACACCCCCACCCCTCACCCCTCCCCACAAGGGGGAGGGGGATTCTGAGGCGTCGGCGATCCCCTCCCCCTTGTGGGGAGGGGTGAGGGGTGGGGGTATCGCCGGATGCGATGCCCTCCGGTATTTCTGCCGACCTTCGGCGATCGACGAAAAAGGCGAATCTCCCCCCTTGAGGGGGAGATGCCCGGCAGGGCAGAGGGGGGTGGGATACGCAGCAGCCGCTCAAGGACGCCGGGCTCCTTCGTGAAACTGTCGCTCAGCCCTTGCCAATCGCCTTCGCCTTCCCTTCGTCCACCCACCAAAGCGATTCCACCGGGAAGCCGTAGTCGGGCTTGGGCTCCTTGAAGCCGAACATGTCCCAATAGGCCGCCTTGTGATTCGCTGCATACCAGTTTGGAATCCAGTCCCGGCGTGCGCGCAAGACCCTGTCGAGCGCGCGCATGGCGGTTATCATCTCGTCGCGGCTCTGCGCGCGCCCGGCCGCGTCGATCAGCGCGTCGATGGCAGGGTTCTCCGTGCCGCTCAGATTGCGCGATCCGCTGGCCTTCGCCGCGCGGGAGTGGAAGGTGTTGGCGAGCTGGTCGCGCGTCGGCGTGCCGCCGAAGCTCAGCGCCATCATGACGATGTCGAAATCGAAATCCGCCTGCCGTGCCTGATACTGCGCCGAATCCACCATGCGGATCGTGGCGTCGATGCCGATCGCCCGCATGCTTTCCACGAAAGGCGAGGTGATCCGCGACAGCGATTCCTCCTGCACCAGCATTTCCACCGCAAGCGGCGCCCCGCGCGCGTCGACGAGGCGGTTTCCCTGCGCGGTCCATCCGGCCCCGATCAGAAGCTGCCGCGCGCGCCGCAGCATGGTCCGGTCGCGCCCCGACCCGTCGGATACCGGCTGCATCACTGCCTCGCCGAAGGCTTCCTCCGGAATGTGCGCGCGCAGCGGCTCCATCAGCGCCAGTTCCTCGGGCGTTGGCGTGCCCTCGGCCTTGAAGTCCGACTTCTCGAAGCAGCTCTGCGCGCGGGCATAGGCGTCGTAGAAAAGGTTGCGGTTGGTCCATTCGAAATCGAAGCAATGGGCGATCGCCTCGCGCACCCGCGCATCCTTGAACCGCTCGCGCCGCTGGTTCACCGCCCATGCCTGCATCGTGGGCCGCAGGTCGCCGGGAAATTCGCGTTTCGTGACCCGTTTGTCGCGGATCGCGGGAAAGTCGTATTCCGTCGCCCATGTTCGCGCGGTGAATTCCTGCCGGAACAGGATGTCGCCCTTCTTGAAGGCCTCGAAGCCCGCCTGCCGCTCGCGGTAGAACTCGATGCGAATGCGCTCGAAATGGTTCAGGCCCCGGTTGACCGGCAGGTCGCGGCCCCAATAGTCCGGCACCTTCTCATATTCGATGAAGCGCCCGGCGGAGAGGCGTCCGACCTTGTACTGGCCGTTGCCGAGCGGCGCCGTCATCTGCGAGCCGTCGAAGGGATGCGTGTCGAACCAGGTCTTCGACAGCACCGGATAGCCGGCGACGGCGAAGATGGTCTGCGACGACTGCTCGCCGTTGAAGCTGATGCGGAAGGTACGCTCGTCCTCGGCCACCGCCTCGGTCATGTTGGATAGCGGCAGCGAAAGCTGCGGATGACCCTTTTCCTTCAGCAGATCGAAGGTGAAGACGGCATCCTGCGCCGTCACCGGCGAGCCGTCATGGAAACGCGCCTCTGGCCGCAGGCGGAAGGTGAAGCTGTTGCGGTCGGCGGCGATCGTCACCGTCTCGGCGAGCAGGCCGTAGAGCGAGTCAGGCTCGTCGAGCGAGCCGGCCATCAGCGCGTCGAAGCACATTTCCATGCGCGGCGGCGCGTCGCCGCGCGGCACGAAGGTGTTGAGCGTGTTGAAGGTCAGCACCGACTGGTTGAAGAGCCAGTTCGGCGGCTGGAAATTGAACGTGCCGCCTTGCGGCGCTTCCGGAGAAGCATAGTCGAAATAGCTGAAATCCTTCGGATATTTCAGCTCGCCGAAGGTAGATATCCCATAGAGCGCTTCCTCCGTCGCCAGCGCGGCGATGCCGCGAGACGGCAGCAGCGGCGCGGCAAGGCTTGCCGCGCCCAGCGCCAGGAAGTCGCGGCGGCGCAGCCAGCCGGCGGCCATCAGTTGCCGCTCCGGTACTTGGCGGCCAGCGCCTTTTCACGCTCCACGTCGATCCACCAGGAATCGACATCGATGCCGACATAGGTAGGCTGTTGCTCGGGTATGCCGAACTTGTTCCAGTAGGCGATGCGCAGCGCGGGCGAATGCCATTGCGGCACGATGTAGTAGCCCCACAGAAGCACCCGGTCGAGCGCGCGCGTCGCGGCGACGAGGTCGTCGCGGTCCTTGGCGAAGATCACCTTGTCGATCAGCGCGTCGACCACCGGGTCCTTGATGCCGGCGAGATTGCGCGAATCGGGCTGGTCGGCGGCGATCGAGCTCCAGTAGTCGCGCTGCTCGTTGCCGGGCGACTGCGACTGCGGCAGCACGCCGACCACCACGTCATAGTCGAAGGTACGGAAGCGGTTGACGTACTGGCTGGTGTCGACGATGCGGATCGATGCCTGGATGCCGAGCCGGCGCAGATTGTCGATGAAGGGCTTCATCACGCGCTCGTCCGTCGGGTCGTCGCCGAGGAACTCGATCCTGAAGGGCTGCCCCGTCTGGACGCTCACCATGCGCCCGTCGCGGCTTTCCCAGCCCGCTTCGCGCAGAAGCTGCACCGCATGGCGTAGGTGTTCGCGCACAGATTGCGGCTTGTCGTAGACCGGCAGCGTGAATTCCTTGGTGAACACCTCGTCGGGAACCTTGCCGCGGAACTCCTCGAGTATCGCCAGTTCCCGTCCTTTCGGCAGGCCGCTTGATGCGAGCTCCCCGCCGCCGAAATAGGTCGAGGTGCGCGCATAGGCATTGTAGAAGAGCGTGCGGTTCATGCTCTCGAAGTCGAAGGCCCATGTCAGCGCCTCACGCACCCGCCGGTCGGCGAATTGCGGCTTGCGCGTGTTAAGCACGAAGCCCTGCATCGGATAACCCGCGGTGCTCTCGAACTCGCGCTTGATCACGTCGCCCGCCTCGAAGGCGGGGAAGTTGTAGCCGGTCGCCCAGCGCTGCGCGCGGTTCTCCAGCCGGTAGTCCTGGAAGCCGCCCTTGGTGAAGGCCTGCCAGGCCGCGTTGTCGTCCTGGAAATAGACGAAGCGCTGCCGGTCGAAGTTCTGGCGGCCGATATTGACCGGCAGTTTTGCACCCCAATAATCCTTCACACGCGACCAGACGATTTCCGAGCCGGGGCGGAAACTTTCTATTCTGTAGGCGCCCGAGCCGAGCGGCGGCTCCAGCGTGGGCTGGGTGATGTCGCGCTGCCGTCCCTGCGCATCCTTGCCTTCCCACCAGTGCTTCGGCAGCACGGCGAGGTCGCCCATGATGTGCGGCAGTTCGCGGTTGCCCTTCTGGTCGAAACGGAACTCCACCTCGCGCTCCGAGATCGCGACGGCTTCGGTCACATTCGCATAATAGCGGTTGTAGAGCTGGCTGATCTCCTTGAGCTTGTCGAACGACCAGACCACATCCTCGGCCGTGATCGGCTCGCCGTCATGCCAGCGCGCGTCCGGATGGATGCGATAGGTGGCCGACGAATAGTCGTCGGGATATTTGAACGCGTCGGCGATGAGCCCGTGGCTGGTTCCCGGCTCGTCGGTCGACTGCTGCATGAGCGTCTCGTAGAGCAGCCCGCCGAAGCTGCCGAGGCCCGCCGCCGGCGTGCCGCGCACGATGAAGGGGTTGAAACTGTCGAAGGTGCCGGTTGCGATCGCATTGGCCGTGCCGCCCTTCGGCGCATCGGGATTGACATAGGGATAGCGCTCGAAGGGCTTCGTCTCCGCTTCGCTTTCGATCAGCGAGGAGGAGATGCGCCATTCGTCCTTCTCCCCTTCCTGACCGGCATCCTGCGCCGCACTCCCGTTCGCGAAAGCCAGCAACGCGCCAAGGGCGGTTGCGCCGATTATGCGGGCGGGAAGATGCATCGTTCACCTCATATTGCGTCTCGTGGCGGCCAGCCTAGCAACTCCGGCGGGCGCGCGCAGCCGCTTTGCGTACCGGCCTGTGTAAAAACAACGAGATCAGGCATTTTCATGATTCGATGAATGCGCAAATGCACGGGAGCCGCGTGCCGCCGCCGGAAGCGCGCGGCCATGAGACGCCGACGACCCTGCTTCCCATAACAAAAAAGCCGGCATTTGCCGGCTTTTTGCGGGAGATGACGGTTCCTTCGTCAATTGGCCGGCTGCGCCGGAGCAGGCTGAGCCGGAGCAGGCGCCGGCTCGCCGGGGGCCGGCGTCGGCGCGGCCGAGCTGCCGTCGTTCTGCGGCGCGGGCTGTGCGGGCGCTTCCTGGCCCTCGGCCGGGGCAGGCTGGCCCTCGGCGGGAGCGGCCTCGCCCTCGGCGGGCGCTTCGCCGTTCTCTTCCGCGGCGGGGGCTTCGGGCAGCGGCGCGGGATTGTCGGACAGCGTGCGCAGATAGGCGATCAGATTGGCCTCTTCCTGCGGATTCTTGATGCCGGCGAAGGCCATCGCGGTGCCGTTCACCAGCGAGCGGGGCGAAACGAGGAAATGGCTCAGATGCTCGTAGTCCCAGTGCTGGCTGCCGCCCTGCGAGAACTCGCGCATCGCGGCCGAGTAGGAGAAGCCTTCATGCGAGGCGATAGGGCGGTTCACGACGTCCCAGAGGTTGGGGCCGATCTTGTTGGCGCCGCCCTTGTCGGCGGTGTGGCAGGCGGTGCACTTGCGAAACACGGCCTCGCCGGCGGCCGGATCGGCGGTTGCGAGCAGCGAGAGCGCGGTCGGGCCTTCCTCGGCGGCGGACCCGCCGCCGGCCGGCGCCTCGGCGACCTCGATCGCGTAGCCCGGCTTCTCCGGCGCGTGCCGCGCGAACAGCGCGTCGGACGCCAGGCTGATGGAGAACATGACGAACACGGTGGCGAGGAATGCACCGATCATCTTGTTGATTTCAAAAGAGTCCATCTGCTCAACGCTCCGTTCCGGGGGCATGCGCCCGCCGCGCTCGTACCATGCCTGAAGCCCGCTGGAGGGGCGGGCGAAATTGCGCGGAAACTAGGTCTTTTGCTTCGGCCTTGCAACACCTATAAGGGCTGCGCGGAGTGAGACGTTTTGCCACTCGCACACGTGTTCGGAGGCTGGTTTTTGCAGCTCTATCGCACCTTCAGGGGCTCGGTCACGGGCGGCCGATTTAGATTGCGCTGAGCGCCGTTTCCCCGGCGGCCTTGCCGCCTGATTTCTAATATCGAGAGCGGCCTTGCCGCCTGATTTCCGTTACTGAAAGCTGTCACAGATGAACATGAACAAGATCGCGTTCCAGGGCGAGCCCGGAGCGAACTCCGATACTGCCTGCCGCAACATGTATCCCGCGATGGAGCCGCTGCCCTGCGCCACCTTCGAGGATGCCTTCAACGCGGTCGAGACCGGCAAGGCGGGCCTCGCCATGATCCCGATCGAGAACACCATCGCCGGCCGCGTGGCCGACATCCATCACCTGCTGCCCGAATCGCGCCTTCACATCGTCGGCGAATATTTCCTGCCGATCCACTTCCAGCTCATGGTGCTGCCCGGCGTGGCGCGCGGCGAGATCAGGACAGTCCACAGCCATATCCATGCGCTCGGCCAATGCCGCAAATATATCCGCCGCAACGGCTGGAAGGCCATGGTGGCTGGCGATACCGCCGGCGCCGCGAAGCTGGTGTCGGAGGTGAAGGACCGCTCGATGGCCGCGCTCGCGCCGCGCCTCGCGGCCGAGCTCTACGGGCTCGACATCATGGAGGAGAATGTCGAGGACACCGACACCAACGTCACCCGCTTCGTCGTGCTGACCAAGAGCAAGGAATGGGTCGCGCGCTCCACGCCGGACGCGCCGATGATGACCACCTTCATCTTCCGGGTCCGCAACGTTCCCGCCGCGCTCTACAAGGCGATGGGCGGCTTCGCCACCAACGGCGTCAACATGACCAAGCTGGAGAGCTATCAGCTCGGCGCCTTCACCACGACGCTCTTCTATGCCGACATCGAGGGCCATCCCGACGATGCCGGCGTGAAGAACGCGCTGGAGGAGCTGCGCTTCTTCTCGCGCGAGGTGCGCATCCTCGGCGTCTATCCGCGCAGCCCCTCGCGCGAGGAATGGAAGGTCGCCGACTGACCGCAGGACCGCCGCGCAATTCCACGTTGCCACACGGGAAAATTTCCGTGTGGCAACGTGCGCGCCGGTCTCGGCTGCTCATCGCGCGTGCTTCCGTGCCGTCTCGATGGATGTTGCCGCCCTGGGCGAACGCCCCAGCGCTCTTTCCAATCGTTCCCGCCAACGCGGTCCCCGCGACATCGCATCCTCATACGCGTCGATCAGGTCGGATGGGCGATCCTCGGCGAGGATCGCCATCAGCAATTCCGCCTGCACGAGGTCCTTGCGAGCCTTGATGCTGTCGGGCCCCTCCCGGCGGCGATCCGAGACGATCAGCTTGTGGACTGCGAAACGTTCGGGGCGCGGTATGCGGATGAGGACGCCGTTGCGATAGACAGCCGCCGCCGGAATCGCATCCGCGAGAATGAAGTTGAGGAAGTGCAGCGATTGCGCCGCGACCCCGAGAGCGGCAAGCTCGCGCAGTTCTTCGCGATCGTCGAAAGAGGGCGTCAGGAATTCGACCAGCGTCTGGTGTTGCGATTGCCGCCAGCGCCAGACCTTGCCTTTGTCGTGGCTCGGGACCGGGGCGAAATCGAAGTCGGCGAGAACCACGTCGATGGACGGCATGATCGTGTCGCCGAGGGCGAGCGAAAGCTTCTCGAAGCTGGCGATATCGAGATCAGCCGTCATTGCCGTCTGGTCGAGCGACAGCCGCAGCCCGAGTTCGCCCTCATAGCATCGGAACGCATTCGTGCCGACAAGGACGCCCCCGAGGCGGAATACGCCGGCCCTCGCAAAGGCGGCGACAAGCTGGCCGGTTGTGCCGTCCATGCCGAGAAACCGTTCGCTCCTGAGCAGCCTGACCAGCCGCGCGCGCTCCTTGCGGCGCTCCTCCGCCTTCTCCTGAAGGCCGTTATAGGTCGCGATCCGCCGCCGAAGCGCCTCCGAATCCTCGCCGAGATAGCGCTCGCGTATGTCGGTGCCTATCCGGTAGCGGTCGTACCAATAGGTCCGTCCGCCGCGCTCGCGCGCGGTAGGCGTGCCCTTGATCTCCGCGGCCGCATCGTCGAGCAGCAGGGAGACGAGATCGTGATAGGCCGCTTGCGCGGTCGCGGAGTGACGGCGGAATGGTTCGTCCATGGCTTGCCACACGGAAGAATTTCCGTGTGGCAATAGCGCATCACGGCTTGCCACACAAGAATTTTATCGTGTGGCAATCTGCATGAACCGGGACTTCAGTCGCTCTCCGCCCATGCCCTGATGAGGTGCGTGGCGATGGCGCCCTTGGGCGGCACGCCGACGGAAGGATGCGTGCCGGCGACGACCGCGCGGGTCTCCTCGCGGGTGAACCAGCGGCAGTCCTCCAGTTCCTTCCCGTCGAAGGCGATGTCCTCGTTCAGCGCCTCGCCGAAGCAGCCGATCATCAGCGAATGCGGGAAGGGCCAGGGCTGGCTGGCATGATAGACGACCCGGCCGAGCCGGATGCCCGCTTCCTCGAAGGTCTCGCGCCGCACCGCGTTCTCGATCGTCTCGCCCGGCTCGATGAACCCGGCCAGCGCCGAATACATGCCCGGCGCGAAATGCGGGCTGCGTCCCAGAAGGCAGCGCTCCCGCGTTATGGCGAGCATGATCGCGACCGGGTCGGTGCGGGGAAAGATCTCCGCGCCGCAGCCCGTGCAGACGCGCTTGTAGCCGCCGATGCGCATTTCGGTCGGCTGGCCGCAGCGGCCGCAGAAGCGGTTGGCGGCGTGCCAGGCGAGCAGCGCCGCACCCTGGCCGAGCGCCCCGAGCCACGCTTCGCCCACGAGGTCCTGCACATAGATCGACCGGTGGTCGATCGCCTTGAACCCGTCGGGAAGGGATTCGGCCTCCATCTCCGTCGGCGCGATCAGCACCGGCCCGTTCTCGTCCGTGCCGAGCAGCACCGCCTGGTCGAGGCGCGCGCCCAGCCCGGTGGCGGCCGATCGCGAAAAGCCGATCTCGGAATGCGGATTGACCCGAATGACCGCCCGCCCGCCGCGGCTCAGCATGATGCGCGCGCGGGGATCGTCGAGCGCCTGCGTCAGCGACTCCTCGCTGCGGTTCTCCGACTGCCTGTCGATGCGGTTGCCTGCGAAGCCGACGAAGCGCGAGGCTTCGTCTGCGGGGGCGTCGAAGAGCCTGAATGCCATTGATCGATGATCCGTCCTTGACCGCAGGCCTTCTATATCGCCGCGCGCAGCCTGTCGATGAACCGGCGCAGCGCCGCGCGCTCCCATGGCACCTGCGGCCCGCTGTCCCACACCGTCGTCGGCCAGCCTTCGTCGCCGCGCGATCGGGCGACGAGATGGACATGCAGATGCGGTATGTCGTTGCTGACCGATTCGATATTGATCGTCTCGCATTCCGTTAGCGTCTTCAGCGCCTTGGCCACGATGTTGATCTCGAAGGTCAGCATGGCCTGGTCGAGCGGCGTCAGGTCGTGCATGTCGCGCATGCCGGGCCGCTGGGGAATCAGGATGACCCAGGGCCAGCGGCGCTCGTCCATTACCCTGAGCTCGCAAAGGCCGAGCCACATCGCCGCCCGGCTCGCCGCCTCGATCCTGCCGTCCAGCGCGAAGCCGGCTCCTCCGCCAGGCAACATTCCGCTCCCCCTCGTTTTCCATGCAGGCTAGATGCGGTGCGACTGCCTGACAATGGCTTCGTGACGGGCATCGGCACTTGCATTCGCGTCGCCGATTGCCGATATGGACAGCGGGAGGTTGGTGGTGGACGATCCACTCGCCAACCGGGTCAGGTCCGGAAGGAAGCAGCCCTAACGAGCCAGGAACGGGTCATTGTTCCAGCCTCCCGCCTTCTTCGGCATCGCCGGCCGCCATTGACGCAGCAACGCCGCGGAGGCGAAACTCGCGCGCCGACCCCCGAAGGACAGCCAAGAGGAGCGTGAACCGCCTCATGAACGACGCCAACCGGGAAGCAGGCGCCGCCGCGACGGGTTACCGCGTCCTCGCGCGCAAATACCGGCCGGCCGATTTCACCGCCCTGATCGGCCAGGAGCCGATGGTGCGCACCCTCACCAACGCCTTCTCCTCCGGCCGCATCGCCCAGGCCTGGATGCTGACCGGCGTGCGCGGCGTGGGCAAGACCACCACCGCCCGCATCCTCGCCCGCGCGCTCAACTACAAGACCGACACGATCGACCAGCCCACGGTCGATCTCGCCGTGATGGGCGAGCACTGCAAGCCGATCATGGAAGGCCGCCATGTCGACGTGGTGGAGATGGACGCCGCCTCCCACACCGGCATCGACGACATCCGCGAGATCATCGAGCAGGTGCGCTACGCGCCGGTCTCCGCCCGCTACAAGGTCTACATCATCGACGAGGTCCATATGCTGTCGAACCAGGCCTTCAACGGCCTGCTGAAGACGCTGGAGGAGCCGCCGCCGCATGTGAAGTTCATCTTCGCCACCACCGAGATCCGCAAGGTGCCGATCACGGTCCTGTCGCGCTGCCAGCGTTTCGACCTGCGCCGGGTCGAGGCCAGCGTGCTGGTCGACCACCTGCGCGGCATCGCGCGGATGGAGGGCATCGCCGTCGAGGACGAGGCCTTCGCCATGATCGCGCGGGCAGGCGAGGGCTCGGTGCGCGATTCGCTGTCCATCATGGACCAGGCCATCGCCCACGGCGCCGGCACCGTCACCGCGCAGGCGGTGCGCGACATGCTGGGCCTGTCCGACCGGGCCCGCATCGTCGATCTCTTCGCCCATGTGATGGGCGGCGACATCGCCGCCGCGCTGTCCGAATTCCGCACCCAATATGATTCGGGCGCCGATCCGGCGACGATCCTGTCCGACCTCGCCGAGTTCAATCACCTCGTCACCCGCCTGCGCTTCGTGGAGTCGGCGCGCAACGATGCGTCGCTCTCGCAGGAGGAGCGCGAGCGCGGCGCCGTTTTCGCGCAGCGCCTTTCCGTCCGCGCGCTGTCGCGAAGCTGGCAGATGCTGCTGAAGGGCATTTCGGAAGTGCAGGGCGCCACGCGCCCGGCAAGCGCGGCCGAGATGGTCATCATCCGCCTCGCCCATGCGGCGACCCTTCCCACGCTGGACGAGGCGCTGAAGATGCTGGAGAGCGGCGGCGCGCAGGCCGCCCCGCGTCCCGCCGATGGCGCGCGCGGCACGCCCGGCAGCGCACAGCCGCAGTCCTCCGCGCAGGCCGTCGCAGCACCCCGCACTCCGTCCGGCGCCCCCTCCGGCGCCACCATGCGGCTGGTCGAGCGCGCGCCGGAGCCGGCCGCCTTCCAGCGCCCGCCCGAGCCGGAACTGCCGCCCGCCCCGCCGGTCTCCTCGATCGCCGATCTGGTGTCCATGGCCGAGGCCCGGCGCGACCTGCGCATGAAGGTCGCATTGCGCCGCTATGTCCGCCCCGTCCGCATCCAGACCGGCCAGATCGAGATCAGCCTCACCGACGACGCGCCGCGCAGCCTGCCCAACGAGCTTTCGGTCAGCCTGAAGGAGTGGACCGGCCGGCACTGGGTCGTGTCGCTGTCGCGCGAGACCGGAGGCCCGACGCTGGCCGAGATCGAGGAGGAGCGGCGCGAGAGCGTGCTGTCGGATGCGCGCAGCGATCCGGCGGTGGCGGCGATCCTCTCCACCTTTCCGGGCGCGCGCATCATCGACGTGCGCATTCCCGACGCGGTGGCCGAGGCGGAAGACGCCGCGCCCGAAATTCCGGTCGAACCGGCCGACGACGACGAATTCTGACGACGGAGAACACGATGAAGGACCTTCTCGGCCTGATGGGCAAGGCAAAGGAAATGCAGGCCAAGTTCCAGGCCATGCAAGAGGAGATCGCCGCACTCGAGGCGACGGGGCAGGCGGGCGGCGGCCTCGTCACGGTCGTGCTGACCGGCAAGTTCGAGATGCGCTCGCTCAAGATCGACCCGTCGCTGTTCAAGGAGGACGAGGTCGAGATCCTCGAGGACCTGATCCTCGCCGCCCACAATGACGCGAAATCCAAGGTCGAGGCGGTGATGCAGCAGAAGACGGCGGAGATGACCGCCGGCCTGCCGATCCCGCCCGGCATGAAGCTTCCTTTCTGACCCTGCCTGCCGCCGCTGACCAAACGTTAGGTGGCTTGCCATGCTTTCGCCGAATTGTTCCGGCTCCTTTGCGACCGAACGGTGGGGGCCGTTTCGGAGAGGGTTTGAGTATTGTTTACTCGCTTCGCGGCCTCCTGCACGGTGGCCTTGTCCGCGGCGCTTGCCGCCTGCACGCAAACTGCCGACGTTCTCGATAGCGTGAAGACCGCTTCCGTCGGCCCGACCGGCAATCATTCGTCGCGCGACCGCGAATGCCTCGCCCGCGCGATGTTCTTCGAATCCCACCGCTCCAGCCGCGAAGGTCTGGTCGCCGTCGGCACGGTCGTCATGAACCGGGTCGAGTCGGGCGAATATCCGGCCACGATCTGCGGCGTCGTCGGGCAGAAGAACCAGTTCGCGCCCGGCGTCCTCACCCGCAAGATGGATTTCAAAGCGCTGCCCGACGTCATGGCCGCCGCCGACGCGGTCCTCAAGGGAGAGCGCCATCCCCGCGTCAGCAAGGCGAAATTCTTCCATCAGGCCGGCCTGAAATTCCCCTACAAGAACATGCACTATGTGCTGGAGGCCGGCGGCAACGCCTTCTACGAAAAGCGCAGCCGCCGCCCGCGTGTCGAGACCATGACCGCTGAGGCGCAGAAAGCCATCGAAATCGCGAAGAGCACGCAAGCCGAGAGCGCCGCCGGCGAAACCGCGCTCTCCTATGGCGGAAACGACGCCAAGCCCGACGCCATCGGCGAGCTTCTGCGCGAGCGCAAGCAGCCCGGCTCGCTGCAATAGGCGCCGGCTGAAACCGTTCCCACTTTCGGGCGACATGGGGTAAATCGCTCCCATGTCCACCAAGCGAATCGCCGGCCCCGAAATCGAGCGCCTGATCCAGCTTCTGGCCAAGGTGCCGGGACTCGGGCCGCGTTCGGCGCGCCGCGCGGCGCTCCATCTCATCAAGAAGAAGGACCAGTTGCTCGCGCCCCTGTCGGTCGCCATGGCCGACGCCGTCGACAAGGTCCGCGTCTGCTCGACATGCGGCAATGTCGACACCTCCGATCCCTGCAACATCTGCACCGACCCGCGGCGCGACCCGGCCACCATCATCGTGGTGGAGGACGTGTCCGACCTGTGGGCGCTGGAGCGCTCCACCGGCGTCAATGCGCGCTACCATGTTCTCGGCGGCACGCTCTCGCCGCTGGACGGCATCGGCCCCGACGACCTGACCATCCGCCAGCTCGTCGCGCGGGTGGCGGAAGGCGGCGTCGCCGAGGTCATCCTCGCCGTCAACGCCACCGTCGAGGGCCAGACCACCGCCCACTACATCACCGACCAGCTCGTCGGCCTCGGCGTGAAAATCACCCGGCTCGCCCATGGCGTGCCGGTGGGCGGCGAGCTCGACTATCTCGACGAAGGCACGATCGCGGCAGCGCTCAAGTCGCGCACCGCCTTTTGACCGCAATTGCGGGGAAGAGAGACGGTATGACGCTTTCCTTGATGGTTCATCTTCCCCCAGCCTTTCGCCTCGCCGGCCGTGCGGTCACGAACCTGTTTGCGCCGTCGCATACCCCCACCCCTCACCCCTCCCCACAAGGGGGAGGGGATTCGTGTAGGTCGTGCACTTCACCGGTGCATGGCGGAAGCGTTTCAGAATCCCCCTTGTGGGGAGGGGTGAGGGGTGGGGGTATCCTTCGCTCGCGCCTGCTGTCGCTCCTGGCGCTCGCCCTGCTTCTCGCCCCGCTGCCCGCCGCCGCGCAGAACATCAACGCCCAGTTCCAGCGCTGGCTGGCCGACGATCTCTGGCCGGAGGCGCGTTCGGGCGGCATATCGAAAGCCACCTTCGACGCTGCCTTCAAGGGCGTCACTCCCAATCTGGACCTGCCGGATCTGGTCATGCCGGGCAAGGAAGCGGCGGTGCCGCAGGCGCAGCATCAGGCCGAGTTCCGCTCGCCGGGCGACTATTTCGCCCATATCGGCGGCGTCGTCTCGGGCGGCCGGCAGCGCGCCCGCACGCAGGCCGATACGCTGGCGGCGGTGGAGCGCCGCTTCGGCGTGCCGGGCGGCATCGTGCTCGCCATATGGGGCCGCGAGTCCGGCTTCGGCTCGGCCCGCATCCCGCATAATGCCATGCAGGTGCTGGCCACCAAGGCGTTCATGGCCACCCGCAAGGAGATGTTCCGCGCCGAGATACTGGCCGCCTTGCAGATGGTCGAGCGCGGCGTGCCGCTGGCTTCCATGCGCTCGTCATGGGCCGGCGCGCTCGGCCAGCCGCAATTCCTGCCCAGCTCCTATGTGAAACATGCCGTCGACATGGACGGCGACGGCCGCGCCGACATCTGGAACTCCGTGCCCGACACGCTCGGCTCGATCGCCAACTATCTGGCGCATTACGGCTGGGTAAGGGGGCGCGACTGGGGTTTTGAGGTCACCGTGCCCGACGGCGTCTCCTGCGCGCTGGAAGGGCCGGATCGCGGCCGCCGCATCTCCGACTGGGCGGCGATGGGAATCGCCCGCATCGGCGGCAGGCCGTTCCCGGCGCACGAGGCGCGGGCGGAGGGCTTTCTTCTCATGCCGGCCGGCCGCCACGGCCCCGCCTTCATCGTCACGCCGAATTTCTATGTGCTGAAGCAATATAATGAGAGCGATCTCTATGCGCTCTTTGTCGGCCACGCCGCCGACCGGATCGCCCATGGCGATCGCGGCTTCGCGGGTAAATGGGGCGCCGTCGGCGGCCTGAAGCGCTCCGATGTCGCCGCCATGCAGCGCGGCCTCCAGCGTGCCGGCTACGACACCGGCGGCGCGGACGGGCTGGCGGGCTTCAGGACACGCCGCTCCATCGGCGAGTGGCAGCAGCGTCAGGGGCAGGCGCCGACCTGCTTCCCCGAACGCGCCATGCTCGGGCGGCTGAAGTAAGTAGCAGCAGGATCTGGAAATGCGTTTTCCCGTCTTTCTCCTTTTCGCGCTCATCGCCATTCTGGCCTTGCCGGCGCGCGCGACGCCCTCGCTGGTGGTGGATGTCGATACCGGCCAGGTGCTGCATGCCGAGGATGCCGGCCTGCCGTGGTTCCCGGCCTCGGTCACCAAGCTGATGACGGCTTTCGTGACCTTCGAGCAGTTGCAGGCCGGGCGCATCGGCATGGACACTGAGGTCGTCCTGTCGCGCGAGGCGGTGAAGCAGATCCCCACCCGCTCTGAACTTCCCGCCGGCAGCGCGATGAGCATGGAAGACGCGCTCTATGCCGCGCTCGCCGGTTCGGCCAACGATGTCGCCTATGCGGTGGCGGAGACGGTGGGCGGCAGCCGCGCGGCCTTCGTGAACATGATGAACGAGGCAGCGGCGCGGCTCGGCATGACGTCGAGCCATTTCGCCAATCCCAACGGCGTCTTCGACCGCGACCAGTTCCTCACCGCGCGCGACCTCGCCTTGCTGGCGATGGAGATCAGGCGCCGCTTTCCGCAATACATGCATTTCTTCCAGGTGGGCCGCATCGTCATCGGCAAGGAGACGATCCTGTCCAACAACGACCTCCTGACCCGCTTTCCCGGCACGATCGGCATGAAGACCGGCTTCCTCTGCGCCTCGGGGCGCAATTTCTTGGCGCTGACCGAGCGGCAGGGCCGCACGCTGCTGGCCGTCGTCCTCGGCGCCACCACGGACCGCGAGCGCAGCGAGCGTGCGGCGCAATTGCTGACGCGCGCCTTCGCCGGCGAGTTGCAGCCCACCGGCATGCTTTCCGACATCGTCAACCGCACCGACCGCAAGCCGGTCGACATGCGCCAGCGCCTTTGCAGCAAGGCCACCGCGGCCTACGAGAAGGAACAGGAGGCCATCTATCCGATGGGCCTTCCCGGACATCAAAGCTATCTCGGCGCGCCGGCGGAATTTGCGAGCCACACGGTCACGTCCTGGCCCACCGCGACCGCCCCCGCGAACGTCCCGGTGCCGACGCCGCGCCCGGCCTATCCCTGAGAGTCACTCGTCGTGCTCGATCGTCTGCTGCGCCGACAGGAAGTTGCCGGCCGAATAGAGCGTTTCGAAATGGTCGCAGAACACCTTGATGACGACCAGAAGCGGCACCGCGATCAGCGCGCCGATGAAGCCCCATAGCCACGACCAGAAGGCCACGGCGATGAAGATCGCCACGGCGTTGAGCTCCAGCCGCCGGCCGAGCACCAGCGGCGTGACGATCTGGCCCTCCATCACCTGGCAGAAGATCACGAAGGCCGGCGGAACGAGCGCATAGGGAAGGGTGTCGAAGGAGACGATGGAGATCGCCGCGACGATCAGGATCGTCGTGGCGGCGCCGATATAGGGAAGGAAATTCAGCAGCGCCGCCATCACGCCCCACAGGAAGGGCGTCGGCATGCCGAGCGCCCACAGGCCGAGCCCGATCACCGCGCCCAGCGCCGCATTGATGATCGCGACCGTCAGCAGGTAGCGGGAGATCTCGCGCTCCACGTCATAGACCACGCGGAGCGCGCGCTTCTTTTCCGACATCGAGGCGAAGGACTGGACGATCTTCTCGTAGAAGAGCGTGCCGGAGGCGAGCAGGAAGAGCGACAGCACCAGCACGATGGCGATGTTGGTGCCGGCCGAAAGCACGGTGCCCGCGGCCTGCGAGAGGATGCCCGGCTGCTGCACCGAGACGCGCAGCACCTCCGCGTCGTTCACCGTGCTCGCGGCCTTGTCGATCTGGCCCGAGATCGCCAGCAGGCGCTCGAAGGGGCCGCGCAGCTCGGCGATCCGCTCCGTCAGGGTCCGGCCGATCCGCGGCGCGTCGGAGATCAGTTCCGTGATCGGTCCGCTGAGCAGGAAGCCGCCGATGCCGAACACCAGCGCCGAGAGCCCGACGAGAAGCGTCGCCGACACCGCCGCCGGCACGCCCCGCTTGCGCAGGAAGCGCACGATCGGCGTCAATGTCAGCGCCAGCAGGAAGGCCAGCACCACCGGCATGAAGAAATCGCGGCCGAAATAGAGGGCAAAGATCGCGAGCAGGATGAAGATGCCGAGCAGGAGGCGGTAGACGCCATTGGACCGCGAATGTTCCTCTACGACCGGATCGGCCTCCGGCTTCGGCTCGATGACCTTGCTGTCCATGGCTTGCCCCTCTCATACGCGCGGCGCGCGCGGCTGGCGTCCTTCAACGCCGGCCGCGCCTCGACAGTTCCAGCCCTTTCTCTGCCGGCCCATCTATCCTAGGTTGTACCTGTAGGGACATGGAGAGGAGCGAAGATCATGAGGAAGAACTTGATTCGCCGTATGTCCGCGACCGCCGCCTTCGCGCTGGTTGCGTTCGTGGGCGCCTGCACGGTCGTGGAGGGGCCGCCGCCGGGCCGGCCGGGCCCGGGCTTTCCGCCGCCCGGAGAGCGGTTCTGTACGCGGGAATATGCGCCGGTCTGCGCCGAGCGCGGACGGGATCGCGAGACCTTCTCCAATGCCTGCGAGGCGCGCCGCGCCGGCTACCGGATCATCCGCGACGGCGAATGCAGGCGGCCGGGCGGTCCCGGACCCGGCTTCCCGCCGCCGCGCCCCGGCCCGCGTCCGGGCAGCGTGGCCTGCACCATGCAGTATGATCCGGTCTGCGCGCGCCGGGGCGGCGATGTCCGCACCTTCGGCAATGCCTGCTCCGCCGATGCCGAGGGCTACAGGGTGATATCGCGCGGCGAGTGCCGCCGCTGAACGGGGCATCATCCGGCCCTCTCCCCACAACGGGGAGAGGGCCGGGTGCTATGCAGCGGCTGCCAGTTCGCGCACCTCGGCGAGGATTTCGAAGGAGCGCAGCCGCGCCCGATGATCGTGGATCTGCGCCGCGACGATGATCTCGTCAGCCTGCGTGCGCTCGGCGAAAGCGGCGATGCCGGCTTTCACCGTTTCCGGCGAGCCCGCCACGGAAGCCGACAGCGTATGGTCGAGGATCGTGCGCGCATGCTGGTCGAGCCGTTCCTCCATATCGTCCACCGGCCGCGGCAGCGGGCCGGCCTTGCCGGTGCGGATATTGATGAAGGCCTGCTGCAGCGAGGTGAAGAGCCGCTTCGCCTCGGCGTCCGTATCGGCGGCGATGACATTCATCGCGGCCATGAAGTAGGGCTTATCGAGGAATTGCGACGGCTGGAAGCGCTCGCGATAGATTTCGGCCGCGCGGTCGAGCTCGGCCGGCGCGAAATGCGAGGCGAAGGCATAGGGCAGGCCGAGTATGGCGGCGAGCTGCGCGCCGTAGAGGCTGGAGCCGAGGATCCAGATCGGCACGCGCAGGCCCACGCCCGGCACCGCGCGGATGCGCTGGCCGGGCTCCTCCGGCTGGAAATAGTTGATCAGCTCCACCACGTCCTGCGGGAAGTTTTCCGCCCCGGCGGCGAGGTTGCGCCGCAAGGCATGCGCCGTGATCTGGTCGGTGCCGGGCGCACGGCCGAGTCCGAGGTCGATCCGGCCCGGATGCAGCGCTTCCAGCGTGCCGAACTGCTCGGCGATGACGAGCGGCGAATGGTTGGGCAGCATCACGCCGCCCGCGCCGACGCGGATGGTCGAGGTCCCGGCCGCGACATGGGCGATCACCACGGACGTCGCCGCGCTGGCGATGCCCGGCATGTTGTGGTGCTCGGCCAGCCAGAAGCGGCGGTAGCCGAGTCGCTCGACATGGCGCGCGAGATCGAGCGAGTTGGCGAGCGATTGCGAGGCATTGCTGCCTTCGACGATCGGGGCGAGGTCGAGAACGGAGAGCGGTATCATCGCGCCTATATGGGCGCTCACGATGTCGCTGCCAATGGCGCGCCCGCCGCCTTGCGCACCGCCGGCGCGACCTGCGTGCCGTAGAGCTCGATCGCCTTCATCATCTTGTCATGCGGGATCACGCCGATGGCCATCTGCAGCAGGAAGCGATCGAAGCCGAAGATCTCGTGGTTGGCGAGGATCTTGTCGGTCACCTCGGCCACGCTGCCCACGAACTGCGCGCCCTTCGGCCCGCGCGAGGCGTCGAACTGGGCGCGCGAGGTCGGCCCCCATCCGCGCTCGCGGCCGATGCGGTTCATCACGTCCGCCTGCGCGGCATAGAAATCGTCGGCCGCCTGGTCGCTCGTCTCGCCGACGAAGCCGTGCACGTTGATCGATGTCGGCAGGGTTTTGGGGTCGTGCCCTGATCGCCGCGCGACTTCGCGATAGAGCTGGAACAACGGCGCGAAGCGGTGCGGCTCGCCGCCGATGATGGCGAGCGCCAAGGGCAGGCCGAGCGAACCCGCGCGGGCGACGGATTGCGGTGTGCCGCCGACGGCGATCCACAGCGGCAGCTTGCGGTCGGGGCGCGGATAGACGCCGTGGCCGGCGATGCGCGGCGTGTGCTTGCCGCCCGGCCAGTCGATCGTCTCGCCTTCGCGCAGCGCCATCAGCATTTCGAGCTTTTCGGCAAACAGCGTGTCGTAGTCGCCGAGGTCGTGGCCGAAGAGCGGGAAGGATTCGATGAAGGAGCCGCGCCCGGCCATGATCTCGGCGCGGCCGCCGCTGATCAGGTCGAGCGTCGCATATTGCTGGAAGACGCGCACGGGGTCGTCGGAGGAGAGCACGGTCACCGCGCTGGTGAGCGTGATGTTCTTCGTGCGGCTTGCCGCCGCCGCGAGCACCATGGCAGGCGCGGAGACCGCATAGTCGGGGCGGTGGTGCTCGCCGAGGCCGAATACGTCGAGCCCTACCTGATCGGCCAGTTCGATCTCCTCGATCAGGTTCTTCAGCCGTTCGGCCGGCCCGATGCGCTGCCCGGAGACGGGATCGGCGCCGATGTCGCCGAATGTGTAGAGGCCGAGTTCCATCGCTTGGGTTCCTTTCACCGTTTGCGGGGGGAGATAGCGTTGCGGAAGCGCCTTTGCCATCCGTCGCCTGTGAACAGTGCATCGCCGCATCCGCGACATGCGCAAAGGTGAAGCAGGGGCGAGATTTCGCTTGAAAGCGAAGGCCCGAGGCATCATTTAGGGCACCTCACACCACTGGAAGAAGACGACACTTGGCACGTTTCAAGGACAATAATTTTGCCGACCGGCTGAGCGCGCAGGCGAAGGCCAAGCAGGCGCTATTGGAAAAGTTCAAGTCCCGGCCTGCCGCCGATTCCCCCGAGATGCAGGCGAAGCTGGCGGAGCGCAAGGCGATCGCGGAAGCGCGCGAGCAGCGGGAGGCCGAGCGCAAGCGGCTCAGGCAGGAGCAGATCGAACGCGAAGCCGCCGAGAAGGCAGCCCGCGAGGCCGCCGAGGAAGCGGCACGCAACGCCGAGGCGCAGGCGCGCGAGCAGTCGGAGACGGATCGGATTGCCCGTCTTCTGGCCGACGAGGCCGACCGCAAGGCCAAGCGCGACGCGCGCTATGCCGCCCGCAAGGCGCGTGTGAAGCGCTGATCAGGCGCCCAGGACGAGCGTCCAGTAGCGGCCGCCATTTCCGTCCGTTATATGCGCCAGCCCGTAGCGGGCGAAGCGGGGGTCGAGCATGTTGCGGCGGTGCCCTTCCGAGGCCATCCACATGGCGAAGAGCCGCGGCGGCTCCATGCGCCCATGGGCGAGGTTTTCGGCCGCCGGCGGCGGAATCCTGAGCCGCTTCATGCGGGTCTCGAAATCGCGTCCGCGCAGCGCCGTATGGTTCATGCGCCCGGCCGCCGCCATGTAGCCCGACTGCTCGATCGCCGCCTTTTCGAGCAGCACGTCGGGCGCCAGGACGGCAAGCCCGTTTTCCTTGCGCAGCGCCGCCAGGATCTCCTGCGCCGACTGCGACGCGCCGGTTCCGGAAAGGTCGGGCAGCACCGATTGGCAGGCGCCCAGCGCCCCGAGCGGGAGGAGGGCGCCGAGGCCGAGGATTCGTCTGCGGTTCATATGCATGGGATGCCCCGTTGTCTGGCGCTCCCTGCGTGGCGATCATGGCTTTTGCCGGGCGCCGGCATTCTGTACCGTGATTCGCCGCTTCATCGCCGAGAGAGGTGCCCATGGCTTCGCTCACCACCATCGGTTTCGACGCCGACGACACGCTGTGGCAGAACGAGCGCTTCTTCCGCATGAACGAGGCGCAGTTCGCGCAGCTCCTGGCCGACCATGCGCCGGCGGAGGTGCTTTCGGCGCGGCTGCTGGAGGCGGAGAAGCGCAACCTTTCCCATTACGGCTTCGGCATCAAGGGCTTCACCCTGTCGATGGTGGAGACGGCGGTGGAGGTGACCGAGGGCAGGGTGCCGGCCCGCATCATCGGCGAGATCCTCGCCATGGGACGCGAGATGCTGTCCCATCCGGTCGAGACGTTGCCCGGCGTCGCCGAGACGCTCAGGGCGCTGAGCGACGGCTATCGGCTTGTCCTTATCACCAAGGGCGACCTGTTCGACCAGGAACGCAAGCTCGCCGCCTCCGGTCTCGGCGACTATTTCCACGGGGTGGAGATCGTCTCCGACAAGAACGCCGACACCTACCGCCGCGTCTTCGCCCGCCATGGCGACGGCGCGGAGCGCGCGATGATGGTCGGCAATTCGCTCAAGTCGGACGTCGTCCCCGCCATCGCGGCCGGCGCCTGGGGCGTCTATGTCCCGCACGAACTGACCTGGGTGCTGGAACATGTCGAGCCGCCGAAGGATGCCGCCCGCTTCCGCGAGGTGGTGCATCTGGGCGAGGTCGAGCCGCTGGTGCGCGCGATCGGGTAGACATGAATGAGACGGAGAACGCCAAGGCATGCTCCGTTATTGCCACGCCCGGTTGCCCGTCTGGCCATTGTCGAAGAACGCACCTTCGCACGCGGAAGGTGGGAGGACGGGCGGCCGAAGGTCGCTCATCTGAGTGTATTTGCGTGCGGCCTTGCGGCCACCCGCCCGGTGTTCTTGCGCCGGGTGCCTTTGGCACCATCAAGCGCCCGGACCTGGGGAGGAATCCTCCACGCGAACTACCGTTGTCCGCGCGGTCCGGCACCGCCCGCTGCCCGGAATGGTCGGTG